>Ga0265338_10010232_pt1 | contig 11049 bp, 8 predicted proteins | sample 42126metaG_FD_193579 | JGI IMG/M metagenome (GOLD analysis project Ga0265338, IMG submission 193579) | Rhizosphere microbial communities from Carex aquatilis grown in University of Washington, Seatle, WA, United States - 4-21-26 metaG | ecosystem: Host-associated > Plants > Roots > Rhizosphere >... | reverse complement strand
GGCGCCATCCGCACCAGGTTGGCTGTAGTAGGCGCCCTCGAAGGTCACCTGTTCGGCCTTGGTGTCGCCGCCTCCTGCGGGCATGCGCCACACTTCCCAGCTGCCGCTGCGACGCGACGAGAAGTAGATCCACTCGCCGTCCGGCGAGAAATGCGGGAAGCGGTCCTCCAGCGGCGCGGTGGTGAGGCGCTTCACGGTGCCGCCCTGGGCTTCCACCTCGTAGATGTCGAAGTTGCCGTCCACCGCCGGCGAGTCAAACACGATGTGTTCGCCATCCGGCGACCAGGCGGGGCCGCTGGTGTAGGGGCCGCCGAAGGCGGTGAGCTTGAGGGCATCCTCGCCCTTGCGGTCCGTGACCCAGATCTCCGAGCTGCCGCTGCGGTCCGAGGCGAAGGTCAGCCGCTTGCCATCCGGCGAGACGGCGGGATTCCAGTTCATGCGGGTGCTGAGGGTTATCTCCGCCGCTTCCGCGGCGGGCGCCGCGGGATCGACGCTGAAGATGTTGGTGGCGCCGGTCCATTCCTCATATACCAGCTGCCGTCCGTCGCGGCTCAGCATGGGCGTATAGGCGGAGCGGTTGGCCTGCGGCACCCGTTGCGCGGGGTTGCCATCGATGTCCACCCGCCACAGGCCGAAGGGGCCGCCGCGGTTGGAGGAGAACACCAGGTGGCGGTTGTCCGGCTCCCAGGTGAGGCCTTCGATCTTGAGGTTGTCGAAGGTGAGGCGCTTGGGCTCGCCGCCGCTCACCGGCACCACGTAGAGGTTGGCCACGCCCGAGGCGTGCCAGCGCACGAAGGCCAGCAGGCTGCCGTCCGGCGAGAACGCCGGATCCGTGTCCTGCTGCTCGGTGGGAGGCACCTCGGTGAAGTGGCGCCGCGCGCCGGTGGCCACGGTCAGGAAATCTATGCCCTTGTAGTCGGGGCTCCGCATGGCGAGGGTGGCGCCGTCCGGCGACCAGCCCATGCTGTCGCCGTCGTACTTGTCGCAGTCCGCCAGCTTGCGCGAGGCGCCGCCCAAGGGTGAGACGCTGAACAGCGAGCAGGTCATGTCGTCGATGTCGGCGTAGACGATCTCGGAGCCGTCCGGCGACCAGTGCGGCATGAACTCATGGCCGTCGCCGTTGCTGAGCTGCAGCAGCGTCTCGGAGTAGAGCGAGCGCACGTAGACGTGGTACTGGTGCGAGTTGGCACTGGTGTCCTCTTCCCAGGAGAAGGCCACGCGGCTGCCGTCCGGCGAGAGGGCAGGGTCGATCTCCATGCCCTCGAGGCTGGTGAGGGGCTGCACCGTGGCCTGCGGGTCGGCACTCACCACCAGGCCCGTGTCGTCGTGCTTGGCGCGGGCCAGCAAGAAGATGGCGAGGGCTACGCCCAGCAGGGGCAGGCTGATGACCCAGGCCCGACGCGACAGGCGTTTAGGCGGGACTGGCGGCGCGGCCGGCATGGTGGCGGCCTCCGGTTGCAGCAAGCGGTAGCCGGTCTTGGGGATGGTCTCGATCTCGGCATCGCAACCCAGTTCATCGGCGATGCACTTGCGCAGCTTGGAGACGGTGCGGTTCAAGGCGTCTTCGGTCACGAACTCATGGCCCCAGACCCGCTGCATGAGCGTGTCGCGGGTCACCGGCTGGCCTTGGGCTTCCAGCAGGCAGGCCAGCACCTGCATCACCCGCGGTTCCAGGCGCAGTTCCTGGGCGCCGCGCACGAGGCGGTTCAGCGCTGGCTGCACCAGCCAGTCACAGAGTCGGTATTCCTGAGCGGTGTCGTTCATGACGTCGGTCTTGGCACGCGCCACAAGGTTTCCCCGGTACCCCAATGATGCCTATGGACAGCGCGGACAGGTAGGAGTGCGGCTGAAAGTCAGCGTTTAGTCAGGAAAAGTCCGGCCTTCCTCAGGCGGTCTCCATGCCCCGGCTCCCATAGTACCGCGGACCGACAACGGAGACACCCGCATGAGCCGCCTGGCCGTGTTCCTGATCTGCCCGCTCTTGGGGCACACCCAGCCCGCCGCCGCGCAAGCGCCGGTGGTGGACCACAGCACCATCGCCTTCACTTTGAAGGAGAAGGACCTGCTGCCGGAGAACCTGGCTTACGACCCCCAGTCCGGGGATTTCTTCGTGGGCAGCACCCGCAAGGGCAAGATCCTGCGCGTCACGCCCGGCTGCCACGAGCAGGACTTCGTGGCAGCCCGCGCCGAAGGCCTGTGGCAGGTGATCGGCATGAAGGCGGATCCCGTGCGCCGGGTGCTGTGGGTGGCCAGTTCCGATGGCGGCAACCTGGTGGGCCACAAGGCATCCAAGGGCAATGCCGCCGGCCTCTTCAAGTTCGACCTGGACGACGGCCGCCTGCTGGGCCGCTATCTCCTGGACGAACCCGGGGTGGTGCACTTCCTCAACGATCTCGTGGTGGCGCCGGACGGCGACGTCTACGTGACCCACATGTTCGATGCGGGACAGGTGTGGCGCCTGGACGTGAAGACCGGCACCTTCGCGCCCTTCTACCGGGGCGACGCCGCCTTCCACGATCCCAACGGCATCGCGCTCTCGCCGGATGGCAAGCGCATGTACGTGGCGAGCGACGAAGGCATCAGCCTGATCAGCGGCTATGGCGCGGTGCGCAAGGCGGTGGCGGATCCCAGCGGCTTCAAGCTCGGCGGCGTGGATGGGCTCTACGTCTATGCCCATGCCCTGGTGTTCCTGCAACCGGGCCTGAACCGCGTGGCCCGTTGTGAGCTCTCGGCGGACGGCCTCAGCGCCGTGAGTTGCAGGGTGCTGGAGCTCAACCATCCTCTGTTCCGGCACATCACCACCGGCGTGGTGGTGGGCAACACCCTCTACTACATCGCCAACTCCCAGTTCGACGAGGTCGACGAGAAGGGCGCACTGCCGCCGTTGGACCAGCTCTATCAACCCGTGATCCTCAAGCTCGATCTCTAAGGGGTCCCCATGCGTCTCGCGTCTTCGTTGCTGTGCTTCGCACTCTCATCCCTGAGCACAGGCGTGCTGGCCGACCCCGCACCGGCGCAGCCTTTGGACTTGGCCACCTACCAGCCCCATCTGACGGTGCCGCGCATCGCCGGGCCCCTCGTCATCGATGGCGACCTCTCCAAGCCTGAGTGGCGGCAGGCGGCGGTGATCCCCTCGCTCACCCAGAACACGCCCCAGACCGGCCAGCCCACCGAGTTCCAGAGCGTCGTCTACATCATGCGCGACGATTCGCACCTGTACATAGGCATGCACAACGTCGATCCGGACCCAAGCCAGATACAGGTGCACACCCTGCAGCGGGACGGTGACCAGAGCTACGACGACCGCATCGCCATCATGCTCAATCCCTTCGATGACCACCGCAACGCCTACGTGTTCCGGATCAACGCCGGCGGCGCGCGCACCGACGGCGTGGAGTCCAACGGCATCGACACGCCCGACTTCGGCTGGGATGGCATATGGGAAGCCAAGACCCGGCGGGTGCCGGGAGGCTGGGATGTGGAGGTCGCGTTCAGTACCCGCAGCCTGCAGTTTCCCACCGATTCCGACCGTTGGGGTTTCAACATCGCGCGCACCATGCCACGCAATTCGATTGTCACCAAGTGGGCCATCATCGATCCTGCCTACAGTGCCTTTAGCCCGCAGCGCTACGGCATCCTCGACGGCATGGCAGGGCTCAAGTCCGGCAGCGGCCTGGAGATCACTCCTTACGTGCTGGCCCGTAGCGACCAGATAGACCCGCAAGCCAAGCGCGTGGAAGTGGGCGGCGAAGTGAAGTACAGCTTCACGCCGCAGCTCTCCGGTACGCTCACGGTGAATACCGACTTCGCCCAGACCGAGGCGGATTCCCAGCAGATAAACCTCACGCGCTTCTCGTTGTTCTTCCCGGAGAAACGTCAGTTCTTCCTGGATGGGAGCAACCTGTTCGCCTTCAACAATGGCACCTTGAATGGCAACCTGAACGGTGGCTTCACTGCGTTCTATTCCCGTGACATCGGCCTGGCCGACGGCCAGACCGTACCCATCGACGATGGCGCCAAACTGATCGGCCGGGTAGGGGACCTGTCCCTGGGCGTGCTGGATGTGGATACGGGGCAAACCGGCAGCATGTCGGCCCAGAACCTGTTCGTGGGGCGCTTCGCCTACAACCTCACGGACACCCTGCAGGTGGGCACGCTGCTCACCCGCGGCGATCCCTCGGGCGCCACCGATGCCGCCTTCAACAGCGTGGACGCGGCCTGGCAGACTAACCAGTTCTTCGGCCACCAGTTCGTGGCGCGGGCCTGGGATGCCAACACCAGCGGCGCGCAGAACCCGGGACTCACCCGCGGCTACGGCTACGAGCTGCAATACCCGAACTATTCCTGGTACGCGGACCTGCAGCAGGACACCTACGGCGACGCATTCAACGTGCCCTTGGGATTCCTGCCGCGCCCCGGCACCCGACAGACCTGGGAGGAATTCGGCTGGTTTCCGACCCCGCCGGCGCCGACCCGGATCAACTTCTGGCAGTTGGACGAGAACTACGACCAGATAGACGATCTCTCCGGTCACCTGCAGAGCTACCAGTTGCGGTTCATACCCGGCGTGGCCTTCACCGACGGCAGCGACTTCTATCCCCAGGTTTACCGTGAATACGAGGCGCTATCGGCTCCCTTCGCCATCGACAACAACGTCACCATCCCGGCGGGCGTGTATGTCTTCCAGCACTGGCGCATCGCCGCCGATACGCCGGTGAAGCCCCTGCGCCTTACCGTGCAGACTACCTGGGGAGCTTTCTACACCGGCAAGGTGCGCGACGACTTCGTGCAGCTCAACTACTCCGGCTTAGCCGGCAAGCTGGAACTGGGGCTCACCAACGAGAGCGTGTTCGGCTATCTCGCGGAAGGTCATTTCGTGCAACGGCTCTGGCAGCTGAACGCCGCTTGGTCCTTCAGCCCGGACCTGAGTCTGTCGAGCTTCGTGCAGTACGACAGCAGCGTGGATCAGCTCGGGTTCAACACCCGGCTGCACTGGGCCATCAGCGCGGACAAGGACCTGTACGTGGTCTGGAACCGCAACTGGCGGCAATCGGTGATGACGCTCACGCCCGGTACGCCGGACGTGGCGGATACGGTGATCGTGAAGCTGGCCTGGAACTTCAGCCGTTAGGCTTCAGTGCGCGGCCATGAGATAGAGGTTGCGGCATACACCGAACAGCGCGCCCAGCAGCAGGCCGCCGGTGCAGATGGAGCCCCACAGGAAACCGTAGTGCCGGTTCGGCGCGCTCCCGTAGTAGCCGTAGGCATACTGGGCGCGGAACACCACGAAGCCGAAGCCCAACAGTGCTGCCCACAGCGGGCTTGAAGTCACGGCGAATATCCACAGGCAGGGGAGCACCACCACCAGCTGCTCCAGGGTGTTCTGCTGCACCCGGAAATAGCGCTCGAAATCCGGGTTGCCGGTGACCGCGGGCGCCGCGACCCGGTAGCGGCTGCGGGCCAGGGCCACCATGCCGATGAACACGCCGTATTCGATGACGATGGCCAGGATCGCGAGATAAGCAAGGTTCATGGCAGTCCCCTGAGATGGCCGGTCAGAGCCAGTTGGCTTTCTTGAAGCGGTAGTAGAGGTAGACGTCGATGGCGGCCATCATCCCCAGCACCAGGGGATAACCGTAGGCCCAGTGCAGCTCCGGCATGTGCTCGAAGTTCATGCCGTAGATGCCCACGATGAGGGTGGGGATGGCTATGAGCGCCGCGTAGGAGGCGAGCTTCTTGGTGGTCTCGTTCTCCTGCATCGCGATCATGGAGATGTTCACCGAGATGGCGGTGGAGATGGTGTCGCGGGCGGTGTCGATCTCCTGGTTGAGCCGTATCAGGTGGTCGTAGATGTCGCGGAAGTATTCGCCCATGTGCGCGCACACCATGGGCACGCGGCCGCCGAACAGCTTGCCCACCGCCTCCACGGCTGGGCCGGTGGCGTGCTTGAGGGTGCCGAGCTTCTGCTTCAACCGGTACAGCGCCTGGATGTTGGTGCGCGGCGAGCTGCGGTCGAAGATGCGCTCCTCCAGCGCTTCCAGTTCGTCCTCCAGCTTCTCCAGGATCGGGAAGTAGCGGTCCACGGCCGCGTCCATGAGTGCGTACAGCACGTAGCCGGAGCCGTGCTTGAGCAGGTGCGGCTCGCGCTCGGCGCGAGTGCGCACTTCGATGAAGCTCTTCTCCGTCTGGCGGCGGCAGGAGAGCACGTAGTTCGGGCCCACGAACATGTAGACCTCGCCGACCTTGAGCTCGCCATCGGAGGGCTCCAGGGTCTGTATCACTGCGAACACCGAGTCGCCGTACTCTTCGACCTTGGGCCGTTGCGAGCCGGCCAGTGCGTCTTCCACCGCGAGCTCATGCAGGCCGAACTGGGCCTTCATCTCCGCCATCTCGGCGGCGTCGGGATCGCGCAGGGCTACCCACACGAAGCAGCCGGGCTTGCGCAGCCACGCGGAGATCTCATCCTTGCGGATCTCGGTGAGCTTCTTGCCTTCCTGATAGGCGGCGCAGTTGATGAGCATGCAGGGCTCCGCGCCGGTAGGGGTCGGCGCAGCGAGGGCCAAATATACCCAAAACCCGCGCCGGGCGCGGTTTCCCGGGCCACACAACCGCGGCATATTCACCGCGCGGGGGCTTGGGCATATACTTCCGGCAAGGGAGTCCAATTTACATAAGGGGATAGGATCATGGCTCAGAATCCATACGCCGCACCTGCTGCCGCCGTCGCCGACGTGGCCCCGGACGGGGAACACGTGCTGGCAGGCCGCGCCGAACGTTTCGCCGCGGCCCTGGTGGATGGCATCCTGCTCGCCCCGGCCTCGTTCACGTTCTGGTTCGCGTACACGTCCCGTGCCTCGGTCGGTGGCACCACGCTGGCCCTGGTGTGCCTGTACGTGCTGGCCTTGCTGGCAGTGGACCTCTACCTGTTGAGCCGCAACAGCCAGACCATCGGCAAGAAGCTGGTGAAGATCAAGATCGTGCGCAAGGACGGCAGCCCTGCCGCCCTGAGCCGCATCTTCTGGCTGCGCGGCGTGCTGAACGGCGTGCTCGCCTCAATCCCGTACCTGGGCGGCTTTTACGGCCTGGTCGATGCGCTGTTCATCTTCGGTGACCAGCGGCGTTGCGTCCACGATTACATCGCTGACACCATCGTCATCAACGCCTGATGCTCGATACCTTGGTGCAGGTCGAGACCCCGGAAGGGGTCACGCTCCCGCTGCGCCCCGCGGGCATGGTGCCGCGCGCGGTCGCCTGGTTCGTCGATGCCACGGTTCGCCTCTGCCTGTTCGGCGTAGCCAGCGGCCTGTTGGGGTTGTTGGGCGTGGCGGGGCAGGGTATCGCGCTGCTCAACCTGTTCCTCATCTATTGGTTCTACATGGTGCTGTTCGAGGCGCTGAACCAGGGACGCACGCCCGGCAAGATGATGATGGGCCTGCGGGTGGTCAACGCCAACGGCCTGCCCGTGACCTGGATGGCCTCGATCGTGCGCAACCTGCTGCGCACCGTGGACATGTTCCCCTTCCTGTACGGCTTCGGCCTGACCTCGATGCTGCTGGACGCCGACTTCCGGCGCCTGGGCGACCGGGTCGCGGGCACCCTGGTGGTGCATGAGCGGGTGCCGCTCAAGGGCAACTTCCCCAAGGACGTGGAACCGGTGCGACCGCCCAGTCCACTCAGCACCGCCGAACAGATCGCGCTGCTCAACTTCGCTGAACGCAGCGGCTATCTCACCCAGGCGCGGCAGATGGAACTGGCTGACATCCTGGAACCCTACACCGGCCTCACCGGCCCGAAGGCGGTGCAGCGGCTGCTGGGCTACGCCGTGTCCATCGCCGGACGCCGATGAAACAGGAGACCTTCATCGCGCGCCACGAGCGCGAATGGGAGAGGCTGGAAGCCTGGCTCAAGCTGAAAGTCCCGCGCAAGAAGGATACGGACGCCGGCGTGGATGCCCGCCGGCCGCTCCGCGCCGAGGAGTTTCCCCACGCCTACCGTCGCGTCTGCCAGCAACTGGCGCTGGCACGCACGCGCGCCTACAGTCCGCAGTTGCTGGACCGCCTGCAGGTGCTGGTGCAGGCCGGGCATGAGCGCTTCTACCGCACGCGCCGCCCCGAGTGGCGCGTGGTGCAGCGTTTCGTGGCAAGCGGGTTCCCGTCGCTGGTGCGCAGGGAATGGCGCTACATCGCCGTGTCGGCGCTGCTGCTGTACGGGCCCATGCTGCTGATGGTGCTGCTCACCCGCTACAAGCCCGAGCTCATCTACAGCGTCTATCCGCCGGAGATGGTGGGCCAGTTCGAGTCCATGTACGACCCGACGCAGCATACCCAGACCATCGGGCGCGATTCCGCCTCGAACCTGGCGGCCTTCGGCTTCTACGTGATGCACAACGTCAGCATCGGTTTCCAGACCATGGCCGGCGGCCTGTTCGCCGGCATCGGCAGCCTGTTCGCCCTGCTCAGCAACGGCGTGATGATCGGCGCGGTGGGCGGCTACCTCACGGCAGTGGGCTTCGGCGGTACTTTCTGGACCTTCGTCTCGGGCCATAGCGCTTGGGAACTCTCCGCCATCGTCATCAGCGGCGGCGCCGGCTTGAAACTGGGTTGGACGCTCTTGGCGCCGGGCCGCGCCGGCCGCGCCAGCGCGCTGGTGGGCGCCGGACGCGAGGCGGCGCTGCTGGCCCTGGGCGCGTTCCTGATGCTGGTGGTGGCGGCCTTCATCGAGGCCTATTGGTCCTCCATCGTGTGGCTGCCCGGGGCGGTGAAATACAGCGTCGGCGCGGCCATGTGGGTGGTGGTGTTCACCTGGCTCGGCATGGGTGGCAGGCATGCGGCTCGATAGCGTCACCGCCGAGATCCGGCCGCGCACTTCCTTCGAGGCCATCGACCTCGGCATGGCCATGAGCCGCGCTGCCGGCAAGCGCATGTGGGCGTCCTGGTTCGTGGTCACGCTGCCCATGTTCCTGCTGTGCAACCTGGCTGCCTATGAGATCGGCTTCATGTGGCTCGGCGCCCTGTTCGTGTGGTGGCTGAAACCCATGTTCGACCGGGTGCCGCTGTTCGTGCTGTCGCGCGGCCTGTTCGGCGAGGAGGTGGGCACGCTCGACACCCTGATGGCCCTGCCGCGGCTGTGGTGGAATGCCTTTCCCCTGGCGTTGCTGCTGGAGCGGCTTGACCTGGCCCGCTCCCTGGACCTGCCGGTGGCACAACTCGAAGGCCTCGGTCCCATCGCCCGCGGCAAGCGTCAGCGCCTGCTGCAACGCAGCGCGCGCGGGCCGGGCGTGGTGCTGACCCTGGCCTGCCTGGGACTGGAGCTGGCGTTGTTCATGAGCATCTGGGCGCTGGTGCTGATGTTCGTGCCCTTCGACTACTTACCGGAATCTTTCCGGGCACTGTGGGCCGCGTTCATGACCCATGCCACGCCGCTGCATCAGTTCATCAACAATGGCGTGTGGTATCTGGCCATCAGCGTGGTGGAGCCGCTCTACGTGGGCGCCGGATTCGCCTTGTACATCAACCGTCGCACCCAACTCGAAGCCTGGGATCTGGAGATCGCCCTGCGGCGCCTGGCAGAACGGGTGACCGCCGGCGCCAAGGCCGCCGTCGTGGCGCTGGTTGTACTGGGTGCCACCTGCATGCTTGCGCCGCATACGGCACGGGGGGAAGGCGCGCCGGCCGTGGGCACGTTGCCCGCCGCGGTCACCGCGGCGCATGTGGTGGCGGCCTGGCCGCGCCCCAACAGCCTTCCCGCCGATGCGGAGCAACGGTTCTCCGCCAGCGCCGACAAGGCCTATAAGCAAGACCCCGATCTCTCGCCCCACGAACGGCAGGGGGAATGGCAATACAACGGCGGGGCCAGCGCAGCCCCGGACCAGGCCGCCGAACAGCCCAAGCCGCCTCCGGCCTGGCTGCAGAAGCTCCTGGAGGGATTGAAGTCGGGGCGCGACTTCATCGGCGCGGGCATCAGTTTCATCCCCTGGTTCATCGGCCTCGCGCTGCTGGCGCTCGCGGTGCGTTACCGCAAGTGGCTGCTCTCGCTGTTCAGCGGGCTGGGAACAGGCAGCCAGACGGTGCGCTTCGATCCCGGCTTGCGGGTGTTGGCCAAGGCCGAAGCGCTGCCCGACGACGTGGTGCGGGCGGCGCGTGCTGCCTGGGAACGCGGCGACGCACGCGGCGCGCTCTCCTTGCTGTACCGCGGCGGCGTGGCGCGCATGCAGGAGATCAACGGGCGTGAGCTGCCCCAGGGCGCCACCGAGTCCGACTGCCTGCGCGAGGCGGCAAGCCTGCCTGCTGGCGCAGCAGATACCCTGCGCCAGGTGGTGCGTGCCTGGCAGTACGCCGCCTATGCACACCGCTTGCCGGAAGCTTCCGCGTTCGCGGGCCTGTTGGATGCCTGGCAGGCGGAGCTGGGAGCCAAGGCGTGAAGGTCCGCCTGCTCATCATCGGCTGTGTGCTGCTGATCGCCGGCTTGCTGGGCTGGTGGTTCTACAGTCATTTCGATTACGTCTATCACGACCAGAAGCTCGCGCCCCGCGGTCAGGCCGTGTATGACCCGCTCTACGCCGCCTCGCGCGTGCTCAGTGCCTACGGCGTCGCCACCAAGCTGAGTCCGTATCTGGACTTCCAGCATCTCAAGCCCACGGGCGACGACACCATCGTCTACTACGGCGACATCCGCACCCTCACCCAGGCCCAAGTGTGGCAGCTGGACCGTTTCGTCATCCAGCAGGGCGGCCATCTGGTGCTGAGATTGCCGGGGGATAAGCAACTCAATAGCTTGCCCTTGTTGGAGAGTCTGCATATGCATGCAGCGGTCCGGCAGACCTGCGGCTGGTATGGCGCGGAGGCCGGCGACAAGCAGGATGACGTGGAGCTATGCGCCTCCGACGTCATCGACGGCAAGGCCGCGGACTTCGACTATGCCGCAGGCCACGACGGCAGCCTGCAATATGCGCAACGCAGCCTGGGCAAGGGTTGGGCCGCCGTGCTGGCGGACATGGATTTCATGACCAACCACCAGCTCGATGCACCGGTGAACCAGGCGCTGATGCTG
>Ga0265338_10010229_pt1 | contig 11050 bp, 9 predicted proteins | sample 42126metaG_FD_193579 | JGI IMG/M metagenome (GOLD analysis project Ga0265338, IMG submission 193579) | Rhizosphere microbial communities from Carex aquatilis grown in University of Washington, Seatle, WA, United States - 4-21-26 metaG | ecosystem: Host-associated > Plants > Roots > Rhizosphere >... | reverse complement strand
TTGACAGCTCGATCGGTACGCCGGCGAAGTTCGTCCTCACCGGCGCCCAGGGCAGCCAGACGCTGAGCCTTGCGTCGAACACGCTGGCCGCCGGTGCTGACTACACGATCCACATCACGGCCACGACCTCGTCGAGCGAGTGCGGCGTCTACGACAACACGGCGACGCTGACGACGACGAATTCGAACAATCCGAATCCCGCCAGCGCCGAAGAGGTCTGCGACCAGGCGCATGTGACGATCACGAAGACGGCGGATGTTTCGCCGGTCAACGCGGGCGACCCAATCGGGTTCACGGTCGAAGTGAAGAACACCGGCACGGGTATCGCGAAGGGCGTCAACCTCAGCGATCCGCTGCCGGCCGGTTCGGGCTCGGGCGTGACCTGGGCGGTTGACGGTGCGACGGGTACGCCGGCGAAGTTCGTCCTCGCCGGCGTCCAGGGCATCCAGACGCTGAGCCTTGCGTCGAACACGCTGCCCGTCGGTGCTGACTACACGATCCACATCACGGCGTCGACGTCGGCGAGCGAGTGCGGTGTGTACGACAACACGGCGACGCTGACGACGACGAACGCGAACAACCCGAATCCCGCTAGCGCCGAAGAGGTCTGCAAGCCCGCGCATGTGACGATCACGAAGACGGCGGATGCTTCGCCGGTGAACGCGGGCGACCCAATCGGGTTCACGGTTGAGGTGAAGAACACCGGCACGGGTGTCGCGAAGGGCGTCAACCTCGCGGATCCGCTGCCGGGTGGTTCGGGCTCGGGTGTGACGTGGACGGTCGACAGTTCGATTGGTACGCCGGCGAAGTTCGTCCTCGCGGGGAGCCAGGGCAGCCAGACGCTGACGCTTGCGTCGGGCACGCTGCCCGCCGGTGCTGACTACACGATCCACATCACGGCGTCGACCTCGGCGAGCGAGTGCGGTGTGTACGACAACACGGCGACGCTGACGACGACGAATTCGAACAACCCGAATCCCGCCAGCGCCGAGGAGGTCTGCAACACGGCGTCGATCCAGATCGATAAGACGGCGGATGCCCTCAAGGTGAATCAGGGTCAGCAGATCGGGTTCACCGTGACCGTGTACAACTCGGGCTCGGGCGACGCGAAGGGCGTGAAGCTGAACGATCCGCTGCCGGCGGACGCCGGCCTCTCGTGGACGATCGAGAAGCAGGGCACCGGCTGGGGCGGCACGTGCGCGATCGCGGCCGGAGCGCTCAAGTGCGGCCCGGCAACGGTTCCGGCCGGCACGACCGAGCTCGCGAGCACGTTCACCGTCCACATCATCTCGCCGACCGATACATTCGCCGGCGGGCTCTGCCCCGACACCGGCGTCGTGTCGAACACCGGCTTCGTCACGACGACGAACGACGGTTCCGGCAATGACACCGCGACCACGTGCGTGGAGGGCGTCACCGACCTTCAGATCACGAAGACCGGCGCGCCGGCAACGCAGGACGTGCCGTTCAACGGTACGTACCAGGACATCACGTGGACGATGGTCGTGAAGAACAACGGCCCGGATGTGGACACGAACGTGGTGGTCGGCGATCCGATTCCCGCCGGAACCACGTACGTCTCCCACACGACGACCGCGGGCACATGCACGCTGGACGTGCCGACGTCGACCCTCAACTGCAGTCTCGGCACGATGCAGGTCGGTGACACGGTGACGATCACGCTCGTGACGACGCCGGCACCGACGGACGAGGGCCAGCTCACGAACACCGCGGAAGTCAGCGGCTCCATGCCTGAGTCGGACACGACGAACAACCAGGCGACCGCGACGGTCCTCGTCGTCCGGGAGCACCAGCCGCCCGTCTACTGCACCGGCGTGATCGTGACGCCGAAGCAGCTGTACGCCGGCCGCTCGTCCAAGGTGCATCTCACGGTCATCAACCACCACCACAGGGTGCAGGGTGTGCGTGTCCGGATCACCGGCCCTGGTCTGGGCATCACTACCAAGCCGTCGGACGCGAAGGGCAAGATCAGCCGGACGATCAAGCCGAAGAAGGCCGGCATCGTGACCTTCAAGCCGCTCGTGAGCAAGGCGAGCGGCGGGTCGTGCAAGACGCCGCGGATCGGCATCACCGGCGTCTTCACGCCGCCGGTCACGGGGTAAGTCAGGGATCAGGGATCGGAGAAGGCCCGGGGCGTTGCGCCCCGGGCCTTCTCGTTGGTCCGGCGGGGGCGGCCGATTCGGCGCCCAGGGCGGCGGCTCCGGCGTTTACCCCGGCGGGGTGTTCTGGAGGCGGTTCCCTCCGTCGACGACGGCGTCGACCAGCAGCATCATCGCCAGCAGGCGGAGGGTCAGCAGGATGACTGCAGCGTGTAGAGCGCCGGAGAGGTCGCGTTCGGCGCCTGAAGGATCCGAACGGTCACGGTCGACTTCAGCCCGCCAAGGATCGAGCCGGTCGGGAGCCCCGGCAGGTTTACTGCGAACCAGTTGAACGGGGCGCTCGCAGTCACCTGTAGTGGCTCGCCGACCACGTCCGTGCCAGCACCGTTCGGCAGGCAGAACGTGATGTCGACGGAGCGGCCGAGTTGGCCCGTGTCGGCCGTGCTTTTCACATAGTCGCGGATTGCATTCGCACCGGTGAAGCCAGGCGCGCACCCGGCGCACGAGTTGACCTCGGCGTAGCGCGCCGCCGTGTTAGCGAGGAAGTTCAGGTCGTTCTTCGAGTTGAACGCCGAGCCGAAATCGAAGATGCCGATCACGAGGACGAGCAGGATCGGCAGGACGAGAGCGAACTCGACCAGAGTCTGGCCTTGTTCGGATCTCAGGCCCTGCACATCGATTCCTTGCCTAGCGACGGCCGCGGTCAACTGGCTCAATCTAGTCCAAGGGACGGCTGGCCGCGTCTCGTGCGGGAGGGGTGGCACGGCATCGAGCTCCTGCGAAACGTCCCGACCATTAGGCCCGGGGAGGCCTCGCCGTCTGCGGATGCCGCGCCCGCATCTCTGCGTCCTGCCCTTACATATCGGCGGTCGGCCGCGACTCTCCTCTCGGACCTCGGGCTAGTCCGAGCAGGACTATCGGACGGCGTGTGATCCGAGACGGCCGGTGATCGCTGGATCCTGACGTTCGTCGGCCCTCGCCGTCGTCACGCTCTACCTCACGCGCGGAAGGGTGCAGCCGCTATCGGGAGATGCGAAGACGCTCTGGGCGCTTGGCTACTTCCTGCCGCTTCTCCGGCGGACGAGCGCGGGCGAGACTGCTTCCGCCGCGTTAGCGACCGAAGCAAGCCGTTGAGGGCGACGCGAGGGCGCACCGGCCCGCGCAGCCGCTTGGTTCAGCCGCCGCGGCGAATCCGGTTGCCCCGCACGCGCACATACGCGAAGAGCAACACGACGAAGAGAACGGCGAGGATGATGTACAGAATCATCGAGCCTCCAGGACGGTGTGGGCGGTCAGTTTGCTACTCCACGTTCGCGGCGAGACGCACCGCTCCTTCCGCTGGAAGACAGCCTAGAGGAAGAAGGCGATGATGCCGCCGGCGGCGAGGAACGGGCCGAACGGGATCACGTCCTTGCGGGCGGAGGCTCCGCGCTTCGCAAGGATGTAGATCGCGGCCACGAGCAGTCCGGCGCTCGCGAAGATCACGGCGGCAAGCGTCCGTGATCCGAGTGCAAGGCCCAGCAGGAAGCCGAGCTTCGCGTCGCCCATGCCCAAGCTGCCGGGGAAGAACGCGGCGAAGGCGAAAAAGAAGCCGCCGAGTGCGGCAGCGGCGGCGAAGTTCCGGAGGAACGAGCTGGGATCACCGGCTGCGAGGATCACGGCGACTGCGAGCGTTGTGGGCAGCACGATTGTGTTCGGGAGGAGCTGGTGCCGAGCGTCGATCGCCGCCAGGAGGACGAGAGCGGGACAGAAGACCGCTCCGATCACCGCCCGCGTGCTGAGACCGAAGTCAGCGAAGCTCCCCGCGAACGCTCCGAGGCCGGCGGCGATGGCGAGAACGCGCAATCCGCCGGTTGGCAGGAGCGCTGTGAGCGGCGGGCGAGCGACGGCAGGCGGCTCGGAGCTCGGCTCCTCCCCACGGGCCTGCGGTGTGACCATCAGCTCTTGAGCGCGTGGAGGATCGAGACCACTGCCGGGCCGAGCAGAACGATGAACAACGACGGGAAGATCATGAAGACCAGCGGGAAGAGCATCTTGATCGGTGCCTTCTGCGCCTCCTGTTCCGCCCGTGCCCTGCGCCGCTTCCGCATCTCAACCGCGAGCGTGCGGAGGATCTGCCCGACCGAAAAGCCGAGCGTCTGGCCCTGCATCATCGCGCGAACGAACGACTCGACGGCAGGCATGGGGCAGCGCCCGACCATGTTCTCGAGCGCCTGCACCGGCGTGAGGCCCATCCGTTGCTCCTGGATCACGATCCGCAGCTCCTCGCCGAGTGGGCCGCGCATCCGCTCGCCGGCCAGCTGGAGTGCCGCGGCGAGGCTCAAGCCGGCCTCGACCGTGACGACCAGGAGATCGATGAGCTCGGGCATCGCATGATCGATGCGGTATAGGCGACCCTCCGCGCGGCGCTGAACGACGAAGCCGGGCGTGAGCCATCCGCCGGCGGCGAAAAACACCATGACGATGATCGCCAGGGGAGTCTTGACGTTGGCTGCGACGGCCACCGTTATCCAGAGGGCTGGAAATGCGGCCGCGCACAAGAACGAGTAGCCGATGATCGTCCCCGGCTGGGTGGTGTACATGCCGGCCGTGAGCAGCTGCTTCCTCAGCCGCTCTTCGTCGAGGAGCTTCAGACGGTCGGCAAACAAGCGACCGAGCCCCATCGCTGCCGGGTCGAAGAAGCTGCGTAGTCCCTGGGGCCTGCTCTCAGGACCGGCAGTGCTCGCGAAGCCGTAGCGTTGGATCTTGCTCAGCGTGTCGGCGGTGCGGAGTCGTGGGCCGACGAGCGAGCGTGCGAGGAGGGCGACGGCCGTCGCAACGAGCAGGAGGCCAAGCAGGAGAAGGACGATCACGGCGGCCTCAGACCTCGATCTCGACGATCCGCTTGATCACGAGGGACCCCGCGACCGCCCACGCCGCTGCCAAGCCCACGACCACCCTTCCGGCGGTCGACGCGACGAGTGGGTGGAAGTAGTGCGGGTTCTCGAGCTGCAGGACGAGCAGGATCACGATCGGAAGCGCCGAGACGATCCAGCGCGACATGCGGCCCTGGGTCGTGAGGGTCTCGACGAGCCGCTTGAGGTCGAAACGCTCTCGTACCGTCTCTGCCACGCGGTCGATGACCTCGGCGATGTCGCCGCCGGCCTGCCGCTGCAACTCGGCTACGAGCGCAAGCTGGTCGAGGTCGTTGCTCGCCATCCGGTCGGCGACGACACCGAGCGATCGCTGGACCGGCAGCCCCAGCTGCTCGTCCGCGACTACTCGCTGCATCTCGCGGCGCATCGGCTCCGACGCGCTCTCGACGACGACGGCGAGGGAGCCGGCAAAGCTGTGCCCCGACCGAAGAGCGGACGCGATCACTTGCAGTGCGTCCGGGAGCTGCTCGGCGAAGCGAGACCGCTGCTTCCGGAGGGCGCGGAGCACCCACTCGCGGGCGAGATAGGGCACGCCGAGGGCGAACAGCGCCCACAATGCGGAGCCCGTCACGGCAAGGATGAAAACGAAGACGAGAACGGTCGCAACGAGCGTCGCGACGATCAGGGCTTCAGGCGCAACCTCGATCCGCGCTATCTCGAGGGTCTCGTCGAAGCGCTGCCACCAGTCCTTCCGCACGGCCGGCCCGCCGACGACGAGGTGTGAGGGCGGCGCGCCGTGGCCGCGCTGCAGCTCCGGGATCGAGACGAACTCCGCGATGCGCCCAGGCAGCCTCGTCCGGCGTGGCTGCAGCAGGCCGATGACGAGGAAGGCGATCATCGCTGCGATCACGAGTGCGAGGACGACCATCGTGGCCGGCGAGGTAAAGATCCGCGTGCCGACTGACGAATTCCCACTCTTCCCGGTGGCGGCGACCGGGAGCCGGGGAGTGCGGTACGCGGTCGTCGCCGTTCCGAGCGTCGCAACGCTGACGCTGACGTCGGCGCGAATGCCGGGACCGAGGTGAGACTTGTAGCTGAGCAGATACTGGTTTGAGAGGACACGGCCGAGCTTGGCGAACAGTGAGGCGAGCGCCTGGGCCTTCGCCTGCACGTACTCGCCCCGTCCGGCCGTTGCGAGCGCCGTCAGCGTCTGCGGTCGGTAGGAGCTGTCGTCAAGTCCGACGGTGAAGATTCGCGCGTTCTTCGTCAGGGCCGAGTGAGCGACCGTGGCGAGTGACGTCGTGCTGCCGGTGTCGGCGCCGTCGGACAGGACGATGATCGAGCCCGAGTTGATGCGCTCGGTCCGAAGCATCCTTTCGGCGAGCGCAACGGCGTCGTAGATGTGCGTCCCGAAGGAGAGGGACGGAGTCGTCGCCAGTGTCGTCGAGATCTGCGACGCCGACGTCGTGAGCGGCAACACGGTCGTCGCTGTTCGGTTGAAGTAGATCGCGCCGAGTTCCTCGTTCGGATTGCGCTGGGCGGCGAACGACTGCGCGGCGGCCAGGGCGGCGGTCAGCGGCTTGCCGCGCATGCTCCAGCTCGTATCGAGGACAAGGACGGCTCCGAACGTCCGCCGCGAGGCTCTGCTCGCCGGCACGAGACGGAGGTCCGCGACCGGGGCGCCGTCCTCCTCTACCTGGACGTCGCGGGGGTGAAGCGCGCGGCTGTCGGGGAGTGAGAGGGCAAACGTCCGCAGGGGGAACACTGACCCCTTCACCGCGGTCAACCGCAGGCTGGAGGGTGCCGTGGCGCCGGCGAGGGGGACGAAGAGGAGGAGCGCGGCTGCGACGGTCGCTGCGAGAAGTGACGCTCGCGTCACTGGCCGCCCGTTCCGAACGGCGGCGCGCTGCGCTCGTGCGGCTGGAACAGCGCCAGCGGCAGCGAGATACCGCGCTTCTCGAACTTCTGCACGAACGTCGGACGAAGCCCGGTGGCGCGGAGTTCGCCCTTGATCTTTCCGTCCCGGGTCACTTCCTCGATCTCGAACTTGAACAGCTCCTGCAGCGTCACGACGTCCGACTCCATCCGCTGCACCTCGGTGATGGACGTGACGCGACGGGAGCCATCCTCGAGACGCTCGAGGTGGACGATGCCGTCGAGCGCGGCGGCGACTTGCTCACGAATGGCGCGGACAGGCAGGTCGAAGCCGGACATCAGAACCATCGTCTCGATGCGGGCGAGCGCGTCGCGCGGGCTGTTGGCGTGAACGGTCGAAAGCGAGCCGTCGTGGCCCGTGTTCATCGCCTGGAGCATGTCGAGGGCCTCAGGGCCGCGAACCTCGCCGACGACGATGCGGTCGGGCCGCATGCGCAGCGAGTTGCGGACGAGCTCCCGGATCGGGATTTCGTTCTCGCCGGCGAGATCCTTCGGGCGCGCCTCCAGCCGCAGCACGTGCGACTGGTTCAGCCGCAGCTCAGCCGCGTCCTCGATGGTCACGATCCGCTCGTCGTCGGGGATCGCGGTCGACAGCGCGTTGAGGAGTGTCGTCTTGCCGGATCCTGTGCCGCCGGAGATCAGCATGTTCAGCTGCGCCCGAATGCAGCGCTGGAGGAACTCGACCGACTCGGAGTTGAGCGTCCCGAGCTCGATCATGTCCTCGAGCGTCAGCCGGCGGCGGCTGAACTTGCGGATGGTGACCAGCGGGCCGCTGAGAGAGAGCGGCGGGATGACGGCGTTCACGCGGCTGCCGTCGGGCAGGCGCGCGTCCACCATCGGCGACGTCTCGTCGATGCGGCGGCCGACCTGGGCGACCATCTTGTTGATCATCCGGGTCAGGTGCGACTCGTCGTTGAACCGGACGTCGCTCCGGTGAAGTCGCCCAGCCCGCTCGATCCAGATGTCGTGCGGACCGTTGACCATGATCTCCGTCACCGTGTCATCGGTCAGGAGCCGGTCGAGCGGGCCGTGCCCGAGGATGTCGTCGGCGACCTCGAGCGCTATCCGCTGCCGGTCGTCACGCGAGACTCCCGTCTCCTGTTCGAGTTGCTCGCGAAGGTCGGAGAGCACGCGCTCGCGTAGCTCCTCGGGATCCATGTTCACGTTGAAGAGCTGCGGCCCGAGTTCGCCGATCACGGCGAAGTGGACGCGGCTCTTGATGTCCGCGAATGGGTCGCGCTCACCTGCGCCAGGCCGCGGCGTCTTCAGGCGCTCATGCAGGTCCACTACTTGCGCCTCCCGATCAGCGTGCGCACGCCGGAGGCCAGGTTCGTCGGCGCCGCCTTCTGGGCGACGACGGCAGGCTTCGCGTAGCGGTCGGCGAGCGCTTCGAACGCCTTGGCGACACCCGACCCGGGCTTCGAGGCGACGATCGGCGTTCCCTCGTTGATGGAGCGCGGGATCTCGCGATCGCTCGGCACGGAAATGTCGGGCGGGCGGCCGATGATCGTCGAGACGTCCTCGGGCAAGATGCCGACGCTCGAGTCGGAGCGATTGAGGATGAGCGTGACGTTGCCGGTCTCGTAGCCCATCAGCTCGAGCGTTTCGAGGCCGAGCTTCATGTTCTTGAGCGAGAGCGAGTCGAGCATGCCGATCATGCAGATGTCCGACGAGACGTCGATCGTCGCGATCACCTCGGCGGTGAAGCCCGGAGGCGTATCGACGATCACGGCGTCCGACATCGTTCGCAGGGCCGCATAGATGTCCCGCAGATAGTCGACGGAGAGCGCGCCCGCTTGATCGGGCCTCGTCGGTGCGATCAGAACCTTGACGCCGGATGGATGCTTCAGCAGGTACGCGTCGAGCTTCTCGTGGTCGAACGGTGGGCCGGCCTTCATGAGGTCGGTGATCGTCCGCTCGGGCGACAGGCCCATCGCGAGCCCGATGTCGCCGAATTGCAGGTCGAGATCGACCAGTACGACTTCCTTCCCGCGCTGTGCGAGCGCGACCGCGAGGTTCGTTGCGGTAAGCGTCTTGCCGGTGCCGCCTTTCGGCCCAAGGATCGTGACCACCGGGGCGGTCGGCTTACCGGGGACGACGTACCCCTTGCGGCGCGCGATCACCTTCTGGAGCGTGAACGCGACCTCCGCACCTGTCTGAGGCAGGGTAATGACGTCGTCCGCACCCGCCTCGAAGGCCTGTCGGAGGAAGCCGTTTGGCGGCGACTGGCTCATCACCACGACTGGACGGTCCGGTCGCTGCTTCACCGCGCGGTCGACCATGTGTGAAGTGGCTTCGTCCCCCGCAGCGCAGGCGACGATGACGACGTCGCCGGGTTGTGCGAGGAGTGCCTGCCAGTCGTCGTCGTAGCTGGCGTATCCGGCCACCTCGAGCGACGGCTCTCCCTCGAGCGCGGCCTTGACGAGCTGCGGGTCGGCGTGCTCGGCGAGGGCGACGAGGACGCGGATCGCCTCGCCCATCCTCAGCCTCCGGCCTTGAGGCCGGTCACCGGCGCCGGCGTGCGCGTCGATCCGACGGTCGGCCGCAGCACGAACCAGATCTGGGCGTTCTCGCTCGCCCAGATGAACTGTCCCGCTTGTTCTGGACTCGCACGCAGCGTGACGTCGCCGCCGCTCGCACCGAGCACGTAGACATCCTGGAAGAGCTGTTCCACGACCGGCCGTGTAGAGCCGTTCGATCCTCCTGTGAGCGTCACCCAGACGTCGACGTGGCTTCCCGCCTCGATCTGGCCCCCGACTTGCTGCGGAGTGCCGAGCGGGATGACGACCGCGCGTTGGTTCGGGCTCAGTTGCTCGGTGAGCGAGTTCGTCGCCGGGCCGAAATCGGCGGCGGTGAGAAGCTGCCCCGGGTAGATGTCCTTCACGGCCACCTGGCCGGTGAGCGCCGAGGGATCGACGAGCGCGCCCGTCTTGTTGATGTCGGATTTCGCGCGGTTCGCAATCCGGTAGAGCCCGCCCGAGCCAATGACATCGCCCGGAGTGCCTGCCTTGATCAGACCCTTCGCCACGAGCGCGGGGGTCGGCGCGTTGTTGTTGACGCTGTTTCGGTACTGGTTCAGGTACACGATCAGCGCGATGGCCGCGATCACGGCCGCGATCACTCCGAGGAGGATCGTTCCCTGCCGCGTCGCGAAGAGCTTGCTCGACATGATCCCGTCCACGGTTCTCCTCCTCGGTATTACCTGGCTAACCCGACGGCCCGGCGGCGTCGGTTGTCCGCAGACGCAGTTGAGGGAGCCACCGCGAGCAACTCGTCACGAGCCGCCCCCGAAGGGCTCCCTCGACCGCGAATACGCTCACGGTACGACCTAGAGCTTGGCGTTGATCTTGCTGAAGATGGTCGAAACGTTCGTGCCAACCTGGGTCAGAACGGCGATGGCGCCAACCGACACCAGGGAGAGAATGAGCGCGTACTCCACCATCGCCTGACCGTCTTCGCGGTCGCGAAGGGCCTGTACGGCGAGGTACATCCGAATTGGGAAGAGCTTGAGCGTTTCCATATCGACTGCGTTCCTCTCCTTTTGAGTCCTACTCGAGCCTCACGCATTCTAGCCGCAGCGGGGCTCGATTTCGACTTTTTCCCACGAAGTCTGTGGTTACTTTCACTGTCACTCAAGTAGTGCTACTGCGCTTCCCTCGTTCGAGGGATCGTGCTTTCCGGGCTGTCGTCGACTCCGAAGTCGGGCCACGAGTACTCTGGCCGGAATTGGGGCATCTGGTCGACTTCCGCCACGGCGTCCGTAATCGGCTCGGCTCCCTGGGTGACCGCCTGCGCGCGCTCGGCCAGCCGTGGGAGGTCGCGGCGTTCCTGTGGGTTCCGGCCATTGGTCTCGGCTTCGCCTTCTGGTACGAGCTGCGTGTCCGCGACACGCTGCAGGACTACGGCATCTTCCGGGCTGCCGCGCTCGCGGTCGTCCACGGGCGCTCGCCCTATGTCGCTGCCACCCCGGCGGCGCTAGCGCACTTCGACAAGTTCGTCTATCCGCCCGTAACCGCCCTTCTGTTCGCGCCGGTCGCCGAGTTGCCGTCCGAAGTGGGACGCGTACTCATCTTCGCCGGCGGGCTAGTCGCGATCGTCTGCGCGCTGCGCCTCCTGCACGTCGAGGATTGGCGCTGCTAC
>Ga0265338_10010227_pt1 | contig 11051 bp, 9 predicted proteins | sample 42126metaG_FD_193579 | JGI IMG/M metagenome (GOLD analysis project Ga0265338, IMG submission 193579) | Rhizosphere microbial communities from Carex aquatilis grown in University of Washington, Seatle, WA, United States - 4-21-26 metaG | ecosystem: Host-associated > Plants > Roots > Rhizosphere >... | reverse complement strand
GTGCAGACTCTTAAGGAATTGCTTGCCGAACTCAAAATGAGCGTCCTGCGAGGCCTGCATGATGTAGGTCATCGCGTCTCGATATCCCTTGATGGCGTTCCAGGTCTCCGTCCGCTCGTCAGGTGGCGCCTCGTCGTCTATCACCGCCACCGCATCATCAATGCTTGTGTTGTATCCCTCGATACTGTTCGACCCACGGATGGCGCGTGCGAAGGTGGTGCGTCGCAGCGATCCGAACCAACGTTTTGCGTTGTACTGGGTGAACGATCGGAGCCGATCGCGCTGTTTGCCGATCAATTCCAGAACGCCCTCGTCTGCGGCGGACAGGGGTGGAGAGGTGAAAATCATCGGATTGCATGTTTCATATTGCGACTTCCGCAAAATATAATTGACATTCCGACATTGTCAATTGATATTTGCGCCATGCGCAAGCTGGCTCCCGCAAAGCCTGCCGACAGCCTCGGAATGATGGCCGAGGGCGTCTCTCTCCGCGCAATCTCTCGCCTAACCGGCGCCGGCAAGAAGTGCCCGATGCCATGAACCTGGTGCGGCATGTTCCGCGCCGGACATTGAAATCTCTGCTGTTGGGAGTGACGTTTGCCGCCGCCTCACCCCTCGCCCCGCCGCCGCATGATCGCCGCCCCCATCGCGCCCAGTCCAAAATTGATTGCGATGCCCGCCAGCGACAACAGCACCAGCGCGGCAAACATGCGTGGGATTTGCAGCCGGTAGCCCGCCTCCAGGATGCGATACGCCAGGCCGGACGCGAACCCACCCGAGCCGGCGACGAATTCCGCCACCACCGCTCCGACCAATGCCAATCCGCCGGAGATGCGCAGCCCGGCCAGGAAATACGGCAGCGCCACCGGCAATCGCAGCAGCCACAGCGCCTGCCAGCGGCGCGCGCCATACAGCCGGAACAGGTCGGCCAGGTCAGCCGGAGTTGCCGCCAGCCCCGCTGCGGTATTGGCGAACACCGGGAAGAACGCGACGATCGTTGCACATACCACCAGCGAAGCGAACGGGTCGCCCACCCAGACGATGATCAGCGGCGCGATCGCCACGATCGGCGTCACCTGCAACACCACTGCCCAAGGCTGAATCGCCGCCTGTGCCAATCTGCTTGCCGCCATCGCCAGAGCCATCGCACCGCCCAACCCCGCCGCGACGATCAGCGCAGCGAACGTCACCACCAATGTGGCGGCCAGCGCACTCAGCAATCCCACCGGATCGGCAAAGAACGCGCCGACGATGGCGATCGGGCCGGGCACCAGGTAAGCCGGCACGCCGGTCAGCCGCACCGCGACCTCCCACGCCACTAACGCAAGCAAGCCAAACAACGCCGGGGCAAAGCGATCGATCATCCCGGCGTCTCCAGCGCGGCTTCCATCGCCCGTGAGATCTCCGCCACCAGGACGGCATAGGCCGGATCGAGCCGCGTCTCCGGCTCCGGCCGCAGCGACGAAGCGATCTCGCGCTCGACCCGCCCGGGCCGCGGCGTCATCAGCACGATGCGGCGGGCCAGGAACGCCGCCTCGTAGATCGAGTGGGTGACGAACACCACAGTGCAGCCAATCGACTGCCACAGCGTCAGCAGGTCCGCTTGCAGCCGGTGCCGGGTGAACTCATCGAGCGCGGCGAACGGCTCATCCATCAGCAGCAGGCGCGGCCGTGTCACCAGGGCGCGCGCGATCGAGACCCGCATGCGCATGCCGCCGGAAAGCTGGCGCGGGCGGGCGCTTTCGAAACCGGCCAGCCCGACACGGGCGAGCGCGGCGCGCACCTCCGGCATCGCCTGGGCCTGCTTCACGCCACGCAGACGCTGCGGGAGCCAGACGTTGTCCTCGGCGCTGGCCCAAGGCAGCAACGTGGCGTCCTGGAACACAAAGCCGACCTCGCCCGGTGTCGGCGGGTGGCCGGCGTCCCAGTTGAGCACACCCGAGTTCGGCCGATCGAGTCCGGCGATCAGCCGCAGCAACGTTGATTTGCCGCAACCCGAGGGGCCGAGCAGGGCAACGAAGTCGCCTTGGTCCAGCCGCAGCGAGACGTCGCGCAGGGCCTCGACTCCACCCAGAAAGCGGCGGCCGACGGAAGTGATGGTCAGCACGACGGTGCAGCGGCGATGGAAGTTGACGGCCCCTCGCCTGGCAGGCCTGGGCCGTCGCTGACGTGGTTGTTGGCTGGTGCGGAGAGCGGCAGGCACAGCGTGATCAGCAGTGAAGCGAGGCGTCGCACGACCGTCTCCCGATCCGGTCCTGGCACCCGCGCCGCCGGCGGCCGCACAATGGCACCGGCACGAATTGGAGCAAGGTGGCAGTGGCCACCAAGGCCGCGGACCTGGAGGTGCTGGCGCGCCGGGCCGGGCTCGATCCGGCGCCGCTCGCCAAGCACTGTTGGCAGCACCGCATGGACCGCGCGCCGCCGCCGCATCGGCCGCATGCCGCCGCATGGGGCGCCCGCCGCCGCCGCATCGGCCGCATGCTGGCGCATCGACCGCGCGCCGCAGCTTCCTGCATGGTGATGCGGTTTCGCCGGGGGCAATAATGTTATTGCAGCCAATCGATTTCACGTGTATGGGCCGAGGTCTGGCGCGACGAACAAGGGGCGGCAACAGCCCAACCACACGCCCGGGTTGACCGACACCGCCCATTCATCGCTCGGTAGCGAGGTTGCCATGTCGGATCAGGCGCTTATAGACGAAGACGACGCGCGGACCCGGTCGCACGCTGCTTCCGACCCGGCAACACGATCGTCGCGGTGGCTGTCCCGCATTCTGCAGTTGATACTGTTCCTGTTCGTGGTCGTCGGCCTCGCGGGCTACTACCGGACGATGATATTCGGGTCGCAGAACGGCTACGTCCCGATCATATTCAGCGTCGTGCTGGCGATCTTCCTGTCGCTGCTGCCGGCCATGATCTGCGTCGTGCAGAACACCACAAGGCGGCGGCAACTCAATCGGCTGCTCGCCTTGAAGCGCTTTCCGGTGAGCAGAAGCACGTATTTCCAGACTGCGCTGACCTCGGTGGACATGATGCGAACCGGCGCCGTCGATGCCGACTTCGAGGCACCACTGTTCGTCTATTTCTTCGTGCTGTTCCTCGGCTTCATCGCGTTCCTTATCGGTTATGGTTTCGAAGACTATTTCGATATCCCAAGCGTGATCCTCGCCGGCATGCGCAAGACGAAAGATGCGGAATTCCGCGACTATCAGATCGGCACGTTCTGCGTCATGGCGATAGCGTTCATCGCGTCTTACGTTTATTCCATCGGGCGGCTGCTGGATCGCGTCAACAACAACGACCTGTATCCGATTTCGCTGTACTACTACGCCGGTCGCGTCGTCATTGCCTGTGCCGCAGCAGCGATCGTGCGCCATACCGCTGACGTGTTTGGCCTGAGTGGAACCTCTGCCCTTCTGCTGGTTGCATTCGGCATCGGCTTCGCACCGGACCTGTTCATCGTCGCAGTGAGCCGGCGCGCGTTCCAGGCGATGAAGATCTGGGGCAGTCGCGGCGACCCGCCTCCCACTGCACGCCCGTCCTCACTGCCGTTACTGATGATCGACGACCTGTCGCGCGAGAAGATCGACCGGCTGAGCGAACTCGGCATCGACAGCGCGCAGGTTCTGGCGCGGCAGAATCCGTTCCTGCTGCTGCCCCGCCTGCCGTACGATCTGGGGCTCATCGTGGACTGGATCGGCCAGGCACAGCTCTATGTGCTGGTGAAAGATGCGAAGCTTGCGGCGCTGCGGGCGATCTTCATCCGCGATGTATTCGACCTGCACGTAAGGTTGCAATGCGAGGCCGCCCGGCCAGCGGTGCTCACCGCGCTCGGGATCACCGATGGGGAGGCTGGCGCGTTGGAGCAACAGCTTGATCACGACCCGTCTTACGCGCGGTTGGCCGAGGTCCGCGAAGGGTTGATCCCGCAAGGAGCGCGCTGACGGCGGTCGCGGACGGTGGACCACAATGTTTGGTTGCGGCACTCTCGTCCGGGAGAGTGCAAGGGCGGTCATGCAAACAGTAATAAATTTCGGCCTCACTGGGCGACGCGCCATCGTCACCGGCCATCGCGGCGGCATTGGTTCCGCCATCGCTGATACACTGACGCGCGACGGCGCAGTGGTCACCGGGCTCGACCTGCCGGACTTCGATCTCGCCGACACCGCGACGCTGGAGGCGCGTGCCGCCGCGGTGGTGGCGGAGCACGGCCCGATCGACATCCTGGTGAACAACGCCGGCATCACCGTGCTGGGGAGTGTGCTGGAGACGTCGCTGGCGGAGGTGGAACGCGTGTTCCGTGTGAACTTCCTCGCCGCCTATGCGATGATGCGCGCGGTGCTGCCGGGGATGGTGGAGCGGCGGCGCGGGGCGATCGTCAACATCGCCTCCGACCAGGCGCTGATCGGCAAGCAGGTCAGCGCGGCCTATGGCGCATCGAAGGCAGCGATCGCGCAGCTTTCGCGCAGTGCGGCGCTGGACTGGGCGCGGTTCGGCATCCGCGTGAATTGCATCGCGCCCGGCAGCACGGACACGCCGATGCTGGCCGCGGTGATCGGCGATCTTGCGGCGAAGTATCCCGCGCAGTTTCCGACGTCGTCAGCGGACGCCTATCGCTCCGGCGTGCCGCTGGGGCGTTTTGCGCGACCGGAGGAAATCGCGGCAGTGGTAGCGTTCCTCGCGTCCGACGCAGCGTCGTTCGTCACCGGCGTGGTCATGCCGGTCGATGGCGGCACCACGGCCGCATGAGCGCGCAGGTGCCCCAGCGGCGGCGATCATGCGCGAGCAGGTTGCCCCGGCGGCGCCGATCATGAGCGAGCGCGTCGCCGTGGCGCCTAGGGGTATGGTCGAGCGCATCGCCGTGGTGACCGGCGGCACGCGCGGCATTGGGCGGGCAATTGCAACGCGGCTGGCGGCGGACGATTATCACGTGATCGTCGCGTCGCGGCACGCACCGGCGAATTGCGAATTCGAATTTCGCGCCTGCGACGTGACGGACGCGGCCTCGGTGCGCGGGCTGTTCGCCGGACTGACGCGGGTGGATGCGCTGGTGAACTGCGCCGGCCTGGCCGGAGCGAATTCTCTGGAGGGCGATGACGCGCTATGGCACGCGATCGTCGCGGCGAATCTGCATGGCACATATTACTGCTGCAAGGCGGCATTGCCGCTATTGCCGGACGGCAGCGGCCGCATAGTGAATATCGCATCGGTGCTCGGGCTGCGCGGTGTGCCCGACCAGACCGCCTACTGTGCGGCGAAGCACGGTGTGGTCGGGTTCACCCGCGCGCTGGCGCTGGCCGTGGCACCGCGTGGCATCACGGTGAATGCCATCTGTCCCGGCTGGGTGGACACCGACATGGCACACCAGCGCTTCGCCGAACTCGGCATCACGCCTGAAGCCGCGGCGGCCGGCGTGCCGACCGGACACATCGCGACGACTGCCGAGGTGGCCGACGCAGTCGCCTGGCTGCTGCGCCCGGAAGCCCGCAGCATCACCGGCCATGCTTTGCCGATCGACGGCGGCGGCCTGGCGCTGCCGTAAGAAACCTCGCCCGCAAGAGCGGGAGAGGTCGAGGTGCGCAGCACCGAGGGTGAGGGTGATCGGGTCGGCACATTGCATGCTTATCCATCGTTTCAGCTCTACCCCCGCACCTTCCTGATCGCCGCCAGCACCCGCTCCGCCGTGATCGGCGTCTCGTTCACCTCCGCCCCCAACCCGGCCAGCGCATCGCGCACCGCGTTGGCGATCGCCGCGGGAGGCGCGACGGCACCGCCCTCGCCCATGCCCTTCATGCCGTATTCGGTCGCCGTGGCCGGCGTGTGCAAATGCCCGATTCGGATCATCGGCAGTTCGTGTGCGCCAGGCATGTGGTAATCCATGAACGTTGCAGCCAGCGGCTGGCCTTCTACGTCATACGGGATCTCCTCCCACAACGCGGTGCCGATCCCCTGCACCACGCCGCCGCGGATCTGACCCTCGACCAGCATCGGATTGACCATCGTCCCGCAATCCTCGGCAACCGCGAAATCAAGCAATTCGACAACGCCGGTCTCCGGATCAACGGCAACCACCGCACCATGCGTCGCATATGAATAGACGCCCGTGCTGATAGCCGGCTCATATGTCGCCGTCGCATCCAGCAGCGGCTCGACCCCGGGGGGCAATTCGTGCATCCGCAGATGCGCGATGGCGGCGATCTCGGCGATCGTCACCGAGCCCTTCGGCCCATGCACCGCGCCGCCACCGCACCGCGTTTCGGCCACCTCGCACTGCAACAGATGCGCCCCGATCCTGCACAATTTATCCCGCAGCACCCTGCTCGCGCGCGCCACGGCGCCACCCGACATCACCATGCTGCGCGAGGCAAACGTGCCGAAGCCGAACGCGGTGCTCTCGGTGTCGCCATGCCGCACCGAGATATGCGCCGGGTCGATGCCCAGTTCCTCGCAGGCGATCTGCGACAGCGCCGTCTCCAGTCCCTGGCCATGCGACTGGATACCGACATGCAGCACGACGCTGCCATCCGTCAGGATGCGCGCGGTGCAGCTTTCGAAACCGGGAATGATCGAGGCGCCGCGAGTCGCGAACTCCGCGGCGCCGTGCGCGGTCTGTTCGGTGAAGCTGGCGAAGCCGATGCCAAGCAATCGCCCGTTTGCCTCACCCCGCCGCTGGCGTACGCGGATCGATTCCAGATCAAGCAACTCGGCGCACAGCCGCACGCTGCCGGCGTAATCGCCATTGTCGTAGCGCATGCCGGTGACCGAGGCATACGGCATTTGATCGGGTCGGATCATGTTTTCCGTCCGCACCGCGACCGGATCGCGGCCGACAGCGCGGGCAACCTCGTCGATCGTCCGCTCGACCGCGAAGCAGGCGCCCGGGCGGCCGACCCCGCGATACGGACCCATCGGTGCCTTGTTGGTTGCGACGGTGAAAGTGCGGGCGCGGTAGTGCGGAATCGTGTAGGGGCCAGGCAGGCAACGCGCCGCCATGTTGGCTTCCTGATACGGTCCCTGCGGCCACATGCCATACGCGCCGGCGTCAACGGTGATCTCGCAATCGATGCCAAGAACATGGCCCTGTCGATCCGCATAGGCCGTGACCCGGTAGTGATGATCGCGCGTGTGCGCGCCGGTCAGCAGGTGCTCGTTGCGATCCTCGATCCAGCGCACCGGATGGTCGAGTTCCAGCGCCAACGCGGTCAGCACGATCTCTTCCGGATACAGCCGCGCCTTGGGCCCGAACCCGCCACCGACATCGGGCGCGACGACGCGAATGCAGCGTTCCTCGATCCCAAGGATTTCGCCCAACGCAACGCGCATCGTGTGCGGCGTCTGGGTCGAGGCGTAGACTACGACTTCGTCAAGCCGGTGGTCGCGGCAGGCGAGCACGCCGCGGCACTCCATCGGCGAACCGGACTGCCGGTTCATGCGGTATTCGCGAGTGACAGTGATCTCTGCGGCCCGCACGGCGGCTTCGATGTCGCCGCCGGAGAGGGTGCGCTCCTAGAACAGGTTGTCACCGAAATACTCATGCACGAGCGCAGCGCCTCCGCCGTCACGCGCGGCCATCGCATCGACCACGGCGGGCAGCGGTTGGTAGTCCACGCTGACGGCGGCGGCGAGGTCCTCGGCCTCGCGGCGCGTCGGCGCGACGCAGGCGGCCACCGCGTCGCCGACATAGCGCACCTTGTCGGTCGCCAGCGGCGGCCACGGCGGCGAGCGGGCGCCCGCTGCCTGCGTCACCACCCGAATCGGCTTCATCCGCGGCAGGTCTGTGGCCGTAAACACTCGGCCCCGAGCGGTGGGCGGGACGTCGATGCATCGGATCAGCGCGTGGGCGTGCGGGCTGCGCACGAACACCACCTCATGCGTATTGCGCAGCGCGATGTCCGCAACGAACTGGCCGCGGCCGCGCAAATGGCGGTCGTCCTCCTTGCGTAGCAGCGATGCACCCACGCCCTGGCGTTGACCGGATGTTTGCCCCTTCGCCATCGCTGCCTCCCCCGAGACCGCCGCCGCGCCGGCGACTGCCGCCCGTGCAGCATTCGATGCGCGAGGATGAGCCGTCGAACGCTGGACGACAACTATAAACCTGCGTCAGCGTCAGCCGTCAGCGCGATCGCGTATCGATGACGAGATCGGCGATGGGCGACCCGACATCATGCCGGCTGGCGAAGGCTTGCAGCAGCCGAAGCAACGTCGATTTCGCGACGGGTGTCTGCGATCGCACCCTCGTCAGCACCTTCGGACTCGCCTTCAGCGCCCGTGCTGCGTCGGCATCGCTCGCATAATGGCCGGACACCAACGCTGGCCATTGCGGACACACGAACCAGGCCCGAGCTTGCTTCTTGCTCATTGCTGTCACTCGTCCGCCCGGCCTGCTACGCCGCGCGCGCGGCGTTCGGCTCGTCTCCGGGCGTATGCTCTACAATGCGCGCGACAAAGCCCCAGTCGCGCAGATACTCGATCGCGAGTTCCGCCTCGTCGCGCGGAATATCGCGAACTCGTGCACCGCTCGTTACGCTGCGCTGAACCGTAAGCCCGAGCGCCTCGGCGGTCGCTTGCGCAGCGGCAGGCAGCGCAATGTCGACAAGATCGGCCATGGGAACCTCGACTGCCTTGCACGTTTCGAAATGCCAGGGCGCGCGACCGCATCAACTCGCCGCGGGAGCGCGTCTGGGCGCCAGATATCGAAGGGTGCGCATAAAAATTCCATGAAATTCGGAGGGCAAACGACCGATTTCCCGAGAGCAGGCCGCGATGTGTCGCGCGTCCCGGCATGGTTCGACACATCCGCGCGTCGCGGCCAATAAAAGCGAGCCATCGGCAGCATGCGACAGCAGTTCTCATCGCCGGCCGAACTCCGTATCCTCGCCGTGGCGAGATAAGTATCCGCCGCGGAATAGCCGAATCGTTTGCCCGGGCACCACCGCCGCCCCGTCACACCGGCGAAGGCCGGTAACCACGACTTTCCTTGATGCATGCGGCAAAGTCGTGGATACCGGCCTTCGCCGGCATGACGGGGAGGGTGCGGATCGTGCCCCGATTTGGATCAATTATTCCGCGACGGATACTGAAGGAGCTTGCCCGATGCCTCCGATCCGCGTCGCACTCCGAGTTCCGGTCGGCCGGCCCCTGCCTGACATCGCCGCATTCGTTGCCCGTTGCGAGGACGCCGGCTTCGACGGAGTCGGCATTCACGACCATCCATCGAGTGGCCGCGACGCCTATGTTGCGTTGGCGCTCGCCGCGCAGGCGACGCAGCGGGTCCGGCTGTTCCCGGCCACCTCAAGCCCCGTGGTGCGGCACAAGCTGGTGCTCGCCTCGCTCGCCCACAGCCTGGAGGAAATCGCGCCGGGGCGGGTCTGTCTTACCGTGGCGCCCGGTTTCATTTCGACGCGCAGCATCGGGCAGCCGCGTGCGGGCCTGAGCTTTATGCGCGAGGCGATCCACGAGCTTCGTGCGCTGCTTGCCGGAGAAGCGGTGGGGTTCGGCCCAACGTCAACCCGCCTGAGGAACCGCAGCGCAACCCCGACGCCGGTGTATCTGCTGGCGGCCGGCCCTCGCATGGTCGAACTCGCGGGCGAGGTAGCCGACGGTGCTTTCATCATGGCCGGCCTGCATCCGGCTGCGATCACCACCGCGCGCCGTCATCTCGAGGCAGGTGCCAGACGGGCCGGCCGTTCGCTGGACGGCTTACCGGTGACGTTCGTGGTCACGCTCGGTCTTGGCGCCGATGCCGCGGCGGGATCGCGCTGGGTGCGAAGCTGGTTCGCTCCGGGCCAACCGTTCCTTGCGTATCCGAGCGCTTCGAATCTGTACTGGCTGCGCGAGGCCGGCTTCGACATCGAGGCAACGCACGATCCCGCTGACTTCTCGCCACAGCATGCGCAGCGGATCGCCGATGCGTTTGGCCTGTTCGGCTCGCCGGAACGTTGCGCGGATCGGCTGCTGCGGGCGCGCGAGGAAGCCGGAGTCGACGACGTTTTTCTGTTCCCCGCGCACGACCTCGCCGGCGGCTACACCATGCCGGAGGCCGAGGTTCACGCCTTCGAACACGTCATCCGCCCGCGGATCGGAGGATAGTGTGGGGATCCTTACGCCTCGATACCGCTTCTGCCACGCTTGAAAAGCCATTGGGATACGTCATTGCGCAAGCAGATTCACCACAAAGACACAAAGGCACGAAGATTCAGTTCTTCGTGCCTTTGTGGTGAATCTGCTTGCGGAATGACTGCAACCAGGAACCAAGCGTGAGTATCACCACACCAGGCATTGCAGAAATCAACCGCCGTTCGGGCCAGCCATGACGGATGCACGTTCAGCCGATGTCAGGGCAGCGACGGCGTCCTCGGTGTGTGCGGCTTCGCTAAGGGCACCGCCGACCCAAGCGGCAAAGCTCTCGGCTTGCAGCCGCAACGCCTGGTGAAATGCGGCGTCGGCATCGGGCGGCCAGAGGAAGCGGCATTCCTCGCTGCCCTTGGTGCCGAACACCTGCGTCCAGCAGACATCGCCGTGCGGAAATCGCCGGCCCAACGATACCAGTCCGCTGCTGCCGCCCGACATCGTGCACAACACCTGCGCGCTCTCGCTGTCCCCGGCCACCGGGAGCTCCGACGTCACAGCCGGAATGCTGACCTGGATGCCGGCAAATTCCTGCCCGGTGAGCCAGCGGAGTTGGTCGAACTCATGCACGCCCATGTCGATGAAGATGCCGCCGCTATGGGCGCGAAACGATGCCGGCGGGACGCTGGTGTCCCATTGGTAGCAGGTGACGAAATAGAGATCGCCCAGCACGCCATCCGCAATCCGCCGCCGCAGGTCGCACAGCGCCGGGACGAAGCGCCGCCAATAGGCGATCTGCAACGTCACGCCGGCGGCAGCGGCAACGTGCGCCGCCTCGCGTGCTTGCGCCGCCGTGGTGCCGCAGGGTTTCTCGCACAGGATCGGCAACCCGGCCGCGGCCACGCGCCGCACCAGATCGAGGTGCCGATCGCTGGGGGCCGCGATCAGCACGCCATCCAGCCCGCCTGCGTCAAGCATGGCATC
>Ga0265338_10010226_pt1 | contig 11051 bp, 12 predicted proteins | sample 42126metaG_FD_193579 | JGI IMG/M metagenome (GOLD analysis project Ga0265338, IMG submission 193579) | Rhizosphere microbial communities from Carex aquatilis grown in University of Washington, Seatle, WA, United States - 4-21-26 metaG | ecosystem: Host-associated > Plants > Roots > Rhizosphere... | reverse complement strand
CCGACATAAGTCCGCTTCGGGCGCGAGCGGCTCAGGAGGACATAGACGAAGGCGGGCATGACGTTCTTCGGGAGAATCGCTTCGCGAGTGTCATTCCCGCCCAGGCGGGAATCCAGGGCAGCCGGCACAGTGCTTGCGGCTCTGGATGCCCGCCTGCGCGGGCGTGACAGTGTTTGTTAGGCGGCCAATGCCAGACCGTCGGGAGTCCACAGCGCGGTGAGCGCGGCTTCCACCGCGTGCGGATCGGTCAGGCGGCAGAGGCGTGACTTGGCCGCGCGGCGGGCCTGCGCGGACACCGGCAGGCCGGAGGTCTCGATGTACCAGGCGAGATGCTTGCGGAAGATCTTCAGGCCCAGCCGGTCGCCATAGAAGCACAGCGAGTCGCGGAAATGATCGAGCACGATGGCGAGGCGCGCATCCTGCGCCGGCTCGATCGCGTCGCCACCGTCCTGCAAGGCGCGGTCGATCGCCGACGCGATCCAGGGGCGGCCATAGGCGCCGCGGCCGATCATCACTGCGTCGGCACCCGATTGCGTGAGGGCTTCGCGGGCGCTCGCCGCATCGACGATGTCGCCATTGACGATGACCGGGATGCGCACCGCCGCCTTCACCTCGGCGACGGCGCGCCAGTCGGCCTTGCCGCTATAGAATTGCTGGCGTGTGCGGCCATGCACCGTGATCGCCTGCACGCCCAACGCCTGCGCGCGCGCGGCGAGCTCGGGCGCGTTCTTCGACGCATCGTCCCAGCCGAGGCGCATCTTCAGCGTCACGGGGCGCTCGGTCGCCTCGACCGTCGCGGCGATCAGACGTTCGGCGAGATCGAGGTCGCGCATCAGCGCCGAGCCGGAGAGCCCGCCGGTCACTTCCTTGGCCGGGCAGCCCATGTTGATGTCGATGATGTCGGCGCCGGCGGCTTCGGCCATGCGCGCGCCCTCGGCCATCCATTCGGCGCGGCGGCCGACGAGCTGGATCACGGTCAGCGGCAAACCGTCGCCGACCGCGGCGCGGCGCACGACGTCGGGGCGGCCGGCCGCGAAGAGCTCGCAGGCCACCATCTCGGTCGCGACATAAGCGGCGCCCAGGCGCGAGGCGGCGCGGCGGAACGGCAGGTCCGACACGCCGGTCATCGGCGCGGTCAGGACACGGCCGCCGATCGTCACGCCGGCGATGGTAAATGCGCTCGTCATGCGGCGAACCTAGCAGGGCGCGGGCGGTCTAGCGAAGGCGGGGCGTTGTTGGCAAGCTTTGCCCCATGTGGAAGGCGATCCTCCTCTATGCCTGCCTGCTGGCCGGCGGCGCTTTCGCGCTGCAATGGCTGCAATATCAATATGTGACGCGGATGTTCGCGCCCGAGATCTATATCGGGCTGATCGCGCTCGGCTTCGCGGGGCTGGGCGTGTGGGCGGGATACCGGCTGACGCCGCGGGCGCCGGCGGAAGCCTTCGCGCGCAACGACGCGGCGCTGAAGTCCCTTGGGGTCACAGAACGCGAGGTGGCGGTGCTCGACCTTCTGGCCGCCGGGCAGTCGAACAAGGAGATCGCGCGCAGCCTGGGCGTGTCGCCCAACACGGTGAAGTCGCACGTCCTGCATCTGTTCGAGAAGCTGGAGGTCCAGCGGCGGACCCAGGCGATCGCCAAGGCGCGGGAGCTGCGGCTGGTGCGGTAGGGCCGCACCAAAACCGCCGATTTCCGCGATTTCACCCTTTCGGGCGATATCGGCCCGTTGGCTTGTGTGGCAGTCCTTGGGCATCGTTCCAAGGCAAACGGGGGTTCGCCATGCTCAGGATTTCGCTCATATACGGCTCCATCGCCGGGCTCATCGTCATTCTCGTCCTCATCGCCGGGCTCACCGTGCTGCGCGGCGAGCACTTCATAACGACCGAATGGTTCGGCTATCTCTCCATGATCGTGGCGCTGTCGACGATCTTCTTAGGGATCAAGCGGTACCGCGACGAGGCGCTGGGCGGGGTCATCAAATTCCTGCCGGCCTTGGCCCTGGGCTTGAGCATCGCGGTGGTGGCGGGCGTCATCTACACCGCGGTGTGGGAGATCTATCTCGCGGCCACCGGCTATCAGTTCATGGACGGCTATGTCGCCGGCGTGATCGCGGCAGAGAAGGCGCATGGCCTGTCGGGCGCGGCGCTGGCCGCCGAGATCGCGCAGCTCGACGCGATGAAGGTGCAATACGACAATCCGCTGTACCGGCTGCCGATGACGTTCCTGGAGATCTTCCCGGTCGGACTGATCATCGCGCTGATCTCGGCCGCGGTGCTGCGCAATCCCCGCGTGCTGCCCGCGCGGGCGTGAGCACGGTTGCTTTGGATTGAATTTCTTCCAGAGTGTCATTCCCGCGAAGGCGGGAATCCAGTCTTGGTCACGGGATGGCTCTGGATGCCCGCCTACGCGGGCATGACAAAGAGGACTAACCAATGGTCCCAGCTTATTCCTGTGGCGCCGGCTGCACGGCGATGAGCTGCATGTTGAAGACCAGGGTCTGGTTCGGGCCGATATCGGCGCCGGCGCCTTCCGCGCCATAGCCGAGATCGGCGGGGATCACGATCTGCCATTCGTCGCCGACATGCATCAGGCGCAGCGCCTCGACCCAGCCGGGGATGAGCTGGCCGGCGGGGAAGCTGGCGGTCGAGCCGTGCTGGGTGCGGTCGAAGACATGGCCGTCGATCGTCCAGCCCTTATAGGTCACGGTGACGATGTCGGTCGGGCTCGACACCTGCCTGCCATGGCCGGCATTGATGACGCGGTATTGCAGCCCGTCGGGCAGCGTCTTGACGTCCTTGCGCGCGCCGTTGTCGGCGAGGAATTTGGCGTTCGATTCCGGCGTCAGGTCGTATTGCGGCGCCCCCGCCTTGTCGCCGCAGGCGGCGAGCAGGAGGGCGCCGGTCAGCGCGGCAATGGTCAACAAGCGCATGGCAAATCACCAATCGAAATCGGCGTGCCTTATAACAGAATGTCAGCCGAGCAGGGCCAGCGTTTCCCGCGCCAGGGTTCGCGTCAGCTCGCCGGCCGGCAAAGCCCGGCCGAGCCGCGCCGCCTGTCCGCTCCACATCTGCAGGTAGTCGGCGCTGCCGCGCTTCTCCGAGGCCGCGCGCAATGGCGCGACCGCTGCGGCGGCGAGGGGAAAGGCCGGCGCGGCGGAGGATATCGGTCCGAACTCGCGCACGATCCGGTTGGCGATCCCGCGCGCCGGCCGGCCGGTGAACACATTGGTCAGCACCGTCTGGTCGTCGCGCGCGTTCGCCAGCGCCTCGCGATAGAGCGGCGAGATCGTGGCCTCGGGGCAGAACAGATAGATCGTGCCGGGCTGGACGGCGGACGCGCCAAGGGCGAGGGCGGCGGCGACACCGCGGGCATCGGCCACGCCGCCGGCCGCGATGACCGGCACGCGCACGGCATCCACCACCTGCGGCACGAGCGTGAAGGTGCCGGGCTGCGCCGCGATGTCGTCGCTCAGGAAGATGCCGCGATGGCCGCCGGCTTCCGCGCCCTGGGCGATGATCGCGTCGACGCCCCGCGCCTCCAGCCATTGCGCCTCCGCCACCGTGGTCGCCGATGAAATGATCTTCGCGCCGGTGGCGCGCACGCGACGGAGCAGCGCCTCCTCCGGCAGGCCGAAATGGAAGCTGACGACCGGCGGCTTGTGCGCCTCGACGATGCGGCACAGCGCATCGTCGAATGGTGCGCGTCCGGGGCCGCCCGCCTCGGACGGCGGCGCGACGCCGAGCGCGTCATAAGCGGGCTTGAGGGCAGCGATCCAGCGCGCATTCGCCGCTGAATCAGCGTGCGGCGGGGTGTGGCAGAAGAAGTTGAGGTTGAACGGCTTGTCCGTCGCGGCGCGGATGACGCGGATTTCGGCCTCCACCTGCGCCGGGCTGAAGACCGCCGTCGGCAGCCCGCCCAGTCCGCCGGCGCTCGACACCGCGACGGCCATGGCGCTCGCCTGGGTGCCCGCCATCGGCGCCTGAAGGATCGGCGTTTCGATTCCGAAAAGATCGAGGATGCGTCTGTCGCGCCACGCCATGGGTCTCTCCCAAATTGGAAAACGCGGCGCACTGTAGAACAGCGCGCCGCTCGATTGTGTCCTATGCCCCATGCGCGCGAAGCAAATCGCGAGGGCGCGTCAGCTGGCCCGCCCGGTCAGCCGGTAGGCGATGAGCCCGACCCATTCGTGCAGCGTGTTGTCGATGTCCAGCAGGCCGTCGGCGGGAAAGCCGAAATAGACGCCGGTGCCGCGGGTCGAGATGTAATCCGACGGCCAGGGCACCATCTTCCAGCCGAGCTTCCTGGCGATCGCCATGGCGCGCGGCATGTGCACCGCCGAGGTGACCAGCACCCAGGTCTCGCCGGGTTTCGGCCGGACGAGCTTCATCGAGTTGACAAGATTCTGGCCGGTGTCGAGCGAGGTGCGCTCATAAAGAACGCGGCCCGGCGCGAGGCCCATCGTGAGAAAGGTTCTTTCCGCGGCCGCGTGCTCGGCGTCCTGCTGGCGGGGATCGTCGCCGACGATGCCGGAAAAGACGAATTTCGCATCCGGAAAGCGCCGGGCGAGATCGGCGCCGGCGAGAAGCCGCAGCGGGGTCCTGGTCTCGCCCAGGGCATCGCGGTCGGCAAAGATGCGCCCGTTCATCGAGCCGTCGAGCACCACGATGCCGTCGACATGCGCCGGCAAGGGCGGCCGCGGATAGGCATTCTCCAGAGGCCGCGCCAGCATCTGGTCGATCGGCAGGAACAGGAGACCGAAGAGCAGAACCGCCGCGCCGATTAACAGGCGCTCCTTCAAGACGGCGCGGCCAAAATATCCCGCGACGAAGCCGCCGGCCATCAGGAAGAAGACCCACGCGACGGGATCGATCAGGCATCGCGTCACCAGATAGTAGATCACCGTTTCGTTCCCCCAAAAGAAAGGCGGCGCGCCAGCATAGCGCGCCGCCTGTATTTCGCCCTGCCCTTTCGAGCGCTAGAGGATGTCGCCGCCGGCCGCGGAGGCGGTCGTGCCGTGCTGCTTGAACGCCTTGATGACGTTGCGGCCGGTCGTCCATTTGTGGACCTCGTCCGGACCGTCGACCAGGCGCTGCGAGCGGATATGCGTATACCAGGCGGCCAGCGGCGTATCCATCGAATAGCCGAGCGCGCCGTGGAGCTGGATCGCGGTGTCCACCACCTTGTGCACCATGTTGGCGAGATAGACCTTGGCGATGCCGTTCTCGTTGCGCAGGTCGAGGCCCTTCTCGGCCTTGTAGGCGATGTGCATGATCATCAGCCGCGCGATGTAGAGCTGGCTGGCGCATTCGGCGAGCATGAACTGCACGCCCTGGCGCTCGCTGAGCGGCTTGCCGAAGGTCGAGCGCTGGGTGACGTGGCCGACGGCGAGATCGAGCGCGCGCTGCGCCATCGCGACATTGTGCATGCCGTGACGCAGGCGGCCGTAAGCCAGGCGATGCTGGCCCATGTTGAAGCCATTGCCCTCGCCGCCGAGCAAATTCTCCGCCGGCACTTCGAGATCCTTGATCTCGATCTCGGCATGACCGCCGCCCAGGATGTGCGACAGCGGGCCCTCCGCCGCCATGGTCTTGATGTTGCGCTTGATGTTGTAGCCGGGGTTCGGCAGCTCGACGAGGAAGGTCGAGAATTGCTGGTGGCGCGGCGCGTCCGGATTGGTCTTGGCCATCACCAGCGCGATGTCGGCGACGCTGGCGGCGGAGGAGAACCATTTCTCGCCGTTCAGCACATAAGCCGAATTGCCCTTCTTCTCGGCGCGGGTCTGCATGCCGGTGGCGTCGGCGCCGGCCGCCTTCTCGGTCATCGAGTAGCAGATGCGCTTCTCGCCGTTCAGCAGCGGCTTGAGGAATTTCTCCTTCTGGTAGTCGGTGCCGTTCTGCAGCAACGTGAGCATGGTCGCATCGTCCGGACCCTGCGTGTTCATCGACAAGGCGCCGAGATAGCTCTCGCCGAGCTCCATCTGCACCAGCGCGTTGGCGAGCGGGCCGAGGCCCATGCCGCCATATTCCTTCGGAATGAACGGGCACCACAGGCCCTGCGCGCGGGCCTTCTTGCGCAACTCGCCGAGGATCGTCTTGTAGTCGCCGCCCGCGATCAGCTTCTCCTGCGCCGGCATGCATTCGTCATGCACCCATTTGCGGACCTTTTCGCGGATCGCCTTGGCTTCCGCCGGAATCTCGAAGTCGATGGCCATGTGTTTCTCTCCCGATGACGTTTGGCGCAGCTTACGGCGAAGCCGCGGCCGGCCGCCATCGCTTCCGATGCGGAAGGGCGAGGAGAATTTCATGCGGCGCGGTCAGGCGCTCCAGCTGCCGCGCAACTGGTCGTCGGTGCCGTCGAAGGTGTCGCAGTCGGGCGAGCCGAGGCCGGGAACATCGTGCGGCTCGGGCCCATTATGGCCGTCGGTGTATTGCCACAGCCAGTAGGACGGCCAGGTCGCCGGCAGCTTGGCGGCCGGCCCATATTGCGCCCACCACAGACGGTGCTGCGCCAGATAGGGATCGACGGTCGTGCCGAGCTTGGTCTTCAGATAGGAGCCGCCATAGACCACGGCCTTGCGGCCGAGCTTGGCCTCGATCGCCTTCAGAAACTGCTTGGCCTGGACCAGCGACATCGTCTGGGCGGGCGCGGATTCGTTCTGCTCGAAATCCAGCGCGACCAGCGTGGAGGCATCGGGCTTGACCACTTTGAGGAAATTGGCGAGCTGCGCATCGACATCGGCGCTGGTGCCGAAATGATAGGCGCCCCACAGCAGGCCGGCCTTCTTCGCGAGCGCGGCGCGCGCGGCGTATTTGGCATCGACGAAGCCCGAGCCCTGCGTCGCCTTGTGGATGATGCCGATCACGCCGGCCGCCTTGGCCTTGGCGAAATCGGGGGAGGCGTTGTGGTGCGAAAGATCGACGACCTTGAAATTCGGCATGTTCATTTCCCCAAAATTGCCGGACGACGGCCAAGACGGACAAACGCAACAGCGAATACAGCGCCGGACGGCGCGAAGACTTGGCGAAGATTAGAACTTTCGCAGGTCTGCGCAAGACGGAAGGCTCAAGCTTTCGCGGCGGCGCGGCAGAGAAAGGCTTCGACGTTTTCGGCGAGGCGCGACACAGAACCTTCATCCTCCAGCACCAGCCGCACGCAGATGCCGTCGAGAAAAGCGGAGAGGATGTCGGGCAGGATCTTTGCAGTCGCCGCATCGATCTCGCCGCGCGCGACGGCGGGCGCGAGCGCATCGCGATAGAAAAGCGCGACGTCGTCGTTCCATTTCGCCAGGCGGGCGATCGCGTCCTTGGACGGCGGCGGGCGCAGCAGCATGCGGTACTGCGCGCGGTTGGCGTCGAAATCGGCGAGGCTGGCGCGCAGCAGCCGCTTCACGACGGGATCGGCCGGATCGGTCTTCGCGTATTCCGCTTCGAGGCGGGCGACGTAGCCGCTGACGCAATAGTCGAGCACCGCGTCGTACAGCGCCTCCTTCGAGGGGAAGTACCAGTAGAAGCTGCCGCGGCTGACCTTGGAGCGGGCGATCAGGTCGTCATAGGTGGCGCGTTCGAAGCCCTGCTCGGCAAAGCATTTCAGGCTTTCATCCAGGATGTGGCGGACCCTCTCCCCGCGCCGGGGCGCACGGCTGCCGGAGTGAATTTTCCTTGCTGCAACAGTCATTTAATTCGATCCCGAATCGGCGTTACTTTACTAAACCGACTAGTCGGTCTAGTAAAGAGTCTGGAACGGGAGGCGGCGAGATGACCAAGGTGGAACGCATCACGCGGGCGGCGATGAAGCCGCTTCTGGAGCCCTATGGGCTGTGCGAGGCGGTGCGCCATGGCGCGACGCTGACGCTGGGCGGGCAGACCGGCATCGACGCATCGCACCAGATCGTCGCGGGCGGATTGTCGGCGCAGGCGCAGCAGGCTTTTCGGAACATCAAAGACGTCATCGAACTCGCGGGCGGCGGCGAGATCGTGCACCTCACCTGGTATCTCGCGGAGTCGGACCGCAGCATGATGGAAGATGCGCTCGACGTGACGGCGGCGCGCGAGGCGGTGCTGCCGGGGCTCGTCTGCGCCTCGACCGCAATCCGCGTGACGGCGCTGCTGACGCCGGAGATCCTGATCGAGATCCAGGCGGTGGCCGCACTATGAGCACGAGCGACGTCATCGTCGTCGGTGCCGGCATGGCCGGATTGATGGCGGCGCAGGAGCTGACCGGCAAAGGTCTCTCGGTCGTCGTGCTGGAGGCGACGGATCGCGTCGGTGGAAGGCTGAAGCGCGCCGAGGTCGCGGGCCGCGCCGCCGATGTCGGCGGGCAATGGATCGGGGTCGGGCATGACGTGCTGCTGGCGCAGGGCCGGCGGCTCGGCATCGCGACCTATCCGCAATATGAGAGCGGCAAGACGGTGCTGCAGCTCCTGGGCAAGCTGGTGCACTTCACCGGCGCGGTGCCGAAGATGCCGGTGCTGTCGCTGCTCGAATTGCTGCGGCTGCAGCGCCGCTGGAACCGCGAGATGAAGACCGTTCCGCCCCAAGCGCCGTGGACCGCGCCGCGCGCGCAGGACTGGGATGCGATCACGCTGGAAAGCTGGATCCTCCGCCATGTCCGCACCAGGGCGGCGCGGGAATTCGCGCGGCTGGTGCCGCGCGGCGCCTGGGCGGCGGAGGCGCGGCAAGTGTCCTATCTGTGGTTTCTCGATGCGCTGCGCTCGGCCGGCGGGCTCGACTATCTCATGGCGGTGAAGGACGGCGCGCTGGACCGCAAATTCGACGGCGGCATGCAGCAGGTGGCGCAGGGGCTGGCGCGCGAACTGGGCGAGCGGATCGTACTGGAGGCGCCGGTGCTATCGATCGCGCAGGACGCGGCGGGCGTGCGCGTGGCGACGGCCAAAGGCGACTATGCCGCGCGGTTCGTCATCGTCGCGACGCCGCCTTCGGGGGCGGGGCGCATCCGCTTCGAGCCGGCCCTGCCCGCGGCGCGCGACGGGCTGCAGCAGCGCATGCCGATGGGCGCGATCATCAAGGTGGTTGTCGCCTATCGCGAGCCGTTCTGGCGGGCGAAAGGGTTCTCCGGCCAGGTCGCGACCGACGACGACGCGCTGGGTATCGTGATGGACGATACCCGCGACGGCGGGCCGGGCGTGCTGCTCGCCTTCTTTGAAGGCCGCCACGCGCTGGAATGGAGCGGCGCGGGCCGCGAGGCGCGCAAGGCGCGGGTCATCCAATCGCTGACGCGGTTCTTCGGGCCGGAGGCGGCCGAGCCTATCGGCTATGAGGACAATGATTGGCTCGTCGAGCCCTACACGCACGGCTATGTCGGCAGCATGCCGCCGGGCGCGATGACGCGCTTCGGGCAGGCCCTGCGCGAACCGGTCGGGCGCATCCACTGGGCGGGCAGCGAGACCGCGACCGAATGGGCCGGCTACATCGAGGGCGCATTGCGCTCCGGCATCCGCGCCGCGGCGGAGGTGCATCAGCGGCACAACGAATAGAAGCGGCTCAAGCGGTGCGGCGCGCGAAACTGCGCCATTGGCCATTGCGCACGACCATCGCCGCCAGAATGGCGGACAGCACGACGAACAAGGCGATGGCGACGAGCGAGCCTTCCGGACCGAAGGCGCCGCCGGTGAGCAACGCCGGGCCGTGGAGCGTCGCGCGCAGCAGGCTGTGCGGGTCGGCCGAGCCGGATACCTGCGCGCCGAACACGCTGCCTTCGGTGAAATTCCACGCGGCGTGCAGGCCGATGGTCAGCCACAGATTGCGTGTCAGCGCATAGGCGAGCGCGAAGGCGATTCCCGCCTCGATCGCGACGGCGGCGGCGTCGATGGCGGTGGCGCCGGGATTGATGCCGTGCAGAAGCCCGAACACGATTGCCGAGACGAGCATGGCGGCGAGCGTGCCGCTCGCCTGCTCGACCAGGCGGAACAGGACGGCGCGCAGGACCAGTTCTTCCAGCACCGCGGCGGCGAACATCGCGACGAGGCTACCGCCCAATCCGTCCCAGCCGCTGCCGGCGGCGAAGGCGGCGTCGCCCATGAGCCACAGAACGAGATAGACCACGCCCATCAACGCGGCGCCGAGGCCGGCGCCGATCGGAAAAAGCGGAGCGCCGCGGCGCAGATTCAACTCGCTCGCGCTGCGCCGCTCCAGCAGACGGACCGTCAGGACATAGACTGCGAGCAGGACGGCGGCCGAGCACAGATTGGCCAGGAGAAGAAGATCGTGATGACGCGGCGATGGCGCCGGCGGGACCAGCGCATGCGTCGCGAGCGCCGATCCGACGACGGCGAGCACCAGGACGGCGACATGAATAAGTATGCGCAGCACGGTCCATTGGCGCAGGCGCGCCCAGCGGGAAGAGAGCGGCAGGGCCGTCAGGGCGGATTCGGTCATCGACATATTCCCCGGCGTTGGCGTGCCTCGCGGCGCAATGCGTAAGTGCTTACGCTTTTCCGGGTTTCAAGGCCGCCGCCGGCGCGCGAATGGCCCCAGAACTGACAACTTGTCATTTCTATGGGAATGTGCCATGAGAACCGTCACGGAAGGGTGGAAAGCATGGCTCTCGAGCATTTCGACGTCATCATCGTGGGCGCGGGGCTTTCGGGCATCGGCGCGGCTTATCACCTCAAGACCAATTGCCCGGGCAAGAGCTATGCGATCCTGGAAGGCCGCGAGGCGATCGGTGGCACCTGGGATCTGTTCCGCTATCCCGGCATCCGCTCCGATTCCGACATGTACACGCTGGGCTATCGCTTCAAGCCGTGGGTCCAGGCCAAGGCGATCGCCGACGGCCCTTCGATCCTCACTTACGTGCGCGAGACCGCGGCGGAGAACGGCATCGACAAGAACATCCGCTTCAACACGCTGGTGAAGCGCGCCGACTGGTCGAGCGCCGAGGCGCGCTGGACGGTGGAAGCCGAGATGGGCGCGGCCAAGCAGATCGTGCGCTTCACCTGCAACTTCATTTTCATGTGCTGCGGCTATTACGACTATGCCGCCGGCCACGATCCGCAGTTCGAAGGGCGCGCCGATTTCGCGGGGGAGATCGTGCAT
>Ga0265338_10010225_pt1 | contig 11051 bp, 6 predicted proteins | sample 42126metaG_FD_193579 | JGI IMG/M metagenome (GOLD analysis project Ga0265338, IMG submission 193579) | Rhizosphere microbial communities from Carex aquatilis grown in University of Washington, Seatle, WA, United States - 4-21-26 metaG | ecosystem: Host-associated > Plants > Roots > Rhizosphere >... | reverse complement strand
CGCGGCCAGTGGGGAATCGTCGACGTCGCCGACGCCTACAGCGCCGCCCTCGGCCTGGCCGAGGCGGGGCAGGCCGACCGGGCGCGGCTCGGCATCCGCGGCGGGTCGGCCGGCGGGTGGACCGCGCTCGCCGCGGTGACCAGCGGCCCCGGCCTGACCGGGACCACCGAGGCGGTCTTCTCCGCCGCCACGTCCTACTACGGCGTCTCCGACCTGCGCCCGTTCGCCACCGACACGCACGACTTCGAGTCACGCTACCTGGACGGGCTCATCGGGCCGCTGCCGGAAGCCGACCGGCTGTACGAAGAGCGCGCCCCGGTCGGCCACGTCACCGGGCTCACCTGCCCGATCCTGCTGCTGCAGGGCCTCGATGACCCGATCGTCCCGCCGTCGCAGTCCGAGGCGATCGCGGCCGACCTGGCCGCGCACGGCATCAGGCACGCCTACATCGCGTTCGCGGGCGAGTCGCACGGCTTCCGCAAGGCCGAGTCGGTCATCGCCTCGCTCGAGGCCGAGCTGGCCTTCTACGGCAAGATCTTCGGCTTCACCGCGCCGGGGGTGCCTCCGGTCGAGCTGTCCTAGCGGGTCCGGTAGCGGCCGTCCGGGCAGCGGGCATCGGGGGGTACCCGGGGGGGCGTCCCCCCGGAAGATGTCGCTGAACTGCGCGCCCGATAAGATGGCGCCTTTTGCCATCGGGCGCGCAGTTCAGCGGGCGAACTCGGTGGCGCGGGACTCGCGGACGACGGTGACGCGGATCTGGCCGGGATAGGTCAGCTCCTCCTCGACCTGCTTGGCGATGTCGCGCGCGATGACCTGGGCCTGGATGTCATCGACCTGCTCGGGCTTGACCATGACGCGGACCTCGCGGCCCGCCTGCATGGCGAACACCTTCTCGACGCCCTCTTTATCGGCCGCGATCTGCTCGAGGCGCTCCAGGCGGCGGACGTACATCTCGAGCGACTCGCGCCGGGCACCCGGGCGGCCGCCGCTGATCGCGTCGGCCGACTGGGTGAGCACCGCCTCGACGGTGCGCAGCTCAACCTCGTTGTGGTGTGCCTCGATCGCGTGCACCACGTCGTCGGACTCGCCGTACTTACGGGCGATCTCGGCGCCGATCAGCGCGTGGCTGCCCTCGACCTCGTGGGTGAGCGCCTTGCCGATGTCGTGCAGCACCGTGCAGCGGCGCAGCAGCAGCGGGTCGAGGCCGAGCTCGCTCGCCATCATGCCCGCGATGTGGGCGGACTCGATGAGGTGGGAGAGCACGTTCTGCCCGTAGGACGTGCGGTAGCGCAGCCGCCCGAGCAGGTCGACCAGCTCCGGGTGCATGTCGGTGATGCCGAGGCCGGTCATCGCGTCCTCGCCCGCCCGGCGGCAGAGCTGCTCGATCTCGGCCTTGCCGCGCTCGTAGGCTTCCTCGATCCGCTGCGGGTGGATCCGCCCGTCGCTGACCAGGTGCTCCAGGGTGAGCCTGCCGATCTCGCGGCGCACCGGGTCGAAGCAGGACAGCAGGACCGCTTCCGGCGTGTCGTCGATGATCAGGTTGACGCCGGTGACCGACTCGAAGGCGCGGATGTTGCGGCCCTCGCGGCCGATGATCCGGCCCTTCATCTCGTCGCCCGGCAGGTGCATCACCGAGACGACCGACTCGCTGGTCTGCTCGACCGCTACTCGCTGGATCGCGAGGGTGACGATCTTGCGGGCCCGCTTGTCCGCCTCTGACTTCGCGGTCGCCTCGATGTCACGGACCGACAGCGCGGCCTCGCGCTTGGCCTGGTTCTCGAGGGCGGCGACCAGCTCCGCCTTGGCCGCTTCGGCCGTCAGCCCGGCCACCCGCTCAAGCTCGGCCCCGATCCGGGTGCCGGCCTCCGCCTGCAGGGTGGCCCGCTCGTCCAGCTCGCCGTGGCGCGCCGCCAGCGCCTGGCCACGCGACTCAAGGCGGCGGCTCTCCTCGTCCAGCCGCTGCTCGCGCTCGCCGATCCGCTGCTCACGGCGCTCCAGGTCGGCGCGGAGCTGGCGGACCTCCTCCTTGACGGCACGGATCTCGTCGTCGGCCTGGCGACGGCCGTCGGCCGCCTGCTGGGCGGTCCGCTCGGCGTCCTCGGCCGCCCGGCCGACGATCCGGTCGGCGTCGGCCTGTGCGCGTGCCCTGATCCCGTCCGCGTCCGCCTGATCAGCGAGCTGACCGCCTGGCGGCTGCTGCGGGCTAGCGGTGACCGGGGAGCGGGACGGAAACCGCCGCAAGACGACGGCGAACGCGCCGAACGCGAGGCCCAAGGCGAGAAGTCCGATCACCAAGAGCGCGTCTGCGCCGCTCACGGTCACCCCTTTCGTCCCGCGGCCGCGGGACCCCGGCGTTGTACGCGAGGCGGCCGGCCCGGCCAGCCGGGCACCGTTACGGCAGCGCTCCGCCAAGCCAGGCTGGTGTGCTGGCCGGCCGCTTGCTGACCCATCGATGCGCTGGCCGTCTCGGGCCGGGCGTAGGGGCGCCCGTCCGGCGCCAGTAACGCCTCACTGCCGTGAGGTTAAGCGTTGATTAAGGGGTTTGTCTACGCCGCGCGTGACCTACTTGTTATCTTTCCGCTCCCAGAAAACTCCCAGGTAGGCACGTTGTCGCAGCTCAGCCGTTACCTAGGCGCGTCTTTGCCGTGATGCGGGCCACCCGCGCCGATTATTATCTAGAGCGCCCACAACCCAACATCGGTCACCACGGGCCGCGCTAGGTATCTGGGTCCGGCTCGTCGAACAGCGGGTCGTCATCAAGGGTCGCGATGTCCCCTTCGGCCTCCATGGCCTCGCGGATCACCCGGAAGGCGAGGCCGGCCGGATAACCCTTGCGGGCAAGCAGGCCGCCTAGCCGCCGGATGCGCTGCTCGGCTGGCAGCCCCCGGGTGGCTGCCAGCCGCCGGTCGACCAGCTGCCGGGCGGCGTCGGCCTCCGCCTCCGGGCTCAGCTGCTCGTCGATGGCCGCGCGGATCTCCTCGGCCGCCACCCCGCGCTGCTTCAGCTCCGCGCTCAGCGCCCGCCCGGCCAGGCCGCGACTGTGATGGCGTGACTCCACCCAGGCGCGGGCGAAGGCAGCGTCGTCGATCAGACCGACGTCTTCGAACCGGCTGAGCACCTCGTCCGCCGCCTCAGCCGGGATGCCCCGCTTGCGCAGCGCCTCGGCCAGCTGCGCCCGCGTCCGGGGCGCGAGCGTAAGCAGCCGCAGGCACAGCTGCCGTGCCCGCGCCGCCGGATCGAGCTCGGAGTCGGCCCCGCCCGCGGGGAAATCCCCGTGGGCGAGGTCCACCAGCTCTTCCCCGCGGGGGGTCCGGGGGGTCGCCCCCCCGGGGGATACCGCGCGGGCCCCCGGGAAGGCGGCCGAAGGCCGTCGACCAGGGGGCACCGCCTCGCGGTCCGCCGTCTCGCGCTTCATTGCCTAGAGGGGCGCCGGGACCGCTGCGGGCGCGGGCGTGGCGTCGTTGTCTAGCCGGGGGCCGACGCCGAGCTTCTCCTTGATCTTCTTCTCGATCTCATTGGCCACGTCGTCGTTTTCCTTCAGGAAGTTCCGCGCGTTCTCCTTGCCCTGGCCGAGCTGGTCGCCCTCGTAGGTGTACCAGGCGCCGGCCTTGCGGACGATGCCCTGCTCCACCCCGAGGTCGACCAGGCTGCCCTCCCGGGAGATCCCGACCCCGTAGAGGATGTCGAACTCGGCCGTCTTGAACGGCGGGCTCATCTTGTTCTTGACGACCTTGACGCGGGTCCGGTTGCCGACCGCGTCGGTCCCGTCCTTGAGCGTCTCGATCCGGCGGATGTCCAGCCGCACCGACGCGTAGAACTTCAGCGCCTTGCCACCGCTCGTGGTCTCCGGCGAGCCGAACATCACGCCGACCTTCTCACGCAGCTGGTTGATGAAGATGCAGGTGGTCTTGGTCGAGTTGAGCGCGCCGGTGATCTTGCGGAGCGCCTGGGACATGAGGCGGGCCTGGAGGCCGACGTGGCTGTCGCCCATCTCGCCCTCGATTTCCGCCCGGGGCACCAGGGCCGCCACCGAGTCGATGACGATGACGTCGACGGCGCCGGAGCGGATCAGCATGTCCGCGATCTCCAGCGCCTGCTCGCCGGTGTCCGGCTGGGAGACGAGCAGCGCCTCGGTGTCCACGCCGAGCTTCTGCGCGTAGTCGGGGTCAAGCGCGTGCTCCGCGTCGATGATCGCGGCGATGCCGCCCTGCTTCTGCGCGTTGGCGATGGCGTGCAGGGCGACGGTCGTCTTACCGCTCGACTCCGGTCCGTAGATCTCGATGATGCGGCCGCGCGGGTAGCCGCCGATGCCGAGCGCCACGTCGAGGGCGATCGACCCGCTCGGGATGATCTCGACCGGGACACGCGTCTCCTCCCCGAGCCGCATGACCGAGCCCTTGCCGAACTGCCGCTCGATCTGCAGCAGCGCCGCCTCGAGCGCCTTGTCCTTGTCGGTGGCCCGCTCCGGGGCGGCGGTCTTGCTGCTTGTTGCCATGAGGACTCCCTGTCGGTTGAATTCCGCTGTCAGGCTGGCCGCGACATTCGGCGCACTGTGCTCCGTGAACCGGGTCCCGTGTACCGGGCCCGTGTGCCGGGCTCTGCGCCCGTTCCGGGTAACACTGCGCCCGCTGCCAACGCCGCACACGCTACGCATCACCACTGACATTCCGCTCCGGGGCTCGTTCCCGGCCGGTTTACCAGGGGAAATGCGTCGCGGAGATGTGCGACGCCCCGACATTCCCCACTATAGGGGAACGGTTATTCGATCGCGGGCAGGACACGCCGATTCGTTCGATCGGCTGGCCCGGCCGCACGGCGGCGCGGGCGAGTACCTGGGTCAGCCGCACCCGTTCGGAATGATCCCGGGGGTTGCTAGCGGAGGCGGTCAGGGACGTTGAAGCTGTCGCTGACCGCGCGCCAGATCACCTTCACGTCCTCGCCTTCGGCGAGGGCCCGGTTGACCGTGCGGTCGCCCAGGCCGGACAGCACGAAGTCCTTGGCCACGCTCTCCGCGTAGCTGTCGCCGAACTGCCGGCGCATCCGCTCCCAGAACTCGGTCTGCCGCATTGCCCCAGGTTACCGGCGGACGGCGGGGAAAGCCGGCCCCCAGGAAGTTTTCAGGATCGTCGGGGGATAATCAGGACATTTAAGGCTGGTATGGCCTTGTGCTAATTGGGGAACTTTGTTGTGTAAGGGGCGCGTGCGGCTAGCTGTCCGGCACCGCGGAGCAGGAGCGAGATGGCCACGGAAGCCAAGGGTGACGGCACGCAGGACGCTGCCCGCGCGGACGAGCAGGAAGCCGCAGGCAGCGAGACTCCTGGGCCGGCCGTGACTTCCGTGGCGGCCGAGTCCCCCGGGGGCGCGGGCACGGCAGGCGGTGACGAGGCGGCCGGGGCAGGCGAGGACGGCGGGGCAGTCGCCGACGGGGCAGTCGACGGAGCCGGGGCCAGCGCGGGCGGCGGCGATGACGGCCCGGACGAGGACGGCCGGGACGAGGACAGCCCGGCCGGGGACGGGGAAGCCGGCGACGGCGCGGACGACGACGCCTGGCAGCCGGAGCTGACGCACGAGGACAGCGAAGCCGACGGCGAGACGCCGGGCGAGCCGATCGCGCTGGCCGAGCCGGTAGAGCTCGGCCACCCTGCCGCCGGGGCGCGCCGGCTGCGGACCCGGGTGCTGGTCGCGGCCGGGTTCGTGCTGCTGGCGGCGGCGATTGTGGGCGGGGCGATCGCCATCGTCGGCTCGGTCACCCACGGCTTCAAGAAGCCGGTCAAGGTCACCTACAAGAAGTCCGCCGTCTTCTCGCTGCAGACGGGGAACTGCTTCAACCCGGTGGGGCAGCAGTCGTACACGCTCGTCCCGTGCGACTCGCCGCACCGGGCCGAGGTGTTCGCCACCTTCCCGCTGGCCGGCACCACCTGGCCGGGCACCGCGGCGGTACAGGCGGCGGCCAGCAGCGGCTGTGCCACCAGGCTCACCGGCTACCTGAACCCGCAGCTCGCGCTCAGCCTGGCGTCTGCCTACGTGTACCCGGACGCCACCGCCTGGCAGGCGGGCACGCGCACGGTGATCTGCGAAGTGCGCGCGAGCAGCGGCGACATCACCGGCTCGGTGCGCGGCGCCACCGCCAGCGCGGGCTAACGGCCCGGCTAGCAGCCGCCGGGCGGGCCGGGGACGCCCGGGCCGGTTTCCGGGTCGTCGACGATGCCGTAGGCGCCGCCGCGGGTAAGGGCGCCGAGGTGGATGAGGTACCAGTTGCCCCGCCAGGAGATAAGCGAGGCGATACCGAACGAGTGCGTGTCGCCGCCTTCCCGGTACACCAGCCGGGCGCCGGGAGCGTGCCAGTAGCCCTCGCTGTTGTAGCAGGCGCCCGCCGGTATCCACTGCTCGTACTGCGTCGGTACGACGACCTGGGTGAGCGTCGCGCCCGGCTTGACCAGCCGGCGCACGGCCGCCAGGTCGAGGGTGAAGTCGAGCCAGAGCCGCCCGCGCCAGTCCCCTGACGGGTCGGCGATCGCCTTGACCTGCTGGTACGCCTGCTCGGGGAAGAACGCGGGGAGCGCGTAACTGGCGTTCCCGGTGGTGACCGCCAGCCAGATGTCGCGGGTGGCGTGACTGAACGCGGCGTCGTCGGTGCGCGGCTGGGCGCTGGTCTGCGGTAGCCGGCCGGCGCCGGGCGAACCGACTGGCAGCGCGGACGGCCTGGCCGGGGCGGTCGCGGTCGCGGGCGGGGTGCTGGCGGGTGCGCTCCTGGTGGCGGTGCTGGCCGCGGACGCGGCCCGGGTCGCGCTGACCGGGCTGGTGCTGGTCGAGGGCCCGGTCGCCGGCTGGGTGGCCGGGCCAGCCGCGCAGCCCGCGAGGGCGGCGGCGCCCAGCGCGGCCGCCAGCGCGAGCGCGGCCACCGCGGGCCGCAGCCCGTGCCGGGATTGTCGGCGGACCCCGCCGCCCTGGCTGCTCACGACAGAGGAAGGTACCCGGCCTGGCCCGTTCCAGTACGCCGGGGGGCGACTTACTGACGGTCAAGAATGTCGGGGGGCGAGGGCACACTGGGAAGGTGGCAGCGAAAAGGCGTGACCCGGTCAGCGACCCGATAAGCAGCGGGGCGGCGCTGATGCGGTTCTCGGCCGCGACCAGGGCGTGGTTCGAGGGCGCCTTCGCCGTGCCCACGCAGGCGCAGGCGCAGGCCTGGCGTTCGATTGGCGAGGGGGCCGACACCCTGGTAATCGCGCCCACCGGGTCGGGCAAGACGCTGGCCGCCTTCCTGTGGGCGATCGACCGGCTGGCGGCCGCCCCGGTGCCCGCCGACCGCAAGCGGCGCACCCGGGTGCTCTACGTGTCGCCGCTGAAGGCGCTGGCGGTCGACATCGAGCGGAACCTGCGCTCGCCGCTCACCGGGATCAGGCAGGCGGCCCAGCGGCTGGGGCTGCCGGAACCGGACATCCAGGTGGCGGTGCGGACCGGCGACACCGCGACCGAGGACCGGCGCAAGCTGGCGACCCACCCGCCGGACATCTTGATCACCACCCCCGAGTCGCTCTTCCTGCTGCTCACCTCGCAGGCCAGGGAGACCCTGCGCGGGGTGGAGACGGTCATCGTGGACGAGATCCACGCGGTGGCCGGGACCAAGCGCGGCGCGCACCTGGCGCTGTCGCTTGAGCGGCTTGACGCGCTGCGGGGGGACGGCGCAGCGGGTGCGGTGGCGGGCACCGGGGCGGCCGCAGGCGCGGGGGTGACCGGGAGCGCGGGGGTGACCGGGAGCCGGGCGCAGCGGGTCGGGCTGTCGGCTACCGTGCGGCCGGCGGCCGAGGTGGCCTCCTTCCTCGGCGGCGCGCGCCCGGTGACGGTGGTCGCGCCGGCCAGCACCAAGCGGATCGAGGTCGAGGTCGTGGTCCCGGTCGAGGACATGCGGGACCTGTCCGACCTGGGCGGCCCGGCGGCAGGCCCGGGTGGCGGCGACGAGGACCCGGTGCCCCGGCGGTCCATCTGGCCGCACGTCGAGGAGCGGGTGCTCGACCTGATCCAGGCGCACCGCTCCACGATCGTGTTCGCCAACTCGCGGCGGCTGGCCGAGCGGCTGTGCGGGCGGCTCAACGAGATGGCGTCGGAGCGGGCGTTCGTGGCGGCGGGCGGCGCGCCCGGGGAGGCACCTGGTCCCGAGGCCGAGTCCGTGGTCATCGCCCGGGCGCACCACGGGTCGGTGTCCCGCCAGGAGCGGTCCGAGATCGAGGAGGCGCTCAAGGCCGGGCGGCTGCCCGCGGTGGTCGCCACCTCAAGCCTTGAGCTCGGCATCGACATGGGCGCGGTCGACCTGGTCATCCAGGTCGAGTCGCCGCCCTCGGTGGCCAGCGGGCTGCAGCGGGTCGGCCGGGCCGGGCACAACGTCGGCGACACCTCGCGCGGGGTGATCTTCCCCAAGTACGCGGGCGACCTGGTGCAGGCGGCCGTGGTGGCCGACCGGATGCAGGTCGGCGCGATCGAGGAGCTGCGGATACCGCGCAATCCCCTCGACGTGCTGGCGCAGCAGGTCGTCGCGATGACCGCGCTCGACGACTGGGCGGTCGACGACCTTGAGGCGGTGATCCGCCGCTGCGCCCCGTTCGCCACGCTGACCAGGTCCGTACTCGAGGCGGTACTCGACATGCTGGCCGGACGGTACCCGGGCGAGGAGTTCGCCGGGCTGCGGCCGCGCATCGTCTGGGACCGGGTCACCGGGGTCATCCATGGCCGCCCGGGCGCCCAGAAGCTGGCGGTGACCAGCGGCGGGACCATCCCGGACCGCGGCTACTTCGGGGTGTTCCTGCCCGCCGCTGAGGCACGCCAGCCGCGCCGGGTGGGCGAGCTCGACGAGGAGATGGTGTACGAGTCCCGGGTGGGCGACGTGTTCGTGCTCGGCGCGTCGTCCTGGCGGATCGAGGACATCACCCCCGACCGGGTGCTGGTGCTGCCCGCGCCCGGTCAGCCCGGCAAGCTGCCGTTCTGGCACGGCGATACCCCCGGGCGGCCCGCCGAGCTGGGCAAGGCGATCGGCGCGAAGGTCCGCGCGCTGTCCGCGATGCAGCCGGACGCGGCGGTGGCTTCGCTCACCGCGAGCGGCCTCGACCCGCTCGCGGCGGGCAACCTGGTGTCCTACCTGGCCGACCAGCGGGCCGCCACCGGGCACGTGCCGGACGACAAGACGCTGGTGGTGGAGCGGTTCAGGGACGAGCTTGGCGACTGGCGGGTGGTGCTGCACTCCCCTTACGGCGACCGGGTGCACGCCCCCTGGGCACTGGCCATCAGCGCCCGGCTGCGCGAGCGCTACGGCGGGATGGACGTGCAGGCGCTGCACACCGACGACGGGATCATCATCCGGGTGCCCGACTCCGACGAGCCGCCGCCCGCCGGGATCGCGCTGCTCGACCCCGACGAGATCAGCGACATCATCACCGCCGAGGTCGGCGGGTCGGCCCTGTTCGCCTCCCGGTTCCGCGAGTGCGCGGCGCGCGCCCTGCTGCTGCCCCGCCGCCAGCCCGGCCGCCGCACCCCGCTGTGGCAGCAGCGGCAGCGCTCGGCCCAGCTGCTGGAGATCGCCGCGCAGTTCCCCGGGTTCCCGATCACGCTGGAGACCGTGCGGGAGTGCCTGCAGGACGTGTTCGACGTGCCCGCGCTGACCGAGGTGCTGCGCGACCTGGCCGCGCGGCGCATCCAGGTGGTCGAGGTGGAAACGCCTGCGCCTAGCCCGTTCGGCAAGAACCTGCTGTTCCGCTACGTGGGCGCGTTCATGTACGAGGGCGACGCACCGCTGGCGGAACGCCGGGCGCAGGCGCTGGCGCTCGACCCGGCCCTGCTGGCGGAGCTACTCGGTACCGAGGCGCTGCGCGAGCTGCTAGACCCGGCCGTGGTGGCCGAGACCGAGGCCGACCTGCAGCACCGGTCGCCCGGGCGGCGCGCCCGGGACGCCGAGGGGGTCGCTGACCTGCTGCGCACCGGCGGCCCGCTGACCGCAGCCGAGGTAGCGGCCCGGTGCACGGCCGCGGACCCGGCGGCCAAGGGGGCGGCCGCGGACCAGGCAGCGGGCTGGCTGGCCGGGCTGGCGGCCGCACGGCGGGTGATCGAGGTGCGGGTCGCCGGGCAGCCCATGTGGGCCGCGATCGAGGACGCCGGACGGCTGCGGGACGCGCTAGGGGTGGCGCTGCCGGTCGGCATCCCCGAGGCGTTCACCGAGCCGCTGGCGGACCCGCTGGGCGACCTGGTGGCGCGCTGGGCGCGGACGCACGGGCCGTTCACGGCGGCGGCGCTGACCGAGCGCTACGGGCTCGGCATCGCGGTGGTGGGGATGACGCTGCGGCGGCTGGCGGCCGACGGGCGGGTCGCGGAGGGCGAGTTCCTGGCCGAGGCCCGCGGCACCCAGTGGTGCGACAGCGGGGTGCTGCGGACGCTGCGGCGGCGCTGCCTGGCCCGGCTGCGCAAGGAAGCCGAGCCGGTGCCCCCGGCCGTACTCGGACGGTTCCTGCCGGCCTGGCACGGCATCGGCTCCGGCCGGTCGCGCCGGGCGGACGCGGGCGCGGTCCTCGAGGCGGTCGAGCGGCTGGCGGGCGCGCCGGTTCCCGCGTCGGCACTGGAGACGCTGGTACTGCCCGGGCGGGTACCCGGTTACTCACCCGCCCTGCTCGACGAGCTCACCGCGGCGGGCGAGGTGGTGTGGGCCGGGGCGGGCACGGTCGGCAGCGGGGACGGCTGGCTGGTGCTGGCGCCCGCCGAGTCCGCGCCGCTGCTGCTGCCCGAGCCGGCCGAGCTGAGCATGACGCCGCTGCACGGCGCGGTGCTGACCGCGCTGGGCGGGGGCGGCGGGATGTTCTTCCGGATGCTGAGCGACCGGGTGGCGGCGGTGCTCGACGGCCATCCGGCTGACGACGCCGACCTGGTGGCCGCGGTCTGGGATCTGGCCTGGGCCGGGCTGATCAGCAATGACACCCTCGCCCCGCTGCGGGTGGTGACCGCGGGCGGCGCGCCCGCCCGGCGGCCTGCAGGGCCGCGCCGGGCCGCCGCGGCCGAGCCAGGCTGGGCGGCCG
>Ga0265338_10010224_pt1 | contig 11052 bp, 10 predicted proteins | sample 42126metaG_FD_193579 | JGI IMG/M metagenome (GOLD analysis project Ga0265338, IMG submission 193579) | Rhizosphere microbial communities from Carex aquatilis grown in University of Washington, Seatle, WA, United States - 4-21-26 metaG | ecosystem: Host-associated > Plants > Roots > Rhizosphere... | reverse complement strand
TTTCTCGACCCGAAAATCCATTTCAAAAAATTCACGGTAAACCCAAATAGTCAGTTGAAAATAGAACCGACACCCTACGCGAGGAAACGCGGAGAGTCAAAACGAATCGCCGGCGGGTAATGGTACCCTTTAATTGCGGCGGCAATCCGTGACCGCCGAACACGGCGCTCATAGAGCGCCGCTACAATAAAAATTCTGAAACCGTACCACTACCCGCTGGCGAAAGAGTGCGGCCGCCACCGGTGCCGCTGAGAGATTCGGAACTGGAGATGGCGTCGTGAACAGACGCAGAAGCGAACGGGTCCGCTGTTCCAGGTCGCTAAAGAGGAAAAGCCGCTGTCAGGCCGGGGATGGCGGGGACGGCGGATTTTGCCGGTGTGTCGGGCTTGGCGCCGGCGGAGCGTTTTCGCGGATGAGAGTGGCGGCGCGTCTGGCCGATTCGAAAATCATCCGCAACTGCGGCTGGAGCGACGGATTCTCCCGGTGCTGGAGCAGTAATCGGTCAGCATAACCCTGGATGATCGTGAGAATGTTGTTAAGCTCATGCACGACCGTTCGCGGCATCTGCCGGGCGGAATCCAGTTTGCTGGCAGTCTCCTGAAATTTGACAGCTCCGCTTTGTTCGAGCGACGCCATTTTTTTGTAAATGAATTCAGACGGTTGCATCAACGCCCAATCAGCAATTCACAGGCCATCTTGAGTCGCAAGAGGAACATGTTAATTCTGAAACCATTCCAATCCCTCAGTATTTTTGATGATTGTCATCGAATAAGCCTGTCTGTTCCGGAGCGGGACAAAATTGGATAGTTGAAGTGGCGACGCCACAGAGCCGCCGCGACGACGCCCGTTTCCGGCGTCACTTGCCACTTGTCACTGGCCATCGGTCGCGCAACACTCGTTGTCGAAATGAAAAATGCGTCCGATTCGCTGGGACTCATTGCCGGCAACCGTTTGCTGCCGCTGGAGTTCGCGCGACAGGCGCGCGCCGCCGGCGTCAAACGGCTCGTCGCCGTCGCGTTCGAAAACGAGACCGAGCCCGCGCTGGCGCCGCTCGTGGATGAGATCGTCTGGCTCAAGGTCGGCCAGTTGTCCAAGATGATTTCAGCGTTCACGACCCGGGGTGTCACGCAATGCGTCATGGTGGGCCAGATTGCGCCAAAAAACCTTTTCGACTTCCGGCCGGATTTGCGGGCGATGGGTCTGTGGCTGCGGCTCCCGGAAAAAAATGCACATACGATTTTCGGGGCGATTGCGGAAGAACTGAAAAAGGACGGTGTGGAATTGATTGAAGCCACGCCCTGGCTTAAGCCCCTCATGCCCGCTGCGGGATTTCATCTCGGCCCGCCGTTGTCCGACCCGCAACGCGCGGACGTGGAGTTTGGTTTTCGCATTGCGAAGGAAGCGTCCCGTTTGGAGATTGGCCAGACGGTTGTTGTGAAAAACGGCGCGGTGCTGGCGGTGGAGGGATTTGAGGGGACGGACCTATGCCTGGCGCGCGGCGGCGGACTCGCGGGCAAGGATGGCGGCGCAGTTGCCGTCAAAGTGGCCAAATCGAACCATGATATGCGATTCGATATTCCATGCATGGGCCCCGGTACGATAGAGATTTGCGCCACGGCCAAAATTTCCGTCCTCGTGTTGGAGGCCGGCAGGACTTTGTTGCTTGAACAGAAAGCTTGCGAAGCACTGGCTCAAAAAAATAAACTGTCACTCGTGACTGTTGGATAAAGACCAACTTCTGAATCAAATGCTCAAGTCATACGAACTTTTTGGTTTTATGTCACCGGCCCTGGCGCATGACATTCTCAGCTTTGTCCACGAATCGGACAAGCCGTCATACAAGGCCACGCTCGCGGCCGTGGCGCAGGCGCGCCATGTCCGTCCCGTCTTCCTGGAACGCCAGCCGCGCGCGCAGTGCCACGCCACGATGGCAGGCACGCTTGCGCGGCCCGCCCTGGATGTGGCGGCGGGCGGACTCATCCGTGCCTGGCTCTTGAAAAAGCAGAAGGCGATGCTCGTGGATTTCCTGGAAGCGCTTGGCATCAAGCACGAGGACGGTGTCGTCGAGAATTTGCCCGCGGAAATGGATGACGCGAGGTTGAAAACGGCGGTGGATACACTGTTGGCAAAACACCCGCAGGAGGTGGTCGCCGTTTATCTCAATGCCTTCAATGAGATGAATGAGGCGAACTGGGCGAATCTGAAGACGATGCTCGAAAGCGATTCCCGGTTGCAATTGGGAGCGGCCAAAGCATAGAGGCGTTTGTCCTTCCCCGGTTGCGATTCGAATGGTGATAACCCGTTCGCGTCCGGGACGGGAAATCTTTTTGTTGAGGATCTTCCAGTTTGCCGGCGACTCTTGTCTGCCGGCCTGGTCAGGCTTTGCGGGTTTCTTCCGATGGAAACGGCATTTTGAATCAGTAATGGCCAAAAAACCACTGGCACCAGTGAGAATGCTCTAGTATCGTGCTTTTGATTTTAACGAACACGAACAATGGAACCAAAAGCTGATATCGCACTCATTGGCCTGGCCGTGATGGGCCAGAATTTAATTTTGAACATGAACGACCACGGCTTCACCGTGGTGGCCTTCAACCGGACTGTGTCCAAAGTGGACGATTTCATCAACAACGAAGCCAAAGGCACGAAAGTCATCGGCGCCCACTCGCTTCAAGAGATGGCCGGGCTCCTCAAGAAACCGCGACGCGTCATGCTCATGGTCAAGGCCGGCGTCGCCGTGGACGAATTCATCGAACATCTGCTGCCGGTGCTCGAGCCGGGCGACATCATCATTGACGGTGGCAACTCGCTCTTTGAAGACACGATGCACCGCGCGAAATACGTCGAAAGCAAGGGATTGCTGTATATCGGCACCGGCGTGAGCGGCGGCGAGGAAGGCGCGCGCCATGGTCCCAGCATTATGCCCGGCGGTTCGCCGGCCGCGTGGCCGCACGTCAAACCCATTTTTCAAGCCATCGCCGCGAAAGTTGCCGACGGCACGCCGTGCTGCGATTGGGTCGGCGAAAATGGCGCCGGCCATTTCGTCAAAATGGTTCACAACGGCATCGAATACGGCGACATGCAGCTCATCTGCGAAGCCTATCATTTGCTGAAAGACGGTCTGGGGATGACCGCGGACGAGATGCACGGGGTTTTTGCCGAGTGGAACAAAAGCGAATTGGATTCCTATCTCATCGAAATCACCCGCGATATTCTGGCTTTCAAAGACACCGATGGCCAGCCGTTGGTGGACAAAATCCTCGACACCGCCGGCCAGAAGGGCACGGGCAAGTGGACGGTCATTTCGTCACAGGAGCTCGGCATCCCCATCACGCTGATTGCCGAGGCGGTTTATTCCCGTTGTGTCTCGGCGATGAAGGATCGGCGGGTTGAAGCCGCCAAGGTCTTCAAGCCCGTCAACTCGAAAATTTCCGGAGACCGCGTCCAATTTATCACCGACATTCGCAAGGCGCTCTACGCCTCGAAAATCATCAGCTACACCCAGGGTTACCTGCACATGCGCGCCGCGGCGGAACAATACAAATGGAACCTCAATTATGGCAGCATCGCCCTCATGTGGCGCGGCGGCTGCATCATCCGCAGCGCGTTCCTTGCCGACATCAAACAGGCCTTTGATAAGAACCCGAACCTGAGCAATCTCCTGCTCGCGCCATTCTTCAAGAAAGCGATCAAGGGTTGCCAGCGTAGTTGGCGCAAGGTGGTGAGCACGGCGGTCAAGAAAGGCATCCCGATGCCGGCTTTCAGCACGGCGCTGGCGTTCTTCGATGGCATCCGCAGCGAACGTTTGCCGGCCAACCTGCTCCAGGCGCAGCGCGATTATTTCGGCGCGCATACCTACGAACGGCTGGACAAGCCGCGCGGTGAGTTTTTCCACACCAACTGGACGGGTAAAGGCGGCCGAGTCTCCAGCAGCACCTATAATGCCTGAAAATTCTGTGTCCGATGTTGCCCCCAGGGAAAGCGGCGCGGAAAATCCGGCCTGCCAACGGGAGCAAGATTTTCAACACTTCTCCGACTGGGTCGGGCTGGCCGTTATCGCGGTGGTATTCGCTTTCGCCGCCGCGAAGACCTGGCGCAAATGGCCGGATCTCATCGGGGATTTCGGTCTGCAGTTGTATATCCCATGGCGGCTTTCCGAAGGCGCCGTGTTGTACCGGGACATCTTTTATTTTACCGGCGGGCCGTTGTCTCAATATTATCACGCCCTGCTCTTCAAAATTTTCGGGGTTTCCTTTCTCACAATCATCATCGCCAACCTGGCCGCCGTGGCAGCCCTGCTGTGGTTGATTTATCGCCGGTTTCTCGCCGCGGCGGACGCCTGGACGGCAACCGCTATCGGCCTCAGCATCGTGCTGGTTTTCGCTTTCGCCCAATATGTTACCATCGCAAACTATAATTACATCGCGCCCTATTCCCACGAGGCGCTGCACGGATTGATTCTCTCGATTCTGGCGGTGGTGCTGTTGTCGGACTGGATGACGAAGAAACGGCGATGGTTCGCAGCGGGAGCCGGTTTTTGTGCCGGCCTGGTATTTCTCACCAAGCCGGACATTTTTACGGCGCTGGCAATTTGTGTCGTTGTTGCGTTTTCATTGCATGGCATCGTCCGGCAACGCCTGGGGTTTGCCGCGAAGTCAGCAGCAGGATTTGCGCTGGCGGCGATGATGCCGGCGTTTGGATTTTTCCTCTTTTTTCTGAGCCGGGAAAACTGGCGGGAAAGCCTGCACTCGGTGCTGGCCGGCTGGACCCCATTGTTCCAGAGCGATGTCGTGAAAGATCCTTATTACCAATGGTGCCTGGGTTTCGATCAACCCGCGACGCACCTGCGCGACCTCGCCGTTCAATCTGTTTTTGCTGTCTCCGCGCTTGTCCTGCTCGCGCTCGTTTTCCGTGCCGTAAGAAATCAAAAGCCCGTCGTCCAATGGACAGTCTTATTCCTGCTGGTTGTCCCTGCCGTGCTGGCGATCACGCGATTTGACGCGAGCGGTTATGGAGCCGCTTTACCACTCCTGGCAGCTTCCTCGTGCGTTCTGTTGCGCTGGCAATATCAAAAATCACCCGACGAAAATGCGGTGGTGTTTCCGCTGTTATGGAACATCTTCGGCCTGGTGCTGCTCCTGAAAATGGGTTTGTTTCCGCGCCTCTTTCACTACGGATTTGTGCTGGCAATGCCGGCGTTCGTTGGTGGGGTTTATCTGCTGCTCTGGCTGCTGCCGCGATTGCTGGAACGAAAATTTCAAGTTCCCCAGCCATATTTCCGTGTTGCGGTCGGGCTGATGCTATTGGCCATCCTGGTTCACTCTTTCCAACGGTCGGTACAGTTTTATGCCATGAAAAATCTGGCGGTGGGCCGGGGCGGAGACCGCGTCATCGCCATCGGTCCGTCGGGCCACGCCGTGGAAGCCCGCTCGGTGGAAACGGCGGTGGAATGGATCGAAAAAAATGTTCCGCCGGATGCGACTCTCGCCACGTTGCCGCAAGATGCCATGATCAATTATCTCAGCCGTCACATCAATCCGACGCCTTGCCTGGACTGGAGCCCGAACCTGCTGCGGGTGTTCGGGGAGTCGAACATGACGGTGGCTTTCGAGAAAACTCCGCCGGATTACGTGGTGCTAGTGGAATGGAAGCCCTTTGCCTTGGGCGTGGACTACTTCGGCCGTGACCCGAATTACGGCATGGAGGTCATGCAATGGATCAAGGCGCACTATCAACCCGTGCAATTGATTGGCCGGGAACCGCTCCAAAACGGGCTGTTCGGCATCAAAATTCTGAAACGCAAATTTACCAACTCCGTGGCCGCGTCCGGGCAAGCGTGGCAGAGCAAAAAATAATCACCGGATTTTCCGCCGCCCTGCCAGGCTGTTTTTCACTCGCAACCTCTCATCTGTTTTTGTAAAATTGCATTTGGATTGAGCTAATTCCCAAAAAAACATCTGGCTAAATCCATCGTAACGGCTATTTCTGTTTTGTTTATGAGCGTAAAAACGGTTTCGAGTGGTTCAGGCATAGGAATTTTTTCGGACAGCACGGACATCGGTGATGTCACCCGTGCCGGTTCGGCCAGTTTTAATTCGACAAATGGCGAATACGCTGTCACCGGGGGGGGCGCCAATATGTGGGATGCCAGTGATGGATTTCATTTTGTCTGGGTGAAAATGTCCGGTGATCTGACGCTCACCGCCGACGTCAAATTGGTCGGCACGGGCGGAGTGGACCACCGCAAGGCCTGCCTTATGATACGCCAGTCGCTCGCCTCCAATTCGGCTTATGCGGACGTGGCCCTGCATGGCGACGGGATGACGTCACTTCAGTTCCGCGAGGCCGAGGGCGAGCCGACGGACCAGATTGTTATGGAAGTATCCGGACCGGAGCGCGTGCAAATTCAGAAGCGGGGCGATGAGGTCACGATTGCTTGTGCCAAGGCGGGTGGGCAATGGCGGCAGGGAGGCGCGAGATATCGGATTCAGTTCAAAGAACCGTTTTATGTCGGCCTTGGTGTCTGTGCTCATGACAACGACCGGATTGAACAGGCGATATTTTCAAACGTCGAGCTCAAGACGATTTCCGCCGGAACTTTGCCTTCGTGAGTTATCAAATGGTTTATCCGTGAACCTCATTCCAAAATTATGAAAAAATATCTCGTCGAATTCATTGGCACGTTTTTTCTCGTTCTGACGGTTGGCATGACAGTCATTGATCCCGGCGGCGCGGGCCCGCTTGCCCCGCTCGCCATCGGTTCGGCCTTGATGATCATGGTCTACGCCGGTGGCCACGTCTCTGGCGGCCATTACAATCCCGCAGTGACTCTAGCCGTGTGGCTGCGTGGCCGTTGCCCGCAATCGGACGTGCTTCCCTACATGGGCTCGCAATTGGCCGGTGGCATTGTGGCCTCGATGCTCGCGCTGGCGCTCAAGGGCGATGTGACGGTGTCGCCGGCGGACATAAAGATATTTCCGGCATTAATCGCCGAATTAGCAGGAACTTTTGCGTTGTGCTATGTCGTGCTCAACACGGCCACGGCGAAAGCCACCTCGGGCAACTCTTATTACGGCCTCGCCATCGGATTCACAGTGGTGGTGATGGCGTTCGCATTCGGCAACGTTTCCAACGGCGCCTTCAACCCCGCCGTTGCCGTGGGTATCACCGTCATGCATATCGCCAAGGCGTCGAACCTGTGGCTCTATCTCGTGGCCAATTTCGCCGGCGGAGCGCTCGCGGCCGTCACTTTCAAATTCATCAATCCCGAGGATAGGTGAGATGGATTTTAACCGGGGGCTTAGGCGTCATGGTGATTCCCAATTTTCTTCGGGCCGGGCCGGACGGCGTGTTGCTGTCGGTGAAGCTGCAGCCGCGCGCTTCGACCAATGAGATTGGCGAGCCGACAGGCGGTGAACTGCGAATCAAAGTCACCGCCCCGCCGGTGGATGCGGCCGCCAACGAAGCGTTGATCAAATTGCTGGCCGGGAAGCTGGATTGCGCCCGTGGCCGCGTGGAACTGGTGCGCGGACACAAATCACGGCACAAGCTCATCAGGCTCCACGGTTTTGCGCCGGAAGACGTTCTCAGGCAACTGTAATTTTCCCCGCCAATTCTTCCGCCGGGTAGGTCCAGATTTCCGCCAGAGTCGGATGATAATGCGGCATCGCCGCCAGTTCATGAACCATCATGCGCTTGGACATCGCCGCGACGATTTCATGGAGCAATTCGCCGCCGACCGGGCCGACGCATTCGCCACCAAGGATTTCACCTGACTTCGGATCGGCCAGCAATTTCACGAAACCGTCCTTTGCTTCCATGATGAGCGATTTACCGTGATCGTTGAACGGATAGCTTGCCGCCAGAAACGGAATGTCGTGTGCTTTTGCATTTTTTTCAGTCAAACCCACAAACGCCACCTGCGGCTCGGTGAATACGATGGAGATCAACAGCCGATAATCCATCCGTCGCCGCTTGCCCGGATTGGCAATGTTGTGTGCGGCGATTTCGCCCTGTTGCACAGCAACATGGACGATTTCGTGCGGACCGGTACAATCACCGGCGGTGTAAATGTGCGGCGCGTTCGATTGCATGAAGTGGTTGGCGAGAATCCTGCCGTGTTCCGTTTTGACCCCGGCGTTTTCCAAATCGAGCGATGCCGTATTCGGAATTCGCCCGAGCGCAAACAGGATTTCTTCCGCGGAAACAGCAGCCGTTTTCCCTTTATGTTCGAATGAAACGGTTTTGAGGCGGCCTTTGGATTTTGCGTCGAGCAGTCTTGTTCCGATGAACAGTTTGATCCCTTCGCGTTGGAAAACATTTTCAATAACAGCCGCGGCTTCGGGATCGAAGTCGTGCAGAATGTGCGGGCTGCGTTGAATCAGGGTGACCTTCACGCCGAACCGCGCAAAAAACTGGGCGAATTCACAGGCAACCGCCCCGCCCCCGAGGACGATGAGCGATTTTGGCAGTTTTTTCAACGACAGCGCCTCGTCACTCGTGAGGAAACCGGTTTCGCGCAATGGCGGCAAAGGCGGCGACGCGACCGTGGAACCGGTGGTGATGATGAAATTTTTGGCTGTTAGTTTGGTAGGGACGCACTGCTGCGCGTCCGAGTCCCGCAATGCGGGATCGGCCCTACCGAGTTCCAGCGTGTGCGCATCCAGAAATCTTGCATTGGCACGGATGAATTTGAATTTTTTATTGGTGAGTTGCCGGACCCGGAAATCGGCAAAATCCTTGATGAGCGCGTTCTTGCGCGCCATCACCTTCGCAAAATCGAAGCTGACGTCGCCGGTGCGAATGCCCCAGGGCCGGGTGTGGCTGGCGAGGTGCATGACTTCGGCGGCATAGAGTAGCGCCTTGGTCGGCATGCAACCGCGCAGGATGCACAGCCCGCCGACTTCCTCGCCACCTTCGATGACCACGGTTTTCAGGCCCGCCCCGGCGGTCGTTCGCGCTGCGTTAAAACCGGCGCTGCCGCCGCCAATGATGGCGACTTCGAAATCAAATCGTTTCATACCGGAAGGATGGTAGTGATTTCAAATTTGACAACCCCATTTAACCGCCTGACGATACGAACCATGAGCGATATCATTTATCCCCGCAGCCCCCGCGAAACGATGGCTGGCTGGATGCATCTGCCGCGTTACGTTGACAAAATCCGCCTGCATCTCGCGGGCAAGCTACATTTGGATTATCAGGAAAATTTCGGCAAAGGTTTCGACGGCATGTGGCTCAAGTACGCCGGCGTCACACACGAACAGATGATTGGCGCGGTAAAAAATTCCGTCACCGATGGCCAGTTGTGCGATTGGGTGCGCCAGAATGTTAAAAAGACCCCGGCGGAAAAGGCCGCGCATGCGCAGGACATGTTAAATCGCCCCAAACCCGGTGACGAAGCCGCAGCGGCGCGGCTCAAGATGCGCAAGGAACAGGCAGGCATGGCCCACCGCGATGACATCAAGTCTTTCGTGGACTTTATTGACGCGGATGAAAAGCGGATTTAGCGCTGAAGCGGGTAAGCGCCGGGGGTGCGCGCATCCGGCTTTGACCATTCCAGCAATTGCCTGATTTCGGCCGGCAGAGAATCCGCCAATTCCGCCACTGGAACAGCCTGCATCAATTCATAATTGCCCAGTTCGGGGCTCTTGAAGATGGAACCATATTCATTGTTCAAATACTGGCTGTGCGCCTCGAATTCCGGATGCGACTGATGCAATCCCTCGGGTGAGTCGAACCGGGTTGTGCAATTTTCACCTTCTGCCGGGCTCCATACGATCAAAGGCGCCGTCCCCGTGCCGCCACTTCTCACATAAACATTATCGTCGAGTTGCGCAACCTGTGGCCGGGTAAGCTTCCCGCACAGTGCTTTCGTCTGTGTGAACCGCAGGAGCGGCTTGTCAAATCCCGCGTCCGCCGTCAGTAGATTGCCGACAAAGGCATGGCCCTCGCGCTTGTCCACGTCCGGCCCGGTGCTGGGATGCCACCCGAAGTGGTCGTTGACCGCGCTTCTTTCGGTGCGTTCGAAGGAGGCGACACTGTTGACGAGGGTATTGTGATAGACCCGGACATTCGAGCTGTTGAGCACGCGAACGCCATGGTCGCAATTGATGAATACGTTGCCGGCGCAGATCGCGCCTTTCGAAATCTCAAAAAAGAACCCGTCAATGGCGTTCTCAACCCGGTTGTTGATGAACACGCCATCCACGTTGCCGACGTCATACCAGATGCCGTTCGAATTCGGTTGGTCGAGCACGAGGTTGTCCCGGCAGGTGGCGCGGTAACATTGATTAAAAATCTTCACCGCCGCGGGAAAGTACCCGTTCATCTGTTGGATGTTGTTCCGCCGGAAAATGTTCTTCTCCAACAGCACATCGGCTGAGCCGATGACATAAATGCCTTCCGTCCTCGTATCACTGATGAGACAGTGCCGGACGATCAATCGGTCACCGCGGAAATAACCGGCCACACGGGAACAAGAGGATATCGTGTCATTTTCCAATATCGTGCCCGTGACATCTTTTCCGTAGGTCGCGGGATCGGAAAGCCCCACGGGTTCCTTGCCCTCGATTTCGAGCGCGCGGTAGGCATATTGTGTGAACGTGATGCCCCGAATCACCGGACCCTTGCCATCCGAGGTTTTTCCATGACAGGGACCGATTGTCCGGGTGAGCGCGCCGTCGCAGGCGGTGATTTCAACCAGGTGATTCGCCGGGTTGACGCCGATGTAAACCTGTCCCGCCTCGTAATCGATGTAATACGAGTGCGCGCCAATTTCTCCCTCCCAGCCGACGGCTTTCAACATCTCGCCGTCAACCAGAACCATGTCGTTGTTAAAACGCCACGGCGGTGTATTGGTGCCGTCCCGTTCCCGCCGCCACCAGTCCGCAGCTTTGGCCGGGAAAAAACGTGACCAGGAGGTCCGCCACAGGCCATTGGTCTGGGCCACCCAATTGGTGGCTACCAGAGTTCCTTTAAGGATTGGATGCTCGCCGGCATAAGATTGCAGGGTGATTCCCTGGTTGAATTGCAATCCGCCGGTTCGGTAAG
>Ga0265338_10010223_pt1 | contig 11052 bp, 7 predicted proteins | sample 42126metaG_FD_193579 | JGI IMG/M metagenome (GOLD analysis project Ga0265338, IMG submission 193579) | Rhizosphere microbial communities from Carex aquatilis grown in University of Washington, Seatle, WA, United States - 4-21-26 metaG | ecosystem: Host-associated > Plants > Roots > Rhizosphere >... | reverse complement strand
GTTTCCGGGCTAATTATTGAATCCAAAATGGAGGTCCGCGGCGACAAGGAGCTTCCCGGGAAAATGAGAAACGAACGGAGCCTCATCAACTTGAAATGCTGCGCCAACATGAAGCGCTCCGGGGAGGCTTGTTTTGAAGGCAGTCGTGTCGGTTGTCTCCCCCTTGAAGGCATTCTTCACTGAATCCTGCTGGTTGAAATCCGATACCGAGAACCCGCCTTTTCCCACAATTGCTTTCGTGTACTTGTTCCATGTAACTTTTCCAATATCGGTCAAACTCACGCCCACGCGCAAAGCCTGAAAGACTTCGCCGGAAACTCCGAAGTCGAATCCGATGCCCGTGCCTGCCGGTTTCATGAGGTTGTTCGCGACGCTGTCGAAGGGGATATGGGATTGATACTGGAGAAAGTCGACGTTGCCGGTAAGCGGGCCCGGCAAGACAATTGTCTTACCGTTCGTCAGACTGTCGGTCACTGGGGCGACTTGAATGCTCCCGGCATAATGATTTGTGCCGAAGTACCCGAAACCCTGAACGTATTTTATGCCGATGCCAACTGAAATATTCTTCACCCACTTCAACTCGACCGGCAGCATCCGTGCGTAGGAAAGGTTGTACTCTCGCAGCCACGAGGCCGTTATCGAAGTGTTGTCGAGCGTATATGTTGCGCCATTGGGAGGGAACGCATCCAGGAGCATTTTGAGATAACCCTCGGGGATGTCGAGATTCACACCAACCTGATCGCTCACCGAAAAACCAATCCCGCCTATCTTATGACTCTGCACTGTAAATCCAAATTCAGTGATGTCAAAATCGAATTGAGTATGTGCAATCCCTCCTGGAAAAAGCCCGAGGATGGCATCCTTGTCCGATTGCGTTAACGGTTTCGCGATACGGACTCTTTTGCCATTCTTGTCAACGTAGGGCTGTCCGTTCGCTGCGAGGGAGTCCATCCCGGTAAAATAGTCCTGATAAATACCGTAATTGATGAGATCGCTCCCCGCCCTGAATCCAAACGGCGCAATTTGAAGCGTTACGTTGCTCCCTCGATCGTCGAGCGCAAGGTTGGCCGGATTGAGACCAATTGCATCGAGCCCGCGGGACGATGCAGTAAACGTCCGCGCCATGCCGATGATCTGACCCGAAGAACGATCTCCGCCTGCATAGGATGTGCTGAAGGTTGCCACACCCAATACGATGGCAGCAAGGATGCCGGCCAGGTATCTTTTCTCATAAACGTTGTTCATTGCTCTTCTCCTTAGAATCAATGTTGATGAGTGTGTGGTTATTTGAGTTTGTCAAAGTTGACGTTGTACTGGACGCTGACATACGCCTTCAACTGCACATAATAATCGCTCTTGAATGGAACCGGCTGATTGCTGCCGGATGTATTCAACTTGATGGTGACGGCGACAAAACTCGCCGGGTTAATCTTGTCAACATCGGAAGTAGTCAGTCCGATAGTTGTGGCGGTCAGTCCGTTCGGGTTCGACGGTTTGGAGGCGTACCGTGCGCTGTCGGCGCGAATCGTGCCGGACTTGGGAAGCAGAAGAAGCACAGTCGTGTCCGGCTTTGATCTGTTTGTGGCAAGCCCCGGCAGGAGTTTCGAAGAAACATCGAGCTGGAACGGGAATGAATTGTTGATAGTAAAGATGACGTTGCCGCTGTCTATAGACGTAAGATTCTTCTTATCGATCTTGTTCCCCGACGTATCGGCGACGGTAATCGTGTCGATGTAGGTGCCGTTGATAATACCCACGCGGACCGGGAAGAGGAAGTCCAGTGAAGTGAATACACTATCACCTGCTTTGACAGTCCCGGTACTATCCGGATACTTGTAGTAAGATTTGGGGTCGACGACCGCTTGGCCAACGACAATGAACTTACTCGGCAGGCTCTTGCTGCCTCCCGAAAAGAAGCTCGAAAGGAAGGCATCGATTCTGCTTGTCGTTTTATTGAATACGATCTTCTTCTGCACTCCTGGATAAATTCTCAGCGTGTCGGTTAATCCGCCTCCCGGGACCGGGTCCTGAGCCTTCAGTGAATCCCGGCGGAATCCGTTGTTGTCCAAGCCGACGATTCGCATCGTCAGGTCGGTTGGAAACGAACCGGTGCTGAAGATCTTCAGCGTGATCGAAACGGAGTCGAACTTGATGCTGTCTGCCGTGAATTTATTCCCGACATCTCCGATCGCGGCATCGACAGTTTCATTGATCGGCACCGGAGTAGGTTTCACTTTGCCGATGACCTTGCTGAGGACATATGTCTTTCGCGGCGGGGATTGAGTATTGAGCAGCGGAGTGATGTCGACTCGAACCGAATCGTTCTTCGAAATGAGAACCCTGCCAACTGTCTGACCAAGCGTCTTGATGTTGATGGCAAAGTGGACGTTGGGAACAGAGAGCGTATCGAGCCGTCCGCCGATGACCGTATCCTTTTGAGACTGGATCGCATAATTCTTCATACTCACGGTCTGGATGAAAACACTGTTCGGCTGAACGACCCCCGTGGTATCGCCATTCGCATCGTTTTTCAATTTAAACGGCACGCCGGTTATGCGGTCGACAAATTCATTCAGCGCAAAACCGACGGAAATGCTTGTTGCAATATCATTGGTGATCTTTACTTGAAACCCACCGTCGCTGAATTCTGCCCGTTTGATTTTCGTCGAGTCATCGATAAGCTGGACGGCAGAATCGGGGTTATTGAACACAGGATAGGATGCGGTAAGTTGTACCTTGGCGCTTTGAAGTGTCGCAACCCCGCCGCTCGTTCCGCCGATCGTCAAGTGCGAGACAAGATTCTGGCTGTTCGTTATCGTCTTCCCCGTAACACCGGAAGTCGTGATGGTCGATTGCATCTTCAGATTGGCACTCATGAGTTTCCCCGATACAATTGCCGTTTTTGTAACGGGACTATTCGCGGGGATGGTCGTAAAAGCGAACGTGGCAACCGTGGCAAGATCTTGATCTACGTTCACTAATTGAACCCCGCTTTGGAAGCTTATCGCAAACGGAAAGTTGTTGGTGATTGTGAGAGTCATGAGCCCGTCCTGGTAGACAATATAATCGTACGTCGCAGTCGGATTCGCGATCACATTGTTGAGAGCTACTGTCGTATCATGCCCAGGATATGTCACTCCCGAACCGGGATCCACGCCGAAAAGGCTTTTGAAATTCACCGTCACGTCGGGGATGCTCGGTACGCTCAACGGAACCAATCCCAATTTCTGAGAAACCGAACTCGGAGCCGGCGTCAACTCGGGAAGAACGATCGCCGTAGGCTTGTTGACGAGCGAAGAGGGCCGGTATTCGACACTGCTCGTCGAGGAATCGGTAATGAACTTCGGATCCTTTGCGATCATTTGACCAAAGGTAAACGTTCGGTCGATCAGACCGATATTGAGCGGAACTGTCCACGACGGAGCTTTCGGTTCCAACGGCTTGTTGATGCATTGGAACGAGAGCGGGGCCGTCACGAGAAGAATGAACAACATCAACGCGTTCATTTTCTCTGTAGCTCTGCGGAAATGGATCATGAGAGAGTCCTCCAATAAAAAAATTCTGCTTCGAACGGAAAATGGCAATGGGAACGCATCAGGCGATGGTCGTCCCGGGAAACTTCTACTCTTATTGAAGGTAGAACTGCGGACGCATTCAAACGTTGACACGCGTCATAAAGGACAAATAGACTGCGGAAAATAAACGGTGCCGGCCACGTAGGTAATGTGTCCGACACCAATGCAACACAACGGCTAATGAATCTTTTCTTCTTTGGTGGGAAGTTGGAAACCAAACCCCTGGGTCGGCGGTTCATCGCCCAGGATCTTGATCTCTCCGAATTTTGATTCGTACTTTTCGATGTTGTCCTTAAGGGCATTCAGGAGGAGGCGTCCATGCTGGGGAGTCATGACGATGCGGGCGAACACTTTCGCTTTCGGAACTCCCGGGAGGATCCTCGTAAAATCGATGACAAACTCCGCCGGTGAATGCGTAATAATTGCCAGGTTGGAATAAATGCCTTCAGATTCTTTTTCACCCAACTCGATATTGATCTGTTGGCCGCCCGGCGGCTGTGGATTATTCATTGCTGCTCCTCATTGAGAACCGAAAAAGGTCGGTTCGCCACATATCTCTTCCCTCTCGCTATCCTCTTTTCTCTTTTCTCTTCTCTCTTATCTCTTAATTCTTGCCCTTCCGGATAGCATCAGCCTTATCGTACGCTTCAAGCGCCTTGTCTTTCATGTTGAGATTTGCGTACACCTGGCCCAAAAGTTCCAGCATCTGAATATTATCGCTCTTTTCTGCGACGACTTTTTCCAGATACGGCAAGGCCATCTTGAATTTTTCTTTGTATGATACGTCATCCTCTTTTCCCGCGGCTTTCAGCTTCGTCTGCTCTACGACGCCCCAATTGACATACGTGGCAGCGATATTGTAGACAGCCGAGGAGAACGTCGAATCGAGCTTCAACGCTGTCCTGAATTCGTCGATGGCTCCGGAGAACGAAGAATCCTTCAGAAGAAACACGCCAAGATTATAATGGTCAAACTTGCTGTCGGGGTACCGTTTCACACGGTCATCAAGGAGAACGCGTGCCTCGTTGTTTCGCTCGGCTCCGATGTAGGCGTTCATGAGAGTCTCGGAGACCTCCGCATCCTCAGGATACATTCCCTGAGCTTTCTTCAACACGTCGACGGCCTTGTTGCATTGCGCAACGGCAAGGAAATAATAGGTCGAGTCAATGACCGGCGTGTAGCGCTTATCGTTGTCATATTTCATCTTCACCACATCTCCCCCTTCAACATTCAGCGTCAGGTGGTACTTTTCTATTCTCCAGGTTTCCTTCGTATCTCCCTTCTTCGGCTTTGCCGGCTTCGAGACCGCGATCAGCGAGTCGCCGAGGAAGAAGTGAACATCGGCAGCCTTCATTTTCTCCTGAATGCTGGAGAGATTCTTGACATCTTCGAATCCCTGCCGGTTCGCTTCGGTAAACGTCGCCTTCAGGGCATTTGCACTGTCGAGATACATGCGGCCAAGAAGCTTGGCGGCCAGGAGGTCTTTTCCTTTTTCAAAAGCAACGGTGAGTTGCTTGGAGGCATTGGCCATGTCTCCTTTCCGGAAGTAGGCGAGACCTAAATTACGCTGAGCTAAAAGGCTATCGGGCAAAATAATGGTCGCAGTCTTGAAATAAAGAATGGCGTCATCAAGATATGCAGCCGTGTCTGCTGCCTTGTTGATTGCTTCAACGGCCTGATTAAACAGCTTTCCCCATGTGCCCAGTTCTATCACCTGGATGTCTTTGAGATGCGTTGGCGCTATCGCCAATGCCTGGTCAAATGCTTCCTTCATCCCCTGATAATCCTTCAATTCCAGCCTGATCTGCCCGAGCAGGAAATATGCTTCGTCATCCTTTGGATTCTTTGCGACTTCTTTCTCCAGCTGCTTCTCCGCGTTCGGATAATCTTTTCGTTGAATGTAGAGCTTGGCGCTCGTCATTTCCGAAGATGCACATTGAAATCCAGTGGTGAGAAATGCCGCCAGCACAATTCCGTAAATGCCCCAATAAAGTAGTTTCATGCGATTTTCCTTTAATAATTCGGTCTGTTATCTTGTTTTCGGTAAAAAAATTTCGTGAAAATATAGGCAAAATAGGGTTTATAGTCAATCCTGATGTCGGGGCAATATCAGGAGTTTCGATTATGTTTGTTGCAAGCAAGTTTGACAGCGGGCGATGGCGGGTTCAAGTGTGCTGCAAATCCGAAGATGTCAGGAGAAGAGTTCCCCTTGATTTAACGGGGATTGCTTCGTCCCCCGATAAGGAACGTCGGCTCCTTGCAATGATCTGAGCGCATCAAGATGTCCGCCCTTGCAAACCTTCCGGGTTGATTTCACCCCTTCAATTCGTTACTTTGAAGAAGCGTTTTACGGGGTGTTTCTATGGCTTGCCGATGTCTCATGAAAACTTTAGCGATATTCCTCCTTCTTGCGCTCACTGAACAATCCTTCGCTCAAAACGGCGCGGTCCTCTTCCTAAGAATTGACGGGTCGATCAATCCGGCGACTTCCGATTACATCCACGAAGGAATCAAGCACGCGCAGGAGATGAATGCACGCTGCGTGGTTGTCGAACTGAATACGCCAGGCGGACTGCTCAAGTCGACGAGAATGATCGTCACGGATTTTCTCACCTCTCCGGTCCCGGTGATTGTCTACGTCTCTCCTGCCGGATCACAAGCCGCATCCGCCGGCGTCTTTATCACCCTTTCCGCTCATATCGCCGCCATGGCGCCGGGAACGAACATTGGAGCAGCGCATCCCGTCAGCGGACAGGGGTCGATGGATTCCACGATGTCTGAGAAAGTCACGAACGACGCGGCGGCATTTATCAGGACGATATCCGAGAAACGAAACAGGAACATCCGGTGGGCCGAGGAAGCCGTGCGCAAGAGCGTTTCGATCACCGAGACCGAGGCGCTGAAAAACAATGTCATAGATCTTATCGCCAAAAATCGGAAGGATCTGCTCGACTCTCTCGACGGGAAGAAAGTGTCAGCCGCCGATGGTGAAGTAACGCTCTCAACAAAAGGAGCCGTCATCGAAACGCGCGAAATGAGCTGGGGATACAAGATCCTCGACATCCTCAGCGATCCAAACATCGCCTATATTTTTATGATGATTGGAATGTACGGCCTTCTCTTCGAGCTATATAATCCCGGATCGGTCTTCCCGGGAGTCGCGGGCGCGATTTCGCTCCTGGTAGCGCTGTACGCTTTCCATACTCTGCCGATCAACTATTCAGGGGTTGCCCTGATCGTTCTCGGCGTCATTCTCTTCCTGCTCGAAATCAAAATCAGCAGTTACGGTTTGCTGACTGTCGGCGGAATCATTTCCCTTTTCCTGGGCTCAATCATGCTTATCAACACGGATGCCTGGTTCGACTTCCAGGCCGTTTCACTTGAAGTCATTATCCCGACGGTGCTCTTTACCGCCGCATTTTTTGTATTTGCCGTCGGAGCCGGCCTCAAAGCACAGCTTCGCAAGCCTGTCACGGGAGTCGAAGGACTTGTCGGCACACAAGGTGTAGCCTTCACAAAGCTCGGTCCATTGGGTCAGGTAAGGGTCGAGGGGGAGATATGGAATGCGGAAAGTCTGGACGGTCCATTGCCAAAGGAATCGCGCATCGTCGTTGCCGAGGTGAAAAACTTGCTTCTCAGAGTTCGAAAATCAGAATCAAAGTAGTCGTCTTCACAAGAGATTCCCTCTTGTCATTATTCAGGAAAAGGAGTTTGATATGGGACCTGCAGGACTCGTGTTAGTCGTACTGATATTTTTTGCCGTCATCATTATTTCAAACGCCATACGAATTCTGTCCGAGTACGAGCGCGGAGTTATTTTCCGGCTCGGCAGAATGGTGGGAGTGAAGGGCCCCGGGCTTATTCTCCTCATACCGATTGTCGACCGGATGGTACGCGTGAGCCTGAGGACAGTCGTACTGGACGTGCCCCCTCAGGATGTCATCACCAAGGACAACGTCTCGATCAAAGTGAATGCGGTTGTCTATTTCCGCGTCGTGCAGCCGGACAAAGCAATCGTGAGCGTGGAGAATTATATTTACGCCACGTCACAATTGGCGCAGACAACGCTGCGAAGTATCCTTGGCCAATCTGAATTGGACGAATTGCTTGCCCAGCGCGACAAGATCAATCACGAGCTGCAGATGATCATCGACCAGCACACCGAACCGTGGGGCATCAAGATTTCAAACGTGGAAGTAAAGCAGATCGATTTACCGCCGGAGATGCAGCGCGCAATGGCAAAACAAGCCGAGGCCGAGCGCGAACGACGCGCAAAGGTCGTCCATGCCGAAGGCGAATTGCAGGCAAGCCAGAAGTTAGGAGAGGCGGCAGCCATCATACAGAAGAATCCGATCGCGCTTCAATTGCGCTATCTTCAGACCCTTACCGAGGTAGCATCGGAAAACAATTCGACGACGATATTCCCGTTCCCGATGGAATTGCTGACGCCGTTTATCGATATGTACAAAAAGAAGTGATTGGTGCTGAGACCTTCCGAAGGTTTGCTGATTGAATAATGGTCGTCATACAATATTAGATTAGTGGATTGAATTGCCTTCGGAAGGTTGTGGGAGGGGCAACTGAAAGAAGTGGGAGAGTGTATCCGGAGTTCTGGAAGAGAAAACCGCAAAGCCGCAAAGTTCTTTCTTCGCGTCCTTTGCGTCTTCGCGGTTATTTTCTTAATCCGATGATATACTCTCAGCGCCCGTTAGAAACAGAAAAGGGAACGCAGACCGTGCGTTCCCTTTTTATTGGAGCTAGGCGCTTACTTTCTCGGCGGCGCAATACTCGTCGAACGCGCTCGTCAGATCGGCGGCGATAGAGTCGGCGTCGCGGTTCTCTATCCTGAATCTCGGAATAAAATGGACGAGCTCTCCGTCTTTGAAGAGAGCAACGGAAGGAGAAGAGGGCGGAATCTGACCGAACCACTCCCGCGCACGCGCCGTCGCTTCCATATCCTGTCCCGCAAACACACTTGTCAGCACATCGGGCTTCGCGGAATGCTTTAGGGCTTTCGTTATTGCCGGCCTCGCCCTTCCCGCAGCGCATCCGCAAACTGAATTAACCACGACAAGAACCGTTCCCTGTTTCTTGCTCAGCACATCGTCTACTTCTGCCGCATTCCGCAGCTCGCGGACTCCAACCCTCGTCAGCTCATCGCGAAACGGTTGAATCAACACTGGATCGTACATTGGGACTCCGAATAAGATTATTTGTTATTTGGGTTTAGACTCTGTATTAAGAATGAGGTTGAGAATCGCGTTCAATGTCTGCGACCTTCACCGACTGTTCTATAGGATAGAACACCATTTAATGTTAGTGAGTTTCCGGTCCATAGGAGAGATGCCATCATTCCTTCTCCATTCTGCTTGGTATTCAACAATAACCGTCAAATGGCATTAGATAACGTCACGGAATCACTGCGCGGATCCGTCAGTGCTTCATTGCATTCAGCGCGCTGCCCGCTCTGAACCACTCAATTTGTCCCTCGTTAAACGTGTGATTGAGCTCTATGACATGGATTGATCCGTCTTGATGTTTGATCTCCAGCTTCAACGGTACCGCCGGCGCGAATGATGTGAGGCCTCGAATTGCAAGAAGATCGTCCTCTCGAATCAGGTCATAGTCTGCCGGGTTCTTGAACGTCAATGCGAGCATCCCCTGCTTCTTCAAATTTGTTTCGTGTATCCTCGCGAAGCTTTTGACGATGATCGCCCGTCCGCCAAGAAACCTTGGTTCCATCGCCGCATGCTCGCGCGACGAACCTTCGCCGTAGTTCTCGTCTCCTACCGCCACCCAGCCAATTCCTTTTGCCTTGTAGTCCCGGGCTACGCCGGAGAAATCCTTCACTTCGCCGCTCAGTACATTCTTCCCTTTGCCCGCTTCGCCGCTGAAGGCATTGATCGCGCCAATGAACATGTTGTTGGAAATATTATCGAGATGTCCTCTGAACTTCAGCCACTTCCCTGCCGGGGAAATATGATCGGTCGTACATTTTCCTTTCACCTTCACCAGAACCCGAAGCCCTTCCAGATCTTTCTTTTCCCACGGCTTGAATGGTTCAAGAATTTGCAGCCGGTCGCTATTCGGATCAACTTTCACCTGAATCGCGGATCCATCGCGGGCCGGATCAACGAAACCTCCGTCACCCGGAGTGAATCCTCTCTTCGGAAGTTCATCTCCACGGGGAGCGTCGAGCCGGACAAGCTCTCCTTTCCCATTCATGATCGAATCGGTCAGCGGGTTGAACGTTAATTTGCCGGCGAGCGCAAAAGCCGTAACGATTTCCGGACTTGCCACGAATGCGTGAGTATCCGGATTGCCGTCGTTGCGTCCGGTGAAGTTCCTGTTGTACGAGGTGATGATCGAATTCTTTTCTCCCTGTTTCACATCGTGCCGTTTCCATTGGCCGATGCACGGTCCGCATGCGTTTGCCAGCACCATCCCTCCCATCGCAGTCAAAGCGTCCAGTTGTCCGTCGCGCGCGATCGTTGCCCGTATCTGCTCGCTCCCCGGTGTAATCGTGAACTCCGATTTTGCTTTCAGACCTTTTCCCGTTGCCTGCCTCGCTACCGAGGCTGCACGTTCGATATCTTCATACGAAGAGTTGGTGCAGCTACCGATCAGGGCAACTTTCAATTCCTCCGGATAGTTGTTCTTCTTCACTGCCTCCGCAAATTTTGAAATCGGCCATGCAAGATCCGGAGTGAACGGCCCGTTGACGTGAGGCTCGAGCTGGCTCAAATTGATTTCAATGACGCGATCGTAAAACTTCTCAGGACGATCCAGGACTTCACGGTCGGGCACCAGGTTCTCCGCGACCTTTTCGGCGAGGGCCGCAATTTCCGCGCGTTCAGTTGCCCGCAAATAGTCGGCCATCCGGGAATCAAACGGGAAGAGGGATGTTGTGGCGCCAATCTCCGCTCCCATGTTACAGATCGTTCCCTTGCCTGTGCATGAGATCGATTTTGTTCCTTCACCAAAATATTCGATAATCGCGCCGGTTCCCCCTTTTACCGTGAGAATGCCGGCCACCGTAAGGATCACATCTTTTGCGGATGTCCACCCGTTCAACGCGCCGGTCAGCTTCACTCCGATGACGTTGGGATATTTCAGCTCCCAGGGCATCCCGGCCATTACATCCACCGCATCGGCGCCGCCGACGCCGATCGCGATCATTCCCAGTCCGCCGGCATTCGGCGTATGCGAATCGGTTCCTATCATCATTCCGCCAGGAAAGGCATAGTTCTCCAGAACGACCTGATGGATAATGCCTGCGCCCGGCCTCCAGAAACCGATACCATATTTGTTTGAAACGCTTGCAAGGAAATCGTACACTTCTTTGTTGTCTTCGCTCGCGCGCAGCAAGTCCCCTTTTGCTCCGATCTGAGCCTGGATGAGATGGTCGCAATGTACCGTCGATGGAACTGCGACCCTCTTCCGGCCGGCTGACATGAATTGCAGGAGAGCCATTTGG
>Ga0265338_10010219_pt1 | contig 11055 bp, 5 predicted proteins | sample 42126metaG_FD_193579 | JGI IMG/M metagenome (GOLD analysis project Ga0265338, IMG submission 193579) | Rhizosphere microbial communities from Carex aquatilis grown in University of Washington, Seatle, WA, United States - 4-21-26 metaG | ecosystem: Host-associated > Plants > Roots > Rhizosphere >... | reverse complement strand
GTCCGCCCACGACGGCGGTCCCACCTTTCGCGCGCGCCCACAGCGTCGGGTCGTACATCGCTCCGGCCTCGACCGGCGGGATCGTGAACTTGCCCGAGGTCACCGCGCGCACGGTGTAGACGATCTTCTTCGACTCGTGCGGACCGAGCTGGCCGAACGCCTCGAGGTGGTCGTCGCGCATGTTCATGAAGTCGACCGCCCACTGCTCTTCGTCTTTGACCCAGTCGGGCTTCGTCGTCCGTCCCAGTCGCGGATTCTCGATTTCGAAGCCCGCGGGCAGCCGATCGACGAGCGCGATGTTCTGGATCGTCACGCTGCTCGTGTTCTCGACCTCGATCTCGACGAACAACAGATCGCCGAGCTTCAGCGTGCCCTTGCTCGGATCGAGCTCGGTCGAATCGAGCGTCTTGTACGACCGGCTGACATCGAGCCCGTTGCCGCCGACTTTGTAGTCGCCGTTCGGCCGCACGCCTTCGCTGTTGATGACGAGCCACATCCCAGCCGCTTGCTGCGGGATATCGAGCGTGAGCGACTTGTACTCGGACGCGCGCATCAGCGCCCAGGTCTTGTCGTTCTGGGTCGGTGACTTGTGCTTCGACGTCCGCGAGTTGATCTCGGCGCCGTCCGCGGTGAGCTTGCCCGCCGCGGTGCCCTTCGTCGCCGCCGACTGCACCCACTTGCCGAGGCCGGTGATGCCCCACACGAGCTCTTGGGTGTTGTAGTAGTACGCCGGCTGGGCGGCGAGCATCTCGGCGACGCGCTGCGCGAGCAACTCACCGGCCGGATCGTTGCCAAATAGATCGTGGAACGTGCTGAGCATAAAGCCGCGCCGCCTGCGATCCGAGTAGAAGCTCCAGCTGTTGATCCGCTCGTCGAGGATCGGCGAAGTATCGACCGCCTTCAGATCCTTCTCGTAGCGACGATCGCCGGTGAGATAGAGCGCGGCTTTCAACGTGTAGAGGTCCTCCGCCTGCTCGCCGCTCGCGTGGGGCGGAATCTCGGAGATTAGCTTCGCGATCCGACCCTTCTTGCCTTTGCCGGCGAGCGCGAGCACGTAGTGGAGATACGCCTCGGACTGCTCGTCGTAGTGATTCCACGGCGCGTGCACGATCTTCTGCCCGCGTTCGTATGCGGTGACGCGACCGTCGATCCACTTGAGCACTTCGGCGAGCCGATCGTCGGGCACCGCATAACCCGCCTTCTTCGCGTCGAGTAGCATGTGGGTCGCGTACGCGGTTCCCCACTCCACCGCCTCGGTCGAGCCCGGCCAGTAGCCGAAGCCACCCGATGGCGTCTCCATCGAGAACACGCGGTTGATCCCGGCGAGCACCATGTCTTCGATCTTGAGCTCGGCGAGCTGCGGATCGATCTGCTCCACCAGGTTCGACACGTAGAGCAGCGGCCGCACGGTCGACGTCGTCTGTTCGATGCAGCCGTACGGATAATGAATGAGGTAGCTGAGGCCGGAGAACGACTCGCCGAACGGGTTGTTCGTGAGCCAGAACGTCGTGGTCTCGCTCGTCGGCGCCCAGTTCTTGAGCGCGGTCGCCTTCGCGACGAGATCGAGCGTGCCTGCGTCGACCTTCATCTTCTGGACGACGCGCTCTTTCGGCCCCGGCGGCAAGAACGGGACGTCGAGCTCGTCTTTGACCTCGAAGCTGCCGGACTTGCCCTTCGCTTTCGCGACGACGGTCAGATGTCCGCCGCCGACCGGCATCGTCGCCTTGGCCTGAAACACGAGCGTCTCGGAGTGGCCGTCCTCGATCTTCGCTGCGCCGGTGTCTTTGCCCATCATCTGCAGCGGGGGCGGACCCGACTTCGGCTGGACGAGCCCCGCGATCGGTAGCGCATCGCTCTTGATCACGACCGAGACATCGAGCGTGCCGCCCGACATGTTCGTGAGGAACACCGGAATCTCGACCTCGTCGTTTTGCGTGATGAACCGCGGGAACGTCGTCTGGATCACGAGCGGATCGCGAACCGTGACCTCGGTATCGGCGCGCCCGATCCGGGTCGGCGTCGAGACGATCGCCATCACGCGCAACTGGCCGCGATACTGCGGCACGTTGAACGGAATCGTCGCTTTGCCGTCCGCGCCGATCGCGACGATGCCGGAGAACAACGCGACTGGCTTGACCGGTTGGACGCGGCTCTTGTCGAGCGCACCACCGTCCTCTCCGTTCATGCCGCTGTCGTCACCACCGCCGGTCTTCGACGACGCACCCGCGGGCGCATGCAACATCGTCCAACCGATCGTCTCGTAGGTCTCGACCGACAGCGCGCGCTTCGGGAACAGCTGCGCGAGCGGGTCGGGCGTCTGGAAGTTCGTCAGCTGCAAGATGCCTTCGTCGACGACCGCGACCGTCGCGAACGCCGGCCCTGTCGTCTTGCCGATGTCGAGCTGGACCGCGAGCGGGCTCGACGACCGAACCGTCTGCGGCGCGCTGACCGTGACCGCCTGCGTGAAGTCGGTCGGCGTCACCTTCGTCGACGCGATGCCGAATGCGCGATCGGGCATGAACGCGTCCTTCGACTCGAGATGCGGATCCTTGACGACGAACGCGGTGACATAGACGTTCGGCGCGAACTCGTCGAGCTGGAAGCTCCAGCTCGCATCGCCGGCCGCGATGTCCTTCCACTCCGATTTCACGACGTGGTCGGTCTCGATCGTCCACAACACGCGGCCCTTGTAGGGCGAGCGCAGCTTGACCTCGACTGGCTTACCGACCTCGATCGCCTTCGCGAGCTTGACCGCGAGCTGAGTCGGCTTTGCGGCGCGCGGCGTCGCGTCACCGCGCTCGCCATCGCCGTAGCCGTAGTACTCGTACGGATATTCGCCATCGAGCAGCAGCTCGGTCTTCGCCTTGCCCGCCCTGACGCGCACGACGTAGCCCGCTTCGGTCGAGCCCGGCGTGACGTCGAAGCTGAAGTGACCGTCGGTAACCTTCGCGGTTTGCTTGCCCTCGGGCACCTGGCGCATCCAGCGGTCGTAGCGAGACTCGCCCGTGCCGTCGTCGTAGCCATAGCCGTAGTCGGCTTCGAGGTGAACCATCTCGACTTGGATCTCTTTCGGCGCATTCGCCGCGAGCTTGCCGTTCCAATCGACGACCATGCCTTCGACCGTGAACGTCTCGCCCGCCGCGGCGCGCGCTGCTTTCGTGCGCACGCCGAGGTAGAACTTTTCGGGGTGTAGCATCGCGGTCGCGCTCTTGACCGTCGCGCGGCCACTCCCCGCTTCGAGCACCGACGCGCTGGCGGTCAGTAACCCGGTCTGTGCGAACGCGGTGCCTTGCGCGAACTCGGGGCATGCGACCACGACCTTGCCGTCGGGCTCGATCTGGCCGCGGCCTTCGCCGAGCGAGACCGCCTTGCCCTTCGGGTCCACTCCGTAGGTCAGATCCGAATTTTCTTTCGGTTCGAATCGCGTCGGCTCGACCGAGCACGACAGGTCGACGCCGCTCTCGACCGCCGAGCCGCCGAACAGATATTGCGCCGCGACCTCGAACTCGACCTTGTCGCCGATCACGACCTCGGGCCGCTTCGGCGTCGCGGTCACCTTCATGCGCTCGGGCACGAACTCTTCGACCTGGAGGTTGTATTCGGCGAGCGGCACGTTCGCGACCGTCATCGAGACCCGCCAGTGGCCGGTATCGGCGAACTGCGGCAGCGAGTGATCGAACGTGACGACGCCGGACGGATTGGTCTTGAGCTGGATCTTGCGCACGACCTTCGCGCGCGGGTCGATGACCTGAACGTCGATCGGCAGCGACTGGTCGGGCGCGTGATCCTTGATGTCGCGCACGATCGCGGTGATGTGCGTCGTGTCGCCGGGACGGTAGACGCCGCGGTCCGCATAGATCGCCGCGCGATACGGCACGTCCGCGACGTACGGCACGCCCGACGTGCTCGACTCGGAGACGTCGGCGCGCAAATCGCTGTAACGCAAGTACGTCAGATCGTCGCCCTTGTGTGCGATCAGCGCGAACGGCTCGGACTGATCGAGATCGTCATCGACGCCGGTCAGCGAGCAGCCGTGATCGCCCGAGGTCGTACAGCGCCCGACGATCTTGCCGCTCTTGCGCACGAGGTCGACTTCGACGCCGCTCAGCGTGTCCGCGCTGTCCATGTCGAGCGCCCAAACCTGGACGGTCTGCATCCACGGCTTGTCCGCGGGCGCGGTCTTCTTCGCGACGAGCGACAGGTTCGTCAACATCAGCCGCGACGTCGCTTGTGCGCCGACGCCCACGACGCGGAGCTCGAGCACGCCTTTGGTCGTCGCCGGCAACAAGTGCGCGACGTCGAGCCAGGTCGTCGCGCCGACATCGGCGTCGCTGCGCAACGGGATCGACTTCTTGAGGATCACGTCGCTCGTGCGCTCGTCGGCAGCATCGGTGCCGTCGTTGCCGAGCCAGAACACGAGGTTCTCCGGCGGAATCTGGCGCACCACGAGGTTCAAGCCTTCGACGTTGAGATGCTTGATCCCGAGGTTCGTCCACGCGGTGCGCGGCAGATAGCGCCCGCTCGCCGCAAACGACAACTGAGGCTTACGCGCGGAGACCGAAAACGACTTCGCGAAGGGTGCGAGCAACATGCCGCCGTCGACCGTGCGCGCACCCGCGTCGATCTTCATCGAGTACGCGCCGCGCTTGAAGTCGCCGAAGATCCGGAACCCCGCGCGACCGGCGGTGATGTACGACTTCTTGACCGGCGGATCGAAGTGGATGCGCGAGATCGCTTCGTCGTCGAGCTGGCAGCGCTGCGACAGGTTGTAGTAGCCCTCGCCTTCGTAATACGAGCGATTGCCCGATGGCGCGGCATCGTCGTCGCAGATCACCTCGACATAGAAGCCGTTCGAGCCCTCGGTGACGACCGCGGTCTTGATCGCGACCGCTTTGTCCTCGGACACGACGTAGTCCGCTTTCGCCGCCGGCGCCTTCGCGTCGGTCAACGAGCGCAGCCCTGACTTGACGGTAAGCCCGAGCTTCGTGCCGAGCGCCAGGCGCTGATCCGAGATGACCATCTCGACCGTGTTTTCCGACGTCGTCGGCTTGCCGGCGATCCCCGACGGCGCGTGGCCATCGACCGTGATGTCGATGCCCGCTCGCACGATGTTCGGCAATACCGCGCCAGAGAACGTCAGCTGCATCGTGATCGTGCCCTTGCCGATCTCGACCGCGGTGGGAGCCCAGCTCAGGAACTCGAAGCTCGGCGTCTTGAACGAGTAACTCCACTTCTCGCCGTCCGGCGGAGCGAGCAAGCCGTCTTGGGTCTCGAGCTTTTGGACGTCGATCGTGTAGTTCGTGTTGAAGTCGAACGGCCGCGCCGGGGTGAACGTGAGCTCGGACACCCCGCTATACACGAGCGTGCCTGCGGTCTCGGGCGTGACCTTGACGACCGACTGGCTGCTGTTGCTGCCGACCGTGCCGCGCTCGACGATCGGCGTCGCGAGCTCGATCACGACGGCGGTTGGCACGACGTGCTCTTCGCCCAGCTCGTGAATCAACGGCTGGATCCGCTTCGACGTCACGAGCGCGCGCTTCGGCGCATCCGCGTCGGGCTTGCCCTCGGCGCCAGCGCCCTTGCCGTGCGAGCCCGACCCGGCCGTGCCGAGCCTCTCGAGCGAGGACTTCTTCGAGCTACACGTGATCGACACGGCCGCGCACAGCGCGACCGCCAACAACCGGCGACCCTTGATCATGTTCGTCCTTGCGCAATGAACGCCCGACCCCAATCGAGCATTCCTAACCGGCGAGGAACATACCGTATCCGTCGCTGTATTCGGCGCGCCCCGCGGGGATCCCGCGCTATCGTCGCGTTCGTGAAGCGCTTGGTCGCGGTCGCGGCGGTCGTCGGCTGTTCGAGCTCACCGATCACCGAGTTCCCGTTGCCAACCGCGAACGCTGCGCCTTACGGCATCGCCACGGGCGGCGACGGCGCGGTGTGGTTCACCGAGCAGATCGGCAACATCGGTCGGATCACCCGCGAGGGCGTGGTCACCGAGTATGCGGTGCCGACCGCCGGCGCATTGCCCTATCACCTCGCGGCGGATCAGGCCGGCGACCTCTGGTTCACCGAGAAGGCGGGCAACCAGATCGGCCACGTCGATTCAGCGAGCGGCGCGATCACCGAGCTCCCGCTGCCGAATCCCGACAGCGAGCCGACCGGGATCACGGCCGCGGCGGACGGCGGCATGTGGTTCGTCGAAGACGAAGGCAATCGCGTTGGCCACGTCGCATCAGACGGCACGATCACCGAGATCCCGATTCCGACCGACGACAGCGATCCGTACGGCATCGTCGTCGGCCCCGATGGCAACGTGTGGATCGCCGAGACCAACGCGAACGCGATCGCGACGATGACGCCCGCCGGCGCGTTCACCGCACTCGCGGTGCCGACCGCCGCGAGCGACGTCCACAATATCGCGACCGGCCCCGACGGCAACCTGTGGTTCACCGAGTTCACAGGCGGCAATGCGATCGGTCGCGTCACGCTCGCTGGCGCGTTCGACGAGCTCGCGATTCCGACCCCGGGCGGGCAGCCGTTCGACATCACGGCCGGCCCCGACGGCAACCTGTGGTTCACCGAAAAGCTCGGCAACAACATCGGCCGGATCACGCCGGACGCGGTGTTCGAAGAATTCGCGATCCCGAGCAAGGACGCTCTACCCGCGCGAATCACCGTCGGCCCCGATGGCGCGCTGTGGTTCACCGAGTTTCAGACCGACTCGATCGGCAGACTTCCGATCGACCCGTGAGCGGCTAAGCTCGCGGTGATGACCCGCAAGGAATTCGACGATCACCTAACGAGCGGACGCCACGTCGTACGCAGCCTGAAGGCTCGCAGCGACGCGCGGCGCACACCGTCGCAGCGACTCGCCGATTGGATGACCGACGTGTTCGGCAGCAATCGCTTTCTGGTCGTCAACGTCGTCTGGTTCGTGGCGTGGACCATGCTCAACGCGCGGATCATCCCGGGGCTGCAGCCGTTCGACCCGTTTCCGTTCAGCCTGTTGACGACGATCGTCTCACTCGAAGCGATCGTGCTGTCGGTGTTCGTGCTGATCGCACAGAATCGCTCGGCGCGGATCGATCAGCTGCGCTCCGAGGTCGACCTGCAAGTCAACCTCATCACCGAGCGCGAGCTGACGAAGGTGCTATCTCTCGTCGCGCGAATCGCCGAGAAGCAGAGCATCGACGTCTCGGGCGACGCCGAGCTCCAGGCGATGCTCAATCCGACGAACATCGAGAAGCTCGAGCGCGTGATCGACGCGCAACTCGGCGAGCACGGCCACGACCACGGCGTGCTCGGGAGCTAAGCGCCTGGCTTCATCGCGAGCGCCTTCGCGATCGCGGGTCGGCGCTCGACCGTCTCGAGCCAACGCCGGACGTGCGGGTACGGCTCGTAGTCGATGCCGATGAAGTCGCGACCGGCGCGCACCCACGTCACGTTCATGATGTCGGCGATCGAGAATTCGGCACCGGCGATATGGGCGTGGCTCGCGAGCTGGCGATCGAGCACGCCGAGGATGCGATGGGCTTCTTTCGTGAACCGCTCGATCGGCAGCGCGATCTTCTCGGGTGCGAACTTCGAGAAAAAGCCGAGCTGGCCGAACATCGGACCGGTGTTCGCCGCGTTGAACAACACCCATTCGAGCGTCGTGTAACGAGCCGCACCGCGCGCGGGCAGCAACTTGCCGGTCTTGTCCGCGAGATAGATCAGCACCGCGCCCGACTCGAATACCGTGACCGAGCCGCCCTCGGCGTCGTGATCGACGATCGCCGGGATCTTGTTGTTCGGGTTGATCGCGAGGTACTCGGACGTGTTCTGTTGGCCCTTCGAGATATCGATCCACCGCGGCTGGTACGGGAGGGCGAGCTCCTCGAGCGCGGCGAGTAACTTGAACCCATTCGGCGTCGTCCACACATACGCATCGATCATGGCTGATGCTTAGCGCGGTTCGAACGAAAGCCTAGACCGTGAGCTACGATGCGCGGCCGATGCGCACTGTCCTCGCCGGTGCTCTCGCGATCGTCGCGCTCGCTGTGGCGATCGGCCTCGGGCTGCGCGCCAGCGATTGGAACGACGAGCTCGCGCTAGCGCCACCGCTGGCCGCAGTCGCGCCTGTGATCGCCGATCCGCACACGCCGCGACTCGCGCGCCGCGTCGTGCTCGTGATCATCGACGGCCTAGGCGCCGACGAAGCCCAGCTGCCGTTTCTCGACGAGCTGGGCCACCGTGGCGTCGCGGCAACCGCGAGCGTGCCCTACCCGACGATCTCGCGGCCGAACTACGTCACGATCCTGACCGGCGTGCCGCCTCGCGACAGCGGCGTTCGCACGAATCGTGTGCGCGCTCCGGTCGCGCTCGACAGCCTGATGGATCGCGTGCGCGCCGCAGGCCTGCACGTCGCCACTGCGAGCGACTACGGCATGGTGGCGTCGCTGTTCGTGCACGGCACGCCGTCGATCATGAACGTCGAATGGCGCGAAGCTGGCGATCGACTGTCGCCACCGCCGCCGCTGACCTGGCCGTTCGATGACGTGCGCAGGCTCGCTACGTTGGACACGTTGGGACCCGCGCTCGCTGAGCTCGTCGCCGGCGACGCGGCGTTCATTCCAGTGCTCGTGCTCGATGTCGATCGCGCTGGCCATGCCGCTGGAGTGGGCGACGAGTATCGAGCCGCCGCAACCGCGGTCGATCAAATGTTGCGCACCGCGCTCGCCGGGCTCGACCTGACGCGCGATGCGGTGATCATCACCGCCGACCACGGCCACGTCGCGCGCGGCGGACACGGCGGTACCGAGCCCGAGGTCTCGCACGTCCCGCTCGTGCTCGCCGGCAGCGGGATCGTCGCCGGCGATCGACCGCGAGACGCTCGCCTCGTCGACCTCGCACCGACGATCGCGGCGCTGCTCGGTGTCGCCGCACCCGGTCACGCCGAAGGCCGCACGCTCGTCGAGCTGCTCGCCCTCGCGCCCGATGCCGCTGGGCGTCGAGTGGAGGCCGATACGGCGCGCAGCCGCATGATCGCCGGTGCGATCGCGTCGTCGCATGATGGGCCCGAGGCTTGGCGGCTCGCCCTCGCGGTCGGCGGCGCGCTCGGAGCGCTCGTGGTCGTGCTCGTGCTGCGCGGGCGCGGGCTGGTCGTCATTCCCAAGGCGGCACCGGTCGGCGCGCTCGCGTTTGCGACGATGCTCGCGGCGGTCGCGATCGTCGCACGATGTAACATCTCGCCGTCATCCATCCCTTCGGCGGCGCGCGTGCAATGGCTTGGCGCGATCAGCGCGGCGCTGGCGATCGCGGTGCAAACGATCGCGGTGTGTCGCGTGATCCGAGGTCGCGATCGACTCGCGGCGGCAAACGGTGTCGCACTGATCGGGCTCGCGATCGTTCTCGTCGCTGTCGCATTGGTGCGCGCGTGGTTCTCGCCGCCGTTCATCGACGTCCCATCGCCGTTTTGGTTCGTCGCGATTCCCGCGTTCGATCTCGCCGCGGCGACCTGTGGGCTCGCGACTGCGATCGGTCTCGTCGCTGCCCATGTCGCGGCGCGTCGCGGACGAGAATAGTCCGGTTGTGCAAACCTTTGCGCTTTGCAGGTAGGTCGGCTCAGCATACTGTCGCCGCCTCAACGCTGGAGGGCCACTTGAGGAACCACGCTATCGTCGTCGGTCTAGCTTGTCTCGCTACCGCTTGCGGTCCGCACCGCGGCGATGATGGCGGCGGTGGCGGCGGTGGTGGCGGTGGCGGCGGTGGCGATGCCGCCGCGTGCGCCAGCTCGGTCGTCAAGGCCGAGCAAATCCCGCTCGACATCTACATCATGCTCGATCAGTCGTCGTCGATGACCGACACGGTCGCCGGCGGTGGCGACAAGTGGATGGCGGTCACCGGCGCACTCAACGCGTTCGTCCAGCAGCCGAACCTCAGCGGCGTGTCGGTCGGCTTGCAGTACTTCGCGCTGCCGGCCGGCGGCGGCTCGTGCACCGTCTTGACCTGTACCGTCGACGCCGATTGTGGCGGCACGTCGTGCGGTCCGTGCGAGTTCGGGTTCTGCACCGGCGCGATCGCCGGCGGCGCCGACTCGTGCAACGCCGCTGACTACGCGACCCCAGCGGTCGAGATCGCTCCGCTGCCCGGCGTCGGCGGCTCGATCACCACGTCGATGGGTGGCCACTCGCCGTCGACCGCAACTCCCACGTCCGCTGCGTTGCAGGGCGCGATCGATCACGCGTCCGCGTGGGCGACGAACCATGCGGGCGACGCGGTCGTCGCGGTGCTCGCGACCGATGGCGATCCGACCGAATGCGACACCACGCTCGCCGACATCAACGCGATCGCCGCTGCCGGCGTCGCCGCGACCCCGAAGATCCTCACGTTCGTGATCGGCGTCGGCTCGGACCTGTCGAACCTCAACGGCATCGCGGCCGCGGGTGGCACGACGTCGGCGTTCCTCGTCGACACCGGCGGCAACGTCAACCAGCAATTCCTCGACGCGATGAACGCGATCCGTCACGCCGCGCTCGGCTGCACGTATCAGATTCCACTGCCGACCGACGGCAGCACGCCGAACTTCCAAGAGGTCAACGTCGAGTACACGCCGGGCAGCGGCTCGCAGCAGACGATCCCGTACGTCACCGATCAGGGCAGCTGCCCGTCGAGCGGCAACGCCTGGTACTACGACAACGCGGCGAACCCGACGCAGATCATCTTGTGCAGCGCGACCTGCGGCACGATCGAAGCTGACACCGCCGGTCAAGTGAACATCACGCTCGGCTGCGCGACGATCATCCAATAGCGGCTACTATCGCAAGCGTGGGTGATCAAACCGCACCGCCACTCGGCGGGGCTGCTGGCCGGGCGCAGGTCCCGGCCAGCGAACGCTGCGCGTGTGACACCGGCGAGCCGTTCGCCGCGTGTTGCGGGCTGATCCTCGACGGAGTGCCGGCGCCGACCGCACTCGCGTTGATGCGGTCGCGCTACACCGCGTTTGTCCGCAAAGACTTCGCATACCTCGTGGCGACCCATGATCCGGCGACCGTCGGCACGACCAACGCGGTC
>Ga0265338_10010218_pt1 | contig 11057 bp, 11 predicted proteins | sample 42126metaG_FD_193579 | JGI IMG/M metagenome (GOLD analysis project Ga0265338, IMG submission 193579) | Rhizosphere microbial communities from Carex aquatilis grown in University of Washington, Seatle, WA, United States - 4-21-26 metaG | ecosystem: Host-associated > Plants > Roots > Rhizosphere... | reverse complement strand
CGAGCACGAGCCGAAGATGGAAGGCCGCCAGATGGTGATGATCCTGACGCCCCGTTGAGGCGCTGGGACGTCCCTATAGCCCGAACTCCCCCTTGATCTGATTGGGCCGCCGCTGCCATGGTGGGTGGCACGGGTCGGGGATGTAACCATGCAGCGAACAGCGTTCTTAGCGGCGGCCGCGCTATGGCTGGTCGCGGGACCCTGCGCGGCAGCGCCGCTGGCGGCCTACGGCGAACTGCCGTCGATCGAGGAAGCGGCCATCTCGCCGGACGGGACCCTGATCGCAGCCTCGATCAGCGACGGCGACAAGCGCAGCATCCTGGTGGTCCGCGCGAGCGACGATCAACCGGTGGCCAACCTGCGGGCCGGAACCGCCAAAGTGCGCGACCTGCAGTGGGCCGGCTCCAGCCATCTGCTGGTCACCAGCTCGGTGACCGGCGAGGTCGTCGACCTGCGGGCGCCAAACACTGAGTGGTACATGGTCCTAGACTTCAACCTGAAGACCGGGTCGAGCCGCAACATCCTGGACAATGCCGAAGGCGCGCTGGATGCGGTCAGCGACTCGCCCGCGATCCGCATCCTGGGCGGCAAGCCCTACGCCTTCGTGCAGGCTCTGCACTTCGTCGACAACCTCGGGCGCGTCTCGGTGTTCAAGGTCGAGCTCGACACCGATAGCGACACGCTGGTCATCGACGGGGCGCCCAGCACCGACGAGTGGGCGGTGGGCCCGGACGGCCAGCCCCTGGCGGAGAGCCGCTACGACGCCAGCCACAGCGCCTGGTCGCTGCGGGTGAAACACGGCGCCGATTGGCGCGTCGCTCAGACGGTGGACACCGGCTACGGCTCCAAGGGCCTGCTTGGCCTGGGCCGCGACGGGCGCTCGGTGTTGGTCAGCGCCAGCAAGGACGGCAAGGAGGCGCTGCGCGAGTTCAGCGCCGATACCCAGGCCTGGGGCGAGCCGTTCGGCGCCGAGGACGGCGTCGAACCGATCTTCGATCCGGTCACCGAACAGCTGATCGGAACCCACGCCCTGGTGGGCGACGCAGACGACTATCAGTTCCTCGCGCCGCTGGACCGTCAGATCTGGGCCGCCACGGTCAAGGCGTTCCCCGGCCAGCGGGTGACGTTGCAGAACCTCTCGGCCGATCACGAGAAGCTGCTGGTGCGGGTGGATTCACCCACCGACAGCCCGGCCTACGCGGTGGTCGACATCGCCACGGGCAAGGCAAGCTACCTCGGCAACGTCTATGACGGCCTCACCGCCGACGATGTCGCGCCGGTGCAGTCCGTCGCCTTCAAGGCCACGGACGGCGAGCCGATCAGCGGCTACCTCACCCTGCCCCGCGGCAAGGACGCCAAGAACCTGCCGCTGATCGTGTTCCCGCACGGTGGGCCGGCGGTGCGAGACGAGCCCGGTTTCGACTGGTGGGCGCAGGCGATGGCGGCGCAGGGCTACGCGGTGCTGCAGGTGAACTATCGCGGCTCCGACGGCTTCGGCTGGAAGTTCCTCTCCGCCGGCTTTGGCGAGTGGGGCCACAAGATGCAGACCGACCTCTCCGACGGCGTGCGCTACCTGGCCGGCCAGGGGACCATCGATCCCAAGCGCGTCTGCATCGTCGGCGCGAGCTACGGCGGCTACGCGGCGCTGGCCGGCGCCACCCTCGATCCTGGCGTCTATCGCTGCGCGGTGTCGGTGGCCGGCATCTCGGACCTGCGCCGGTTCGTCGCCTGGGCCAAGGACCGCAGCGACGTCTCCACCGAGCGCTACTGGACGCGGTACATGGGCGCAGACGGCCTGAAGGACCCGCACCTGGAGACGATCTCGCCGGCCGATCACGTGGACAAGACCACCGTGCCCATCCTGTTGATCCACGGCAAGGACGACACCGTGGTGCCCTTCGAGCAGAGCCAGGAGATGGCCGACGCGCTCGAAAAGGCCGGGCAGCCGACCCAGATCGTGGTGCTCAAGCACGAGGACCACTGGCTCTCGCACGGCGACACCCGTCTGCAGATGCTGCAGGCGACCATCGATTTCCTGGAGAAGAACAATCCGCCGGGTTGAGGCGGAGCGCGGATCGCGCCAAGCTTGAGTGGGACGGGAGGGGACGAGCCATGTCATTGCGCGCAGGCGTTGCGGCCATCGTTCTGGCGGCGTTGGGGGCGGCAGCGGCGCAAGCCGCCCCGGCGCCGCTCTCGGCCTATGGGTCGCTACCAACCATCGAGCAGGTGGCGATCTCACCCAGCGGCCGGCTGCTGGCGATCGACGTGGTCAAAGGCGACCAGCGCACGATCGTCATCCAGGACATTGTCGCCAAGAGCATCGTCACCGGGCTGAGGGTCGGCGACGTGAAGATTCGCCAGTTGGAGTGGGCCGGCGACGGCCACTTGATCATCACCTCGTCGGCGACATCTGGCATCCTCGGCGTGCTGGCGGACCGCGGCGAATGGTTCGTCGCCTCCGACTTCAATGTCACCACCCACCGGCTCACCCCGCTGCTCGGCGACACCGACAATGCCGGCAACATGATCGATGGCGTCCCGATGGTGCGCCTCATCGACGGCAAGCCGACGCTGTTCGCCACCAGCGTTCGCTTCACACTGGACGAAGGGATGAGCACCCTGTTCAGGATTGACCTGGATACCGATCACTCGTCGCCGGTGTTCGACGTGGGCGGCTACGAAGCTTCCGACCTGACGGTGGGCGCCGACGGCCGCCCGGCGGCGCTGGCGCAGTACGATGCGGTTTCCAAGAAATGGACCTTGAAGGTCTGGAGCTCCAATTCCTGGCGCCCGGCCGAGGCGAAGGTGGCCGATATCGAGACGCCGGATGTCCTCGGCCTCGGTCGCGACGGGCACTCGATCCTGGTGGGCCAGTATGAGGACAGCCACTACACCCTGCGCGAGCTTTCGCCGGACGGCGCCCATTTCAGCGACCCGCTGCCAGGGCCTTCCACGGGCGAGACGATCAGCGATCCGGTAAGCCATCGGCTGCTTGGGATGGTCGGCTTGGATGGCGATGAACGCCACAGCTTCTTCTACGACCCCGACGACCAGCTGAAGTGGCGGGCGGTCGAGGCGGCGTTTCCGGGTCGATCGGTGTCGCTGGCCTCCTGGTCGGACGACCGGCAACGGATGGTGGTGCAAGTCGACTCGCCGACGGACGGACCCAGCTATGCGCTCGTTGACCTCGCCAACTCGATCACTCTGTCGCTCGGCGGCGCCTATTCGGGACTGGGCCCAGAGGACATCTCGCCGGTGCAGGCGGTTCGCTTCAAGGCGGCGGACGGTCTGGACATCAGCGGCTACCTGACGACGCCGCGAGGACGCGACGCGAAGAACCTGCCGCTGGTGGTGTTCCCGCACGGTGGGCCGGCGGCGCGCGACGAGCCGGGTTTCGACTGGTGGGCGCAGGCGATGGCCTCTCGTGGGTACGCGGTGCTGCAGGTGAACTATCGCGGCTCCGACGGCTTCGGCTGGGACTTCATGTCCGCCGGTTTTGGCCAGTGGGGTCGCAAGATGCAGACCGACCTGTCAGACGGCGTGCGCTACCTGGCCGGCCAGGGAACCATCGATCCGAAACGGGTCTGCATCGTGGGCGCGAGCTACGGTGGCTACGCCGCGCTGGCGGGCGCCGCCATCGACACCGGCGTCTATCGCTGCGCGGTCGATGTGTCCGGCCCCGCTGAGCTCAGCAAGTTTGTCGCCTGGGCCCGGGACCGCGACGGCGACCGCGGCGGCGAGCTCACCCAGCGTTACTGGACGCGCTACATGGGCGCCGACAACCTCGCGGACCCGCATCTGGAAGCGATCTCGCCGGTCGATCAGGCCGACAAGGTCAACATCCCGGTCCTGATCATCCACGGCAAGGATGACACCGTGGTGCCCTTCGAGCAGAGCCAGATGATGGCCGACGCGCTGAAGAAAGCCGGCAAGCCCTATGACTTCGTGATCCTCAACCACGAGGACCACTGGCTCTCGCGCAGCGATACGCGCCTGCAGATGCTGCAGGCGACAGTCGACTTCCTGGAGAAGAACAACCCGGCCAGCTGACGCGACACGGGTTGGACTGTCGATCACGGACGCGTGAGACTATCCGTCGCCTTGCCCGGGCAGGCGGCGCGGATTATCAGCGATCATATGACCGCCGAGCCTGATGCTTCGCCGGGCGGGCGGTCCTCCACCGCCGCGCTCTACACGCTGCTGTCGGTGATGTTCATCAACATGCTGGGCTTCGGCGTCATCGTGCCGTTCCTGCCTTTCTACGCGGCCTCGTTCCACGCCGCGCCGTGGCAGATCGGGCTGGTATTCTCGGCCTACTCCATCGGCTCCTTCGTCGGCGAGCCGTTCTGGGGTCGCCTGTCGGATCGGATCGGGCGCAAGCCGATCCTGGTCTCCACCGTGGCCTGCAACTGCCTTTGCTACGGGGCGCTGGCCTTCGCGCCCAACATCTGGTGGGCGATCGTGATCCGCATTTTCGGCGGCATGGCGGCCGGCAACGGCTCGGTGGTGCAGGGCTACATCGCCGACGTGACCCCGGTGGACCTGCGCGCCGGGCGCATGGCGCGGCTGGGCGCGGCCTACAACATCGGCTTTATCCTCGGCCCCTTCGTCGGCGGCACCCTGGCCAATCCCTCGGCGGGTCCGGCGGGCTACCACCTGCCGCTGCTGCTCTCCTCGGCGCTCTGCGCCTGCTCGGCCCTCGGCATCGCCCTGGTGGTGAAGGAGAGCCGCGTGCGCCGCCAGTACGTCGGCCGCCAGCCCAGCCGCTGGGTGATGTTCGGCTATGCGGCCAAGCACCCGGTGGTAGGCCGGCTGATGCTGCTGACCTTCTCGGTGGGCGTCGCCTTCACCGCCATCGAAAGCACCTTCGCGCTCTGGGCGCGGCACAAGTTCGGCTGGGAGCCGCGCGACGTCGGCCTCTGCTTCGGTGTGACCGGCCTGGTCTCGGCCTGCTGCCAGTTCCTGCTCACCGGGCCGCTGTCGCGCCGCTTCGGCGAGGCGCGGATGCTGGCGATCGGCATGGGCGGCACGGTGCTGTGCAACGTGCTGCAGACCTTCTCGCCGGGCGGGCTCATCACGGTGGGGCTGATGGCGCTGATGGCGCTCTGCCAGTCGGTGGCCTTCCCCAACTCCGGGGCCTTGCTCAGCCGCAGCGTCGATCCGGACCACCAGGGCCAGATCATGGGCCTGAACAACGCCACTGGCGCCCTGGCGCGGGTCACCGGGCCGCAGCTGGGCCTGGGGCTGCTGGGCTTCAACATCAACGGCGCGTTCTATCTAGGCGCGCTGATCGTGGCGCCGGCGATCTTCCTGGCCATGGGCGCCGGCCGCGCGTCGGAGCGTACCAGCCACAAACTGAGCCCGGTGGCGGCGGAGTAGCGCGCCTAACGGGCGCCCGGCGTGCGGATGCCGCGGATGGGATCGAAGCCGTAGCCGGCGGGCTGGCGGCCGGAGTCAGCGTAGGCGGCCAGGCCCGGCCGAGCGTACATCCTGGCCCGATAGGCCGCCAAGCCAGCCGCCCGCTCGACGGCGCGCGGGAAGAAGCCGGCTGCCTCGTCCAGCACCGAGAGCGCGTAGTAGTCGGCGAACAACGGCTTCGCTCCGCCAAAAAACGCCGCGTCGGCTAGCCAGGTCTCGGTCATCGCCAGTTGCTCGGCCAGTGTGCCCGTCTCGAACGCCGCGGCGGCCTCCGGGGCGTCGGAGCCGGGCGACCAGAAGTGGTCCCACAGGCGCTGCTGCAGGTCGCGGGCGGCTTCGGCGCCGACGTCGGCGCGGCGGTGCTCGGCCTCGGTTTCGGCCTGGAGGCCGTGCTTGCGGGCGAGGTAGCGCAGGATGGCCTGGCTCTGCACCAGGGTGACGTCGCCGTCCTCGAGCCTGGGCATCTGCCGGAAGGGCAGCTGCGGCTTCAATGCATCCCACTCGGCGTCGGTCACCCGGTGATCTTCGAAGGGAACGGCCAGGTCGTGAAGCATCAGCCGGATCGGCTCGCCGAGGCCGCGGAAGCCGAAGTAGGTGAGACGCAAGGTGGGTTCGTCAGACATGCGTTCAGCCTCCAGTATCTGCCAATCGGCGTCTCACCTTAGACGAACGAGACGGCCCGAAATCGACGGCATCGGCTTGCCCGCGGTCGTACGGACCTTCCTGGCCGGCGTCGCTGAGACGCTGAACCAAACCGCGGCCATTGGATTGTCCTCGCAGCGGTCCTAGTGTCGGCGTCAGGGGCGTCGTTAACGACCAGGATCAGGGAGGATGCCCAATGTCTAGACTTTGGATCGGCGCCGCGGAGGCGCTGGCGATGTTCGCCGCCAGCGCGGCCAGCGCCGCAACCTTGCACTTCGCCGCGACGCTGAAAGGCGCGGACGAGGTTCCGCCGCACGATGTCGGCGGCAAAGGCGAGGTGACCGCCAGCCTCGACACCGACAGCAAGGCGTTCAGCTACAAGGCGAGCTACTCGGGGCTCACCGGCCCGGCGACCATGGCCCACTTCCACGGCCCCGCCACACCGGGCGCCAATGCTGGCGTGCAGGTGCCGGTGCCGATGTCGGCGCTGGCCAGTCCCATGACCGGCACGGCGACGCTCACCGACGCCCAGATCGCCGACCTGGAAGCCGGCAAGTGGTACTTCAACATCCACACCGCCGCGAACCCGGGCGGTGAAATCCGCGGTCAGGTGAAGCCGGTCAAGTAGCCGTCGGCGCCCTCACGGCCATCCGACCCCCGGCGTCTCCACCCGCACGCTGAGCACCTGGCCGGTTCCGGCCATCTCGCCCATGCGGTCCATGCCGAACCAGCGGGCGGCGGTGATGTAGAGGGTCCGGCGGTCCGGCCCGCCGAGCACGCAGGCGAAGGCGCCGCGATCGAGGGTGATCTCGTCCAGCACCTTGCCGCCCTCCGCCACCCGCCGGCAATGCGCGCCGCCGACGTCGGCGAACCAGAGCGCGCCAGCGGCATCGAGGCAGACGCCGTCCGGATGGTCGCCAGGGGTCTCGGCCCACACGCGCCGGCGGCTGAGGCGCCCTGCGGCGTCGATGTCGAACGCGGTGAGCCGTTCGGCATGGGATTCGGCGAGGATGAGGGTCTGGTTGTCGGTCGTCACCGCCATGCCGTTTGGGAAGGCGAAACCCTCGGCTTGCGCCTCGGCGCGGCCGTCCGGCGCAACGCGCATCAGCCTGGGGCCGTTGACGTAAGCGATCCCGCGCCCGTCGACCACGATCTCGTTCCAGAGCCCGCCCTCGCCGAGGTCGGCGAAGGGCTGCAGAGTCCCGTCGGCGGCCTGGCGGAGTAGCCGGGTCTCGCCGGAGGCCAGTACCAGCAGCGCCCCGTCGGACGCGAAGTCGAACGACAGCGGCGGCCCCGGCGCGCGGCCCATCACCTCGACCGTGCCGTCCTCCGCGAGGCACAGTATCTCGCCCGCCGTCCAGTCGGCGAACCAGAGGCGGCCATCGTGCCATCGCGGGCATTCAACCAGGCCGCGCCCATCGACCAATACCTTGGGGGTCATGTCCGGAATTCCTTTCGGACCCGAGGACGCGCGGTTTGACCCACGACCCGACATTTTCGCGCCGGCGATCAGGCCCCGACGTCGAAGCCCAGCTCGCGCAGGGCCGCGATTGACTGGGTGGCGGTGCGATGGTGGATGAAGACGCCGCCGGCGGCCCGCCAGGCGCGGCGGCGGCTGGCCCAGTCGTCGATCAGCACGTCCCCCGGATGGCTGTGCTCGTGCTTGAGGGCGGCCAGGGTGGTGATGATCGGCACGCCTGGGAAGTAGCGCGCAGCCCAGCGGCGCTTCTGCGGCGCGGCCCAGGTTCCGGGCGGCACGCCGGTGAGGATGGTGGGCGAGAGAGGCTGCACCGCGTCGAACAGCTGCAAGGCATCGGGCATCAGCTCGAGGGTGTTGAAGAAATCCGGCTGCGCGGAGAGGATTTTCCAGAACGCGCCGTGGCCGAAGCGGCGTTCGTGCTCGCCGACGCTCATGCCCAGAATCCGCGCCGCGGTGGTGTCGAAATCGGCTAGCACGCCGTCGCAGTCGAGATAGATGTGAGCCACGGGGTGTCTATACCGGGTTCGCGCCGCCGCCCTACCCCAACGCCGCCGCGACGCGCTCCAAGCCGGTGCGGGTGGGCGCAGGCGCGCCGCCGAGGCCAATGCGGATGTGGTCGGGCAGACCGAAGAAGCGGCCGGGGACGACGCTGGTCTCGAACTTGGCGGTCAGGCGCTCGAAGAAGGCGTCGCCGTCGCCGTCGACGAGCCGCGGAAAGACAGTCGTGCCGGCTTCGAAGATGGTCTGTTCCAGCTTCGGGTGGCCGCCGAGGATGGCGCGGTAGGCGGCGCGGTTTTCCTCGATCAGGGCGGTGGCGCGGGCCCTCAGCGCCGGCAGGCGGGAGAAGGCGACCACGGCCATGCGCTCGGCGATGTGCGGCGGGTGCACGCCGTAGAGGTCGTTCAGCCGGCGCATGCGCTCGGCCAGCTCAGGCTCGGCCAGGATCCAGCCGCAGCGCAGTCCGCTGAGCCCGTAGCCCTTGGTGAGGCTGGAGGTGACGACGATGGTCCCGTCGGCGCGAAAGCCGGTGACCGGCGCCTCGGGCGTGAAGGCCAGCTCGCGATAGGTCTCGTCAATGAAGAGGCGCGCGCCGACCCCGGCCGCCGCCTCGGCGATGGCGGCGATGGCGGCTTCGTCGGCGGGGGCGCTGGAGGGATTGTGCAGGTTGGTCAGCACCACGAGGCGCGTCTGGGGGCCGATGGCGGCGGCGGCGCGGGCGGGGTCCAGCGCCCAGGCCTCGTCGGCGCGGCGCTCAAACCGCCGGGTGCGGGCGCCGAGATAGGCCAGGGTGTCGGTGATCAGCTCGTAGCTGGGCTGTTCGATCAGCACCTCGTCGCCCGGCCGCACAAGCGTCGCCAACGCCAGGTGGTTGGCGAAGGACGCGCCGCCGCCGGGCATGACCACGCAACTCCGCTCGACCCCGAAGCGCTCGGACACACAGGCCATCAGCGGGGCGTAGCCGCTGGCGTTGGGGCCTTTCAGCGCCAGGTCGCTCCATTGCAGGCCGAGATCGGCCAGGTCGGCGTCCATCACCCCGCTGCTGGCCAGGCCATAGCGGGCCTCGGCGCTGAACTTGGCGAAGTGCATATAGTCGGACTGCAGGGTCATGGCGGCGCCGGGCGTTTCAGCGCGAGATAGACGCTGTCGCACCATTCGTCGCCCACCTTCAGCGTCCGCGCCGCGCGGTGCGTCTCCTCGAAACCGAGGCGGGCCAGCAGTTGCAGCGAGGCGGTGTTGCGCGGGTCGACGTCGGCGGTGAGGGCCGGGATGTCGAAGCGGGCGAAGACATGCGGGATGACGGCGCTCATCGCCTCCCGCGCCAGGCCCTGGCCCCAGTGGTCCGGGTGCAGGATGTAGCCCACCTCGGGCGCACGCCAGCAGCCGGCCTTACCGATCAGGACGCCGTCGCGCTCGATGATGAAGTCGTCGCTCTCCGCAGGCGAGGCGCCGACCATACCCTCCATCCAGGCGCGGCTCTGGGCGAGATCGGTGTGCGGCGGAGTCGACCAGTAGCGCATGGCGCGCGGGTCGCTCAGGATCGCATGCCAGGCCGCCAGGTCGCCCGACCGGGCGCGGCGCAGGCGAAGGCGCGGGGTGACGATCTCGTCCATGCTCGCCCGCATAACCCGCGCCGTCCGGCTGGGACAGTCCGCCGCCCTTGCCTTTCGCGCGGGCTTACCTTAGAAGCGCCGCTCCTTTCGAGCCGCCTGGCCCATGGCATGCCATGGCGACTCTTCTTCACCTCACTGAGGACGAAATGCCGAAACTGAAGACGAAATCAGGCGCCAAGAAGCGCTTCAAGATCACTGCGACCGGCAAGATCAAGGCTGGCGTCGCAGGCAAGCGTCACCGGCTGATCCACCACAGCGCCAAGTACATCCGGCAAAACCGGGGCACGAAGGTGATGGCGGAGTCGGACGTGAAGACCATCAAGACCTACATCCCCTACGGTCTCAGCTAAGGGGGACATGACATGGCTCGCGTGAAACGGGGCGTCGTCGCCCATGCCAGGCACAAGAAGGTGCTGGAACAGGCCAAGGGGTTCTGGGGCCGGCGCAAGAACACCATCCGCACGGCGAAGGCCGCGGTCGACAAGGCCGGGCAGTACGCCTACCGCGACCGCAAGGTGCGCAAGCGCTCGTTCCGGGCGCTGTGGATCCAGCGGATCAACGCCGCGGCGCGGCTGGAAGGCTTCACCTACTCTCGATTTATTCACGGCCTTGAACAGGCCGGGATCGAGATGGACCGCAAGGTGCTGAGTGACATCGCGGGGTCCGATCCGGCAGCGTTCAAGGCCATCGCCGAGAAGGTTCGCGCCGCGCTGGCTTGAGATATCGGGACGTCTTTCGTCCGAGACATCGCAACAGCCCTCCGGCGGAACCGTCGGAGGGCTTTTTGCTGATCAACAATCCACGCTAGACGAACGCGAACCCAAATGACCGACCATTCAGACCTCGAACGCGACCTCGCCGCCCAGATCGCCGCCTCGGCGGACCTGGAAGCGCTGGACCAGGTGCGCGTGGCCGCGCTGGGCAAGACCGGGGTGGTCTCGGCGCTGCTGAAGTCGCTGGGGCAGATGAGCCCGGAGGCGCGGCGCACCGAGGGCCCGGCGATCAACGGACTACGCGACCGCATCGCCGCCGCCGTCGCCGCCCGCAAGACCGAGTTGGAAGACGCGGCGCTGGAGGCCAGCCTGGCCGCAGGGCGCCTCGATCTCTCCCTGCCCGCGCCGCCGCGCCGCAAGGGCTCGGTGCACGCCACCATGCAGGTGATGGATGAGATGATCGCCATCTTCGCCGAGATGGGCTTCGGCGTGGCGGAAGGTCCCGACATCGAGGACGACTTCCACAACTTCACCGCCCTCAACTTCCCGCCCCGCCACCAGTCGCGGGAGATGCACGACACCTTCTTCCTGAAGCCAGGGCCGGACGGGGAGCGCAAGGTGCTGCGCACCCACACCAGCCCGATCCAGGTGCGGGTGATGCGCCGGGCCAACGTGGCGGTGGGCGCGCCGCAT
>Ga0265338_10010217_pt1 | contig 11058 bp, 22 predicted proteins | sample 42126metaG_FD_193579 | JGI IMG/M metagenome (GOLD analysis project Ga0265338, IMG submission 193579) | Rhizosphere microbial communities from Carex aquatilis grown in University of Washington, Seatle, WA, United States - 4-21-26 metaG | ecosystem: Host-associated > Plants > Roots > Rhizosphere... | reverse complement strand
CATAATCGCATGTAATTATGTAATTCCCAACTGACAATAATCCGACTTTCTTGGACATTTGGTTCTCCTGTCGAGATGGTGGAGTGTGTAAACCGGATAAGCATACAATATGGCTTCGTACCCAAACAAGAGTCCCAGGCTTGTTTAAGTGTTCAAACTCAAACTCCTCGAAACTTTTGTTGTAAGGGATGGCGTCTTCATCAATTTTTGTGTCCATAATTTGATCATACAGTACACAGTTAGAGTTGTCAACTAAGAGTCTGATAATCTATCTTCTAGTTGCTCAACAAGTTCCGTCAAGTTCTGATTCTCGTAGCGAAGCCCATTGATTTGGTTTTTGAGATGGGAAACGTCCTCACCGTTCGCAAACTGGGTAAACTTGAGTCTTTGAGAAAGGGTCTCTAAGATAAGTCCAACAAATTTCCCGCGCTGGGTCTTAATCAAACTCCTCAAGCTCCCAGGCAACTGAGTAAGGCCGTACTTTTCGATCTCATCCGCCATCTCGGCTAGGATCCTAAGGTTTGTTTCGGATTGGGTGGGCACCCTAGTTCTCCAGTCTCTTAACCATCCTGCCAATCTCAATATCCGTCTGGACATTTAGCTTCTTGAGGTATGAGATTCCATCACGCAATGCTTCTACAACAAGGATCTTAATGGCCGGGCTGCCGATAGGCGAAACCAGGCTGTTGATGTTGGCCAGAGTCTCTCGAATCTTGCTGCAGTTAATGTCCAGAGTCTTCCTAACAACCTCCGGACTATTAGGCAGCTCCGCAACCATAAACGGGCTAACCTCTTCCTGGAACCTGTCCAAACGCGCCTCTAGCCGCTCGTTGTAGCTAGTAATCCCCTCAATAGCAATTCGCTTGTAGGCCTCATGGTATTGGCTTTTAATTTTTCCCATGTCCTCGGCTACGTCTCGTTGAATCAGTTGTTTGGTCTTTTCAGATAATGCCATGTGAATATCCTATCTCATTTCTTTAATAAGTCAAGGCGTTACTAAGAATTACTCTTCGCTTTTTCGCAAAGCTTTTCCAATTGGGAACCGAGGAATACCATCAAGGGTTAGATCCTGATAAAGAACAGTAAGATACCAACCCTGCCACTGCTCAGGGTGCTCAAACAACTCCTTTCGCCGTTCGTACGTGGCCTTTAGGCGACACCTAAATTGCTTGCGGTCCTTTGTCTCACATAGAAATGCCCCAACAGTCCCAGCATCCTTACCCCGCCCCTCTTCGGCGTCTAGGATCTTGAATTCGTCATCTTTGCGACCTTTCAGTTTCTGCAGGAAATAGGAGCGTTTGCCCCCTTCGTACTTGCCGGTATTGCTACGAACCATGGTTCCTTCGTAACCGGCAGCTACGTTCTTAATGTGCTGGGACAAAACAGCTTCGTGATCGCCACAAATAAAGGTAGGGACGCATACAATAGGAAGGTGTGCCGGCTTGAGGTACTGCAGTCTGTAGGTATCTCTGTCTCGCTGAATGAAGTGCCCGAGTGATGGCAAATCGTAGATGTAGTAATGGATCTCTTCTGACTCAGGGCTTGGGTAATCTTTGCGAATAACAGACATCAACCCCTCAAAGCCATTTTGCTTGGCATACTCAAAGTTGTAAGCCTCGCCGTCATAGATGGCGTCTCCAAACTTCCCAAGCTGATCCTCTACGGCCTTAGCAATGTGGGGCAACGAATGAATCTGCTTGCGAGTCCTAGACCACAGCGTGCACTTGCCATCCTTTAGAATCGCAATAAGGCGGCTACCATCAAGCTTGGGCTGGGTCAGCACCGGCCAGGTAAGCTTACTAGCAAAGATGGGGTAGATCTTGCTGGGGGCGAGCATGGGACTTAGGCCACCTTCGATTACTTCGTCAACTTCGCCATTGGCCGCATCGGCCATATTTTCAACATAACGCTTCTTTTTCTGCTTTTCCCACTTGGCTTTGGCCTCAGTTTGACATTGTTGAATAACCGTAGTCTCATTTGCCTTGCCGAGGTTCTTCCCCTCTTTGATTGTATCCGAAGTCGTCTGGAGCTTGCCATCCACTTGGCCATACATGGTCCAAATGATGTTGTCTGTCGTCCAAATAGACCACTGTTGCAGGGCTCCAGTATTGGTCTTTTTATAGAGAGTGGGGAACTTCATCATCTCGCTCATAGTGCAAATCCAACCTTTCGCTTGTTAGTCTTCATAGAAACTTCCTCCCCAACCTTCCCTCCCTTAGCCAAAGCGTAGACATCGCTCAGAGGAATAAACTTTTTTTCCTTCCAGTCGATCTCTTCCTTCCCTCCAAGGCGCTTGTAGATTCCTTCCGCCTGAGTAGGCTCCAGCTTGCCAACCTCAACCCGCTGGGAGAGTCGGCCCTTCCTCAAAATGGCTTCGTCGATATTTTCGATTTCTGCGTTTGTGGTGGCTACAATCCTAAGATCTAGCAGGTTCCCGATTATCCCGTCTGAGAGGTTTAAAAGAGAACTGACCGACGATATATTGTCACTTCCGCGCGTCGAGAGACATGAATCCGCGTCCTCGATGATCAAGACGAGGGGTTTCTTCCTCCCCGGCTTGGTTGTACCCACGGGATCACTGTCAGGTGTTGCCTTAAATGCATCAAAGGACACAGGGGGCAAACACTCTTCCTCATCATCCGAATCTGAAGCATCAATGAGGGCGGCCAAAAGATCCGGCCCCGAAAGGTTAGAAACCATATTGGAGGGCAAGATCATAAACTTCAGGTTGGGCAGGTCGCTCAATAGAGCCCTAATCAAATACGTCTTGCCGGTTCCGGGACAACCGTCAAATATCGAAAGTCGCCCCAAAGGATTCTCTGCCTGTAGGTCTTTAACCACCTCGTCATACCCGCTCAAAACATCCGCCCTGTAGTTGTCCCGAATAAGAGGAATGGCTCCTACTCCAATAGACTGAGCGTTCAGGCCGTGTGATGTAGGCAGTAGAACGAAAACCTTTCCTTCGGGGTCGGGTTCGTTGTTGATGTACTTGGTTTGGATCTCGCACAGCTTCAGGAACAGCTCAGGGTCAGTCGACTGAACGAAGAGGCTGGCGCTGGCGCTGCTCTTGTTGTGATCGAATTCAATGAACGTTGTCTCGGTACAGTAGGACTGGCTGTTAGTACGGTACAAAAAGCACTGTAGGCCGAGTTCAAGGAATGCCTTGTGAACGGCCTCTGAGGCGCCGTCGTCTTTGATAAGCTGACCATCACGGAACTTGCACATAAGGGTGTACCCAAACTGAAGGCTCTGCGCAATCAAGGCCTTGTTGGCAACACTGTTACACCAAGATCCACTATCTGTTCCAACGTAAGTCCACCAAGGAACCGCATTCGCCGCAGGCTTATTAAAGCATTGAGCGTTAAAATCAGCCGCCTTGTCAGACTGGGGGAGCTTCGGGCGAGAGATTCTACCAGGCAGGCAGTCGTGGAACTTGTTTGTTTTCATTGTTTTACCAGTGAGTCTTTTCGAGTTTGATTGACTTGCTGTAGCCTTTATCGACTAAATCGTTCTTAACTTCGGTCTTCGAAAATGATGCGTCATAAAGGACGGTGTCAATAATCTGTCTAGCAAGAAATACGTTCCAGGTAGTAAGCTTGTCGTCCATGGGTAAAGTATATGATCCGGGGTTGTTACTGTCTAGTTAAAAGTTGAGTTTTTTGTAACCTTTTGTGTTTAGTAAGATTGAGCTACCTCCTTACTTTCGGGCCGTTTGCGGCCCGGTGGGCGTCTAAATGAGCCGAAGTGTTCATAGCGCCTACCCTTGAGGTATGGCAGTTTGTACTTCTTGACAATGTCACGAAAGACAGCTTCCATGGTCTCACCCTCGCACGGAACGCCATAGCAGTCATCTCCGTTAAATGTAGGCGACAGACACAGGCCTACACCTACGACATTAGAAAGGTTCAAGTCGGTACTAAAGTCGAACTTTTGCGCCCTGTAGGCGCTTTGAGTTACCTTCCAGTCGGTGTTATTATTCCATGGAAGCTCACAGTTGTTGCAATTTCCAAGTTCGCTAGTAGGATTGCTCCGATACCAGATATAGTTCCCTTCTTTCCTCCATCGGACATAGCTGACCCAAGTACCACAGTTGAAGTCGTTGATGTTTGTGTGAGTAATGTCGGAGTGGGTGTCAATATTAATAAGAGTCCTAGCGTCGCTCTGGCTAACAAACCACTCCATCTGTTGGTGGTTCATTACGGCGATCTTGCTAACATCTCTAGGGAGCCTGGAGAAGATCTTGTTGAGGGATTCCCGAGCAACGTCGGGCTTCCTCCAGAAGTCAATGTCAATAGAAAGGTAGATCTTGTTGTTCATTCCATTCCTTCCGTAAGCTGTAATAGTTAATCAGTAGTTAGTCTCCAAGACAGGATTCGAACCTGCAAATTCCGGTTTAGAAATCCGGTTCTCGTTCCATTCGAGAATCTTGGAGAGGGTTAGTGGTTACGCAATAGCCGCCAGAAGATCCAGCTGGACAGGCTCTTCTGCGGTGTTGTTTGTGTTGGCTGGAGTAATCGCATCGGTAGGGGTAATAACTACCTGTTGGTTTGCAACAATCCTAGCCCGGATTTCAGAGACTCGCTTAACGGCCATCTTCTTGTTAAGGCCAAAGACAGGCTGATTAACAAGCTTTGTGTTCGCCGCATCAAGAGTGCATCTCGGATCCTGCTGGAAGATAGAGGTAATAAAGGTTTCTCGGTCAGCAACGATGGAATTAGAAAGTCTGGACATTGTATGGTTCCTTTCGTGTAACGGTCAGTGAGTGATATTCGCAACTCGTTGAAAGAATAGTAACGGTTTTACATTAAGAAGTCAAGTATTGTTACCTCTTTTTAGCAAGAATATTTGCTTTAATTTTACAGAGCCGGTTCAAGGAAAGCTTCTTGTTGAGGCCAAACCCTGGTTGGACCGACAGCGCCGCATTTGCCCTTGCAATAGTGTAGTAAGTAGGGTCTAGAAGGAATAGACCTTTAACAAAGGCTTCTCTGGAAACAATAACTGAATCACAAAGTCTTGACATTTGAGGACTCCATCTTAAGCCGTCTTAATCCAGATGCGGTGGCCGCAATCTCCAAAGTTGTACAGCTCTTCCAGGACGCCGTCATACTCGTCAACCAGTTTTTCTTGTGGTGTTTGGACGTCCTCGGCAATGCTCTCTAGCTCGTCAATAACATCCAGGATGGTGAAGAAGATGTTGGGGCCGTCCTTTGCATACTTGTTAAGCTTGAGGCGCGCGGCAACTCCTGCGGCTACCTGCTGAATGGTAAGCTCGCCAGCCCTGCGGCCTTCATGTAGGTCCTTGATGTTAAGTGTAGTCTTCCAGTTAGGCATTTCGTAACTCCTTTCTAATGGGCTACTATATGGCACTCGGCGGTAACATGTCAAGTAAATGAAAACTGTCACGCAAATAAAAGTTGCAACCATCTGTGATCGGGAGCATCTTAGTAAGTGCAGGTAAGACACTTAATCGTGGAAACACATAGCTCAGACCAAAAAGGGGAACAAAATGGGAACACGCATCGAGGCTCGCGAAGTTGAGAAGAAGATTGCGGATTTTTCTGAGAAACTGATTTTCTGGCAGCGCGTTAGGGAGGAGATCGAGACTGAGTCAACTACCAAGAGCGCCAGTAGTGCCAGCGAAGGAGTAATTGCCCATCACCGGCCGGGTCGGCCGACAAAGAACCCCAAGACCGAAGGTTGGATTGATATGCTGCCTAAGGTCATGGCTAAAGGAGCGCTGACGATTCGGGAAATCGAGGCAAACCTGGATCGCGAGGGCTACCCGGTTATCTACCAGACCATTTATGGCGCGCTGAATCGCGGTATTATGCGAGGTGAGGTGAAAAAGGTTGGAGCAAAGTTTCAGTTGCGCAGTCAGTCGTAAGCTGTAGTCCATGGCACTAATACAGGCCCGGTTCTTGTAATGAGGACCGGGCCTTTTAGCGTGTAGCATAAGGTAAGAGAAAGAGTAGGCTGATTACTTGTCGGCCTACTCTTTCTCTAATCAACTATTTGTCAGCAAATCCCTTACTCGTGCAATTTCCGCATCTGTGTGTGGTGTGCCTCCTGTGTTCAATTCTAGGTACCAGCGCAAAACATCTGCCTTGGTTGGCAGATCGTTTACGCAGACTCGAAAGGAAGCTTTCAGTGGGTTTAGTCGGTCGGTAAAATTACTTCGCTTTGATCCTCCGAAAATAGCTAAGTCATTGCGAAGGAATCGACGGACAGCTTCAAGCCGCTGCTTTCCATCTACTAGCGTGATTGATCCCCAGTCGCCGCCACCATTCCAGTTGCAGCAGTTGAACAGGATGTTTCTCGACGCCCATCCGCCCCTAAGAATGTGCTCTACATATGCCCGTTGCTGTTCTTCGGTCCAGACGTGTTCTCTCTGGAAGTCCGGATCCAAGTCAATACCAGCCGGATACTTAGCCCAGTTAGCAAGATGCTTTTCTAAATAATGCCAATCAACATCCACGCCATATCCGGCGGCCTGTGTGTACTGCGGAATATCCTTAAACCGTGTAATCATACGATTACTCTACATCCATACGTTACGTAATGTCAACAAAGAAAAAGGGCGCCAGAGGTTTCCCTTCTAGCGCCCTGAATTGAGTTGTTTGTTGTTAATCAGCGTTCGTGTTAGCGAAGTTTTCCTCCTCATGCTGTCTTCGTAGCTTGTTCAGTTGAATCAGGAGACTTGCGAGCGTAGCGTCGGTATTATTCCCAGGGTGCTGGACTGCAGTCAAGAGACTGGAGACAATAGAGCCCGCTCGATACACTCTAACCTGTCCGTCTTGATCGATTGCGTCTAGGATCTCCGGGTGGCAGATAAATCCGACATCCCGCAAGGTGTCCTCAAACTTTTCCGGATCAAGGCTTTCATTGGACAGCTTAATTGGCTCGCCCGTAACATTGGAAACAATCTCATCAAGCTCTGCAAGGGAGAAGGTCTTAAATGCCAGGCGTGAATCGTTCATCATTTGTGCAATCATGCTAGATACCGCGAGATAGTGATTGTAGGTTGTCTTGGTAGCACTCTTCATAGCAATCGTTGTGGTGGTGTTCATCTTGGTTTTCCTTTGGATTTTCTTCTATTCTTTACTCCGTATTTCAAAAGCCATTCTTGGTCAGGTCGTTATCCCTAGGTGGTCTTGTGTGGGATGTTTCTTACTATACTCTCGGAATTTCTTTTGTCAATACCAAACATCTATCCTTTTTAGTCGGAAGCTTCCTTCCTTGTGTTCTTCGCGGGCAAAAGCTAGCTCTACCATCCCTTCCTCGAAGCTGTTGACTTCCTTGTAGAAGTCCGTCCAATAGCTGTTGTTATACTTTCCCTCCTGTACAACATACCGGGTTTCGCTGTCATCAAATTTGTCGTGTGGCATCTTACTTTCCTTCCTCGCGAACATATCCTAGATCTCGCAAGAAGCATTGCCCTATGGGTGAGCCAAGCCATTGCATAGTAGTAGCGGCCACGACTTCATCCCTCTCACTAATGGAGGGAGGTGTCCGGCATCCCCCTTGTGACATGCTAGGTGCTAGCAAGTAACGAAGGCTCCCTTCGGCAAACTTGGCCCAAGCCTTTGCAATCCTTCCCTCCTCTGGATTTTGCTTGAACCGATAGGTATGAAGTCCTTCGTGTGACATGTTCTTTTTCCTTCCCTCCTACTCCGATTTTCTGGCAGCGCCGTATTCATCCAACTTCCAACCACCCGGCAGAGTATAGTTATAGGCGCTGCGAAGGTTGGCGCCGTAAAGGTTGGCGCTGCGAAGGTTGGCGCCGGAAAGGTTGGCGCCGGAAAGGTCGGCGCCGGAAAGGTTGGCGCTGCGAAGGTTGGCGCCGGAAAGGTCGGCGCTGCGAAGGTCGGCGCCGTAAAGGTTGGCGCCGGAAAGGTCGGCGCTGCGAAGGTCGGCGCCGTAAAGGTTGGCGCCGTAAAGGTCGGCGCTGCGAAGGTCGGCGCCGTAAAGGTTGGCGCCGTAAAGGTTGGCGCTGCGAAGGTTGGCGCCGGAAAGGTCGGCGCCGTAAAGGTCGGCGCTGCGAAGGTTGGCGCCGTTTACTGCCATTACGATCCGACCACGGACCAACTTGCTAATCTTTCCTTCCTTCCCCCCAATACCATCAAAAATCCAGCAACCGCCAAATACCACATTCCGAGCCGTGGTGACGATCATAGAGCGCACCTTGCGCTCGCAATACGCCAATACCGGCTCGGCATTGTACCAGCTAGGAATAGCTTCTTCGTCTACCTTAAGTTTCCATGTAGACAAATCGCTTACAGTCTTGAGATCTTCCGGGGGCGTAAACTCGAATCGAGCAAAGTATTCCGAGCCGGTTGCATACTGGTTTTCCACGATTCCTGCCATTTTGAGCAGGTCTTCGTGGCTGTCAGTAAATTCCGGCTCGCAAATGATCTCGCCAGTCTTCAAAATAATTCCGCTTACAAATTTGCACATGTTAGTAACCTTTCTAAGAAAAACTCTACGCTACTTTTTAATCCGTGTCAACGAGAAATATCCGAGAAACCGCTTGCGGTGACGAAAGAACTTACCGCCCAGGTTGGGAATAGGTCCAGACAGCATGTCCACCCGCCATTCGGCACCAGCTCCACATCCGACCATCCTGTTGACTGTAGGACATGTTCCCGCACTGAACAGGGTTTCTAGGAGTTCGTTGTTAATGTTGAAGATGCTAGGCACGATTACTTCACCCTTAGTCCGTGTAACTTCAAGAGCTGTTTAATCTTTTCTCTTGGAGTTCCAACTGGAACATAAATCTTTTGATCGATCAGGGCCGCGCGCTTTCGACAAACCCAACAATTCTTCCGTCCGGCAGACACCTTTCGATGTTCCTTGCAGGTTGGACACTTCCCCTGTTTATGAAACTTTGTGAGTCGTGGCTTCCAGTACCTATTGTACCTTCCAGGATATCGTTTGGTGTACTTCTCCCAGTACGCCTTGGCCGCAGCCCGCCTTTGTTCACAACTAAAGCACTTTTCGCACATTTTAACCTTTCTATAAACTACTCCACACCAAGTCCGTGTAACTTCAGGAGTGCCCTCAGTTTGGTTTCAGAAACCTTGAGAGATGTAGCTACCCCTTTCGACTGCAGGTTCCTACGCTTATTGCACGTCCAACAAAAACGGGTTCCGTTTTCGGTTTTCCTGTGAGGCTTGCAGCCTGGGCAACGACCCAAGGCCTTGAAAGCCGCAAATCGAGGCTTCTTATAAACTTCATCGCGTTCTGGGTGTTTCTTCCCCCAAGCCTTGCACTTCGCCTTATTAATCTCGGTGTGAGTTTTACACCTTAGGTATCCATTAAAGGATGTTCCATCGCAATAGCAGCACTTCTTTTCCTTGCGACGAATGACTTGCCACTTCCTCCACTGTAACTTGGCTTGCTTTAGGTGCTTTGGACAAACCGAGTATCCATCTTGGGCATGCCCTTTGCAACAAGCGCACTTATGGGTCATTACAAACTGCTTAATAAACATTTCACTCATCGTATCTACCTTTCTATAATCGATTTACTGACCAAGTCGCTTTATGGGCCGTAACGGCCCTTTTAAGCATATCAAGTGTTCCGCCACCGCCTGGGAAGGATACTACCAGATCTGGGTTGAACTCGTCAAGTATTTGTTGATTTCTAATTGGTCCTGCCCGCTTTCCGTATTTCTGCCAGTTAGCCGGAAAAGGAGCAACCCACCAGTCATTATTAAGTGCCCAACCCTCAGCCATGTGATCCAAACCGCGTTGGTCACCGTGGGCAAGAGCTACGTTGGTTCCTAGATATTCCTTTATGGCCCTTAGGGCCAAGTCCATTAGCTCGAAGTCGTCAAACTCCCGGCCACCCGTAACTGCTATTCTGAAGGGCGCGTCCATTGCTGTATTCTCTTCCAAATTGCCTAACAAGTCAAGGAATTGTTTTTTGTTGACAAGAGCGTTACTAATGGGTAATCTATCCGAAGAGGTGACACATGCAGCTAACGGATGGCAAAAAGGTGGTTGAACTTACGAAAGAAGACATGGAATTGCTTCTGGACGGAATCCGGGAGATTAAGTTTCGCTATCGGGATGACGACGGTGAATGCGACAATCTTCTTGATAAACTTGAGGGATTGGATTACTAAGCAATCCTTTAGAGATGGCGTTCAAACCGCACGTCCCTAAAGGAACCATTTGGCTCGTTTGGGGAGAAGACAAAGACAGTCTGTTCAGAGACGTTTACACTGGAAAGCGTACCGATAGGGCGCTAAGGACGCAGCTTACCCGCGCCAGAAAGGGCGGGAATTATCATTCAGGCGCCCCAAATAGGTACTTTGCTTATCTTCAGTACGAAGGGCCAGACTTTGAGCTGCAGGATGTTACGCCAGCAGAACTCAAGATGATGGGCGTTATCTTCCAGAATATCACAGCCAAGAACCTAGAGAAGCTACAGTCTAAGACTGGTGGTGGCTGGAGTTCTAGCTAGAGGCGAGTTCAATCAAGTTGTCGATGGCGTCGTTAAAACGGCCCCGAAGCCCCTCAAAGTGTTCCAGGTCTTCAGTCGTTTGTATTAGACCTACCGAATTGATGTAATAGACGGTGATGGCTTCTGCGGCTTCCACAAGCTCGGATCGAGCCTTTGTCAGTCGTCTGCATTTCATTGCTGCGGTGTAGACGTCCTCTGCTTCAGACATAGAGATTAATCCTTCCCCGAGCAACCTCTCCAAGACTGCTGCCATCTCTTCTGGCGTTTTTGACGCAATTTGCTTTAGAAGTTCGGCTTTTATGATAGCAGAACTGAAATCAATTGCCATTACTATTCCGTGCTCAACAGCACGTCATCCGTTTCAAGGGATTTTGCCACTCCGAAGTAGCTCTTCGGCTGGGTCTTAAGCTCCTTCTCAAGGATCTCTTGCAAATCCTCGCAATCCAAGATTTCTGACGCAGTACAGCCAGAAAAGTCGCGCCTTACCAAAAAGGAGTAAAGGTTAGGAGTTCGTTTGTTACCAATAGTAATTTCGACCAGCATAGATAGAATATTACAACCAATCCAACCAGTTGTCAACTCTTTCTAACA
>Ga0265338_10010216_pt1 | contig 11058 bp, 11 predicted proteins | sample 42126metaG_FD_193579 | JGI IMG/M metagenome (GOLD analysis project Ga0265338, IMG submission 193579) | Rhizosphere microbial communities from Carex aquatilis grown in University of Washington, Seatle, WA, United States - 4-21-26 metaG | ecosystem: Host-associated > Plants > Roots > Rhizosphere... | reverse complement strand
GACGCCGATCCGCGAGATCGCTGTGGACCGCGTCTTCATCGGCTCCTGCACGAACTCGCGCATCGAGGACCTCCGCGTCGCCGCGGCCGTCGTCCGCGGGCGCCGCGTCCACGCCGGGGTCCGCGCCATGGTCGTCCCCGGCTCGGCGCTCGTGAAGGCGCAGGCCGAAGCGGAGGGCCTCGACCGGATCTTCGCCGACGCCGGCTTCGAGTGGCGGCGCGCCGGCTGCTCGATGTGCCTCGGCATGAACCCCGACGTGCTCGCGGCGGGCGAGCGCTGCGCGTCGACCTCGAACCGCAACTTCGAGGGCCGCCAGGGCGCGGGCGGCCGCACGCACCTCGTCAGCCCCTCGATCGCCGCCGCCACCGCGCTCGCCGGGCACTTTGCGGAGCCCTCGTGAGGGCGTTCCACTCCGTCACCTCCACCGCCGTCGTCCTCGACCGGCCGGACGTGGACACCGACCAGATCGTCCCGAAGCAGTTCCTGAAGCGGATCGAGCGCAGCGGCTTCGGCGAGTTCCTCTTCTTCGACTGGCGCAAGGACCCGGCCTTCGAGCTGAACGCGCAGCGCGGGCGGATCCTGCTCGCCGGGCGCAACTTCGGCTGCGGCTCGTCGCGCGAGCACGCGCCCTGGGCGCTCCAGGACTACGGGTTCGAGGCCGTCGTCGCGCCGTCGTTCGGTGACATCTTCCGCCAGAACTCGCTCAAGATCGGCCTGCTGCCGGTGGAGTTGCCGGCGGAGCAGGTGGACGCGCTGATGGCGCGCGCGCGCGCCGGCGAGGAGCTGACCGTCGACCTGGAGGCGCGCACCGCCGGCGGCTTCCCGTTCGAGCTGGACGACTTCACGCGCCGCTGCCTGCTCGAGGGCCTGGACGAGATCGGCCTCACGCTCGAGCACGCGGACGACCTCGCGGCCTACGAGGCGGCACACCCGGCGCCGATCTCGACGCTTGCTGGCTAGCGCTTTGTCCGCTTTTTCACCGCATTTGCGGGCGAATTGGCGTAGCGTTCCAGCCGTGCCCGAGTCGAGTGCCATCCTGATCGGCCTCCTCATTCTTCCCCGCTAGGGGAAGCACGCCTGCGCACATACCCGTCCACCGCACTGCAGGAGTAGTGCGTCCCCGCGCAGCCTCGAAGGAGCTTCCCGTGCCGATGCCGTTCCACCGCTACAAGCCGTACGCGACCGTCGACCTCCCTGACCGGCGCTGGCCGGACGCCGTCGTCTCGGAGGCGCCGATCTGGTGCTCGACCGACCTCCGCGACGGCAACCAGGCGCTCGCCAACCCGATGGACAGCGCGCGCAAGCGACGCTTCTTCTCGCTGCTGCTCGAGCTCGGCTTCAAGGAGATCGAGGTCGGCTTCCCGGCCGCGTCGAAGGCGGACTTCGACTTCGTGCGCCTGCTGATCGAGGAGGAGCTGGTTCCCGACGACGTCACGATCGCCGTCCTGACCCAGGCGCGGCCGGAACTAATCGAGCGCACCTTCGAATCCGTCGCCGGCGCGCGGCGCGCGATCGTCCACCTCTACAACTCGACCTCGGTCACGCAGCGGCGTGTCGTCTTCCGGATGGAACGGGAGGACGTGACGCAACTCGCCGTCCGCGGGACGGCGCTCTGCCGGTCACTTGCGGGCGGCGCCGCGGGCGAGATCGCGTTCGAGTACTCGCCCGAGAGCTTCCACCACACGGAGCTGGAGTACGCGCTCGAGATCTGCGAGGCAGTTGCGGGCGAGTGGGGTCCGACGGCCGCACAGCCGATGATCGTCAACCTGCCGACCACGGTCGAGCACTTCCCGCCCAACGTCTACGCCGACCGGATCGAGTGGTTCTGCCGTCACTTCTCCCGGCGCGACGCCGCGATCGTCTCCGTCCACCCGCACAACGACCGCGGCACCGCCGTCGCGACCGCCGAGCTCGGGCTGATGGCCGGAGCCCAGCGCGTCGAGGGGACGCTGTTCGGCAACGGCGAGCGCACCGGCAACGTCGACCTCGTCACGCTCGCCCTGAACCTGCTGACGCAGGGCGTCGATCCAGGCCTCGACCTCTCGCAGCTGGACGAGGCGCGAAGGGTCGTCGAGGAGTGCAACGAGCTGCCCGTGCATCCGCGCCATCCGTGGGCGGGCGAGCTCGTCTACACCGCCTTCTCCGGCTCGCACCAGGACGCGATCAAGAAGGGGATGCACGCGCAGCAGCGCGAGCCCCAGGACGCGACCTGGGACGTGCCGTACCTCCCGATCGACCCGCGCGACGTGGGCCGCACCTACGAGGCGATCATCCGCGTCAACTCGCAGTCCGGGAAGGGCGGCGTCGCCTACCTGCTCGAGGACCGCTACGGCCTCGACCTGCCGCGCGGGCTCCAGGTCGAGCTCGCGCAGAAGGTGCAGGCGGTCACCGACGTCGAGGGCGGAGAGCTTTCGGCGGAGGAGATCTACGAGCTCTTCCAGGCCACCTACCTCGACGCGGCCGGGCCGTACGAGCTGTCCGGCTACGAGCACGAGGCCTCGGAGATCGGCGACCGGCTCACCGCGCGGCTGCTCGTCGACGGCGAGGCGGTGGTGATCGAAGGCGAGGGGAACGGACCGATCGCGGCCCTCGTCCACGCCCTGGGCGAGACCGGACGCGAGGTCGGCGTCCTCGACTACCACGAGCACGCCACCAGTCGCGGCGAGGACGCGGCCGCCGCGGCCTACGTCGAGGCGGACGTCGACGGCGAGCCCGTCTGGGGCGTCGCCGTGCACCCGAGCATCGTGACGGCGTCGCTGCGCGCGGTGATCAACAGCGTCAACCGTGCGCTGCTCTTGCGCGCCGAGCAGCGGGCCGCTGTCGAGGCGTTCGAGGCGGGCTAGCCGGCGCTCTGCGCCGCGAGCACCTCTCGCTTCATCAGCTCGAGCAGGCCGTGGTAGAGCTCGGCCAGTCCGTCTTCGGAGAGCGGCCCGCGGTTCGCGCGCTGGAGGTGGCGGAGCATCCACTCCTCGCGGGCGAGGTCGACGAAGCCGATGCCGTGCTCGTCCTTGTAGCGCTTGAGACTGCCGACGAGCCGCAAACGCTTGTTCACGAGCTCGACCAGCGCCCGGTCGAGGTCGGAGATCTCGCGACGGATGCGGACGACAGTCGGGTCGTCCGCAGGCGCGACGCTCACGCCGCCTCCTCCGGGTGACCTTCGTAGACCCCGACGACTCGAAGTGAAGCCGCGTCCGCGGCGAGCTCGCGCAGGGCCAGCCGGACGGCTGGGTCGAGCGGGTGCCCGGCGACCACGGCGTCGAAGCGGTACCGCCATGGCGTCGCCGGCAGCGGGCGCGAGACAAGCCGGACGAGGTCTAGGCCGCCGCGGGCGAACGGCTCGATCGCAGCGAACAGGGCGCCGGGCCGGTGGTCGGTCACGAACGTGAACGCCGTCCGAGCGTTGACGCCGGGCCGCTGGAGGCGCGTGAACGAGGCGATCGAGACGAAGCGCGTGAACGCGGGAGCGTCGCCGGCGTCGTCGACGAGGACAGTGAGCCCGAAGAGGCGCGCAGCCTCGCTCGAGGCGATCGCCGCCGACGACGGGTCGTCATCCTCGGCGACGCGCTGCGCGGCCTCCGCCGTCGTCGCCGCCGGCACGACGGACGCGCCGGGCAGCCCGGCGAGGAGCCGACCGCACTGCTCGAGCGCAGACGGATGGGAGTGGACACAGCTGATCTCGCCGAGCGGCACACTGCCCGACGCCGCCAAGCAGTGGGTGATCGGGAGGACGGTCTCGCCGACGATCGAGAGTGCCCGCTCGTAGAGCAGGTCGTGCGTCTCAGCGACCGAGCCGGCGAGCGAGCTCTCGATCGGCAGCACGCCGTATTCGGCGTCGGCGGCGAGCACGGCGTCGGCAACCGCCCGGAAGCCTGAGACCGGGAGGTACGGGCCTGAGGGGAAGAGCGCGGCCGCGGCCGCGGCGGTGTGCGTACCGGCAGGTCCCGGGTAGGCGACTGGAGGAGTCATCGCCGGAGCCGGATCGGCACGCGAAGTCCGCAACGCTGGCAGACGACGACGGCCGCGCCCTTCCTCTCCGCCCGCTCGACGGGTATCGGATCCACGCAGGAGCAGTTGTCGGGATGGGTCAGGGCGTAACGGACGAGGGATTGAGTCGAGTTCGTGCTCATGTGGGTTCCTCCAGGCGAGGAGAGAGGGATCCCGCTACTTGCTATCTGCTAGCCGGCGGCGGCGGGGAGCGAAAGCGCCGGCTAGCCGATAAAGGCGTACGCCGGGAAGCCGCCGAGGAACGAAATCTGCTGCGCGGCTTCGGGCGCGGACACCATGCGCTGGAGGCTAGGCGCGAGCCGGGAAGCCGTCAACGGCAAGTTGTGCCCTTATCGCCGCCCCGAGCTCGGCTGTCGTCGCGGTGCCGCCGAGGTCGGGAGTCGGCGCGAGCGCGAGCCCTTCGTCGACCGCGCGGGCGAGCGCGCGTCCGTCGTCCAGGCGGCCGAGACCGTGCTCGAGCAGGAGCGCCGTCGAGCGGAGCATCGCCGCCGGGTTCGCGATTCCCTGGCCGGCGATGTCGGGCGCGGAGCCGTGCACCGGCTCGAAGATCCCCGGCCCCAAGTCGGAGAGGCAGGCGGACGGGGCAAGCCCGAGGCCGCCGGTCACGGCGGCAGCGAGGTCGGAGAGGATGTCGCCGAACATGTTCTCGGTCACGAGCACGTCGAACCGCTCCGGGCCGGTCGCGAGCTGCATCGCGCAGTTGTCGACGAGCATGTGCTCGACCCGGACGGACGGGAACTCGGGGGCCACCTCGTCGACGATGCGCCGCCAGAGGCGCGACGTCTCGAGCACGTTCGCCTTGTCGACCGAGAGCAGGTATCCGCGCCGGCCGGCGGCGAGCGCGAAGCCGCGCCGAACGATCCGCTCGACCTGCCTAGGGTGGTACTCGCAGGTGTCGAAGACGGTGCCGTCCTCGCGCGTGCCGCGGGCGCCGAAGTAGAGGCCGCCGACGAGCTCGCGGACGATCAGCACGTCCACGTCGCCGAGCACGGCGGGACGGAGGTTGGCGTAGGTGTCGAGCTCGGCGCGCAGCCGCAGCATCCCCTGCTCGGGGCGGACGTCGGCCGCGTCGAACTCCGGGTCGCCGATCGGCGCCTTCAAGACCGCGACCGCGGTGCGGCAGGCCGCGAGGGTCTCGTCCGGGAGCGGCGAGCCTGTCGCCCGGATCGCCGCAGCGCCGAGCAGGTGCTCCTCGATCTCGACGTCGGGGGCGAGGAGCTGGAGCGCGAGTCGCGCCTCGTACGCGACCTCCGGCCCGACTCCGTCGCCGGGCAGAAGGACGACGATGTCGGTCATCGCCTAGCCGTCGGCAAGCGCCGCCTCTTCGGTCACGGAGCGCCGCGGCCGCCCGCGGGGGCGCGGGTCGAGCCCCGCGGCGGCCATCGCTTGATTCCAGCTTCCGAACACGCGAGCGACAGTCTGGCGTGACGGGTGGTTCTCGCCTGCCTGGTCCCACTCGCTCGTGAACGGGGGCCGGCTGTGCTTGCGCACCCAGAGCGAGATCGCGTACACGATCGTCTCCGGAGTCCACCGGAAGCCCGTCCGCGGGCCGGTTCTCATTGCGCACCTTCCTCTCGTTGTTGACGGTCAGACCTGGACACCGAGCAGCTCCAGGATCGGGTCGACGTCGGGCTCGACCAGCGTGGGCGCGAGCCGGTCGGAGACGACGCCGGGGGTCTTGAGGCCGTCGCCCGTGACGAGCAGGACGACGCGGTCGCCGCCGCCCAGCTCTCCCCGGCGGACGGCCTCGCGCAAAGCGCCGAGCGCGACACCCGGCGCGGTCTCGCCGAAGACACCGGTCGTCTCTGCGAGCAGCACGATGTTGTCCGCCACTTCGTCCTCGGGGACGGCGTGGATCGCGCCGCCGGACGCGCGGGCGGTCGCGACGGCGAGCTCGCCGTCGGCGGGGCTCCCGATCGCGAGCGAGCGCGCGATCGTGTCCGGGCGCACCGGGCGGACGCGGCCACCGTCGTGGAAGGCGGTCGCCACCGGCGCGCAGCCTTCCGCCTGGCCGCCGACGAGGCGCGGCGCCTCGCCTTCGACGAGCCGGAGCTCGAGCAGTTCGGCGAAGCCCTGGTGGACCTTCGAGTACATCGCGCCGGAGGCGATCGGCGCGACGACGGCGTCGGGCAGCTCCCAGCCGAGTTGCTCGACGATCTCGAACGCGAGCGTCTTCGAGCCCTCGGCGTAGTAGGAGCGGAGGCCGACGTTGACGAAGGCCCAGTCCAGCTCGAACGAGAGCTCGACGGAGAGGCGCGAGCAGTCGTCGTAAGTGCCATCGACCGCGAAGATGCGGGCGCCGTACACCGAGGTCGCGACGAGCTTCTCGGGCTCGAGGTCGGCCGGGCAGAGCACGACCGCCTCGATCCCCTCCGCCGCAGCGCGAGCCGCAACCGCGTTGGCCAGGTTCCCGGTCGAGGAGCAGGAGAGCGTGGTGCAACCGAGCTCGAGCGCCTTCGCCGCGGCGACCGCGACGACGCGGTCCTTGAACGAGTGCGTCGGGTTGGCCGTGTCGAGCTTGAGCCAGAGCTCGCCGAGGCCGAGCGCCTCGGCGAGACGGGGCGCGGCGACGAGCGGCGTCCAGCCCGGCGCGAGTCGCGGCTCGGCCGGTGCTGCGACCGGGAGCAGCGGCGCGTAGCGCCAGATCGAAGGCGGCCCGGCGGCGATCGACTCGCGGCTGACGCTCCGGCGCTGCTCGTCCCGGTCGTAGACGGGATCGAGCGGCCCGAAGCAGCGCGAGCAGACACCCACGGGGTCGAGGGAAACGTGCGTCTCGCAGACGCGGCAGCGAAGTGCGGTGGCGGGCACTACAGGTACTCCTTTCGTCCGTCGCTCGGCATCCACACCGGGTTTGGCACCTTGCGCGCAGCGTCGCGGGCAGGTTGCCGAGGCGTCACAGGGCCGGTTCCCTCAGCCTCTCTCGATGCGGAGCGGGACGCGCCCGTCTCCGTTACGAACCGACTATACAAAAGAAAGTCCGGCAAACCGGAGAACGTCATCGGAGCACCGCGCCTTCCGAGGCAGAGGAGACGCCGGCCGCGTAGCGGGCGAAGACGCCGGTCGTGTAGCGCGGCGGCGGCTGGACGACGGCGGCCAGTCGTTCCCCGAGCTCGGCGTCGGAGAGGAGCACGCGCAGCTCGCGCGCCTCGACGTCCAGCTCGACCAGGTCGCCGTCCCGCAGTGCCGCGATGGGGCCGCCGCGCGCGGCCTCCGGGGCGACGTGTCCGACCATCAGGCCGTGCGTCGCGCCGGAGAAGCGGCCGTCGGTGACGAGCGCGACCTCGTCGCCCAGCCCCTCACCGACGAGCGCCGCGGTGACGTGCAGCATCTCGCGCATCCCCGGCCCGCCGGCAGGCCCCTCGTAGCGGATCACGACGACGTCGCCGGCTCGAATGGTCCGCGCCTTGACGGCGGCGAAGCACTCCTCCTCGGAGTCGAAGACGCGGGCCGGCCCCTGGTGGAAGAGGCGCTCGTGGCCGGCGAGCTTGACGACGCAGCCCTCGGGCGCGAGGTTGCCGCGCAGGATCGCGAGCCCGCCGCTCGCCTTCAGCGGACGCTCGACGGGGACGACGACCTCCTGGCCGGGCGTCTCGACGACCGCGGTTGCTACCTCGCCGAGCGTGCGGCCGTCGACGGTCGGCGCGTCGCCGTGGAGGAGCCCGGCCTTCAGCAGCTCGCGTGCGACGAGCGCGACGCCGCCCGCCGCATGCAGGTCGACGGCGACGAAGCGCCCGCCGGGCTTGATGTCCGCGACGACCGGTGTCCGGGCGGAGATCCGGTCGAAGTCCTCCAGCTCGAGCGGGATCCCGAGCTCACGCGCGATAGCGAGCAGATGGAGCACGCCGTTGGTCGAGCCGCCGGTGGCGGCGATGGCGGCCGCGGCGTTCTCGAGCGCCTCGCGCGTGAGCAGCTGCGAGGGGCGCACGTCCTCGCGGACGAGGCGCATCGCGATCCTGCCTGCCTCGTAGGCGGCCTCCGGCTTCGCCGGATCGGTGGCGGGGATGCCGGTCAGGCCCACCGGACCGATGCCGAGGAAGTCGACGACGAGCGCCATCGTGTTCGCGGTGAACTGGCCGCCGCACGCGCCCGCGCCCGGACAGGCGACGCCCTCGAGCTCGTGCACGTCCTCCAGGCTCATCGTCCCTGCCGCCGCGGCGCCGACCGCCTCGAAGACGTCCTGGATCGTCACGTCGCGGCCGCGGAAGCGACCCGGCGCGATCGAGCCGTTGTAGAGGACGAGCCCGGGCACGTCGAGCCGCGCGAGCGCCATCACCGCGGCCGGGATCGTTTTGTCGCAGCCGACGAGGCAGACGAGGCCGTCGAGCAGGTGGCCGCGGACGACGAGCTCGATCGAGTCGGCGATCGTCTCTCGCGAGACGAGTGAGGCGCGCATCCCCTCGGTGCCCATCGAGACGCCGTCCGAGACCGCGATCGTGTTGAACTCGACCGGCGTGCCGCCCGCCTCGAGGATGCCGCGACGGACGTGGCGCGCCAGCTCGCGCTGGTTCCAGTTGCACGGCATCGTCTCGATCCAGCTCGTCGCAATCCCGACCAGCGGACGCGCGAGCGCGTCGTCGTCGAGCCCGATCCCCTTCAGCATCGCGCGGGCGGGCGCACGATCGACGCCGTCGGTGAGCGCGGCGCTGTGCCGCTTCGCGGGGTCGCTCGGACGGGAGTAGGGATCGCTCACAGGGCGCGGGCTCCCTCGGTCGCAACGGGCAGGTGGAGGACGTCGTGATCGGGGAAGCGCTCCGCGAGCGCGGCCGCGACCGCACCGGCCCGCGGCTTCTCGGCCCAGACGATCACGGTCGGGCCGGAGCCGGAGAGGGTTGCGCCGAGCGCGCCTTCCGGCAGGTCGTCGCGGATCGCCGCGAGGTGCGGGGCGTGCGCCGCGCGGTAGGGCTCGTGCAGCCGGTCGCCGGCGCTGGCCGAGAGGAGTGCCGGGTCGCCCGCTGCGAGTGCGGCCCCGAGCAGGGCGGCCCGGCCGGCGCTGAAGACGGCGTCGGCGTGCTGCACCGACTGCGGCAACGACGCGCGCGCCTCCGCCGTCTTCACGCGCTCCTGCGGGACGACGGCGATCGCGGCCGCGGGCAGGTCGTCCGCGATCCGGGCGATCCGCCCGTCCCAGGTGAGGCAGACGCCGCCGACGAGCGCGGCGGCGAGGTTGTCGGCATGGCCCTCGAGCTCGACGCCGGCAGCGAACAGCTCGTCCGGCTCCGGCTCGGCGCCCGCTGCGGCCGCGCCGGCGACGAGGCCGAGCGCGACGACGGCGGCGCTCGAGCCGAGCCCGCGCTCGCGCGGGATCCGGTCGGTGAAGCGGAACGAGAACCCGTCCGGGGCCGCGAAGCGGGCGAACGCCCGGACGCCGAGATGGTCGCGGTCCGGCGGCGACCCGTTCGCCGGGCCGAGCTCCAGCTCGTTCCACAACTCGAAGGCGACGGCGGCGATGTCGAAGCCGGGGCCGAGGTTCGCGCTGGTGGCAGGCGCCCTCACCTTCACGCCGCCACCGCGTCGGGGTCCTTGAGACCGTGACCGGTGATGACGCAGACCACCCGCGAGCCTGCGGGCTGCGGCGTCGCCTCGAGCGCGGCGATGCCGGCCGCGCTCGCCGGCTCGCAGAAGACGCCCTCCTCGCGCGCGAGCGCCTGCCAGGCGCGCCTGAGCTGCTCCTCGCCGAGCGAGACGATGGCGCCGCCGGAGCGGGCGAGCACGTCGTCGACCTCGGTGCGGTGGACCGGCGTCGGGATCCGGATCGCGGACGCGAACGTGTCCACGCGTCGTTGTGCCTCGCCGAGCAGGAAGCGCGGGAGCGCCTCGCCGAAGCCGCGCGCATACGCGACCGTGTTGCCGCCGCCGCCGAACGGCAGCGCGAGCACGTCCGGCAAGCCGCCGAGTTGCTCGACGACCTCGACCGCGGCGCCGCTCTGGCCCTCGATGCGGTCGGGGTTGACCGAGTTGACGTTGACGAAGCCCTCCTCCGCGGCGAGCCGCCGCGCCTCACGGTGCGCGTCGTCGAAGGAGCCGTCCACCTCGCGGATCTCCGCGCCGGCGGCGACCGCCTGCGCGACCTTGCCCCGGGCGACGGCGCCGCGGGCGGTGATCACGATCGCCCGCAACCCGGCCCGCGCGGCGTACGCGGAGGCGGAGGCGGCGGTGTTCCCGGTCGACGCGCAGACGACGCCGGGCGCGCCGTGCTCGAGGGCGCGGGAAACGGCGACGGCCATGCCCCGGTCCTTGAACGACCCCGTCGGGTTGGCGCCCTCGCACTTCAGCCAGACCTCGACGCCGAGCCGAGCAGTGAGCCGCGGTGCCGGCAACAGCGGGGTGTGCCCCTCCCCAAGCGTCACCGTCACAGCGCACGCTCCGAGATGACGGGCGCCAGAAAAGGGCGGCGCAGCACCTCCGGGAAGGTCGCCATCTCGGCGGCGACCCGCGCGATCGCGCCGTAGGGCGCCTCGTGGACGACGATGTCGAGCGTCGCCTCGCCGTCGCGGAGGTGCTGCACGAGCTGTGCGACGGAGATCTCGGCGGCCGCGAGCCGGCTGGCGGCGTGGGCGAGCACGCCCGGCCGGTCGGCGACCTCGAGGTGGATGTAGAACGGCGAGCGCCACGCTGCCGGATCGAGCCGCGGCAGCTCGCGCCAGCAGGCGTCGTTCTGGAGGAAGCCGGTGCCGGCGGTGCCGACGACGCTCACCAGGTCTGCAACGACGGCTGACGCCGTCTCAATCCCGCCCGCGCCCGGCCCCTCGAGTGTGATCTCGCGGATCGCGTCGCCCTGGAGCATCACGGCGTTGAAGGCGCCGGCGACCGCGGCGAGCGTGTGCGAGCGGTCGACGAAGGCAGGCTGGACGCGAACGTCGACCGCGCCGCCGGAGAGCGTGGCGATCCCGACGAGGCGCACCACCATGCCGAGCTCCGCGGCCGCGGCGACGTGAGCCGGCTCGACCTCGTCGATGCCGCGCCGCTCGACGTCGTCGAGCGCGACGCGTGACCCGAACGCCACCGTCGCGAGAATCGCCATCTTCGCCGCCGCGTCGGCGCCGCTCAACGACG
>Ga0265338_10010215_pt1 | contig 11060 bp, 13 predicted proteins | sample 42126metaG_FD_193579 | JGI IMG/M metagenome (GOLD analysis project Ga0265338, IMG submission 193579) | Rhizosphere microbial communities from Carex aquatilis grown in University of Washington, Seatle, WA, United States - 4-21-26 metaG | ecosystem: Host-associated > Plants > Roots > Rhizosphere... | reverse complement strand
CAATTAAATCTGCTCTGTGGCCAGCCTTGATTATTTCAGCCATCGTTTTATTTTTTGCCGGTATCTATAAAGCCAAAGTTACGGTTGGCAAACCTATAAAGAGCGGTATTCAAATGGTTCTAATTGGTATGGGCGCCGCTTTGGCCGGCTATTTGATCGGCAAACTTTTTGGCGCTCATTAATTGTTTGTTCAAGCTTATTAAGGATCAAACTGCGCTTGCTCACTTTTGTTTTTGACACATATTGTTAACTTAAGCTTTTTCTCAGACAATCCTTTTATATTATTGAGGACGATTTATTAATTCGGCTGGTCGATTTCCTCCCCGGCCAGCCGACGTCACAATCATTTAGAATTTAGAATAAAGAATAAGGAAAAATATGGACGAAAAAATGGAAGAAAAAAAGAACGAATCGTATCACGATGATTTTAGGTACCATCACCACGCTCACGGAGCTAAAATGATATTGGCTGTCTTGTTTGGTCTAATTATTTTGGGTGGTGTTTTTATGCTTGGCCGAGCGACAGATCGTGGCCAGTTCGAGGCAAGAAAAACTGTAAGTTTTGGTAATTTTCAGACCACTCAAAATCCGCAGATGATGAACGGCAGGGGGATGATGGGTAGAGGCGGATTCGAACGAACTAACGGCATGATTGGTTCGGTAACGGCGATCAGCGGCAGTAATGTAACTGTTCTGATAAATAACACAAGTTACACTGTCACGGTTTCTGACAGTACTTCGTTCTCAAAAGCCGGCAACATTGCCAAGTTCTCTGATTTGAAGGTTGGCGACGCTATTTCAATCAGAGGTCAATCCAACAGTAGCGGCAACATCAATGCGACTGTGATTACAATTAATTAAACAAGAAAGTGGAGTGATCTGGCTGACTTAGCTAGATCACTCTTTCTATACTATGGATCTTAAAAAGAACTGGCCGTACATTGTAGCAATCGTGATTATCCTTGCTGGGATTACATTTTTTGCCATAAAATTTTTAAAAAAACCAAGCCAAACTGCAAATCTGGCGAACTCAAATTCTGGTAGTTTTGGCAACTATGGAGGTAATGGTGGCGGGCAAGGGCAACGCGGTAGTGGCAGTCGGGGTAACTTTAACCCAATTGCTGGAACAATTGCGAGCATTGATTCAAGTGTCATCACCATGACCAAAAGCGACAACACCACACAGAAGGTAAATTACACAAGCTCAACCCGTATAATGGAACAGCAAAATGGACAACGGACCACATTGGCAATCTCTGATTTAAAAACTGGCGACGCGATCACGGTGATGGGTAGTGTGAATGGTGATACAATCGACGCCAGGATGATATTTTTGGGCCAATTTACACCGCCGCAAAGAGGTTCGTATCAGGGCGGAAACGGTTCGGGTTGGCAGAATAACGGTTCTGGCGGAGGTGGTAATTCAAGTTCTGGCTCAAGCACTGATCCGAGTGGCAATTCTATTTAAAAATCATTGTCATCTTGAGTGAAACGAAGGATCTCATGAGATTCTTCACTTTTACTCAAAGGGTCCCCTTCGGGGTTCAGAATGACAAAAATAAAATTATATCAAGGTAAACAATTAACTAAAATATTCAAGGAGAGAATCATGGGTGTCATTAGTCGGGGAATTAAAAACGCATTCCGAAATACGATTCGGACGGTATCAATTACATTTATCTTGGCGCTTTCTATCGCCATGTCGCTGGTTATGCTTTTGGCCTTGAAAACGGTGCAGGCAAAAATTACAAGCGTCAAAAGTTCTATCGGCAACACAATTACCGTTTCGCCGGCCGGCGTGCGTGGTTTTGAGGGCGGCGGAACTCTTTTATCCACTCAAAATGCTACTGATGTGTCGGCTCTCCCACATGTCGCAAAAGTAACCAAAGTTCTAAATGACCGACTAACCTCTACTGATACAAATCTTGTTTCAGCTATCCAACCTGGATCATTTGGTAATCGACAGAGAACGAGAAGTGGCAACTCAAATACGAATCAAAACCAGCAAAACCAGGCGCCAGCCAACTTTACAATGCCAGTCGAAGTTACGGCTACCAGTGATTTTTCGGTTGTTTCAAGTCTCGGAATTTCTTCGCTTAATTTCACTTCTGGCGCTGCTTTTGACGCTAATACCACTGATAATGTTGCATTGGTAGGTAAAGATCTAGCGACTAAGAATACTCTCTCTCTTAACTCGATTTTTACAGCTTACGGCACGACTGTTAAAGTTGTTGGAATTTATGATACCGGTACTACATTTACCAACAGCGCTCTGATTATGCCGATTGCGACTCTCCAGAAACTTTCTAGCCAGACTGATCAATATAATTCGTTTATTGTCGCTACCGATTCGATAGATAATGTTGACAGCGTTTCCTCGGCCATTACAAATAAATTAGGTTCAAGTACGGTTGATGTTGTATCACAAAAAGATTCATCAGATCAGGCTGTTCAACCATTGCAGAACATCAAGACAATTTCACTTTATTCCTTGATTGGTTCGTTAGTTGCCGGTTCAATTATTATTTTCTTAACCATGATTATGATTGTTAGAGAACGACGACGGGAAATTGGAGTACTCAAAGCGATCGGTTCTTCAAATATCAGAATTGTATTTCAATTTATCTCCGAATCTATGGTTTTAACCCTTATTTCCAGTGTTATCGGTATGATTCTTGGCTTCATCTTTAGCAATCCTGTCTTGAATGTCTTGGTTGCTAATAGTGAAAATTCATCTTCAACCGGTGGCGGCGGACAATTTAGCGGAGGTGGTGCCGGCGGAGGTGGGTTTGTGATGAGTAGAATCGGCGGCGGCCTCAACTCGGCTCGAGGTGCTTTACAAAATATTCACGCAGTAGTCGGCTGGGAAATCATTCTTTACGGTGTTTTGGCTGCGATTGCAATTGCGATTATAGGCAGCGCGATTCCATCTTTCTTTATTGCCAAAGTTCGGCCTGCCGAAGTAATGAGAGCAGAATAAATAGTTATAAAGTTGAAAGCTGTAAATTATAAGTCGAAGGAAAATATGCTAAAAGTAAGTAATTTAACCAAGAAATTTCGATCAGGGGATACGGTTGTCACAGCCGTGAATGACATTAGTTTAACTATCCCAAGTGGAGTTTTTAGTACGATCGTTGGTAAAAGCGGCTCAGGCAAAAGCACCCTGTTGGCGTTGCTTGGTGCGCTTGATAAGCCAACCTCCGGCACGATTGACGTGGACGGTCAGAATATTTCGAAGTTGGGAGATTCAAAGTTAATAAAATATCGCCGGGACAGAATTGGTTTTGTCTTCCAAAATTACAATCTGATTCCAAATTTATCAGCTCTTGAAAATGTGATGTTGCCGATGGAATTTTCGGGCGTTGGAACAAAAGAGCAGAAGGAGAGAGCGGGAAAACTTCTTGATCAGGTTGGCATTGCGGATGACAAACAGAATCGTAAACCGGGCAGATTATCTGGCGGCGAGCAACAGCGAGTCGCGATTGCTCGAGCACTGGCCAATAAGCCAAAATTAATCTTAGCTGACGAGCCTACCGGAAATCTCGACAGCGCAACGGGTAAAATTATTATCGGACTTCTGAAAGAATTAGCGAAAACAGAGGATACAACTATCGTAGCCGTCACGCATGACGACGGAATCGCCGAAGAGGCAGAAATCACTTTTCGATTAAAAGACGGCCATCTCGTCCGCTAAATTTAATCTTTTGGACTTGTTTGGTCGCTAAAAAGGCGGTAGACTTTTCTTAAAGATTTAAGGAAAGGAGAACGCATGATTGTATTTGCTGGAATTTCACCTCATCCGCCGCTTTTGGTGCCCGAGATTGGCAAAGAAGATAGCAAGAAGGTCTCGGCAACCTTGGACGGACTAACTCGTCTTGGCAGGGAGCTGGCGGCCGCCGAACCTGATACTATTATAGTAGTCTCGCCTCACATGGTTCACTATCCTCACCTTTTTAATATTTGCGGCATGGAAGACCTGTACGGCTCTTTTAACAATTTTGATTTCAATAATTTCGAATGGCACGGTCACAATAATCTTGAGCTTGCCGAGGAGATTGCCGATAAAGCTGAAGATGAAGGTTTGCCGGCGATTCTTTATAACAACGGTGACAGTGAATACGAAATCGATCACGGCGTGATGGTGCCTCTTTATTTTTTAAATCAAGAATCTGATTTTCCTGCCAAAATTTTGCCGATCAGCTACTCTTTTGCTTCGAGAAGCGAGCATTATACTTTTGGCCAGGTTATTTCTGAAGTTTGTCAAAAAAAGAGCAGTGAAAGAATTGCGATCATTGCGTCTGGTGATCTAAGTCATCGATTGCATGAAAAGGCAGGGGGTCTTATTGCAAATAGCGGTATGGAGTTTGACTCTGAAATTATTAAATCAATCAAAAAAGCCGACGAGTACTCTATTGTTAACATGGACGAAAAAATTGTCGATAATTCAGGCGAGTGTGGTTATCGTTCAATTTTAATTCTTCTAGGAGCACTTTCTGGTTCTGATTATCGGCCGGAAGTTTATTCCTACGAATCGCCGTTCGGAGTTGGCTATATGGTTGCAAACATGGGCGTACCGCCGAGATAATCTTTTAGATCAGAGAAGACGGGCCGCCTCTGATAATATACGAAAAGGCGTTGATAAGCGGTGAGATGATCCGGTTTAGCAAAGTGGCGCCGGTGAGTTGATCATAGATAATGATGGCAAACAAAATAAGCGGTCCGATGCGATTGTATTGTTCGGAAGTTGCCGGACTTAAGAGGTGTTCGACGATATGTGAACCGTCAAGTGGCGGGATAGGTAGAATATTGAAGGCGGCTAGTGCGATGTTGACATCGGCGGCCAGACTTAAGATTTGGAAAGTTGCCGAATCGGCCGTAACAAAGTTGTGACCAAGCAAAAATCTTAGTAATAAAGAGAGAATAGTTGCTAAAATCAAATTTGTGATGATACCCGCCAGAGAAACCCAGATGTCATCCGTTTTCCGTTTGAAATAAGAAGGATTAATTGGCACCGGTTTACCCCAGCCGAAACCGATGATCAGAAGCATTATACTTCCCAGAAGATCTAGGTGTTTTAACGGATTTAGAGTGAGTCTGCCTTCAAGCTTAGGAGTTGGATCACCGCAAATATTTGCCACGAGAGCGTGAGCGAATTCGTGAAATGTGATGCTCAAGATCAGTATTCCGACAAAAATTAAACCTACGAATGGATTTTGAAAGATTGTTAGTAAAAGCATCTGATTAGTCCTTGAATAAAACGATTAATTTTGGTATACTATGTTAAGTCTAATTAATATTTTAACACTAAATTCCGGAGATAAACAAATGGCTCGATGTGCAATTTGCAGCAAAAGCGCAACTTCTGGGAGTCAGATCTCTCACTCACAAATTCATACGAAACGGGTATTCAAGCCGAATGTTCAAAAAGTCGGTGGCTTGATGGTTTGCACTCGCTGTATGAAAACGATCAAAAAGATCAGTAAGGTAACCGTGCCAGCTGGTGAGTAAAACAGTAAACAAGTGAGCAATTTAAATATATTCGTTCACTATTTTACTTTCTAGTTCTCGGGCAGTTTTTCACCTGATTCTACAATCTGGCGGTCTCTTTCGTGCTGTAATTTTTTGAAGCAATCCTCACATAGAACATCTTCGGTATTTGGCTGAAACGGGACTTCATTTTTTTTGCCGCAAACTTTGCATTTAATCCACCACATAGGGTGCTTGTCTCTAAGTTTGTCTCTATTTTGAGCGGTGCAGACTTTGCAGCGTTTAGGAACATTCTGAAGACCTTTTTCTAAAAAAAACTTCTGTTCTCCCGCCGTAAAAATAAATTTGTCGCCGCAATCTTTGCAGACGAGTGTTTTGTCTTCTAACTCACTTATATCAACTTTTATAGTCATTCTTGCTCCTTTTAAGACTATTATAACATCATAAAGTCTCGAAAACCAGCTCTTCTAATTGGCCAAATTTATGATACCTTTAAAGCATGAATATCGTTTTGGAAAAGCTAGTTCAAGAATGGCAACAAGGCAATTTTTTTCACGCTTATCTATTCGTTGGTAATGTTGGAACTGTAGAAGAGGCGATATCGCGGTTTTTAAGCCTGTCTGGCGCGGTTCGAGCAGAAGTTACCGAGGTTGGTCCTGACAGTATCGCTGGCAAGAGCGGCGGTATAAAGGTCGAACAAATTCGCGACCTGATCCACTCGATTAACCTGACCAACGAAAAAAGAAAACTTGCGGTAATTTGGTCGACTGATCTGATGAATAATTCAGCCGCAAATTCTCTTTTAAAAAGTTTGGAGGAACCACCCCAAAATGTTGTATTTTTCTTGCAAGCCACTAATTTATCTTTGCCGTTAACCATAAAATCTCGTTGTCGCGTGGTCCGATTGAACTCAGAAAAAACGGATCGTAATACTTTTTCATACGATATTGATTTTTCTGACAACCTCCTAAATATTTTTAAAACTATTGAAAATGTGGTAAAAAATAACGAGACGGATCCATACTTGGAGGAGTTGGTTTTTTTGATCAGAGATGATATGATTAAGACAAATGACGCTGGTCTGGCTCTGGCGTTGGGCAAGATTGAACAAACACGAAAAAGAATTGCCGGCAATGCTAACCCAAGGTTGGCGCTTGAGAGTTTAACTTTATTTATAAAAGAGATTTATGGAAGAAATATATTTTAAGGCGAGAAGCGACGGTAAAATTTACTCTGCTGAAGCCAAAAATTTGGACTTGCACATTGGAGACCATATCCTTTTTGAGTCAGAAAAATGTCAGGAAGTGGCTACTGTTGTAAAAGGTTTCGAGAGTGGTGAATCTAGCTCAAATAAAGCGGAAGTTATCAGACGGCTAAACGAAAAAGACGCTAAATTTGATTTAGAGAAAAAAGAAGAAGCAAAAGGTAAAATTGAGAAGTGTCTTGAAATTGTAGAGAAACATCAGTTGCCAATGGAAATATTGGACGCTGACATCTCTTTTGACGACACGAAGCTAACTTTTTATTTTTCTGCGCCTGGAAGAGTTGATTTTCGCTCTTTGGTCTCCGAACTTGCGTCTAATTTCCAAAAACTGATAAGGTTGCAACAGGTCGGCGCTAGAGATCGAGCGCGATGTGTCGGCGGCATCGGGCGATGCGGTCAGAATTATTGTTGCAAGAGATTTCTGACTGGAGAATTGGAAACTGTCAGCAGTGATATGGCATACGATCAGAATTTATCGCAAATGGGGCCAAACAGAGTGACTGGCGCTTGCGGAAAGCTGATGTGTTGTTTAAAATATGAACTTGATTTCTACAAAGAGATGAAGACAAAGCTTCCATCTGTTGGAAGTAAGATTAAGACCGAGCAAGGAAGCGGAACAGTCGTGTCTCAATGTATCGTCAAGAATAAAGTTACGGTTCAACTGGAGAATAAGAATTATCTGGAGGTAGCTTGTTAGAAGTTTTAATCATATTATTTTTGGCTGGTGCACTTTTCTTGCTACTTCGCCATTATCCGGAGGCGAAGCAGGTTAATTTTTCGTTGTCTAAATTTAACTTTGATAAATTTACGGATTTTTTGAAAAGCAAAAAAGGTCAAAAGAGATTGCTTTTAACTTCAATCCAACCTGACATTGCGGCTCACATTGAAAACAATGTTCCTTCAATGGCGTCTGAGTTTCAAGCTCGAGTCAGTAAAGTTTTCGTCGAAAAAAATCCCCTTCTCCTCACTAGTTTGTACAAAGCTGAAGAAGCGTATTTGGCAAATGATTTGCGCGAGGCAGAGAGTCAGGCAATCGAGGCGATAACCAAAGACAAGCGATGTGGCGAAGCCTACATCATGATGGGGAAGATTGCTTTTTATCGAGGCGAATTTGAGGACGCCAAAGAGTCTTACAAAGCGGCGTTAAAGTGTAACAAAAATTTAGCCGAGGCTTATTACGGACTCGGTAAGGCTGAGGCAAAAGAGGATAATTTTACTAAAGCGATCGATCATTTGGAAAAATCAATTGCTCTGGAAAAAGGGAACGCTGATTGGTATTTTGAACTCGGCAAATGCTATGTTGGAGTTCGTCAGTATGCTAAAGCGGCAAAGGTGCTCAAAAAAGCAACCAGCATTGACATCGACAACAAGGATTACAAAACTCTGGCAGCCGAAGCGGAGGAAAAGCAGCGAACTCATTCGATTTACTCAAGATTGCGATAACTTTACTCCATACAAAAATCTTCAACTGCTAGTTGAAGATTTTTGTTAGTGCGGTGAAATGGTGTTTCTGGGTTACATTTTTGCTTGCATCTTTGATATTATATAAGGTGTCTAGCATAAGAATTAAACAATAATGATTTTTCCAACTTTAAACACAACCCATTTGCTACTCGAATACAGATATCTAATTCTTTTTCCGCTCGTGGTAATTGAGGGACCCGTAGTTACTATTATTACCGGTTCTTTGGCCACGGTCGGTATTTTTAGCCTTCTTTTGGCATATCCGATTATCGTGATAGCCGACTTGGTTGGTGATTCTCTTTATTACGCAATTGGCAGGTGGGGGAGAGAAACTTTCATAAAAAAATACGGCAAATTACTTAGATTGGACGAACGCAGAATTAAAAAAATCGAAGATCATTTTGATAACCATAGTGAAAAAACTCTGGTTTTTGGTAAGGTTACAACTTTGGGTTCGGCGTTGCTCGTTGTCGCCGGCATGTCGAAAATGAAGTATTCCAAATTTATCTGGATTAATTTTCTGGCTACCATACCCAAATCTCTTATTTTACTGCTTGTTGGCTATTATTTCAGTAAGACGGTCATAACTATTAATCACTACTTTAATTTTGTTGGCATCGTAATATTTCTGGTGGTGTTATTGCCGTTCGCTGGATATGTAATTTCAAGGATAATTAAATCCAAAAAAGGTAAAGCAATAAAATGAAAGTCAGCCTTTATCTTGAATTCAGAGCGTTTCTTGGTGGTCGGTTGTATAAAAATATCGGCACGGGACTTCTTTCTTCGTATAAGAATCAAAAGTTGGCCATGGACCACATGGGCGTATCTTACACTGAAGGTTGGGACGACTCGTGCGATATACTCCAAATCAACACTCCGTTTTTGTATTCTATATATCTAATGAAAAAGGCAAGACGGAAGGGCAAGAAAGTTACAGTTTGGGCGCATCTGACCGCAGAAGAAATTTCTTTGGTTTTTCGATTCGTTCCGCTGGTCGCTCCACTATTAAAGAAATATTTAACTTACGCGTATGGTTTGGCTGACCTGATTTTTGCTCCGACTGAATATACAAGGGGGATACTGACCAATTACGGTTTGTCGGCAAATAAAATCGTCGTTAGATCGAATGCCGTCAATCTTAAAAAATTTTACAAGAGTCCAGCGCTCCGAAAATCCGGCCGAGCCAAGTTTGGTCTTAAATCTTTGGTCGTTGGCACTGCCGCCCTTGTTATCCCGAGAAAGGGGATGGTGACATTTCTTGATCTAGCGAAGATTTTTCCAGATAATCAATTTGTTTGGTTTGGCAATAAATACAGCAGTCTGATCGTTGAGCCCCTCCCGAAAAACCTGCCGCCAAATTCGTCGTTTCCCGGTTTCGTCGAACAGGTTAATGAAGCACTGAATTCGATGGATATTTTCTTGTTTCCTTCCAAAGAAGAAAACGAGGGCATGGCTATTTTGGAAGCGGCTGCGGTTGGCTTGCCGATATTAGTGCGGGACATTCCGGTCTACCAAGGCTGGCTCAAACACGGCGTAAATTGCCTCAAAGCTAGCACAGACGAAGAGTTTGAGAAATATCTAAAAGAACTAATTGAAAATAAATCTCTTCGAGAAAAACTAGGCCAAAACGCAAAGATTTTGGCTCAAGAAAAAAGCCTTGAAACTATAGCGCCAAAGACTTTGCTTGAGTACGAAAAGTTGCTTTTAGCTGATCTCGCACCACAAAATACCGCTCAAAAAAATCCGGTCGAAATATAGGTCTAACGGCCTGGTTTATCTTTGAGGAAAGTTAAGATGGTTACTATTTTCTTGACCTTTTTAGTCATATCTACTTTGTTGTGATGTAGTTTTTGTGATACTGTTTTAGTATTAACTCTTAAATTTTTCTTTGAAACATGGATGAATTCATACTTAAAATTATCGATCTATATGTGAGCTATGGCACAAAAAAAGCTGTTGACGGCGTATCTTTTTCTATCAAACGAGGTGAAATTTTTGGTTTATTGGGTCCAAATGGTGCCGGCAAGACTAGCGCCTTGAGTGCGATTGAAGGTCTGGTTCGTCCTGAATCAGGGAAGATGATCTTGGGCGATATTGATTTGCTAAAAAATCCTCTGGAAGCGAAAGCGAAAATGGGCGTTTCTTTGCAAGCGACTAGTTTTCAGCCAGAGCTAAGTATTATGCAAATTACCAAGCTTTTTGCCGGTTTGTACGGCGCGGAACTTTCAGATGATGAAATAGTCGAATCATTGCGAACAATCGGTCTTGATGCTGACGCGAACAAACGATTTAAACAACTTTCAGGCGGTCAGCAACAACGACTCTCATTATTTATTGCTATTATCCACAATCCATTATTATTACTGCTTGACGAACCGACTGCCGGACTTGATCCCCAATCGAGGCGGCAACTCTGGGAGCGCATTGAACATATTCGCCGTGATGGCGGTAGTATCCTTTTAACAACGCATTCCATGGAAGAAGCTCAGGCCGTCTGTGACAGAGTGGCAATTATTGATTATGGTAAAATCATAACGGTTGAAACACCTGCCGGGCTGATTGAGAAACACAAAAATGATTCGCGCGTTAAAAAAGTTGCTCATGGCAAGGTCACACTGGAAGATGTTTTTATTGGCCTAACAGGGAGCGAAATCCATGACTGATTTGTCCAAAAATATTACAAAATCATCAATGCCGAGTATCTCCAAGATATTAAACTCTTTGATACGGGCCGATTTTATCGTTTTACTTAAAAATTATAAATCGTTGATTTTAGGCATTGTATTGCCTCTACTAATTATTTTGACCACCAGTTTGGGTTCAAAAAAGGAGACTGTGCTCGGTG
>Ga0265338_10010214_pt1 | contig 11060 bp, 16 predicted proteins | sample 42126metaG_FD_193579 | JGI IMG/M metagenome (GOLD analysis project Ga0265338, IMG submission 193579) | Rhizosphere microbial communities from Carex aquatilis grown in University of Washington, Seatle, WA, United States - 4-21-26 metaG | ecosystem: Host-associated > Plants > Roots > Rhizosphere... | reverse complement strand
AATTCTACTCCTTGGTTTAGTCTGCCACAACGTATGCCAGAACCAATTGATACAGAACCAATAGTATTCGACGACTTTTAAAAAGGGATATTAAACAATAAATGAAAGACGTTTTTGAATCAGAGTTCGCTAATTCTATTTTTAAAGATAAGTATAGTATGAATAAGCAGGAGTCATGGTCAGACACATGCAAGAGGGTTGTATCTTCTGTGTGTGGTCAGTATCTTAGCGGAGATAAGCAAGAACAAATATACGATCTAATGTTCCAGCGTAAGTTTATACCTGGTGGTAGGTATCTGTATAGCGCAGGAAGACCTTACCACCAAATTTATAATTGCTTTGCATTTAGAGCTGATGATAGTAGGGAGGGATGGGCAGACCTTGCTTATAAATCCTCAGTAACTCTAATGTCTGGTGGTGGTATAGGAGTTGAATATAGTGCAGTTAGAGGTGAAGGTAACATCGTCAAAAGGACTGGCGGAATCTGTACTGGTCCTATAAGCTTGATAGGTATGATTAATGACCTTGGGAGAGGTATTATTAATGGTGGTAATAGAAGGTCAGCGATATGGGCGGGGTTGTCTTGGAAGCATTCGGACATATTTAAATATATGATTATTAAAAACTACTCTGATCTTTTATTGGCTGCTAAAGATTCCATTAAAGAACTGCCACTTCCATTTGAACTAACTAACATATCTGTGACGTATGATACAGAGTTTTGGGTCGCAATAGAGAACAAACAACATCCACTACACAAACATGCAAAAGATGTTTGGAAGTTAAATTGTTTGCAGGCATTTAAAACCGCGGAACCAGGGTTTAGTTTTAACTTTCTTAAGGATAATGAAAACCTACGCAACGCTTGTTCTGAGTATACTAGTGAAGATGATTCTGATAGTTGTAATCTTGGATCTGTTTGGATTAACAGAATCAATTCAAAAGAAGAAATGGCGCACACGGTTAAGTATGCTACATATTTTCTGTTGTGTGGTGGGTTGTATTCTGATAGTCCAACTGAAAAGATTGCGGCAGTAAGGAAAGCGAACAATAAGATCGGTCTTGGTATAGGTGGTGTACATGAATGGTTAATGAGCCACAAGTATGAATATTGTGTACCACAAGAGTTACATAAGCTTCTTAACATATATGAACAAGAGAGTGACGCTTGGGCGTACATTGGGTCCAAAGAACTCGGAGTGTCTATACCTAAAAAGAAACGTAGCATAGCACCTACAGGAACGATTGGTTGTATAGCAGAATCAACCACTGCTATTGAACCATTGTTTTGTTGTTCTTATAAGCGTGGATACTTCAAGGAAGGAACATTCGTTAGGCAGTATGTAGTTGATGGTGCAGTTAAAAGGCTTCTTGCTAACGGTATTAAGATTGAAGATATTAAAGACTCTTACGATATTCAGTTCAAACAAAGAGTTAAACTTCAAGCCGACTTTCAAAACTATGTAGATATGAGTATAAGCTCAACATGTAACCTTCCAGAATGGGGAACTGAAAGTAATAATGAATCTACGTTAGATAATTATTCTAACACATTGCTTAAGTATTCTAAACGTCTAAGAGGTTTTACTTGCTATCCAAACAATGCGAGACAAGGACAACCACTTGAGCGTTGTGATCTTAAAGAAGCGCTGGAAAATGAAGGTAAGATATTTGAAGATAAAATACAAGAGTGTAAGGGAGGCGTATGTGGAATGTAATTTGTATATTACTTATTATTGCTATTGTATTTATTTTTATAAGCCATTAACAGGAGAATGCTAATGAAATTCTTTATTCACACACCACCGTATTGTAATACTTCTGCTGGTATACGTGTGTTATATAAATTATCAAATCTCATAGCACAGTCGGGACACGAAAGTGTCCCTATTGTGTTCGGTGAAGAACCTTGGCAGCAAGTAGTTTCAGATGATGATGTCGTAATTTATCCTGAAGTTACTATTGGAAATCCACTACGAGGGAAAAAGATTGTAAGATATTTACTTAATATACCTGGTGCATGTGGGGGAGATGGGAAATTTAGTATTGATGATTACCTTATTTCTTTTAATAAACAACATGCTGATCTTACAGGTGGAAAATATATGCCTATATTAGTTTTAGAAGAATTCTTTTGCGACGACCACCTCGCAAAAACACATGATGCTCTGTGGGTTGGAAAATATAGGGGTCTGAATCCAATCAACATAACTGCTATTCCAATTACATATTCCTTCCCAGTTAATAGAAAACTGTTAGCTGAATTCCTTAAACACACAGACACATTGTATACTTTAGACAAACTATCAATGCTTAACTATGAAGCATTGGCGTGTGGTGCAAAAGTTATATTTGTTGATAGTGATGGTAGTACAACAAACATAACAAGAGACGATTCGCTATTTTATAATTGGATAGAACACTTTAACCAGTTTATAAAGGATATGGAACAATGGCAGGTGAAGGACGTAAATTTGATACCGGCAAACTAAGGTTTGACCTAATACCGGCATGTTGTGAAAAGGAGATAGCTAAGGTTTTGAGCTATGGTGCTGCTAAGTATGAAGCAAACAATTGGCAAAACGTAGAGCCATTTAATGATAGATACTATGCAGCTATACGTAGACACTTAAACGCATGGAGGATAGGAGAGAAAGTTGATCCAGAAAGTGGTTTAAGACATCTAAGTCATATTGCTACTAACGCATTCTTCCTTTTGTGGGGTGAGATTAATGAAAAAAGCTAAAGTATATATTGCAGGAAAGCTTAACGACAGTGCAGTTGGTTATATTAAAAACTGCCACAACATGATTTATTGGGCGCACCAAGTACGATTATTAGGATGTGCAGTGTATGTCCCATGTTTAGACTTCCTTGAAGGATTGGTGGCTGGTTCATTTGATTATGAGGATTACTTTGAAAACTCTCAACCATGGTTGCTAGCTTCTGATTCTGTATTTGTTTGCCCTGGTTGGGAAACAAGCGAGGGGACTAAACGTGAGATTAAAATAGCAGAAGAAAACAATATCCCGGTAATTTATAAAATAGATGACTTGTGGAAATGGTCTAACCCGAAGGAAGCACGGTCTATACGCGTGACGGCTCTCTAAAGGAATTTAATTTAATGCCATACATAACTGAAAAACAAAAAAACAAACTATATAAAAACTGCATTCCAGAAAGTGCAGGTGAGTTAAACTATCTATTAACTATTGAAATAAGGAAATACATTAACAAACATGATTATTGTTATCAAACAATGAATGATATAGTTGGTGCTCTTGAATGTTGTAAGCAAGAATTCATACGCAGGATTGTTAATCCTTACGAAGATACTAAGATAAAAGAAAACGGAGATATTTATTAAATGAATCCACAACTCGTTATCTTATCAAACAATAATCCAGTGGGGCTTTATGCCCTACTGGAGTCTATGCAATACTTCTGGCCTGATTGTGAACCATATATTCTATATAAGTCTGATAGTATAGATATAGATGTATGTTATAATCGTGTATTTAAAGCGTACAGTCTGCAAGGTAAAACACAACCAAGGTTTTCTGGTGACTTAAGAAGGGCCTTAGAAAACAGTACGTTTGGTATGATAATGTATGATAACATGTTATTTACCAGAAGTCTTCCTTTAGACCAAACTATTGATTGGAGTAGAGTAGGTGTTGTGTCTAATCGTCTCGGTTACAATATACGTGTAGACGAGAAGGGAAGGCCGATCAAAACACCTAAACAATTAGTATTTGATTCTAACGAGTTTCAGGATGTGTTTTCTTATTGCTCATATAGTTATGAAGGAGACATTTTCATTACTCAGAGCTTTAATGATAATCTTGTGATACCATACACACAGATGTGTGAACATTCTTCTGTAATAACTATTTCTAATGAATTTGATAAAAATGGTGACGCTACTTGTAATGATATATTTATGCAAGGTAAGAAGATAGACATATCGCCTTTTCTTTATATTGATAACGAATATCCAACTATAACACCTAAACTTTATTTTAAGTGGAGAAAATAATGCTTTTGATGATAACTATTATTTTTTTGATTGAAATGATATTTGGTATAGCTTTGTTAAAGAACTATTTAAAAACAGAAACACAATATATAAAATGTGATAAATGTGGGTCATACTATACAATTTATATCGGACACTGTTGGACAATGGAAGAGCAGCCATGTCCAATGTGTTATATAGGGGATATGATTGATTAAACCATACTATGAGGATGAATATCTAACAATATATAATAATGACTGTCGGGAGATAATTAGTACAATATCTAATTTAAATAATAATGTAGTTACAATAACATCACCACCTTACAATATGGGAAAAACATGTCTTGGAGGAACTAAGGGTGTGATGAGTAGTTCTGAGGTTGGCCAGAAGTTTTATGGGGAATATTCCGACAACCTATCAGACAATGATTATGTGAATTTTATTGGTGGTGTTTTAGATATGTCTATAAATGTTTCAAGGTATACGTTTCTTAATATTCAATATTTAGTTTCCACTAAAACATTGTTTGATGTAGTCACGCATGATTTTAAAGATAGGCTTAAAGATATTTTTATATGGAAAAAACATGCAGTATCTCAGGTGAGTGTGAAGAAACATCCACGAATGGCTACTGGATTTGAATTTGTTTTTATATATGGAAAGGATAACAGTAAGATATTTAAGGAAGTGAATTTCCCAGATAACGGATATGTTCCAAACATTCAAACATGGTATAAAAAAAGAAAGTTTAAAGAACACCATGCAACATTTCCAGAAGCTTTGCCTGATTATTTTATTTCTAATTTTGCTATTCCGGGAACTACAATTTTTGATCCATTCATGGGTACTGGAACCACAATGGCGATTGCTAAAGCGTTAGGGTTTAGGTCTATAGGTATTGAATTGGATAAAAAATATTGTGATCTTGCTATCGAACGTTGTTCAACTATATTAGGAGGAGAAAAGAGTGGGCGCATCAGTAATAGCAATTAGTTTGTTTGTTTATTTTACTGTAACAGGAATTGTAGAAGGTTCGGCACAGAAAGATATTACTATTAATCAGAATGATTATCATATAGCTCGTTGGTTTCAAACAACTTGTGTGGTTTTTAGTTGTATATTTCTTGCACATGCATTGTGGGGAATAACTGTATTATCTTTTATAGCAGGAGATGCTTGGTATAATCGTGTCCTATGGAAAACCGCTCAGAATAACTGGGATGCAGATGGTATAGACCGTACTCAACCGTTACCTTGGTGGGCTTGGATACACTACAATGCTCGTGAGGATTGGATTAGGGCTAGTTTCTTTTATGGATTGTTGGTAGGTGTATGCTTATAAAAAAAATAGAAGAAGCTGGTTATAACTCAGCAATGTTCGGACTGTCTCTTAATAAAAACCAACCAATTAATAAAATGCATGAGGTAGCATTAAAATTATCTGGTATGGATTTAGGACACAATAAGTTCCTTGAGAGTATACAAACATGGTGGTCTGTTACTGCACCGAGATACTGGTGGCAAGATGCAGACACCTACAGGATATCCTCTAAGCAAAGCGAGTCTACTAACCATACAATTTTAAGTCATTCACTTACTACTAATAATTTTGAATATGGAGACATAACAGAGTCCTATCTTGCAGAGTTAAATTACCTTATTGAGATTAAGGATTTTTTAAAGTTAAAAAGAAAACTACCAGAGGGTTTTCTTCAAATGCGAGAGTGGCACATGTCTTACAAAACACTACGTAATATTATTAAGCAACGATATAATCATATCTTACCATACTGGAAGAACTTCTGTGAGGAAGTCTTCCAGCAGGTAGATCACCCAGAGTTTTTACCTAAACTGTAATAGCATTTGTTGGCTCAACTGAACGTAGTGTATTACATATACGCACGGCTCTTGAGCCAACTTGTTTATACCACAATGTTCCCTCTAAATCTTTAGCTGCAGTCTTATATGCCTTACCCTGAATCAAACCAAGGAATTGAACAAACTTTGCCACTGAGCTAACCCCCATATTAAAAACCATATTAATCAAACATTCTTGTACTACATCTGGCTGGAAGTTGTAGGCGTAACCAATATAAGACATACAGTTTTTTACTGCTATCTCTACGTCTTCTTTAAACCAATCGTCAGACTGCTGCTGCGTTATTTTGTCTCCTAGTTTTAATTCGTCACTAGAACGCACCAGGTGTCCTACACCGGCAGTTAAATATCCAAGCGAGTCCTTGTATACCTCAAGGCGTTCTCCTTCATCCTGGCGTAGCTGTGACATCAACCTCGGGATATTAGGCATTGTCTTTATCCTGACCAATCATGTGACGCACTCCAGCTGTTACAGTTCCTATCCCCATACCTATAACAAACTTAGCAAGAATGATCAACCATACTGGACTTGGAATAGCAAAAATGGTTGCTCCAGCTAAACAGGTCATGTATCCACCAACCTTGGTAAGGCTGATCTCGTTCTTATGATTAAGATAAAGTTTTTTAATAAAATTCATACACTATCTCCTTAGTTTAGAATCTGCATAAAATCCAAGGCCAGCAGCAACTAAATGAGTTGCTATACTTAATGGCCAGTTTATTGGCTTATTGATGTACTGAAACTGAATTACCGTAATAACCTTTGTATCGTGTACTATAGGCGGTTCTTGAATATCGAATATAGTAAATTGTATTTTAGGCTTTTCGTAGAAACATTCTTTTAGAACTACCTTAGTTCCATGTGGAGTTATAGTATCTGCACTATCACAAACAAGATATTCTGGAACCTTATACTTTCCACTATCCACATAAGTTGTTTCGGGAAACCAAGCCTTAATTTTTATGGTATCATGCACTCCAGCCAAGTTAGTTGTATCGTGTTGTAAAACAGTATCAGACTTGGGTTGTTTATTATATTGGTTCTTACTACAACCCCTGTCCGTAGCCATTCCAAAACAAAACATAACTATAAGAGCTATAACTAAAAGATACTTTTCCATTTATCCACCAAGCTTAGACAAGATTTTGTTTTGCTTACTAATAATCGTGTCTTGTTTATCGTTATACATGTTAACCATCTTTTCCATATTATTTATACGTACCTCGTTACTATCCATACGTTGTGACATCTTTCCGTTATAATTCCCAAAGCCATAAATAGTAGCCCCTAATCCCGCTACTATTGCAATTATGTATATAGCAAACGCCCACTTCTTCATGAATTTTTGCTCACACACGACACCACAGTATGCCCCCTCATCTTCAAGCTCTTTGGGAAACGGATCTTTATTCATTATTAGGTTTTATCTTTCTGTGTTATATACTTTAACATATCGATAGTGCGATTAATATAAGTGTGGCCTTCCTGAACTATCTTAAAACAATTATCTGTCTTAGTTTTTAAAATGTCTATATGTGTATTAAAGATGCTCTCTATCTTCTTATTTATATCTCCATATCCACAACTGAATATATTATCTCCAAACAAGTCTAAAGCTTCCTTCCGTGGGTTAATATAAAGTTGCGGTGTCTTACATGCACCGATCTCGTATAAACGAGGGTTAGCTGAATAAGGTTCCCCGATATCTTCAAGTGTTGAATTGCCCTTATTCTCGTAAGGATTCCAGTTTATATTTCTATCCATGTTGATTACAAGGTTAGAACCAATATACATCATCTTTGTTTGATCGTTCGTTATTATTCTATTATCTCCAAACTTGCGGATAATACTATTCTGTGGAGTTTTAAGAAGTGGCCCTATGATTTTAACAGTCTTTTTATTAGTCATAGCCCAATGACAAATTTCTTCGAGAGGTTTAATCCTATCATCATAAACAGTACCTATAAAACATATATCTTGTTTCAGATGTTTATCTAATTCTTTCTTATTTTGATTAGGAATAAACGCACTAGTGGCAGTTGGTAGATAGTATGTGTCTGAATGTTTATCCGCAATCTTCTTTTCGTTTGTGAAATAGTAATCACAAAATGTTTTTTTGTTAAGAGTAATCTTAGAAGCATGTGGGTCGTCGAGAGCAATTATTCCAACCTTCATGCCACGTTTAGACCGCATCAACCAATCTGGAGTTACTATTCCACTAATATAAAGGATGTGAGTAAACTGATTATCTGCATTCATTGCCTTAGCAAGAACTAAACCCCAAGCCATTTCATGGTTATAGTATTTACACAATTCAGTCATGTCGGCAGTATCGAATGGAATCTTCATTGCCGACAATGACTGTGAGTATCCGTTAAAAACATCGTATGTTGAAAAGTGATGTATGTCTGATACTAAAAGAATCTTCATGGTTTCTCCATTTTAGTTTAAATTAAATTAGTAACAAGCTACCAAATTGTTGGCTGTAGTTCCAGACGCACAAATATCTTTAACTGCAAATTGAAACATACCAACTGGAACATTAGAAAAAATACTAAACCCAGTTCCGGTTCCAATAACCTCCGCCCCACGCGCATTAATGTTTCCAGAAGTTCCTACCCACAACATTCCACCAGCAGGATAGATTGGGATCATTGCACCTGCACCAGCATTCCCTGAAGCTCCAGAAATAAACGTGTTATGGTATGAATCTGACCTTTTGGCACAAGCATATACTGTTCCAGAAGTCGAACCACTACCAACATAGTACTCTGAACCACTTACGTATCCTCCACTACTTGCACCACTAAAAATAAATCCCTGTCCAATAAAGAAGCTATTAGATCCAGTTATCGCACCACTAGGTCCAGTTGCCGTAAATGGATATCCGGAAACTATTGTAATCGTACTATTGGTTCTGGGGATTGTACTAGTATCAAATTTATTCATTACTATCTCCTTGGTTTTTAATTTGTTTCATTACTGTGTTCCATACATTTTCAATAGGTTGTATGATTGTGTTTTCTATATTTTTAACTGGCGGCATAGAGTCTTTAATTATTTTAAGAAACCTTAAAAACTTCTGTCCTTCAAACCTCTGCGTCTTAATGTCTGACCATACGGTTCGTGCAAGGTCTTGCATAAATCCAATAGATGTCCCCCAAGGTCCACTCGAGTCTGATTTGAATTGATTAAACGCCGCTGCTGCAATCTGACCTGGTATACTTAATGCCCCGATGGAAGCTTCTCCAAACTGCTCTGCATACCACCACGGGTCTTTAAGTTTGTCCTCGTCAAATTTACCACGAGCAGAGTCTACTAGTACCCTAACAGAAGCAACAAAAGCAGGAACAACTACTCCAGCCACAAATACATTATGAAGACCTTGTGAAAACATGTTAGAATCAAATTTACCAGATTGTTTAGATTGCTGCATCATACGCATGCCACGTATAATAATCTGGCACATCTTCATACGTTGTCCGGCAAAGTATGTAAGCTGTCTGACAACAGGTATACTGTGTAATAGTGGTCTATCTATTTCATCATAGGTAGGCAACCCCTCTCTGTTAGCATCTTCTGTAAGTTGTGCAACCTTCTTATAGTATTCGTCTGTACCCTTCTCTAATTCTGGAAACATTCTTGCAACTCTATTTTCAGAAAACTTCCAGAAAGACATAGTGCAAACAGCATCGCTTGTTTGGATTGGATCTAGACCACCCTCAATACTCGCCAATCTTTTAAGACCTTTATGTTCTAATCCAAACCTTGCCCTCATGTTTGCACCAGACGAACTATCCATTATATCCATTGAACTACGACCACCTTCATATCTGTCCCGTAGTTCTGGAGAATATTTTTTAATAAGTTCGAATGTTTTTTTTACTTCAAGAGGGTTACGTCTAGTTATCAAATCTTTAACAGCGCCACCCATATCCTGATATGCGCTAACTCCCATACGAGTTGCGTATAAAAACATTGAGTGCTGTTGAATTGCAACAACCCTCATGTTCCATGATAGTGCTTGAGGTATAAACCACTTATCTAATTTATATATCCATCCACTACCGATACTATGAAATGCTTTAGGATCTTCTATTCTTTGAACCCATTTCTTTAAGTATGTTAATTCAGGAGACAACCCTCTCCGAACCATTTCGTTCTCAACACCTTTAAGAAACCTCCGTGCCAATGGAAGCTCCTTTGCGTAAGCAATGTACTTTTCAATAGCTGGATCAGTATCAGCCATTTCTTCAAATGCACCCTTCAAAACTATAGGGACATCTGATTTAATTTTTGCAACTAATGAACCTGGCTTGATACTATTGCCATCACTTGTGCCAAAGTTGGCAATTTGTTCGATTGAGTCTACGCTTTTAAGGCCCTTGTCTCCCTTACGAAGACTTGCGCGAGTTGTTATATGGAGATATGGTTTAGTCGGATCAGCCAATTCACGACCGATCTCCTTAACCGAAACTTCGTTAATCATTTTCCCACGCATAGAATAGTAATCAAACAATACTTGGGCAACATGTTTCTCTTCATCAGTCATACTATCGATTAGCTGTTTGTACTGATCTGCGGTAACCTTATATATCTTTGCAGTGTCTTGTCCTAATGCTATACCACCATTTAGTATATGATCCATTGCACCTTCAACTTTGGAATACATATACATTGCAACTCGTTGGCTCCTATTGATTTGTATCTTTTCTCCGTTGGATAATTCCCAATCAATACGTGGGACGTTGCGCTTACTTAAGACATCTCCTAATCCATAATGGAATCCTTCAGAGTATTGTTTAATCTTGTCGTAACCAATTACGTTAATTAGATTGTTTTTCAGAAAATCTTTAGACTGTGCTACAACCTGTTTCCTTTTATAACTAGCATCTTTAAGATTTTTCCATAGCTTAGTGAATGCACCAGCCTTACCAACACCATCCAAACCCTCTGCAACTGAGCGTGCGTCTTCAAACATCCATGCTGTAGTATGTTTAGAAGAAGAACGAAATACATTACGGATGATTTCACTATCATCTTTAATTGTTTTATTGGCTATGAGTTCTTCTTTGGCTTGGTTAATATGTTCATCTGACGTAGCAACCTTTTCTTCTTTATAATCTTTAATTACTTCAGTAACTTCTTTGTATTTTT
>Ga0265338_10010213_pt1 | contig 11061 bp, 15 predicted proteins | sample 42126metaG_FD_193579 | JGI IMG/M metagenome (GOLD analysis project Ga0265338, IMG submission 193579) | Rhizosphere microbial communities from Carex aquatilis grown in University of Washington, Seatle, WA, United States - 4-21-26 metaG | ecosystem: Host-associated > Plants > Roots > Rhizosphere... | reverse complement strand
TAATAGGAAGGCCCGGTCGTCCCTCCCGGTAATGCTGCGCGCCAGCTATGACGCAGCCGTGACCAATGACGACAACCGTCGCCACTGGGCCAGTGCGGACGCCTTGTCAGCCAACGCCGCCTCGCGGCCGGAAGTTCGGCGTCTGCTTCGTAATCGTTCGCGATACGAGGTCGCCAACAACAGCTACGCTCGAGGGATTGTGCTGACACTGGCCAATGACGTGATCGGCACGGGCCCGCGACTGCAGATGCTGCTGGGCGATGCAGAGGACGATGGGCTCAACGGCCTGATCGAACGAGAGTTCATTGCTTGGGCCAAGGCCGTCGATCTTCCCGGCAAACTGCGAACCATGCGAATGGCCCGGGCGCAGGATGGCGAGGCATTCGCGCTGCTGCACAGCAACCCCAAGCTGGTCAGCGCGGTGCAGTTGGATCTGAAGTTAGTGGAGGCCGATCAGGTCACCACGCCAATGTTCAGCCTGCCGACGTCCACCCTCGTGGACGGCGTCGTCTTGGACGAGTTCGGCAATCCACTGGCGTACCACGTGCTGGACTATCATCCCGGCGAATTCATGAGCACAACGCCGCTGAAGTACAGCGTTATTCCAGCGGCCAGCATGATCCACTGGTTCCGCAAGGACCGTGCTGGCCAGGCACGCGGACTGCCCGACATCATGCCGGCACTGCCACTCTTCGCGCAACTGCGAAGATACACGCTGGCGGTGATCGCCGCGGCGGAGACGGCAGCCGACTTCGCGGCCGTGCTTTTCACCGATTCCCCTGCGAACGGCGAGGCTCAGACGCTCGAGCCGATGGATGTGGTCGGGCTCGAGAAGAGGATGGCCACAGTCCTGCCCGACGGCTGGCGGCTTGGCCAGTTGGAGGCTCAGCAGCCGACGACGACCTACGACATGTTCAAGCGCGAAATCCTCAATGAAATAGCCCGCTGCCTGAACATGCCCTACAACATCGCCGCGTGCAACAGCTCCGGCTACAACTATTCCTCGGGGCGGCTGGACCACCAGACCTACTACAAGGCGATCCGCGTCGAGCAGGCCCAGTGCGAGGCCGTGGTGCTCGACCACATTCTTGACGCCTGGATGGCCGAGGCCGTGAAGGCCTACCCGGAACTGGCGGGCCTGGAAGAGTGGCCGCACCAGTGGTTCTGGGATGGGCACGAACATGTCGACCCGCAGAAGGAGGCATCCGCCCAAGAGACCCGGCTGCGGAACAACACGACTACGCTGGCCACAGAATACGCCCGTCAGGGCAAGGACTGGGAGACGGAGTTGCGCCAGCGGGCCAAGGAAGCGGCGCTGATGAAGGAACTGGGGCTCACGCCCGCACAGGTCGCACCGCAACAGAACAAGCAACCAAGTCAGCAGGACACCAAACCGCAGGATGAAAGGGCCAATGGAGACGAACAAGACCAATCCGACGCCGCCTGAGTCGCTCGCATTGACGGCTGCCATGCAGATCGACGTTGCCGCCGAGGCTGCCGATGGCAAGGCACCGCTGCCGCGGTTCACGATGGTCGCCTACACCGGCGGTCCTATGCGTGTCGCCGGCTGGCGGTTCCCGGTGATCATGGACTTGGCCGGCTTGGGCATTCCCTCGCAGTCGCGGCCTATCCGCTTTGGCCACGACGCCAACTCGGGCGTCGGCCACAGTAATTCGATCCAGGTGCGCGACGGACAACTGGTCGCCGCCGGCCTGATCTCCCGCGACACCGTGGCGGCACGCGAGGTTGTCGCCTCGGCGAGGAACGGCTTCCCATGGCAGGCGTCCATTGGCGCCAGCGTGGACCAGTTCGAGTTCGTTAAGGAAAACCAGTCCGTTCTGGTGAACGGGCGTGAATTCACCGGGCCCGTGAACGTCGTCCGCAAGGCGACTCTGGGCGAGATCAGCTTCGTAGATCTGGGCGCCGATGGCAACACGTCGGCAAGCGTGGCCGCACAGGCCAAGGAGAATACCGTCATGGATGGCACCGAAACCACTTCTACCAGTACCACCACGTCTGTCGAGGGCACGGAGGTCCAGGCCGGCACCTCGGGCAAGGATGCCCAGGTGCCGCCCATTCAGGCCGCAGCCGTCACCGCCGCCGATGCGGGCATTGTCGCCGACCCCGTCGCCGACATGCGCGCCCGCGCCGCCGCGGAACTGGACCGGATCGCTGCCGTCCGCAAGGTCTGCGGCGACAATCACCCGGAGATCGCGGCCAAGGCGATCGCCCAGGGTTGGGACGTGACGCGGACTGAGCTCGAGGTGCTCCGCGAGGAACGCCCCAAGCCCCCGGCTGTTCACGTCTCGGACAACACCGCCACGGGCCAGGTGCTCCAGGCTGCGTGCATGCTGACCGCCGGCCTCCAGAGCGTAGAGAAGCTCTGCCCCGAGCAGGCCCTCGACGTGGCTGCCAAGCGGTTCAGCGGCGGCATCGGCCTGCAGGAACTGCTGCTCGAGGCGGCCTGGGCCAACGGCTACACCGGCCGCAACTTCCGCGACAGCCGCAACGTGCTCCGCTTTGCTTTTGCGCAGGACGTGCAGGGCGAAGGCGTGTCCACCGTGGACGTCGGCGGCATTTTGTCCAATGTAGCCAACAAGTTCCTGCTGGAGGGATTCTTCAGCGTCGAGGGCACGTGGCGCAATATTTCGGCCAAAAAGAATGTGGTCGATTTTAAGGCCGTCACGTCCTACAGGCTTGTAGGCAGTGATCAGTATGAGCCGGTCGCACCGGGCGGCGAGCTCAAGCACGGGACGCTGGGCAGCGAAACCTACACGAACAGGGCCGACACCTTCGGCCTGATGCTCTCGGTGGATCGTCGTGACATCATCAACGACGACCTGGGCGCCATTACTACCGTGCCCCGCAAACTGGGGCGTGGCAGCGGCCTGAAGATCAACGATGTGTTCTGGACCATCTTCCTGAACAACTCCGCGTTCTTCACCGCCGGCAACAAGAACTACATCACGGGCGCTGACACGGCCTTGACGATTGACGGCCTGACCAAAGCCGAGCAGACGTTCATGGACCAAGTGGACTCGGACGGCAAGCCCATCGGCGTGATGCCCTCGATCATGCTGGTGCCAACGGCGCTGTCGGCCTTGGCTACGCAGCTCTACAAGGCTTTGGAGATCCGCGACAACACCGCGGGGAAGGGTGCTTACCCGACGAACAACCCGCACGCGGGCAAGTACAGCGTCGAGGTCAGCCGTTACCTGTCCAACCCCAAGTTCACGGGCAACTCCGCCAAGGGCTGGTACCTGCTGGCCGACCCGGCGGACCTGCCGATGATCGAGGTCGCCTTCCTCAACGGCCAGGAGTCGCCCACCATCGAGACGGCCTCGGCGGATTTCGGAACGCTGGGCATCCAGATGCGCGGATACCACGATTTCGGCTGCAACTTGCAGGATCCTCGCGCGGCTTTGAAGGCCAAGGGCGAGGCGTAATCTTACTGATCCAAGGACGGGAGCCCGCTGACGAGGCGGGCTCCCGCATCCGGACTTCTTTCAACGGAGCAACAAATGGCAACTGCAGTATTCGTTCAGGATGGCGAGTTCATCGACTATACCCCGACCGCAGCCGTCGCCGCGGGCGACGTGGTGGTCCAGGGCGAGATGGTGGGCGTGGCCCGCACACCGATCGCGGCAAACGCGTTGGGCAGCCTGGCAATCGTTGGTGTCTTCGAGTTCGCCAAGGCCAACCCCGATGCCACGCTGACCATAGGCGTGAACGCATACTGGGACGCGACCAACAAGGTGGCCACCTCCGTCAGCACGGCCAATAAGCTGATCGGCAAGGTGGTTCGCGGTGCGGGCAATACCGACACGACCGTCCGTATCCGGCTCTTGCAGTAGACGGAGATCCCCATGGCCGACCTGCTCCAGCAAGCGAGTCAGTGGCTGACCGACATGAGGGCCTCGCACCTGTCGCACCCGGTGCAGTACTGCCGGGGCGACAGTTGCGTCCAGGTCGCCGCCTCGGTCGGCAAGACGACTTTCGAGATCGAAGACAGCTATGGCGGCCTGGAGCGGTTTGAGAGCCGCGACTTTCTGATCCGGGCGGCCGACCTGGTGCAGGACGGCCAGGTGATTGAGCCCCAGGCGGGCGACGTGGTCCGGGAAACCGTCGGCAGCCGCATCCTTATATATAAGGTCATGGCCCCGGGCGGCGAACCCTGCTGGCGATACAGCGATCCGTTCCAGACCGCCATTCGCATCCATACCAAGCAGACCGACGTGGAGTAGCCCATGTGCAGCGACACCAACCAGTACGAGAGCATCTGCAAAGGCCAGTTCGGCGAGCTGCACACCAAACTGGACCGCCTGGACGAGGCCATTCGTGGAAACGGCAAGCCGGGCATCCAACTTCGGCTGGACCGGCTGGAGTCGGCGCAGGTCACTCGCAACCGTCTGCTTTGGCTAATCGTGGGCGCCACCATAACGCTGGCCGTGGCCGGAGTCTGGAAGCTGATATTCAGGAGCTGATATGTCCCTTGCAACTGACATTGCAGACGCCGTAGTCGCAGAGCTCAATACTGGCAGCTTCAGCCAAGCCTTCACGGCCAGACGGATGTACCTGCCGGCGTTCGATCTCAAGGACATGAAGACGCTGCATGTGACCGCAGTGCCGCGGGCCATCGACAGTCAGGCTGCCAGCCGGTCGCTGATCCAGCAGGACGTCCAGGTCGACGTGGCCGTGCAGCAGAAGGTCGACTCCGATGCCCAGATCGACGTCCTGATGGTGCTTGTGGAGGAGATCGGCGACCGCTTCCGTAACCGGATGCTGGCGGGGCTGAACGCGGTCTGGATCAAGATGGAGAACAACCCCATCTACAGCCCCGAGCATCTGGATCAATTGCAGCAGTTCACCAGTGTTTTGACCCTGACATTCCGCGTGACGAGGTAGTTATGAACACGGCTATGACAATGTTGCAAACTTTGGCCGCCTAAGCGGCCAGCATCAAAAGGGCGAGGACTCACCCTATAGGTAATTCGGACATGATCAGGCTCGACCTTCACAACTTTGACCAAGCTGCGAATGATCTCACGACGGGTATTCCAGTCGGCCTGGTCCAGGCCCTGCCTAACCTGCTGGGCGAACTGGTCCAGGTGGCTGAGCACCAGGCGAAGCTCGGCCTGCTGGACGGCATAGTCCGAAGCCGCCGTCGCTTCTTTCTCCAATTGCTCGACTCGTTGCTTGGCACTGCGTATCCGGGGCTCGAATTCGGCCTTGTCCAGCAGCCCGCTTTCGTAGGCATCGATCAAGCGGCTGATGCTGCGCCGCGTGGCGGCCAGTTGCTTGTTCACCTGCGCGATGTTCACGTCCGTTGTTTCTTCTCCGTTCATACGCCGTTCGAACTCATGGCGAAGATCGGCGGGGTTCTGAAGCATGGCGACGACATCCTCCCATACGGCTGTGTCAAGCGGTTCCATGCGGACGGACTTATTCTTGCAGACCGGCGCGCCGCCGAAGCGATAGGCGTCCGAGCCGGAGCAGCGGTAATAGCCGTAGACACGCTTCTTCTTCACGAATTTTCCATGGCCGTAGTAAGCATACCCACAGCAGCCGCACTCCACCATGCCTTGAAGCAGGTGCCTTGCCACGTCATGCTGCTCGCGACGGCGCTTGCGGTTCTCGGCCATTTGCTCGGCGATGGCGTCGAAGAGATCGTCGCTGACGATGGCTGGCACGGGAATGATGATCTGGTCTTCCGGGGCGGTCGCATAGCGAGATGCCGCATACCGCGGATGTTCCGGCCTGCCGTGAGGCGGGCGCAGCCGGGGACGGCGCTCACCGGAGCGCGTCTTGCCGAAGATGGCCTGGCCTTTGTAGGCGGTATTCCGCAGCAAGTGGCCGACAGTGGTGGCGCACCAGCGGTTGCCCCTTGCGCTGGCAATGCCTTCACGAGTAAGGCGACGAACAATCTCGCGCAGTGTCAGACGGTCTCGTCCATACCATTCGAATATCTGCCGCACTACCTTGGCTTGCTCGAAGTTCACCTGGTACTGCGCATGCCCACCGCCTTCGTGCTTGCCGATGTAGCGGTATCCGTATGGCGCGTGCATCAGCACGTTGACCGATCCGCGCTTGGCCGCGTGCCGCTTGCCACGGCGGCTGCGCTCCATGATTTTCGTTCGCTCGTACTCGGCGATCATTCCCTGCATCTGAAGGAGCAGGTCTTCTTCGGGACTGGCTCCGATGGTGTGGTTCAGGAAGACCAGTTCCACGCCGCCGCGATGGAGTTCCTCAACCAACAGCATCTGCCAAGCATACTTGCGGGCCAGTCGATCCGGGGAATGCACGTACAGCCTCTGGAAGCCGCCGGCCCAGGCCGTGTCGCGCAATCGCTCCAGGGCGGGGCGAACCAGTGTGCTGCCGGTGAAACCATCGTCAATAAAACACAGTTCGTCATCAAGCGCCAGCCCATCGGCCGCAACTCGCTGCCGCAGATCGGCAACCTGGCTGTCGATGGTGCAAGTCTGGGTTTGCTGATCGGAGGAGACGCGAGCGTAGATCGCCGCGCGAATGGAGGAAGGGTCTGTCGTTGTCTTTGGAACCATGATTTACGCTCCTTGAGCCGCAAGATGCTTTGTTCCCAACGCTTCGCTACGAGAACACCCGTCCGCGATGTGTCCGGAGATCGCACGCCGGCGGACCACCGGAACCGCCAGTTCATAGGCGCGAATGAGCACCTGGGACTCCAATCGACTTGTGACAAACGCCCGCCGCACGTCGAGCGGCGGAGTCTTGGCACGGCTTTGATCATCCATGATCGAGCCTTTCCGAAAGAGACCGGGCCGCAACTGGCTTACGGCAAGTCAGTTACACCGGGGATCATGCCCGTTCCGTATCAGGGCGTCAACCGGCTTCGCGGCACTAATCTGTCTATCGTCAACAGGCTATTTTCAACATTGGCACAACCATGAATAACATCATCATGCGATCCATCGCCGTCGGTGCGGCCTACGCGCCCTTGGTGTCGGCTAAGCTGGTCGCCAGCGTCGTGATCCAGGCCCCGGCATCCAATCTGGCCGTCGTCTCCTTCAAGGGCGATGACGGCAGCGATGTCACCTGGCAGCCCGGCGACTGGTACGAGTTCCATCGCATTGACCTGAACAGCGTCCAAGTCAAGGGAACCGTGGGCGACAAGGTGCTCCTGGTCGGAGGGACGTGGTAACATGCCCAACAGGAACACACCCCCGGCTGTCAACATCACCTGGACCGGCAATCTACAGCCACTTTTTGCCATTGAAGTATCACCGGATGCCATGATGCTACCGACCGGCAAGGACGGAACGTTGGCCCTTGCCCCCGTACCAGGCCCCGGCATTTGCGGATTCAGTTACGGAAGCAGCACAGGCCCAACAACCGAATTTGCCGCGCTGGACAAGTTGACCACCCTGAGCGTTGACGCCAACTGGGTCAATGGAAACGCAACCGGCATTTATATAAACGCCGCGAGCTTAACCTCGCTGGCCTTTCCCAACTTGCAGCTGGTAGCCGGCCAGACGAACCACGGAATCTTTATAACCGCAGGAGGCAACCTTGCCACCGTGAGTCTGCCCAAGTTGAAAGGCGTTTTCTTCATGGGCATGTTTGCGGCCGGCATTAACATCGCCAACGCCTCCATAACAACCCTGGACCTGCCCGAATTGACCCACTTGGAAGGTCTAGGAATGGTCATTGGCATAAACCTCAACTCGGACCCCGCGCTAACGACCATTAACGCGCCCAAACTTGTTACGGTCGTCGCAGGAAGCAATGCACTTTCCGTGGTAAACACCACGGTCAACATTGCAAACTTGACCTTTGGAGCCATTGGGACAACCAAGACCATCATCGGCGGTTTTCAACTGACCGGCCAGAAGCTGACGCAAACCAGCGTCGACAACCTCCTTGCCCTTTTGGCGAGCCTTGACGGCACAGGCGGCACAACCCAACACGCCGGATATGTAACAAACATTAGCGGAGGCACCAGCGCCGCCCCGACATTCACTGGGCAGACCTCGACATCCACCAGCGTAGCCACTGGAGGCGGTGTCTGCACGTTCACCACGAGCAGCACTAACCCGCCTTACGCGGCCGGCGACCTGGTGACGATTACCGGAGCGACCACAGCAGGGTATAACGGGACCTTCCAGATCCTCGCGTCACCAGCCCCTGACGCTACCCACTTTACGGTCACTAACTCCACCACCGGCACGATTGGCACCGCGACGATTAAGCGGACCAAGACCACCACAGAGAGTTATTACAACTGGCAAAAGGTTAGCCTGCGAGCCTCCACCACGATCACCACTAACTAAGGACACGGCCCGATGCTCTGGAATCTCATATACAGCGACACCGCGGTCGTCGCGTTCTTTTCGGCCGTCGCAACCGCCCAAACTGGCTACAACGGGAGCCTCTACAACTTGGAGCAATTCGCCACTAAGGCCGCCGCGATTGCACGAGTGGACGCCCTCGGTTTAGCACATGGCACCGATGCGAATGGCGACCCAACGCCGCCTAAGGATATGGCCTGATGATCGGCGTGAAGATCGACAAGTCTATGTTCTTTGACCGCAAGCCGGTCATGGACGCCGTGGGCAAGGCCACGCGCAAGGTGCTGTCGAAGTTCGGCGCGTTTGTGCGGACCACGGCCCGCAGCAGCATCCGCAAGCGAAAGGCGATCAGCAAGCCTGGCCAGCCGCCCAGTTCGCACGTGGGCCTGCTGAAGAAGCTGATCTACTTCGGCTATGACGCCGGGCGGCGGTCGGTGGTGATCGGCCCTGCACCGCTCAATGGCACGGCAAAGGCGCCGCCGCTGCTGGAGTATGGCGGCCAAGCCAGGCTGCGCGACCGCAAGGGCAAGACTGTGATCGCAACGTACAGGCCGCGTGCCTTCATGGGGCCGGCCTTTGAGAAAGAGAAACGCAAGCTCCCGGCCCTATGGGCGAACAGCGTGAAGTAAGGAGAGAACCATGCCCGAAACCGTTACCGTCCGCTATTCCATCGATGCCAAGCTCTTCTACTCCACCGGTGGCATAGGCGACTCGCCGTCGTGGACCGAGTTGGCCATCGTCAAGGACGTGACTCTGACGATGGAGAAGAACGAGTTCGACGTGTCCACCCGCGCCAATGGCGGATGGAAGGCCGCTGCCGGCGGGATGAATGAGTCGTCGATCGAGTTCGAGATGCTGTGGGACCCGACCAACCCGGGCTTCGTGGCCATCGAATCCGCCTTCATCTCCAATACACCCATCGGCATCGCCTGCATGGACGGCCCAGTCTCCGGCGGCCGCGGCCTGTGGGCCGACATGGCCGTACTGGGCTTCACCCGCAACGAAAAGCTCGAAGAGGGCATCACCGCGACCGTCAAGATGAAGCCGACCTACTCGGCCAACCCGCCGCAGTACAAGCCCGGCAGCTAATCGCTCTTCCCGTACTCTTCAAGTGCCTCCACAACATCATGATCATGTCGCAGAACAACCCGGACTTCCGCAAACGGCCAGGGTCGCAGCATGCAGTCCTTGAACGCGGCGACGAAGTAAGCCAACTTCAAATGTCCGTACCCAGTGGCCAGGGCAGGCACGGCCACAGTCGCGCAGTGTTTGTTCGCGAGCATCGTCAGGGCGTTTCCAAGCGCCTTCTCGACCAGCAACCGGGAAGAGTCATAGAAGCCGTCAACGGCAACGGTATACACGATGCACTTGAAATGCGTCGGGCTTGGGCCAATCTCCATGGCGAATCCAGGCTCCACAAACCGCCTGTTGGACTTTCGAAGGTACTCATGCAACTCCTGCTGCATGTTGTCTCCTCCGCGAAGCAGAAGTTCGCCGTTCACGCCGCCAGACATGTTCAACAGAACGTTGCCGGTACAAACAAGACCTTCCACGGGTTCGTCCACAATGTCGCCAGCTTTGAACATGATTCGCATAGTAGTTGTCTCGCTAAATACATCATCGCCTAAGGAGTGACCGCTGTGAAGACATTTAGGGATAACGCCGGCCGCACCTGGACCATCAGTATCAACGTCGCGGCCATCAAGCGCGTGAAGTCGCTTCTGGACGTGAACCTTCTGGACACGGCCGGCGGCAGGCTGATTGACCGGCTCATCAGCGATCCGGTCCTGCTGGTGGACGTGCTGTACGCCCTGTGCAAGCCCGATGCCGACGCCGCCTCGATCACTGATGAAAAGTTCGGCGAGGCCATGGCCGGTGATGCCATCGACCTTGCCACCACCGCCATGCTGGAGGAGTTGGCGGATTTTTTCCCGAAAGACAGGGACCGCCAGAGGGCCAGGCGGGTCCTGTCGATGATCGGCCGGATGATGGACAAGGCCCAGGACGCCCTGGACGCGAAGCTGACGGCGACGGAGCCGCAGATCGAGACGATGCTGGCGGCGGCGATGGACAGCGAGCTTTCGGGATTGTCTACCAGCTCGCCGGGATCGTCGGCGTCGATCCTGACCCCCTGACGCTGCGGGAACTGGCGTGGATGGCCGAGGGCCGATGCCGCGAGGACTGGGCGCACACCAGCACGGTGATGGCGCTGCTGGCCAACATCAACCGCGACCCGAGAAAGAAGTCCACGCCGTTCAAGCCCGCGGACTTCGACCCGTACGTGCATCTGGACCGCAAGGCGGCAGGCCAGGCGTTCGATGATCGTCTGCCCGGCAGTATTGACACACTGGTTACGGTCTTTGTTGACCGTGTTCAACAGAAAGGACTCAAGGATGAGAAGCGGTGAAAGAGCAAAGCGTGTGCTGTGCATCGTGGCCCTGGTGGTGATCGTGGGGCTGATGGCGATGCTGGCCGGGTGCGGAAACGTGACTCTCAAGGGCGATGCCATGACGGCGGCCCAGCAGTCCACGATGGACGCATACCAGGCGGTCCAGCGGGCAGACGCCGACCCCGCTACTCCCGAGTGGGAGAAGGCGTATTTGCAGGAAAACTTCAAGCAATGGCGGTTCTACGTCCGCTCCGCGAACAAGGACGCCAACTGGGGCCCCAAGCTTTCTAGCGAAACCAACGAAGGCGGTGCGAAATGACCATGACTACCGAACAGATCGCCCAGGCG
>Ga0265338_10010212_pt1 | contig 11061 bp, 14 predicted proteins | sample 42126metaG_FD_193579 | JGI IMG/M metagenome (GOLD analysis project Ga0265338, IMG submission 193579) | Rhizosphere microbial communities from Carex aquatilis grown in University of Washington, Seatle, WA, United States - 4-21-26 metaG | ecosystem: Host-associated > Plants > Roots > Rhizosphere... | reverse complement strand
CTCGCAAACGGGCATCGACCACCCCGGCATCGCCGACAGCCAACGACGCATCAACGCCGGTTCCGTATACGCCTGCCACACCAGATTCACCGGCGCATCAAAGCTCCGCTTCACCAGGACTTCTCGATCTGAGGGAGTGGTCACTTCAGCAGGTTTCATTTGTTTCGCTCCTCTTTCTGTGCTTGCTTCAACTCGGCGAGTAACGCGTCGAGCCGCTTGTAGTTGCCTTCCCAAAGCTCTTGCACTTTCTCCAGCCAATCCGTGACCACTTTCAATTGCTCCGTCTCCAGCTTGCAGGGCCGCAACTGGGCCACTCGACTACGCGAAATCAGCCCCGCCGATTCCAACACCTTCAGGTGCGACGAGATCGTAGGTTGCGTCAACGAGAAGTGGCCGACCAAGTCGGTTACGGACGCCTCGCCGCGAGCCAGATGCACCAGGATTCCACGTCGAGTGGGGTCGGCAAGAGCGGCAAATGCTTGGTCCAGTCGGTTCATCTACATAGAATATCGTCAATATAGATTATCGTCAATATACGAATTCCGAATTCGCTGGAAATTAGGCCCCGTAGGGCCGCCGAAAAATCTGGTTCGGCGCTTGACACGGCAAGTATACGTCAGTACACTACTGCCTGCTAGCATGAAGCTGGCGTCAATCTCCTGTGGGTGGTCGCCGCGGCGCTGGCCGGAGTCGATCTTCGGCCGGCGGCCGTGCCCCTTTCGAATCGACCACGACAGCCTGAAAAGCGCGCGGGCCAAGGGCATGGTGGCACCATGTCTCGCGTGCGAGCGGGCCGGGAGGTACTTCCATGAAGAAGCAAGCTCGTGATTGGCAATTCTCGACCGACGACGATGGCGACTCCGTGATCCGCACCTCGCGCGCTGGCGGCCGGCGGCGGTTCCGGGTGGAGGTGGTTTTTGAACCCCGCGCGGCCAGGGAGCTGGTGGCCGAATTCGGCACGCGAAAGGAAGCGGAAAAACTGGCCAGGTGGTTTGGCCGCCGTGGCCCGCTGCGGGCCGAGGTCACGCCGATCGCCGCCACGAAGCGGCTGGATCGCAAGCGCAGGGTCGCCGGATGACGTCGGTCCATCGACACGGTTGTTCGTTGGCGGTTTGTTTGCTGTTCTTTGACAAGTTGGTTGCCGAATTCAGCACGAGAAAGGAAGCGGAGAAGGCGTGATATAGGATATAAGTTGTTTTATATCAATGTATTATGTCACTCACCGCCATCTTGGTCACGCCTCGGAAGACAACAAACTATATCATTAATGAGTATCATTTCATTTACTTTTACATCGTGGACGATATAGTTTGTGAATAGGAGGATTCAGCAATGGGCAGCTCAAACGACCTTGCGCGGGCTTTTCGCTTGCGGCGACAGGTTCTTAAAATGAGCCTTAGCGAGCTCGCGGCCCGGAGTGGCGTATCGCATGCCACGGTCCAAAGAATCCTCTCGGGGGTCGAAACAACATCACGCTTCGACAACCTGATGGCCATTGCCAACGCCCTTGGAATGGAACTCGTTGCGTCGGAGCGTTGCTCCCCGCAAGAGTTTCGCGAACAGCAGGCGGAGGCAAAGGCGCGGAAGCTGGTCGGCATGGTTCAGGCCACCTCGGCGCTTGAGTCACAAGCGGTTGGTGAGGCAACGCTCCAATCGATGGTTCAGCAGACCACGCATGAATTACTGGCCGGCTCGAACCGAAGGCTCTGGTCGGACCTGTGATCCCTTGGGAGCCCATTCCCGGCGAGACGCCGATCGACGACGTTTCCGTCTTGAAGCTGGCCATTCGAACTCGTTCCGAACTGAACGACGCCGAAGCCGCCAACATTCGGCGCGCGGTCGTCAAGTATCTCTCTAAACGACCAAGTCGAAGAACCGCGAAATTTGACCTCGCCTGGCTTTTGCGCCTTCATCGCGAAATGTTTGGGGACGTTTGGAAATGGGCCGGTACTGTGCGAGTGAGGCCGGTCAACATCGGCGTGCCGTTTTACCAGATTCAGCTCGAACTTCAGAAGCTCTTGGGCGACCTTTCCGTTTGGGGCGAAAGTCGAATGGACCTCGTGGAGCAGGCGGCAAGGCTGCATTATCGAGCCGTCGCAATTCATCCGTTTCTGAACGGCAACGGCCGCTGGTCGCGCTTGCTGGCGAACATCTGGCTTCGGTTGAATCGTGTCCCGCTCACCAACTGGCCCGATGATGCGATCGGCACCGAGAGTTGTCTCCGCGCGGAGTACATTGCGGCCATTAAGGAGGTCGATCTCAAAGGAGACTACGATCCGCTGATTGCGATGCATCGGCGTTTCTCCGGTTAGCGCGTAAGCCACGCCAAGCCCCGGTGCGGATATGCTATCCCAAGGTGCGACTGCCGCTCGTGGCAGAAGGTGCATGGAAAGCGCGGCTTTCTTCGCAAGAGGCCAGGGGCTTGCCCCCTGGAGTTTCACGTTGGTCTCTAGATCGAAAGCGGTCGCCATCCCGTCGACCGTTTCGCCTCGCAGGCCGCCGAAGGCGGCCTGCGAGGCGAAACGGACACAAGTAGGTAAATCGGAAGGCATGCGCGTCTAGAAAACGAGCGTGAATCTCCAGGGGACAAGCCCCTGGCCTCAATGAGAACGAGGGCAACTTCTTCTAGAAAACCAGCGTGAAAACTCCACGGGGCAAGCCCGTGGCATCTTGGGCGCGGCAATTCGAATGCTATGGGTGCGGGTGGATGTGCAGGTTCGGTCGGGCTTGCTGCAAATCGGCGAGACCGACTTCTGTGACCTCGGTCCCTTCGAGGTAGAGCGATTCCAAAGGATCGTGGTCCGAGTCTTTCAGGTGCGCCAAGCCCGCGTCGGTGATCGGGGCGTTCTGCAAGATCAGCGAACGCAAAGCGGGCCAGCGGTCGACGTACTCCAGCGCCTCATCGCCGATATGGCTTTGGCCAAAGCGAAGCAGCTCAAGATGCTGAAGCGCAGCCAATTCGGCGAAACCGGCGGCGGTTACCTCGGCGCTGGCCAGGTTGAGGATCTTGAGGCGCTTCAGACCGGCGAGCGATTCGATGGCGGAGTCGGTCGCCGTTGTTTCGCCCAGAACTAGTTTTTCCAGGTCCACGAGCCCACGCAGGTGCGCCAAGCCGGCGTCGCCCACGCGTGTCTTTCGCAATGTCAACTCCCGCAATTCCGTCAGGTCCGCAAGCCGCGCCAAATCAGCGTCATCGACCAGTTCATCTTCGACGACGATCGAGTGCGACGTGCCACGGGCCACTTGAGCAACCTGTTCGGCGAATTTTCCGGTGCGGCGTGGCGCGGCGGAGGCCGGCGATTTCGGCGGCGGCGCACAATTGGCAAACAACGCGAGACAACCGGCGAGCGACAGAGCGGCCAACGGGAGGCCGGCAAACGTCAAGCGGCCAAACGTGGCGCCGTTCGTACGCGTCGCAATCGACATCAGCGTTCAATGCCAAAGTCGCCGGCCATCTGTCGCCAAACCGCATGGATGTGGTTGGCCGGGTTGCCGGCGCTGTCGGGCTGGGTGTTGCAGAACTCGATCAGAAACGTGGGGCCCTGCACGCGATAGTAATGCCCGATGCCAGGCTTGTCGGCGCCGGACCAGGCAAAATGGAGTTTTTCGATTCCGGCCTCGCGAATTTCAGCCTGCCGCGCCGCGCCCTCGTCGGCGAGCATGTTGTCGGTGTAGGCGGTGATCAGGCTCCGCAGAATGGCGATTTGCTCGTCGGTCATTTCCGACGCCGGCAGACCTTCGGGCGGCGTATTGGGGGCCTGGGGTTCGCCCGCCCCGCGGAGGTCGTTGGGCGCCTTCTCGGCGATCACCGCCTTGCCCCGCTGTTCGGCCGTCAGGGCCGCCAACAACTTGAACGCCTGCTCTTCCTCGTGGCGCAAAACACGGGTGCCCTTGGCTGGACCAACACCGACCGACGATTGCACCTCGGCCGGGTTGGCGCCATAGAAGGCGGGCGTGATCGAGGCGAGCTTGCCCGCTTCGACCACGAAATTCAGCGACAGGTGGTGCCCCTCGACGCTCCACCCCCAGCGACTGGCCGAGCCGGGCTCGCCAAAAACCGTGAAGTAATATCGCTCCGGGTCGCGCAGCGGCTTGCCCGGCACACCCTTTTCGAGCTCTCGCAGGATCTTCTCCAACTCCATGATCGTCGTCGCCTTCTGATAACCCAGCTTGCTCACACCCGTTTCGAGCAGGGCGTGCGCCCGTTTCCGCTGATCGGCATTCATCTCCTTGACTTGCAATCCCTTGCGCTTGTCTTTGGGGATGAAGTGCCAGTCGAGGCGGGCCGGGTCGTCGAAAGCCATTGAAGCCTGCGCTCGTTGTTCGGCCGGCAAGGCGGCCAGAAACTTGTCGGCGGCCTGGGCCATGTCGGCCGCGGAGGGCCGCAAGTTCAGCGCGGCCATCGCGCCGCCGGAACCGAGCAGAACCAAAGCGAGAACGGCAAGCGGCTTACGAGAGTGCATGGTGGGGATTCTCCTGCGGGCGGGCGGACTCAAGAATACTACGATAACCTGGAGGGAAGGAAGAAGGAAGCCGCCAGGTGTGGCTTTCACACCCATAGAAATGGTACGCCTCCTCGACACACCCGGATGAAACTCGGCCTTTACCCGACAAGCTTTCAACTTGCTTCTAATCTCCCCTCAGCCTCCTCCAAACCACAGGCGCGAGCCCGATGGCGATCCCCGTCAGCATGCCGACGGCGTGGGCCATGTTGGCGACCGATCCCACGGTGCCCGTCATGCAAAGGACGAACCAGCCGACCATCACGACGATAAACCGCGGGTCCAAGCGGATGCCGGCGGCGGGGTCGAAGCGGTGCTTCATCCAAATAAATCCGAACAGGCCGTAGACCACGCCCGACATGCCGCCGAACAGGGGGCCGGCATGCGCATACTGTGCCAGGTTCGACGGGATCGCGATGGCGATTACGGTGAACGCCATCCAAATCGGGCCGCGGCGGGCTTCGACGATCCGTCCGATATCGAACAGGATCCACATGTTGAACAGCAAGTGCAGCAGTGTGAAGTGAATGAAGATCGGCGTGACCAGTCGCCAGACCTGGCCCGCCGCGATCTCAGAAAGGCCAAGCCATTCGACCCCACCGGGGATCTTCTGAAACGATGAGATGCTCAGGTACTGGACCAAGGGCGAGTCGTGCGCGCCTTGCTGCGACCCGACCGCCACCAGAACCGAGACGACGATCAAGAACAGGGTCACCGGCGTTCGTCCCGGCGCGGCCCGGTTCCAACGCTGGCGGAGATCGACGTAATTCTTGCGTGCTTTGCGGTCCTTGGCGACTTCGTCGCGAAGGATCTGGCGGGCGGCTTCGAACGCCTTGACGTAACGGGGGTCGTCCGGCTGGCGTAAGTACTCCGCCAGCTCGTTGGCGGCCTTCTCGACATGCTCCTCTTCGCGGACCCAAACCGCGAAGCCCCCTTCGCCCGGCTCAACCTTGGAAGAAATGCCCAAAGTCAGAAGATAACCATAGAACCGCCGGGCCTGGCCTTCGTTCGAAATCGTGCCGGCGAGTCGCATGGGGAGGGTTGAGTGCTGAGGTGGTGCCAGTTCCAGAGGGCCTATGATAACCGGCGGAGCGGCGATTCCAAATGGCCAGCGCAGTGACGAAAACCGAGAAACCGCGAAACGGATGCCAAAGACCAACGAGCAGGCCCAAGGTGGCGGATGCTTCCGATTCAGGTTAACCTTGTACCAAAGCGATTCGACCCAAGCCTCACGGAGCCACGCCATGACACCCGAATTTCACACCAGCCGCCGGCAGCTACTTACCGCCGGCGCCGCCGGGCTGGCGAGCCTGGCCGTCGGCGCGCAGAACGCGAAGGCGACGGAAGAGGCCGCAGCGGCCGGAGGGGGCGCGGTCCCCGGCAAGATCTACAAGATCGGCGTGGTCTCGGCCTCGATCGGCGGCGTGCCGCAGAAGACCAACGGCCACACCTGGCACTTTGCCAACGGCTTCCATCCCGAGTGCGATCTCGACGTGGTGAAAAAGTACCTCGACCCCGGCTCGGCCGACTTCTTCCGGAAATGCCTGCGCAATCCGAGTTTGAATTTCGACCAGCTCCCCTTCGCCGATACGCGGATCACCCACGTTTACGACGCCGATCCGGCGAGCGCCGCGATGTTCGCCGAAGCATTCCCCGGCGTGGCCGTGGCCACATCGCTCGAGGCAATGGCGCAGGAGGTCGACGCGGTTTGGATGGGCGACGCATCGGGCCGCGGCGAGGACCATTTCGACCTGGTGGCACCGGGGCTGGCGCGCGGCCTGCCCACCTTTTGCGACAAACCGATCGGAGGCACGGTGGCCAACACCAGAAAGATTCTGGAGTTCGCCCGGTCGCACCAGGCGCCGTTGATGTCGTCGAGCCTGTTCCGGCACCAGTGGGGCACCGAGGAGGCGCTGCGGATGCGCGATTCGGGCGAGTTTGGCGCGATCCACTATTTGATCGCCAGCCAGGCGGGGGGCTGGAGCTTGCCAAGCTGGTTCATCTACGGCCAGCACCCGACCTGGATGGCCGTCACGCTCGCCGGCCCGAAGGTCGAAGCCGTGAGCATGTACGCCCGCGAGAACTCGTGCCACGCGCTTTTGACCTACGGCGACCGGATGCCCGCCGAAGTCTGGTACGGCCGGCCCGACGTGGGCCAATTCTATTGTTCGACGTCGGTCCACTTCGAGAAGAAGACCTTTGAGTGGACGCCGTCGATCGAGGGGAACTACTGGTACGGTCACCACTACCAGATGTTCCGCATGGCGCGGACGTTCCTGGAGATGGTGCGCACGCGTCGCGAACCGGTACCGCACGAGGAGATTCTGGCGGTGACCGCCGTGATTCACGCGGGAGCCAGGTCGCTGGCCGAAAAGAGCCGGCTGGTTGAGCTCGCGGAAGTAGGTTAGGCGGCCGGCCTGGGGGGTCGAAAGCAAGCTGTTGCCTTGTTTCATTGTTATTGTCGAGGGTCTTTGATCGCAGTAGAATTCAAGCAGATTGGCGATGGCTGACCGGCCGGTGTGTCAGCTTGGGAGAGCAGATGTATTGCCACAACAGGTTCGCCTATGGTTGCGTTAAAAACACAAACTAGCCAGCACCTGGGCGTGGGTCTCTATAGTATGGCGGACGCTGCGAGACTACTCCGCATCAAACCGGCAACGCTTCGCTTGTGGACATCTTCCACGGATCGATTGGTGCCTCGCCGCCTACCAGTCGAAGAAAATAGCATTACATTCGCGGAATTGATGGAATTGCATTTTATTGCGATGTTCCGCAGCGAAGGTGTCTCGCTCCAGACAATCCGCAGGGCTTCGATGGCAGCCGCTGCCAGGTTTTCCACGGATTACCCGTTCTCCGTCAAGCGATTCGACACGGATGGTCGAACCGTGTTTGCGACGCTGATCGACGAAGAGAAGGATCGCGTGGTGGTTGAGGATTTGAAAAAAGGCCAGTACGTGTTCGATACGGTTATGAAACCATTTTTTCATTGGCTCGATTTTGGTGGCGAAGTGGAAGTCACCCGTTTTTGGCCGATGGAGAAAAAGGGCCGAGTCGTTTTGGACCCGCAACGGAAGTTCGGCAAACCAATTGACGCGGGGTCAGGCATCCCCACGAGAGCCATCTACAACGCAACGCTGGCAGGCGGCGGCCAAGAGCCAAAAGTCGTGGCGAAATGGCTGGGCATCCCATTACAAGCAGTTCAGGCGGCGATTGCATTCGAGTCGTCGCTTCATGAGTGAAATATTTCTTCGATAATTGCGTGTCGTATCCTCAGGGACACCAATTCAGTTTTCATCAGTTGCGACTTGAGCGTTCCTCCCACAGTTGTATCCCCCAAGCCCGTTCGTGCACACGGCGGTCGGGGTGCCTGATCGGGCCTTTCTGGTTCAAACGGTCGCACCGTCAATACCAGACCGCCATCACCACCAGGAAGGCCAGCCAGAGCACCAAGGCGATCGACGTCGCCAGCAGAAACGCCAGGTGCTTGCGGGGCGGATTGGCCGGCGGAAGCTTCGGCTTCGCGGGTTCCGGCGCGAGATCGCTACGGCGTTCTGCCGGCGCATTGCCGCGGCTACGGGCGGGTGAGCGGCGTTTCGACATGGGGGATGGAACCGGGTGCGTCTACCATGACCGGCCGTGAAGCGGCGACATAATATAACAGCCGGGTTACGTTTCCAAGTGACGAAAGAAGGATGGCCCCTTGAAAACCTGCCCCACGTTTCTTGCGGATGTATTACCCCAGCAACTCCCGCGCGCGGCAAAACACCGCGTCGAACATCGGCTCGGTGAGTTTGCCGGTGAACGTGTTCTGCTGGCTGGGATGGTAACTTCCCAGGAGCCACCTTCCGCCGGCCAGTTCCACGCAAGCCGCGTGGCCGAACTTGGGGGCCGTTCCGACCAGCCACTGCCGATGCCGCGCTTCGACCGCGACCGCCCGCCAGGCAATCTGCCCCAACGCCAGGAGCACGCGCGCCGACAAGAGGTCGATCGACTGCTGGAGCCAGGGCCGGCAATTGGCGATTTCCTCCGGCGTCGGCTTGTTGTCGGGCGGGGCGCAATGGCAGACGGCGGTGATCGCGCAGTCGGTCAAAGCCAGGCCGTCGCGCGCATCGGTGGTGGTGGCCTGGTTGGCGAAGCCGGCCTTGTGAAGCGCGCGGTAGAGCCACTCGCCGCTGCGATCGCCGGTGAACATCCTGCCGGTGCGGTTGGCTCCGTGCGCCGCCGGCGCCAGGCCGACGATCAAGAGCCTTGCCCGCGGGTCGCCAAAGTTCGGCACCGGCCGGCCCCAGTAGTCGCACGCGAGAAAAGCCTTGCGTTTTTCACGGGCGACGTCGCGGCAATACTCGCGCAGCCGCGGGCAAGACTCGCAAGCAACGATGCGACGGTTGAGCTGGTTCCAGGTTTTGGAGGCCAAGGGTCACCTCCGCGGACGATTCGACGCGTACCTGGCGACCGCCTCTTTCAGCGCTGCCACGACCTGTTCCTGTTGCGATTCTTCGAGCCCGGGAAAAATCGGCAAGAACATGGTCTGCCGCGCAACGGCGTCGGTGTTGGGCAATGAGATCCGCTGCGACGACTGTTCGAAGTAAGGCTCATGGCACAACGACTGGATACCCCTGCGGCACGAAATGCCGCGCTGGGCCATGTGCCGCAGGATGTCGGCAATCGCGCCTTCGGATGCATGAGGGATCGTGACACAATAGGAAGAGTAACAGTGGGTCGCGTAGGGCGGAACAAAGGGGGGGCGAATTTCGTCGAGGTCGGCGAAACGCCGATCGTAATATGCCGCCTGCGAGGTTCGCATTTCGAGCATCCGCTGAAGTTTTCGCAATTGTGCGATTCCCACGGCGGCCTGAATGTCGGTCAGCCGGTAATTAAAGCCCGGCTCAGGATAAACATGCTCAAGCGTGCCCAACGCGCGATGGCGCTCGACGTCGGAAATGCTGGCACCGGCCGACCGCAGCCGCCGCGCCCGCTCGTCGGACTGCTGGTGAAAAAGCGTCAGCACGCCTCCCTCGCCGGTCGTAATCATCTTCCGCGGGTGCAGGCTGAAGACGGTCGGATGGCCGTGGCTCCCAAGGTACGCTCCGCGGTACTTGGCGCCCAGCGCGGTGGCGGCGTCTTCAACGATGAACAGCTCACGTCGGCGCGCCAGTTCGCGAAAACCATCCAAGTCGGCGGGAAGCCCGATCTGGTGAACGACGACGATGCCTCGGACGTCGGCCGTGAGCACGGCCTCGGCGTCGGAGGGCCCCATGTTGAACGTCCTCGGGTCGATATCGGCGAAGACGGGCAATCCTCCGGCCATGCACACGGCGTTGACCGTGGCCATGCAGGTATGGGCCGGGACCACGACCTTTTCGCCACGCCGTAGCCCGGAGAGCTGTAACGCGAGATGCAGGGCCGACGTCGCGGAGTTGGTGGCGACGGCCCACGGCGCACCCAGCCAGGCGGCAAGACGGTCTTCGAATTCTTTGACCTTTGGTCCCTGGCTGATCCAACCCGACCGCAGGACCGTTTCGACCTCGCGCAGCTCGTCGTCGTCGATCCACGGTTTCAAGAGCGGAATTTGGTTGTCGAACTGGCTCATCGATCTCGATTTCTAATGGCCACGAAGAACAGAAGAAGAGGAGCAGGATAGCCACGAAAAACACGAAAAGACACAAAAAAGGGAATCGCTAGGTTGGTCCCTTCGCGTCACGTTGCTTGCCCTTCCATCTTTCACTTTTGGAGCATTTGTGTCATTTCGCCACGAAGAACAGAAGAAGAGGAGCAGGATAGCCACGAAAAACACGAAGTCCCTTCGCGTCGCCCTTCCATCTTTCAATTTTCGCGCATTTTTGTGTTCTTCGTGGCCATCCTGATTTCGTAGCTCTGCTGATTTTGGCAAGGCGTCAGTTGGTTTGCGTGAGCAGATACTTTTTCACATGCAATTTCGAGGAACCAAAATTGATCAGCAAGCCGGTTTCAAGTCGGGAAGAGCGCAGGTAGCCGAGGATTTGGGCGACATGCTCCTCGGCAACTTCCTTGACGGCTTTAAGTTCTACGATCAGTCGGTCTTCGACCAACAAGTCGGCAAAGTACTCGCCAAGCACCATTCCGTCCTCATCGTAGACGGTTAATGGGTGTTGTTGTTTGACCGAAATTCCTTGTTTCCGCAACCTATGGGCCAGCGCGTTCTCGTAGACTTTTTCCAAGTGCCCGTTGCGATGGTAACAATGGATTGCGAAGCTCGTCTCACGGACTACGTCGCACAGCTCATTGACGTCTTGGAAGTTCACCGGTCGCCTCCGCAATGGGCCAGGATCGACAGCCGTAGTAAAACAAGAAAAACGGGATGGCCACGAAAAACACGACAAGGCACGAAAAAAGGTAATGCTGGGTGTGGCTTGTTTTCACCCGTGCGAAGTCGACCGCAATTTCCATCTTTCCATTTTTGCGCATTTTTGTGATTTTCGTGGCCAGCTCTTTCTTCGTCGTCGTCTATTCGGGCACGGCGCCAGCGGGGAGTAAAGTCTGCACATCGCGACACAGGACCTCTCGCGACGCGCAGACTTTA
>Ga0265338_10010211_pt1 | contig 11063 bp, 10 predicted proteins | sample 42126metaG_FD_193579 | JGI IMG/M metagenome (GOLD analysis project Ga0265338, IMG submission 193579) | Rhizosphere microbial communities from Carex aquatilis grown in University of Washington, Seatle, WA, United States - 4-21-26 metaG | ecosystem: Host-associated > Plants > Roots > Rhizosphere... | reverse complement strand
GAGAACTGCGTGCTGGTGGCCGTGGCCAATCACTGCCTGCTGCACACCGGCCACAGGATTTCCGAGAGCTTCATCGACTACATGGGCATGTACAACGCGCAGACCATTGCCCAGGCGCTCGGCCGGGTCGATGTTTCCGAAGCCTGGACTCCCGCAACCCTTACCGAATACGGGATGGTGAATCCTGAGGACGCCAAGCCGGGAATGCTCATCGGCTTCGAGGCAGAGAACGGTCCTCACTGCGGCGTGCTTATGGCCGGCAACATGGTGGTAAGCTATGGCGAAGTAGTACCGCTTACCGCTGAAATCGAGGAGGCTTGGGAAGCTACGTGGACGATGACACGCCCCTAGACCCGGAAACGGAACGCGAGCTTCGCGACACCATGGACCAGGCAGGACGCAACGCCCGTGAAGACGGAATGCTGGAGATGGCTAAGTACCTCCGGCGTCAGTACCTCCTGTTCCGGACGCAGGGATTCAGCAAGCGGCAGTCTTTCCAGATGACGAGCTACCTTTACCAGGTAATGCTCATGAGGGGCGCACATGGCTAACAGCATCTCACAGGTCCGGGCAGCACTCGCGAGCCAGATCCAGGAGAAGACCGGCCTGAAGACATTCTCCGAGCAGCCGGACCAGATCAACCCGCCGTGCGGTGCCATTCTCCCCGGGTCGCCGTACGCCAAGTACGGGATCACGCTAGGCGAGCCGACTATGAACGCGCCGATCGGGAACCAGATCCCCGTCGCGTGCGACCTTAACCTCGTCGTGGCCGTGTACACAGCACGCTCTCCCTCTCTTCAGCGTGCCCAGCAGGCCGTAGACTCCTACCTCGGGTTCTTCCCGAACTCTAATCAGGTGTCAATCCCGATGGCAATCCTCGCTGACCCTACCCTCGGCGGCATTGTCGAGTACGCGGAGCCAATGCTGGTGCAGGCGTACGGTGAGATCAACATCGCCGGGCAGGACTACTTCCAGGGCAGGATCACGGTAGCCGTCTCGGTTACCCAGGACTTGGGGGTGTAATGGGCTGGGCAAGCGGGTCACTGACATTCGACAGCATCTTCAAGCCGCTTCAGGAACTCTACGACGAGGGCAACATGCCTGCGGAGACCCTGAAGACCGTAGCCAAGATCATCATCGAGACATTCCAGGACTCTGACTGGGACACGCAGGACGAGAGCCTTGAGACCTTCGAGGGCTGCGAGCCGATCATCGAGGCGTTCAGGGAAGTAAGCCCCGAGCTGTTCCTGTTCGAGGACGAGTAATGCGAATCCTCATGGTTCACCCCGGTCCTGAGTTCTCCGTGGCCGACGTGTTCAACGGCTGGCTGAAGGCATTCCAGAAGCAGGGGCACGAGGTTAAGGTATTCAACACCAACGACCGCCTCAGCTTCTACAGCCAGGTCTCCATTCCCGACTACACCAAGGGTGCGATCGACCCCCGTACCGGCGAGCCCCCGTGGCGTAAGGCCATGACCAAGGAAGACGCCGTGGTGGCCGCTATGCAGGGGCTAACCCACGACCTTTACGAGGTGTGGCCGCACATGGTTTTCTTCGTGTCCGCGTTCTTCACGCCGGCCTGGGTAATGGACCTGATCCGCCAGCGCCGTCACAAGCTCGTGATCCTCCACACCGAATCTCCCTACCAGGATGACGAGCAGTTGATGCGCGCCCAGTACGCGACGCTGAACCTGCTGAATGACCCGGCCAACATCGAGGAGTACGCCTCCCTGGCACCCGCGATGTACATGCCGCACTCATATGACCCGGAGATTCATTACCCCAGCCGGGTTAAGGACATCGACTTCTCCTTCATCGGAACCATGTTCGCATCACGTAAGGAATTCTTCGAGAAGCTGCTGTCCCAGCCCGGCATGCAGGCGTACCAGAACATCGCACTAGGGGGTGCAGGCTGGGACGGGCCTCACCTGGACGGCAGTCCCCTGCTCAAGTACCTAGGCCACCCACGGGACGAGGCTGTAGGTAACGAGGAGACGGCTGAGATCTACCGCAGGTCCAGGGTCGGCGTGAACTTCTACCGGCGCGAGTCTGAGAAGGCCCACGCGGGCGAAGGATGGGCTATCGGACCCCGTGAGGTGGAGATGGCTGCCTGCCACCTTTCGTGGCTCAGGGACGCTCGTGGAGAGTCTGACGAGCTGTTTCCCTTCATGCCCACGTTCTCGTCCGTCGAAGAGGCTGCGGACCTGCTGAAGTGGCACCTGGAGCACCCTGACCAGTCCTGGACACTAGGCGACAAGGCTTACCGCGCTATCGAAGACAGGACTTTCGACAATCACGCAGCCATGCTGATGAAGGAAATGGAAGGATTCGGACTACTGTGACCCGCTACTACGTAAACATGGCCCCCTCGCTGGCCCAGATGCTCAACGACCCCGAGAGCGAGCTTCCCATGCCTGAGGGCTGGAGGCTTATCGGACGTTACGGCCCGCGATTCGAGCAGCAGGAATGCTGGATCGTTGAGGACGAGAACGCCGGGCCGGAATTTGAGGATTTCCTGGTCCTGCCGATCTTCACGATGACTATCGACAACCCTGACGACCCTGATTCCAAGACGACCGTGAGGGTGACTGACCGAGAGATCATGCAGGCACCCTAAGAGGGCTGCTGTGCAACGATTGCAACCAGATGCTCGGACGGGCTCAAGATGACCCGCGCATACTCCTTGCAGCCCTCGCCTACCTGACCTAACCTGTAGATGGAGGCGGTCCAAACCCGGCGTCTTGCCTCGTAACTCTTACAGGAGGTTTTCGTGAGTCGTATTCACGGACGTAACGGGATCGTTTATCTTGGAGTGAACCCTGCGGACGCTGCTAGTCCTATGGCTTTTCTCTCCGACTGGAGCCTGAACTACTCCGTCGCGAAGGTTGACGTTACCTGCATGGGTGACCAGAACCTTATCTGGGTAGCTGGCCTGCCCGACGCTTCCGGCGACTTCTCCGGATTCTTCGACACCGGCACAGCACAGACGTACATCGCGGCGCAGGACGGTCAGCCCAGGAACTTCTACCTCTACCCGTCGCTGCTCGGAACGCAGGGTGCAAACCCCGGCCAGTACTTCTTCGGCCAGATCCTCCCGGACTTCTCGCTTTCCGGTGGCGTTTCGGCTGCCGTCAGCATCAAGTCCTCGTGGAACGCGGCCTCGCGAATCTCCAGGTACCCTGTATCTGGCATCGCCGGCTCCTGACCCTAGCGGCCTGACCCATTCGGCGCTAAGACCCCGAGTTCGCTCGGGGTCTTTCGCATTCCCGGAGTTGGGATAGTATATGGCCATGACTTCAGGAGGCATGCATGGCTACGCCGCGTAAGGTAATCACCGCAAAGGCAGAGAACGTCGAGCTGCCGGAAACCACGGACGCCGAGACCGACCGCAAGCTGGCAGAACTCCAGCGCACCCAGGCCGACGAGGACGCCAAGAGCGACGTGGTAGAGGGCAAGGTCACCGACAAGGACGGCAAGACCTACGACTACGTGGAGCTGCTGGGCGAGAAGTTCCGCCTCCGCGAGAAGGTCGGCGCGATGGCCATGTTCAAGTGGTCGGCCGCGTCCGACATGGACACCGACAACCCCAAGGCGCTCGGCGCTATCTACGCGATGATCAAGTCCGTCATCCTCAAGGAGGACTGGTACGCCTTCGAGAATCACGCCCTGGACGAGGACGCCGACGCAGAGGAACTGCTTGACGTGGTTACCAAGGCGCTGGAGATCATCGGCGGACGCCCTACCAAGCAGTCCTGACCCTGTTCAAGTGGACGCTGAGCTACTTCAGTATTGTTGAAGGCCAGCTCCTCGTCACTACAGGGCGGGGCGTCGCAGAATTCACCATCCGCGAGATCTGCAACATCGCCTACTACCTCATCACGTCCAAGTTTCAGCCACCCGGTAACGACGACGAGCCTACGATCGAGGAGCAGATCGAGATCTTCGAGGAGAAGATCGGCCAGAAGATCCCGGCTGAGATCAAGGCTGAGCGCATGATGCGTGCCCGCATGATCGCAATGGGACTCGATCCTGACGCCAAGCCCGAGCTTTCCCCTGAGCTGGCAGCTAAGATTGAACAGGACAGGGCGCGAATGGCAACTGACGACGAGCTTATGTTCGGTGGCGCTGCCTACGAGGGCAAGGAAATCCGGGGTAAGAAGATCAAGGACGAGGGGCTGTAGTGGACGAGGTTAACATCAGCGAAGAGGCTGTTGAAGACATGCTCCGGGACATCAACGGGCCTGTCGGTGAACTCATGCGCGACCTTGCCCGGCAGATGGCCGTGATCGCCCGCGATAAGGTTGCCGTAAGGATTCCCGGTTCCCACAGGACCGGCCGTACTTCCAGCGCCCGTGCTTCCGGCTTCACCAAGAGCCGCATTACCAGCACGGTCGGCCATTCCAAGCTGAACAACGACCACGTGTTCGCCGGCGCTGAGGCCCCGGGTGACCCGGGCGTCTTCCTTGAACTGCCTGCTGAGCAGATGCACGAAAAGCACCCGTTCCTGACTACTGCCCTCTGGTCCGTGCATGTCGATTAGGGTAGGCTGACGGCGATAACCAGGCAGTGTTAGGAGGCTTTGTGGCGCGCAACCTAGGCGAAGCCCGCGTTTCCATCCTGCCTGACGGTACCAGGTTCAAGCCTGAAACCGAAGCGTCGGTTAAGAAGGCCATGGCCGGAATGCAGGCCAAGGTAAAGCTGGAAGCCGATCCCAAGGAACTGGACGCCCAGCTTGCGGAGACCAAGGCGAAGATTGCCGCGCTGTCCAAGTCTCTCGGCAACCTGAAGATCAGCGACCCGAACGCGCAGGCGTTCATGAAGGGCATGGTCAAGCAGGCTGACGAACTCAAGAACTCCTTTGACAAGATCGGTGACTCCAAGGGACTTTCCGGGGCGACCGGCCAGCTAGACCGAATGATCGCCGCGACCGACAAGGTACGCACAGCTCTCGGGAAGACTACCTTCGCGGAGGAACAGGTAGGTACAGCCGCTAAGGCATCAGCCGACAAGATGGCCAGTGCCTACGTGAAGGCTGCCTCGGACTCTTCTGATGCCCAGGAAAAGGCCATGCAGCGTATCCAGAAGGCGCGCGACGCCGACATGGTTACCGACCAGAAGCGCATCGACGCCACCAAGGCGATGTACTCGAAGATGTTCGATGACCTGAACAAGCGCGACAAGATCAAGGTCAAGCTTGACGGCTCGGTCGCTGAGGCAGAAGCGCTGACGCTGCGCGAGAAGCTGAAGGCCATGCTTGACGACATCAAGGCCAAGGTCCGTGTGGACAACAGCGCCCTGAGCGATTCCGAGAGCATTATCCGAAGGTTCATTTCTCGCGTGGGGGGCAACGCCGGCAGCGGCGGGAATAGCGCAGGCGGCAGGTTCGGCAACGGCTTCATGGGCGGGCTCGCTAAGTCTGCCCTCATGCAGAACCCCGGCATCACCGCTGCGGTTATCGCCGGACTCGCGGCACTTCCTGCTGCCGTTGGCGCTGTCGGCGTGCTCGGCGGACTTGCCCTTGGCGCGGGCCTGGTAATCGGCGCGGAAAAGCTGATCAGCACTCAGGTTAAGAACCTGACCGCGCAGGTAAAGACGCAGATGACGGGAATCGGCAAGCCCGCTACCCCGTCTGCCCTTGCTAGTCAGCAGCTCGCGATCACGAGCACCCAGAACACTATCACGCAGCTTGAGAACACTAAGAAGCTGACGGCTGCGCAGGCAACTCAGCTTACCAACGCTAAGGCACGCCTGGCGGTTGAGAAGCAGGCCCTTGCAACCTCCCAGCAGCAGGGAAAGGGAACAGCAGCACAGCAGGCGGCGCTTACCCAGTCCCAGCAGCAGCTTGCGGTCTACCAGAAGGACCTGGCTGCCTTCTCTCAGCTTAACAACGCGGTTAAGAACCTGAAGCTCGCCTTCCTTGACTTCGCCATTGTGGCCTCCAAGCCGCTGATCAAGCCGTTCACGGACGCAATCGATGAACTGAGCAAGCAGCTTCGCGGTCCGCTAGGCACAGAATTTACTGACCTGTTCAAGGCAGTAGGCCCGTACGCGAAGGTTGTCCTGGATTCCCTGCTGCTGATGGTCAAGGGTGTCCTGCCTGGCATGACTGACATGCTGAACAAGGCTCGCGGCCCGCTTACTGCCATGTTCCTGACCTTCGGAAAGATCATCGGCCTCAAGCTCGGCCAGTGGTTCCGTGAGTCTATTCCTTACATCAAGGACTCGGCAATCTACTTCAACAAGCTCATCAACGCGCTTGGTAACGTAGGCACCTTCCTGATCAAGTTCGGCGGTGAGGTGGCCAAGGCGTTCGCCGGAGACCAGTTCAAGGGCTTCGGTACCTTGATCAGCAGGATCGCTAACGACATCCTCAAGCTGCTTATCCCGGCATTCGAGGGATGGACTGCCGTCATGGCCCCGGTAGCGAAGTACGTTCTCGGACTGGCAGCAGACCTGGCCGACTTCCTCGTGAAGCACCCGGCAGTTACCAAGGCAATCTTCGCGATGATCGCTGCGTACATGCTGTTCAGCAAGGCGCTGAGGATCGTTGACATCTCCCTGGCGATTACCGACGCCCTGGAAATCGGCGGCATCTGGGGCCTTGTCGCAGTTGCCGTAGTTGCCGCAGCCATCCTGATCATCAAGTACTGGGGTCCGATCAGCGGCTTCTTCGTCATGATCTGGAAGCACATCTGGTCCGGGTTCGTCGGCCCGATGATTAACTTCTTCATGAACACTATCCCTCACGCATTCGGCGTTTCCCTCAACTGGATCGAGAAGAACTGGGGAAGGGTAGTACGGCTTATCGGCGGGCCGCTTGGTGAGGTGGCAACATTCGTTGCGCACAACAGCAAGCAGATCTACTCCGCGATCGTGGGTACCTGGGGTCACATCGAGAACGTCGTGACCGGAATCGTCAAGCCGATCGAGTCGGTAATCACCGGCGCTTGGAATATGATCTACAAGATCACCAAGGTTATCTGGGCAGGCATTACCCTCGCTATCAGGCTCCCGTCGCTGATCATCCTTGGCCTTATTGGTGAACTGGTCATCGGTGTACGTAACCTGTTCAACAAGGTATGGCCGTGGCTGTACAGCTTCACCAAGAACATCTGGGGTCACATCGAGAATGCGATCACAGGCGTGGTTAAGCCGATCGTGTCCGTGGTTACCAGCGCGTGGAAGGCTGTCCAGCACGTTACCAGTGACGTATGGAACTGGCTGTGGGCTGCCACTAAGAACATCTGGGGTCACGTAGAGAACTTCATCACGGGAATTACCAAGCCAATCGTGTCCGTGGTTACCGGCGCGTGGAAGGACATCCAGCACATTACAGGTGACGTGTGGAACTGGCTGTTCAGCGCCACCAAGGACATTTGGAACCGCGTGTACAACTTCATCGCGGCAATCGTCAACAGTATCATGTCGGTAGTGAAGCACGCCTGGAGTAACATCCAGAACTGGACGCGCGATGCCTTCAACTACGTTTACCAGCACATTGTGTCTCCGCTTTCCAAGGCTGCCGCCTGGATCGCCGGAACCTTTGTAAAGAGCGTTAAGAACGCATTCTCCGGCCTGGTAAGTGCGGTCCAGTCGATCTGGAATGGCCTGAAGGCAATCGTTGCGAAGCCCATCAATTTCGTTATCCAGAGCATTTGGAACCCGTTCGCCGGATTCGTTAACAAGGGCCTGTCGATCTTCGGCATCAAGAGCAAGCTGCCGATGGGCAACGCGATCAAGCTGGCTCGTGGTGGTGGCGTGCCGGGCTTTGCCCCGGGTTCTGACACCGTGCCGGCAATGCTCTCACCTGGTGAGTACGTTCTGAACCCTACCGCAGCACGTGCTATCGGCCACCGTAAGCTGGACGCTATCAACGCCTCTGCGCGCCCTGGCGGCGGCCAGCACATGGTCAAGAACGCCATTCAGCATCACGCTGGCGGCGGCATCCAGAATAACTCGCAGATCCTTGCTGACGCCGAGCGCTACAAGGGTCACAAGTACAGGTGGGGCGGTCCTTCCAACCCGACAAACGGCTGGGACTGCTCGTCCTTCGTAGGCTACGTCCTGGGTCACGACTTCGGGCGGCTCCTCCCAGGTGGCACCAAGTGGAACCCTAGCGTCCACGGTCCCGTTGCAAGTCAGTACAACAACACCCCCGGCTTTAACCTGGTGTCCCACCATACGTCCGACATTCAGCCTGGTGACCTCCTGGTTGAGAACTCGGGCGGTCACGTGGGCTTCGGTGCTGGCCCGGACAAGATGTTCTCCGCGTTCGGTACCAACTTCGGCACGCTGCTCACCAGTGCTGCCAACATGACGAACATCTACCGGAACCAGGGGGCACTCTCCTCTAACGGGCCGCTGAGCATTGTCGGGTCCATCCTGACCGCAGCAGCACAGGCCGTACTCAGCGGTATCACGAGCCTCGCTACCGCCGGCCTGAGTAAGGTTCCTGGTAAGGGTCCGTTCCACGACCTGCCTGTCGCTGTCCTGAAGAAGCTCATCGGCGGTGCTGAAGGTAAGCTCAACAACAACCCGGCTAACTTCACCCAGGTAGGCGGCGGCTCGGGAATCCCTGGCGGTAACCCCCCTGGCGGCACGACGGCCGGGGACTACGCTAACGCCGTTGAAGGCTACAAGTACCTCAAGCAGAACCTTTTCGGTGGCAGTGCTGTCGCTGCCGCCGGCGCGGTTGCCTCCATTGACGGTGAAAGCACGTGGAACCCGTTCTCGGTAGGAACCGGAGGACGAGGACTTATCGGCTGGACGCCACCTGGCAGCATCAGTGACGCGGCGTTCAAGGGCGGAATGCGTACCCAGCTTCCCGCTATCATCGATTTCGTCCGGGCTAACGGAGACGGCGGCGCTGTCTCGGACATGACCCGTGCAGGATCTATTCTCAGTGCCGCCAACACCTGGGGCAAGCGAGTCGAGCGCTACGGCATCAACGACGTTCACGCTTACGGCCTTAACCTGGCCAGCGGGATCATGAAGCAGTACCACGCCACAGGCGGCCTGATCGGCGGGCACGTGCAGAACTTCGCTACCGGAGGCACGGTAAAGGCTACCACTAAGAAGCCTGTCCCTGTTCAGACGGCAGCTCAGAAGGCAGCAGCGGCAGCAGCTACTAAGGCGGCAGCGGCAGCGGCCAAGAAGGCAGCAGCGGCAGACGCCAAGCGCGTAGCCAAGCTTGAGCTGAAGCCCATGGCCACCCTCAAGGGAATGGAAACGGCGTACACCAAGCGGCTGGCCAAGGATGTCAAGGCCGGTAACTACCGTGACTACTTCAGCACCACGCTTGCCCTGGACGACGTGGACAAGGCAATCACCGGCTGGAAGTCCCCGTTGCAGCGCGAGCACGACACGGATGCTCAGCAGTACCGTAAGTACGCTGCCCTCGCCGCCAAGGCAAAGACCAGCGGGAGCCAGAAGGCGTTCTTCACTAACGCCGTGAAGGCGGCTAAGTACGCTGCGGCCATCGCCAAGATTGACAAGCAGCTCGCAGGCGCAGCAGGAGGTTCGTCGGCTAGCACGTTCGTCCCTCTCAACATTCCCCTTAACCGGGACTACATGACCGGGTTCGGTCAGTTCGGTGGTCAGTTCAAGCAGGGCGGCGTGCTTCCTGAGGGAATTGTCGGCACCGGAGTTAAGACCGGCATGAGCTATTTGATGGGGGCAGGGGAGCGCATTACCCCGCCACACGCCAACGCCGCCAACCCCGGCCAGGACATGGCGCAGACTAACCAGCTCCTCCTGTCCCTCCTGGCTGAGATGAAGACCGCGAACCAGATCAGCAAGGCAACGGCGCAGAACACGCAGGCAGCAGCCAAGGGCCTGGGTAATGTAGGCCGACTCGTCCGGTAAGCTGAAACAAGCTGGTAGTTCTTCATATTCCGTACTAGGCTGGCGATCGATCAGGGAGGTGTTACGTGCCATACAGTGGCTCCGGTAAGAACCCGTACTGGCTGACGCTCACCTACAACGGCGTGGCAAATCCTGGTGCCCAGTCGGAGAAGGTCTCGGTTGTCGTTGACAGCGTAACTACCTACTCCCTCACTGTCTCGGCTATGTGGAAGGCTTCGACCAACAACATCTCGCTGTCGGTTGTTTTCTACAATGCCGCCAACACACCTACGGGAACAGTTACCAGCTCGGGCCTTTCGGTAACCAACAGCGCTGTAGCAACCTACTCCACTACGCCTACGGTAGCGCCAGCCAACAGCGTGTACCTCATCGCGTCGATTTCTGAGAACGTCACAACCGACACTCTCCAGGTATTCCAGGCAGCCGTCCAGATAGGCTCGAACCCTACTCAGCCTGCGATCGTAAACCAGAACTACGCCTTCATCTACGGTTCCGACCCGTGGTCCGCTGTAAACAGCGCGTTCATCGGCTGGGAGTTCTCTCCCCTTACCGCTGCTGACGGTGACTTCGACTCCCTGGTGATTGACAACCTGATCGAGCTGATGGGAGGACAGCCCGGAGTACAGTCCACGATCCCTGAGCTGATGGACCCCGTTTCGGGACGAGGAACTATCTTCCGGATTCCCTACACCGGGGGAAACGTCGCCATCGGCACCGGGGGCACTACCGGGCCGTACGACCTGGGAGCCCCGCAGCCTACCACAGACGCGGTTGAATCCCTCCTGCTGGACGGAGAACGGCCTTTCGGTTACCGTGCCTCCAACAGGACGCTGACTATCCCGGTCCTTATCTTCGCGCCGTCACTGAACGCGATGGCAGCCGCCCGCGAACTCCTCATGCACACTGTTGACCAGCAGACCTGGAAGCTCACCTGGAAGCCTGCATCTTCCGGCCTGCCGATGGAGTTCGACTGCTTCAGGGCTGAGCCTTCCGTAATCACTTACGGACTCCAGAACAATGCTGAGGCAGAGAACAGCCCGTGGTACGCCAACTGGGCCAAGACACTCGTCACCCTGACTTTCCAGGCTCTCCCCTACACGCACTCGGGCCAGGACGGAACTTACAAGGCGGTATTCGCACAGGGGCTCATCGGCGGCGGTACTTACGTTCCCAGCGCCTCAGTAGACGCCTTCGCCACCA
>Ga0265338_10010210_pt1 | contig 11064 bp, 9 predicted proteins | sample 42126metaG_FD_193579 | JGI IMG/M metagenome (GOLD analysis project Ga0265338, IMG submission 193579) | Rhizosphere microbial communities from Carex aquatilis grown in University of Washington, Seatle, WA, United States - 4-21-26 metaG | ecosystem: Host-associated > Plants > Roots > Rhizosphere >... | reverse complement strand
TGGGCCTGCTCGTGATCGGCCTGACCGGCGGCGAGGGCGGCAAGCTCAAGGACGCGGCCGACCTGACGATACGCATCCCGTCGAAGGCGACGGCGCGCATCCAGGAGGCGCACATCACGGTCATCCAGATCTGGTGCGGCCTGATCGAGGACGCGCTCTTCCCCAACGCGCCCAAAGCGCATGCCTAAAGAGAAGCTGCCGACGCTCAAACGCCTGCTGACCCTGCGCCGCCTGTGGGCCTGGGAAGGCAAGACCGTCGTCTTCACCAACGGCGTCTACGACCTGCTCCACGCCGGGCACGTCCAGCTGCTCGAGCGCGCCAAGGCCCTGGGCGACGTCCTCATCGTCGGGCTCAACACGGACGAGTCCGCGCGGCGACTCGGCAAAGGCCCGGAGCGGCCCATCAACCGCCTCGAGGACCGGGCGACGGTCGTCGGCGCGCTCGCCTGCGTCGACGCCGTGATCGGCTTCGCCGAGGATACCCCGGCCGCGCTGCTGGCCAAGCTCAAGCCGGACGTGCTGGTCAAAGGCGGGGACTACAAGAAAGAGGACGTGGCCGGGCGGGAGCACGCCAAGCGCGTCGTCATCATCCCGCTGAAGAAGGGCTATTCGACCACCTCGATCGTCAAGAAGCTGCGGGCTTAATACAGCGTCGTCAAGTTTCGTAGAATCCCCGCGTGAAAACGATCCTGCTCCCCCTCGTTCTGACGTTGGCCGCGGCCCCGGCGGCGGCCCAAGAGCTGCTGCTCAAGAACCTGAAGTTCGGCGGCGAGATCGACCTGCAGACGACCGCCGGCGGCAACATCAAGGACTTCGCGACGCACCCGAGGACGGGCAACGCCGAGAACGACCGCGTCGGCAGCGCCCAGACGCTGGTCCTGCTGCGGGCGGACTGGGACGTCCTCGACGACGTGCACGCGCGGGTCGCGCTGAGCAAGAACGACCGCGATTGGGGCACGATCGGCGGCAACACCCACGGCAACAGCCAGAGCCAGCCCCTCGGGACCAGCGGCAACAACATCCTCGGCAGCACCTTCGTCGACGAGGCGTACGTGAAGATCGACAAGGTCTTCGGCGCCGTCGATTCCACGTTCGGCCGCCAGTTCTACGGCAGCCAGGGCGACATCGGAGTCTATTATGGCCCGCGCATCGGCCTCCTCGGCATGCCGGTGACCGCGCTCGACGCCGCGCGCTTCGATTGGACCGACGAGACGACGGCGCTGACCGGAGTCGTCGGCAAGATCACGGGCACGGCCGCCGCCAACGTCGACCAGGCCGACGTCGACCTACGCGGACTCCTCGGCACTTACCGCTTCGACGAGAATACGAGCGCGACGGCTTACGTCTATGACAGCGTCACGCACGCCACCGGCGGCTCCGGCGTCCCCGGCACGACGGCCGGCACCACCGGCCTCAACACGAACTTGTGGCTGGCGGGCTTGAAGGCCAAGCTCGGCTGGGGACCTTTCCTCGCTCGCGCCGAGTTCGCCAAGAACCTGGGCGAGGACCGCACCGGCGCCGTCACCAGCGCCGGCTCGACGTACACCGGCTGGGCGGTGAAGGCCGACCTCGGCGTCCGCGGCGACTTCGAGGACGTCGGCACCGCCGGCCTCTGGGCGCAGTTCGCGGAAGGCTCCGGGCAGGGGGACAAGACGTCCCGGCACAACAACTTGTTCACGCCCATCGCCGGCGACTACCGCGGCGGAGACATCTACACCCGCTTCAATTCGCTGGCGGCCGTGGCCCTGGACGGGACGGACGCCGTCACGGGAGGCTTCGGCAGCAGCTCCCTGGGCAACCGCGTCATCTGGGGCGCGGGCTTCAAGGGCACGCCGGCCGCCGCGACCAAGCTCACGGTCACGGCGGGCTACTGGGACTATCGCCAGCAGACCACGCCGCTGACGGCCAACTTCGCGCAGCCCGCCCTCAACGGCAACAAGCACCTGGGCTCGGAGGCCGATCTCGACCTGGACTGGAAGCACTCCGAGAACGTGAGCTTCGACGCCGGCACGGGCAAGTTCTTCCCCGGAGGCGTGGTGTACGAGACGCACCGCCTCACCAGCGGCTTGGGCGTCAACCCGGCCTGGGCGGCCTGGTTCGACGTCCACATCCTGTTCTAGGGCTGCTGGGCCTGCTTGATCTTCTCGCGCGCCTGCCGGGCTTGGGCGGCGTACGGGCTGCCCGGATAGCTCTTCTCGAAGGCGACGAGCTTGGCGTCTCCGTCGGCCAGCTGGCCCTGAAGGACGAGATCGACGGCCGCGGCGAGCTCCGCCTTCTGCTTGCGCAGCGCGCGCTCCTTGCGGACTAGGGCCGGGTCCTTCCACGTCGGCTTGCCCGCTTCCTCCAGCGACTTCGGGCCGCCGCGGACGGCCGCCACGGACGCGACGTTCACCTTCTGGCGCTCGGCGGTGATCGACGACTCCGTGAGGCCTTCCTTGAAATGCTGAAACCACGTGCGCAGGTCCCCGCCCAAGCCGGCTCGCGCCGACCCCGACAGCACCGACAACAACGCGACCACTGCGGCGATACGCTTCATAGCTGACCTCCCATCCACGATTGCAGCGTGGGCTCCCAGTCGGCGTCGAGCGCGACGGCCTTGCGGCCGTACTCTTGAGCCTTGGCCTTGTCCTTCAGCTTGAGAGCGGCGCGGACGCGGTTGGCCCAGAGATCGGCGTCCTCCGGATCGGCGGCCGAGGCCGCCTCGTAGCGCTTGGCGGCTTGCGCGAAATCGCCCTTCTCGAACGCCAGGTTCCCGAGGTCGTTGAGGGCGGCGGAGTTCCGGGCGTCCAGGGCCAGCGCCTGCTTGAAGCGCTCGCCGGCGGCGTCGGCGTGACCCGCTTGATGCTCGAGCAGCCCGAGCTCGACGAGGGCGTCGGTGTCCTTCGGGTTCTCCTTGAGCGCGGCGTCGAAGTACTTCTTGAGCGCGGCGTAGCTCTGCTCGAAGAGGGCCGACGACTCCGACGCGAAGCGCGCCTGCCGCTTCTCGGCGGCCGGCGGCTGCGGGCTCCAGTCCGTCGCCGACATGGTCACCGGCTCGTACTGCTGCCACGCCTGAGACGGATCGATGAGCGTGGAATGGCCGCGCTTGGCTTGATCGGCGTACTCGTCGGCGGCCTTGCCCACCGCGTCCTGGAAGGGCTTGCCGATCATCGTGGCCTCGAGCGGCACCCAGTAGGTTCCGTTGCGCTTGATCAGCAGGCTTTCCGGCAAGCCCGCGTGCGCCAGATCGTCCGCGCCCGTGTCGAACGCCAGCGCCATGTGGCCGGGGAAGTCCATGATCGTCGTCGGGACGTTCATGCCCTCGAGCATCGAGACGAGCAGCGTCGTCAGGTCGTCGCACTGGCCGCTCTTGCGCTTGAGCGTCTCCCGCGGGAACTGCGTGTAGTCGACCGGGAAGTTCGGGTCCTCGGAGACGGTCTCGAAGGGATTGTTGGGGTTGCTGAAGTACGTCATCCCGTACTCGGACAACGCGTCCCAGATCTGCAGCGCGGCGACCACGTTCTTGTTGAGCGCGGCCGCCTGCGGCGCGGACGCCGCGGTCTGGACGACGGCCGCGCGCGCGAACTCCAGCACCGGAGTGTCCTTCGGCGTCACGAAGTTGGCGATGCGCGCGGGATCCTTCCACGTGATGGCGTTGCGGGAATAGATGCGCAGCGGCTTGGTCATCGAGACCGTTCGCTGCTGGCCGCCCTCGAAGTACGTCAGCGTGAACTGCGCCTGCACCGGCGTGTCCTCGGTGACGTCGAGGACCTTGTTGTTGAGCGTGGCGATCAGCGGCAGCTGCACCGTCTGCTGCGGCTCCAGCTTCTTGATCTCCTGGTCGTAGCCGAAGTCCATGTAGTCCTTCAGCTGGAAGGTGAGCTTCACGTTCTCGAAGGGGGCGTGGACGTTGTTGGTGATGACCGCCGCGCCCACCGGGTTCTTCAGGTACCACTTGTAATTGGCCGAGAAGATGTTGCCCAGCGTGATCGTCGACAGCTCGACGGGCGGCTTATTGAACGTGCCGCCGACGGTGAACTCGACCGGCGCGGCGGGCACGCCGACGTCGCCCGTCTTCGAGCGGGTGGCCGCGCGGTACCAATACTTCGCGTACGCGGCCGCCGTGCCGTCCTCGAAGCGCGGCGAGACGGCCTTGCCCAGGTCCTCGTACGGGCCGCCCGGCTGCGAGGAACGGAAGAGCTCGTAGCCGTCGGCCCAGGCGTCGGCGACGGGCTTCCACTTGAGCTCGACGGCGCCGTCCTTCATCTCGGCGGCCAGGCCGGCCGGCGCGGCCAGATGGAAGCGGATGTCGAAGCCCAGGATCCGGCCGCGGCCCTTGTCGGCCACGTACAGGCGCGAGCCGGAGACGGCCAAGCCCACCGGATCGACGAGAGCGTGCTCCTCCTTGCCGCCGGCGAAGAGGTCGGTCATCCAGCGGCCGTCCTTGGAGTACACGGAGACGCGCTTGAGCTCGGAGTCGAGCACGTACAGATAGTTGTTCCCGTCGAACGCCAGCGCGGCGGGCTGCTGGAACTGCCCCGGCCCCGAGCCGGGCTCGCCCCAGGAGGCCACGTAGGCGCCCGACGGCTCGCACTTGATGACCTTCTTGAGCTGCTTATCGACGATATAGAGGAAGCGCGCCCCGGGATCGAACGCCACGGCGTCGGGCTCCTGCAGCTCGAGAGAACCGACCGTCGGGCCCACGCCGAACAGGAAGACGCCGTCCGGGTTGAAGGCGTCGACGCGTCGGTTGCCCGCGTCGGCGACGTACACGGTGCCGGCGTCGTTGATGGCGATCCCGCGCGGGTCCCGCACGCGCCCCTCTTTCTTCTTGCTGTCGAAGAAGCCGGTGCTCTCCGCGATGTTCGTCTTCCAAGCGCCGTCCGCCGCGAAGCGCTGGACGCGGTTGTTCGGCGTGTCCGACACGAAGATGCCGAGCTTCTCGGAGACGGCGAAGCCCCCCGCGTCCCGCGTCGCCGCCCCGCCCGAGCCGCCGCCGAAGCGCGACTTCTCCTCGCCCTTCTCGTCGAAGATCGCGAAGCGCTTGGCCTCGGGCAGCCAGGCGAAGAGACGCCCGCCCTGCGCCGCGAGGTCCTCGGCCGCCGCCTTCCAGGAGACGCTGGGACCGGAGACGAGGATCTTCGTCGACAGATTGAGGGGCAGCATCGCCGTCTTGTCCTTGTTGGGCAGCTCGACGCGCTCGACGCGCGCGTTGCCCGTGTCCGCGATCAAGAGCGCCCCGTCCGCGGCCAGGCCGAGGCCTTCGGCCTTCTTGAGCTGGCCGGCGCCGGAGCCGTAGCTGCCGAAGCGCCCTTGCTCGGCGCCGGCGGCGTTGAGCTCCGCCACCTTGCCGTTGCGGCCGTCGAGGACATAGAGATAGCCGTAGCCGTCGACGACGAAGTCCGAGCCCGAGGCGGCGAAGGATTTGACGAACTTGGCGGAGGCGTCGAACTTCTCGATGCGCTCGTTGCCCGAGTCGAGCACGTAGACCTCGTCGGAGGGATCGACGACGACCCGGGTGGGAGCCCGGAACTGGCCGGCCTCCTTGCCCGACTCGCCGATCTGGAAGAGCAAGATGCCTTCCTCGGTGAACACCTGGACGCGGTTGTTGCCCGTGTCCGCGACGTAGACCCGGCCGTCTTGGCCGACGGAGACGGATTGAGGATCGCGCAGCTGGCCGGCCTGCGAGCCGCGCGCGCCGAAGGAGCCCAGGAAGTCGCCGTCCGGGCTCAGGATCTGGACGCGCGAGTTGTCCGTGTCGGCGACGAAGACGCGCCCATCGGGCCCGAGCGCCAGGCCGCGCGGGCTCGAGAACGCGGTCTTGCCGCTCCCGTCCCCGCCGACCGCCTTGACGAGCTTGCCTTCGGCGTCGAAGAGGAACAGCTTGCTCTTCTTCTCGTCGAGGACGTAGAGCCGCGAGGTCGAGGCGACGGCGGCCACCGGCTTGACCATGCCGTCGGTCCTGACGGGCTCGGAGAGCTTGATCGAGTCATAGCTCTCGCCGTCGCCGCAAGCGACGGCGAGAAGCATAAAAGCGTAAGCGAAATTCCTTATCTGCCGTCTATCCATGAGATCCCTGTTTCTCCACCGTCTCGCGACGGTTACTTTACGGCTTCCTTGATGAGCTTGTTCACCAAGGCCGGATTGGCCTTGCCCTTCGAAAGCTTCATGACGGCGCCCACGATCGAGCCGATGGCCCGGTCCTTGCCGGCGCGCAAGTCGGCGGCGGCCTGGGGATTACGGTCGAGGGCTTCGGCGACCCAGGTACGCACGAGGTTCTCGTCGTTAACCTGAGAAAGCCCGAGCTCCTCGACAAGGACGCCGGGGGCTTTACCGGTGTCCCACATCTTCGGGAAAAGTTCCTTAGCCCCTTTCGTCGAGATCTTCCCGTTCTGCACCATCCCGACGAGCTCAGCGATCATAGCCGGCTTGATGGGCGACTGAGTGATCGATTGTTTCTCGGCGTTCAGCTTGCCGAGCAAGTCGTTAATGACCAGGTTGGCCAGCGGCTTCACGGCGTCCGCCGCCAGCCCCTTGGCCGCTTCCTCGAAGAACGCCGAGACGTCCTTGTCGGAGGCCAGGACGTCCGCGTCGTAAGCGGAGAGGCCGAAGTCCTTTTCAAAGCGCGCGCGCTTGGCGGCCGGCAGCTCCGGCAGCCCCGCCTTCAGCGTTTCGATCCAGGCCTTGTCCGCGACCAGCGGAACGAGATCGGGGTCCGGAAAGTACCGGTAGTCGTGCGCTTCCTCTTTAGAGCGCATCGAGAACGTGGCCATCCGGTGCGCGTCCCACAGGCGCGTCTCCTGCACGACGCGGCCCCCGCCGTCCAAGATCTCGGCCTGGCGCCGGAACTCGTACTCCAGCGCCTCCTTGACGCCCTTGAAGGAGTTCAAGTTCTTGATCTCGGCGCGGGTGCCGAACTTTTCCTGGCCGCGCGGCCGCAGCGACACGTTCGCGTCGCAGCGCATCTCGCCCTTCTCCATGTCGCAGCGCGACACGCCCGCGTGGATGAGCACTTCCTTCAAAGCGGTCAGGTAGGCGTACGCCTCCTCGGAGCCGCGGATGTCCGGCTCGGAGACGATCTCGATGAGCGGCACGCCGCCGCGGTTGAAGTCGACGAGGGAGTGGTCGAGCACCTCGGAGCCGATCTCGTGGACGAGCTTGCCGGCGTCCTCTTCCATGTGGATGCGGTGGATGCGCACGACCCTCTCCCCGTCCTTGAGACGGATCGCCAGCTTGCCGTGCTGCGAGAAAGGCTGCTCGTACTGGGAGATCTGGTAGGCCTTCGGCAGGTCCGGGTAGAAGTAGTTCTTGCGCGCGAAGATGGACACGGGCGCGAGCTGGCAGTCGAGGGCGAGCGCCGCCTGGAAAGCGAGCTCGACGGCCCGCTTGTTGAGGACGGGCAGCACGCCCGGTTGGCCCGTGCAGACGGGGCAGACGCGCGTGTTGGCGACGGCGCCGAAGCCGTCGGTGCCGCAGCCGCAGAAGAGCTTGGTCTTGGTGCCGAGCTGGCAATGGACCTCCAGGCCCACCACCATCTCGTAGTCAACTTTGGTCGTGCTCATGATTTGGTTTCCATCCATTTGTCGAGGACTTGCTGGTCCGTGGGATACTGGAGCAGCGTCCGGGCCTTCTCGAGCGGTGCCCACTGAGTCGCGCGCACCTCCACCTCGTCGGGCTTGCCCACCTTCTCCTCGGCCTCCATGGCGAACCAATCCACTTTCTTCGAGACGAGCCGTCCCTGTCTCTTGAAGAAATAGGAGACCTGGAGTATAGGGCCCAAAGGCTTGCAGCGCCAGCCCGTCTCCTCTGTGACTTCGCGCACGGCGGCCTGCTCCTCCGTCTCCCCCTTCTCGAGGTGGCCCTTGGGCAGGCACCAGACGATCTCGCCCTTGAGGTTTTCGACCTGCACGAGCAAGACCTTCCCTTCGCGCACGACGAGACCGCCCGCCGAATGCTCCTTGTCCGCCGCCATCGCTCGCTCGCTTAGGCCGCGACCGCCGACAGCCGCGGGAACGGCCGCGCGCGCTCGAGCGCTCGCGCCGCGCCCAGCATGACGCCCTCGCGGAAGACGTCGCCGATCAGCTGCAAGCCGACCGGCAGGCCGGCCTTCGTCAGCCCGCAGGGCACCGACACGCTGGCGTTGCCCGCCATGTTCGAGGGGATCGTGAAGATGTCCGACAGATACATCGCCAGAGGGTCGTTGGTCTTCTCGCCGAAGCGGAACGGCGGCGTCGGCGTCGTCGGCGCCGCGACCAGGTCCACCTCGCGGAACGCCTTCGTGAAGTCTTCCTTGATCAGCGTGCGCACGCGCTGCGCCTTGGCGTAGTAGGCGTCGTAATAGCCTGAGGAAAGCGCGTAGGTGCCGAGCATGATGCGGCGCTTCACCTCGGGGCCGAAGCCCTGGCCGCGCGTCTTCTCGTAGAGGTCCACCAGGTTGTCCGCGGACTTGTCCGAGAACCCGTAGCGGATGCCGTCGAAGCGGGCGAGGTTGCTGCTCGCCTCCGACGGCGCGATGATGTAGTAGGTGCCGATGGCGTACTGCGTGTGCGGAAGGGAGATCTCCTTGACGACGGCGCCGAGCTTCTCGAGCTGTGCCACCGCGTCGCGCACCGACTTCTCGACCTCGGGATCCAGGCCCTTGATGAAATACTCCTTCGGCAGGCCGATGCGCAAGCCCTTGATGCCGGCCTCGAGGCCCGCCAGCGCCACCGGCTTCTCGGCCGAGGTGGTGTCTCGGACGTCGTGGCCGCCCATGACCTCGAGCGTCAGCGCCGCGTCCTGGATCGTGCGCGTGAACGGGCCGATCTGGTCGAGCGAGGAGGCGAAGGCGATGAGGCCGTAGCGCGAGACCAGGCCGTACGTGGGCTTGAGGCCCACGACGCCGCAAAAAGCGGCGGGCTGGCGGATCGAGCCGCCGGTGTCCGAGCCCAACGCGATCGGCGCGAACCCGGCCGCCACGGCGGCCGCAGAGCCGCCGGACGAGCCGCCGGGCACGCAGCCCAGGTCCCAGGGATTGGCCGTCTTGAAGAACGCCGAGTTCTCCGTCGAGGAGCCCATCGCGAACTCGTCCAGGTTGGTCTTGCCGATGAAGACGGCGTCGGCGGCGCGCAGGCGCTCGATCACGGTGGCGTCGTAGGCGGCCTTGTAGCCCTTCAAGATCTTCGAGGAGCAGGTGGTCTCGACGCCCTTGACCAGGATGTTGTCCTTGACGGCGACGGGCACCCCGGCCAGCGGGCCGAGCGCCGCTCCTTTGGCGCGCTTGGCGTCGACGGCGCGGGCGGCGGCCAAAGCCTCTTGCTCGAGCACGGTGACGAAGGCCCGCACGCGCGGGTCGGCTTCCTTGATCCGCTGGAGATGGGCGCGCGCCACGTCCTCGGCGGAGAATTTGCCCTGGGACACGCCTTGGGCCAGCTCGACGGCGGAGAGTTCGGTCAGGTTCATGGGCAGCTCACTTGATGAAGAACGTATCGTCCTCGGTTTCGGCTTTCCTCTTCGGCGGCTCGGGCAGCGTCTCGCCGACCAGCGGCTTGGGCCCGGACGGCGCGGCCGGCCTCGGGCGCTCGGCCACCGAGACGGCGACCGGCTCCGACGCGTCGGCCTTGGGCCGCGCCGCGCCGGCGGCGGACGCCTCGAGACTGTCGATGGCCGCCTGGATCTTGTCGCGCCGAGCGGGCTCGAGCTCGAGGGCCCGGCGCAGGTCCGCCAGCGCCCCGCTCTTGTCGCCCAGCATGGCTTTGGCTTGGCCGCGATTGGAGTAGGCCAAGCCCTTGCGCGGGTCCTGCTCGATGACGCGGTCGAGGTCCTCGACGGCGCCGCCGTAGTCGCCGAGCAGGAACTTCACGTTGCTGCGCAGATAGACGGCGTCCATGCGGTCCGGGTTGCCGTCGATGAAATCGTTGAGGTCGTCGAGGGAGCGGCGGAACTCCTTGATCTCGCGCAGGCTCTTGGCCCGGTAGAGCTTGGCCCAGACGAAGGCGGGATCGACGCGCAGGACCTCGGTGTAGTCGGCGATGGCGGAGGCGAAGTCGCGCAGCCGGTCGTGCGCCGTGCCGCGCACCAGCAAGGCGGCCGCGAAATCGGGGTCCAGGCGGACGGCGTTGTCGAGCGGCTTGAGCGCGGCGCGGTCCTGGCCCTGCGCGCTCAGGGCGCTGCCGAGGCCGAAATGCGCGAAAGCGTCGTCCGGCGTGAGGCCGATCGCCTGCTGGAAGTCCTGCACGGCTCCGGAGTAGTCGCGGGTGACGAGCTTGGCGTCCCCGCGCGCGACATAGCTCTGCGCGTCGTTGGGCTTGAGCTTGAGGGCGAGCTCCGCGTCCTCGGCGGCGCCGCGCGCGTCGCCGACCGTCCAACGGCAGACGGCCCGGTAGCCGGACGCCGTCTTCCAGCCGTCCATGTAGGTCATGGCCTTGTCGTAGCGCAAGAGCGCCTCTTTGTACCGGGCCCGCGCGTACAGGGCGTTGGCGGACTCCAGCGTCTTGCGCGCCTCCCGGCTGGGCGTGGCCGCGGCGCGCACAGGCGCCGGAGCCAGCAGCAGCGCGGCGAGGGCGGCCGCCGTCACTCGATCACCTTGCGGACCTTGTAGAACGGCCCCTCGCGCTCGGGGGCGTTCGAGAGCAGCGCCTCGACGTCCTGGAACGGCTTGGGCTGGTCCTCGCGCATGACGTTGGTGGCGCCGAGCACGGAGGTCGTCGGCTCGACCTTCGAGGTGTCGAGCTTCGAGAGCTCGGCCATCGAGTCGAGGATCTTGTGGAGCTGGCCCTGGTAGAGCTTGACCTCGTCGTCGGTGAGCTTCAGACGGGCGAGCTTGGCGATCTTGCGGACGTCGTCTTCGGAAATAGCCATGGGAAACCTATATTAGAGGATACCGGTCCCCGATTTTAGAAATATTTCGACGGAGCGGCCAACTTAACCCGGGGGTCAGGCCTGAAAGTTAAGCGGAGCTCCGCTTAACTTTCAGGCCTTACCCCCGTATCAAGTTAAGCGGGCTCGAGGGGCGCGTAGCGGACGAGGAGCTTGGTGATGCGGCCGTCGTCGAAGCGGACCGTCACCTTGATGCTCTCGCCGGTGCCGGCGACCTCGACCACGTTG
>Ga0265338_10010209_pt1 | contig 11065 bp, 12 predicted proteins | sample 42126metaG_FD_193579 | JGI IMG/M metagenome (GOLD analysis project Ga0265338, IMG submission 193579) | Rhizosphere microbial communities from Carex aquatilis grown in University of Washington, Seatle, WA, United States - 4-21-26 metaG | ecosystem: Host-associated > Plants > Roots > Rhizosphere... | reverse complement strand
ATTGGTCGTAGCTAAAGCGGTTATTCGTGATCAGCAGGGGTATGTGCTAATTGTTCAGCGGTCCAAAACTGCTCCACGACCACTACACTGGGATCTGCCAGGCGGTATTGTTGACCCGGGCGAAGAGCCGCACGATACGGCTATTCGGGAAACTCGTGAAGAAACTGGCTTGCAGCTAGCCGCTGTCGATCTAATGAATGTGGCAAGTGCCAGATACCCACTCAAAGCTATCGATATCTTTTACGCCGCCAAAGCGCCCACCCAACCAGTCAAACTTAGTTATGAGCATGTAGCTTTTAAATGGATCAAACCGGATGATGTTGAATTTTATACAATGCCCAAAAATTATAAGAATGCTGTCAAAAAACTGCCCCAACAGGTAAAATAGGGCCATGGCAAAAGATTTTTCATTTGATGTAGTTAGTGACTTTGACGCGGCGGAGATGACCAATGCGATTGATCAAGCCCAGCGCGAGATCGCTATTCGTTATGACTTTAAGGGCACTGCTGCCGAAGTCGACTTTAGCGAAGGCAAGACCGGCCTGCTAATTAAAGGCGATAGCGACAACCAGATCCAAGCAGTGCTTGATTTGGTCCAGGGTAAGCTCATTAAGCGGGGGATACCGCTGGCAGTACTAGATACCAGTGCAGCACCAGTGCATGGCGGCAAAGAAATGCGCTGGTCGATCTCTTTTAAAAAGGGTTTGGATCAAGAAAAGGCCAAACAGATTACCAAGCTAATTCGTGATAGTTTCCCTAAGGCCAAGACCCAAATCCAAGGCGACGAAGTTCGCGTTTCCAGTACCAGCAAGGATGATTTGCAGGGCATTATGCAGGCACTGCGTGCTACTGAGTTCGACTTTCCGCTGGACTTCCAGAACTATCGATGAGCCGCTCAGATATTAAGATCATCTTTTTTGACGCTCATGGTGTATTGCTAGAACAAGATGGTGATCCCAGGGAGGCCGTGGCTAAACAATTGCAGCTACCTCTTGAAGATATTAAGGCGGCACATCGCCGGGCCACTATTAGCAGAACAGTTCTATCTTGGAGTGGGGTGGATAGCTGGGATAAGGAAGTGGAGTATTCTAGGGCAGCAGCCAAGGCACTATTGGGCGAGTTAGGGTTACCCCAAAAACCGTCCGACGTTGAGTTTATTGCTGATCAATGGTTGCATCGCAAGCACAAACTGCTGGATGGTGTCGTTGAAACGCTCGATTATTTAAAGGCTAAGTATCGCTTAGGCATGATTTCGAACGCCGCACCATCAAGACGAACCCGTGAATTAGCCGAGCTGGATTTATTAAAGTACTTCGATCCAATTGTTATCTCTGGTGAGTTTGGGGTGCGTAAGCCTGATCCGCTAATTTACGTTGAAGCGTTAAAGTTAGCTGAAGTTGATGCGGAAGATGCGGCCTTTGTTGATGACGTTGAGTCATTCTTGGATGTAGCAAGACAGATTGGTTTTAAGCTACCGGTTTTATTTGATCATTACGACGAGAGTAGTGGAGAGTTCACCGCCATAAAGCATTTCACTGAACTCAAAAAAATCCTCTAGATAAAAAAGATTGTTGACAGTTCGGCTTTTGTTCGGTTATTATCAACTTAACCTAGAATTAACAGGTAAAGGAAGATACAATGAAGTCAGCAGTAGTGGAGAAAGTTATGGAGCCAAAATCAAGCGATAAGGGGGAGCGTCTCAAGGCGGTTGACCTAGCCGTTGCCCAAATTGAGAAGCAGTTTGGTAAGGGCTCAATTATGAAGTTGGGGGATGCCCATCACATTGATGTCGAGACCATCCCAACCGGTAGCTTGGCGCTCGACATTGCCTTGGGCGGAGGAATCCCAGTTGGTCGGGTGGTAGAAGTATACGGACCAGAGTCGAGTGGGAAAACGACGCTGGCTTTGCATGTAGTAGCGGAAGTTCAAAAAAGCGGGGGCGTGGCAGCCTTCATCGATGCAGAACATGCGCTTGATCCAGAATATGCCGGCAAGATCGGCGTGAAGCTGAATGATCTGTTCATTTCTCAACCAGACACTGGCGAGCAGGCTCTGGAGATTTGTGAAACCTTAGTTAGATCTAATGCCGTTAACATAGTAGTCGTAGACTCTGTAGCCGCTCTAGTGCCACGTGCAGAGATAGAAGGCGAAATGGGAGACTCACTCCCAGGTTTGCAGGCCAGATTGATGTCACAAGCTCTACGCAAGCTGACGGGCGTTGTGGCCAAGAGCCGCACTACAGTCATCTTCATTAACCAGTTACGCATGAAGATTGGTGTGATGTTTGGTAACCCGGAAACGACCGCAGGCGGCCAAGCTCTTAAGTATTACGCTTCGGTTCGCCTAGATATTCGCCGTACCGAAACCCTTAAAGACGGCGACACCTCGATTGGTAACCATGTTAAGGTTAAGGTGGTAAAGAATAAGATTGCAGCACCGTTTAAGATTGCCGAGTTCGATATCATGTACAACGAAGGTATCTCAGCAGCTGGCGACATGATTGATCTAGCGGTTAAGCATGCGCTTGTTGGCAAGAGCGGAGCTTGGTACGAGTACAAGGGCGAGAAGATTGGCCAAGGCCGCGAAGCCGCTAAGCAATATCTCAAGGAACATCCTGCTGTCATGAAAGAGTTAACTACGGCCATTCGTAAAGAGGCTGGCCTTAAGTCCTAATGCCAACTGTCTCGCGGATTGCCCAGCAAGCTAAGCGGGCCGACCGTTACTCGATCTATCTAGACGACAAATACAGCTTCTCGCTCTCTACCAATCAGTTGGCCGAGAGCGGGTTGGCATCTGGCCAAGTTCTCACTGAGGACGCAGTCGAAGAATATAAGCAAGCTTCGGAGTTTGGCAAAGCTTTGCAAGCCGCTTATCATTTGTTGTCGTATCGCCAACGCAGCGAACACGAGCTATCGGAGCGCCTATTGCGCAAAGGTTATGATGAGCCAACCATTGAGTTGGTCCAAGAGCGTTTGCGTAGTTATGGGCTACTAGGCGATGTTGAATTCGCCAAAACTTGGCTAGCACAGCCGAAGTCAACTTTGCGCTCAAGGCGCAGGCTTCAACAAGAGCTCGGGCAAAAGCGCGTCGATAAAGACTTAGTTAGCCAGGATCTCGAAGAATTGGGCGTAGAACATGATCAAGCTGCCATAAAGCAATTAATTGAAAAACGATTACAAAAAAACACCCCAATCGATCGCCAAAAATTGGTGGGGTATTTAGTGCGACAGGGCTTTGGGGCTAGCCTGATATTTAAGGTTCTCGAGGAGGACTTTAGCGAACTTCTCCCGCGATAACCAACTTATAGAGCATCAAGACGACCAGCGCCCACAATAATACTAGAACCACAACAAACTCCCTTTGTATTGATACTAACAACTCGGGTAGGCTAGCACAACCACTATTCTAAAGTGGCGGGTTGGCCGGCAGCAGCTGGTTCCTTGAGGCTGGCGTCTCGCACAATAATGACCGGCGGCGCGACTTCAATAATCTGTTGGCGAGCAATTACTAAGTTGTGATTCATTAAGCTTTTGATCAACGGAGGCTTCACATAAAGCTGCTGAATAATAAACGTTTTTGGATCAAAGGTATACTCAGACACACTACCCAAACTTTGTTCAGACTCGTTTTTAACTTGTGCACCAGTCACGCGGAAGTCTTGCTCAATCACTGGCCTTAATCTGATTATTTCGTCGGCAGCTATTAAGTCATCTTCTGAGTTCACCAAGATTAACTCGGCATTGTATTCTCTAATGTCTTGCGACATGAGGATCATGCTAGTGTCCTTGCCAACTTCTACCATCAAACCGACGATTTTAAGAGACGTCGAATCAATGACTGGCTTTTTGGTAGTGGCAATTTGGCCGCCACTGCTTAAACCAATGATAGGAACGCCGCTTAATGTACTGCCATAAATGAGCATAGCTATACCTTGACTATTACTGTAACTATCTGTAGAATATCACAGATGACATTAACCTTTTTCCCAGCAACTTGGATTGTTGGGTCCACATCCGCTAGATAGCGGAGGAGCCAAAGGAAGGAATCTATGCGAACGTATGAACTAATGGTGTTGTTGCACCCTGATCTTGAGATCGATATTGATGCAGCTATCGCTAAAATTGAGAAGCTGATCACGGCTGCCGACGGCACTGTGACCAAGCGTGATAACTGGGGCAAGCGTCGTCTGGCTTACCGTATTAAGAAGCACGATTTTGCCGTGTATGTTTACTTCAAAGTGCAGCTTAAGCCTGAAGACGTAGTTGGACTAGAGAATAATCTGCGGATTACCGAAGAAGTTATCCGTCATCTTTTAGTATCTGAAATTGAGCAAAAGCAAGTTGATAAGGGCAAGGAAGTTAAGAAAGCAGCTGTAGCAGCTGGCGAGGAGGACAAAGATGGCAAAGAGCTTTAACCAGGCAATCATCATGGGTAATTTAACCAGGGACCCAGAGCTTCGCTCAACTCCGAGCGGTCAGCAAGTGGCGTCATTTGCTGTGGCTACTAACCGGACCTGGAATGACGGCGCTAGTGGTGAGCGCAAAGAAGCCGTTGAGTACCACGAAATTGTGGCTTGGGGCAAGCTAGGGGAATTAGCTGCTCAGTATCTGGCCAAAGGTCGCAAAGTTATGGTAGTTGGTCGCTTGCAAACCCAAATCTGGGAAAAAGATGGCGTTAAGCGCCAGCGTACCGAGATCGTGGCTAGTGACATTAACTTCTTGGATCGACCCGGCGAAGGAGCTGGTTTTAGTGGTGGCGATGCGCCAGCAACTAGCAAACCACAGGCTGCCAAGAGCGATGATGTAGTCATAGAAGACCTCGGCAGTGACGACCAAGTAAACTTAGATGAGATTCCCTTTTAAGGAGTAATATGGCAAACTTTTACAACAAAAAAGTCTGTAGATTTTGTGCTGATAGAGTTGATGAGATCGACTACAAAGACGTTAAGCTCTTGCAGCGCTACCTCAACAGCTATGGCAAAATCGAATCACGCAAACGTAGCGGTAACTGCTTAAAGCACCAGCGCCGAATGGCAGTGGCCCTTAAGCGCGCCAGACACATTGCTTTGCTACCATTTGTAGTACGCTAACGACTTATTGTACAAATTATGTATTCAATAAATGATCTGAAAAAAGAAGTTTTAGTTGCCTTGGATGGCGTGCCTTACCGAGTAGTTGATTCTCAACACGTTTCTCTTGGCCGAGGTGGCGCGGTTATGCGTACCAAACTTAAGAACCTCTTGAATGGATCGGTACTTGAACGGACTTTCCGGGCGGCAGAAAAGATTGAGCCGGCTGAAGTTTCTCGGAATAACATGCAGTTTTTGTACCGCGACGGGCAAAACTTTAATTTTATGAACCAAGAAACCTACGACCAAGAATCAGTCCCAGACAGCTTACTCGGTGATCAGTCTCGGTTTATTGCCGAAGGCAGTAGCGTCAGTCTCTTGTCCTTTCAGGGGAAAGTCATTGGTTTAGAGATACCCAATTCGGTTTACCTGAAGATTACTCATACGGAACCAGGTGTGCGCGGTGATACAGCGACCACTGCGATGAAGGCTGCAACTCTAGAAACGGGTGTGACTGTTCAGGTGCCACTGTTTGTGGACGAAGGCGATATTATTAAAGTTGATACCCGCAACGGGGGGTATCTTGAGCGCAAAAAGTAAACAACGACTTGATCAGACCCTGGTAGAACAAGGTCTGGCAGCAACAAGAACTAAGGCCCAAGCTCTAATTATGGCTGGCGAAGTTATGGTTGATGGCCAACCGAGTACAAAGTCAGGAGCATTAGTGCAATCAGATGCCGTGATCGAGCTAGCCCCAAAGTCGGCTTACGTTTCAAGGGGTGGCGAAAAGCTATCCTCAGTAGCAGAGCAGTTAGGCCTGGATTTTACTAATAAATTGGTACTTGATGTTGGTGCTTCAACGGGAGGGTTTACTGATTACGCCTTGCAGCATGGTGCTGCCAAAGTGGTGACAGTGGATGTTGGCACTGGTCAGTTAAGCTGGAGCCTGCGTAATGATGCCAGGGTCGAAGTTCATGAGCAAACCGATATTCGGGAGTTCGAATCAGATCTATTGGCAGACATGGCATTAGTTGATGTGTCGTTTGTGTCTAGCTTAAAGATCATTGAAGCTGTGGCTAGTAAGGTCAAGCCAGCTGGCCAGATCGTTGTGATGATTAAGCCACAATTCGAAGTTGGCAAGGCTGTGGCTGATAAGTTTCATGGTGTTATTAACGACGAGACTGTTCGTCAGGAAACAATTAATCAGATGTGCGACCAGTTATCGAACGACTTTAGAATCGTCGTTCAAGCTGATTCCGCGGTGCTTGGCCCCAAGGGTAATCGAGAACACTTCGTGTTGCTTAAACGTTAAAGCGGAACTCAACAACATCGCCATCTCGCATAATGTAGTCGCGGCCCTCGAGTCGTAGTTTGCCTTTGGTTTTGGCTTCGGCCACCGAACCAGCTGTTATTAAGTCGCTATAACTAACAACCTCAGCTTTAATAAAGCCACGCTCAAAGTCAGTATGAATGACGCCAGCAGCTTGGGGGGCAGTGTCACCAGCATGGATGGTCCAGGCTCGAACTTCCTGAGGCCCAGCTGTTAAAAAGGTTTGCAGCCCCAAAGCCTTAAAGCCGGCAGTCGCCAACTGATCCAGACCGGAGCTATCTTGACCGAGACTCGACAACAACTCCTGGGCCTCAACTGCCTCCAATTCACCCAGTTCGGCCTCGACTTTGGCGCACAAAAACACCACAGGGCAGGGGTCTACTATTGCTTGCAATCGCTTCTTAAGGTCACTATCGCTCAGCTGGTTCTCGGACAGATTAAAGGCCACAATGAAGGGCTTGGCGGTTAGTAGCTGTAAGTCGCGCAACTGTTCCAACTCATCTACATTCAGGAACGATCCGGCCAGTTTTCCCTCATCAAGCCCAGCCTTAGCCTTCTCGAGCAGCCCAGCAAGTGGGGCCAGTTTGGGGTTGGTCTTAACTTCGCCGCGCATACGATCGAGCCGATTGGTAACGGTGGCAAGGTCGGCCAAGACCAGCTCGGTGTTAATAGTCTCAATGTCTGCTTTGGGGTCAATCTCATTCTCAACGTGTATCACGTTGTTGTCTTCAAAAGCTCGCACCACTTGGCAAATGGCGTTAGTTTCTCGAATGTGCGACAGGAATTTATTGCCCAAACCTTCACCCTGACTAGCACCGCGCACTAGACCGGCAATATCAACAAAAGTTACGGTGGCTGGCACGACCTTTTGCGGCTGGTATATCTCAGCTAGCTTAGCCAAGCGTTCGTCTGGCACCGGTACAATACCGATATTCGGCTCAATTGTGGCAAAAGGGTAGTTAGCGGCCAAAACGTTGTTCTTGGTCAGGGCGTTAAAGAGGGTTGATTTGCCGACGTTGGGCAGGCCAACTATGCCAATTGATAAACTCATTCAATGATTCTAACAGATTAGAGACCGGTCGACCACTGCTGTAACGCTTATGCTATAATTTTCATCAAAGCTCATGCGAAATTACTTACCGGCCAAGAATAAGAAGATTAAGGGCAGCAAGTTCAAGTTCAGACTGTCTAGGCGTATTGCTGCGACGATAGGCATGATCTTGGCGGTGTCGACTATCGGTACGTTTGTGGCCATAAAGTTGGCCCATGCGGCACCAGCTTGCATTACTACTGTTCAGATTGCTCAGGGCAATTCGACGGTTTTCCCGCAGAGTGGTCACAATGCCGAATGGGATGCCGGTGGCTACCACTACGCCGTCTATGAGATTTATACACACAGCAATAGTGCCGCCGAGGATGCTGTTTGTTATAGCTCAGTTAATTCTCAAACTTATAACGTGGTTGCTGGTCAACGAGTCACTAATACCGCATCGCCGTTTAATTACAAATATAGTTATAACGATGTCAGCAGCCCCGCTGGTAATCACACTGACTACGTCCAGCCGGTGGGTGTAAGGTTAGGTGTTTGGGGACAAGTAGGTCCCGGGGGAGATAATAATGGGGCCTGGGCGGCTTTGAGTACCGATACGGCTGGCAGCTATGTTAGGCCACCACAGTATTTCCGCAACTTTGATAGCCCGGCGGCTTTTGCAGACGATGGAGGCTTGTTTAGTATTAACAGTCCGCGCTACGGCAACCATACCCTCTGGTGTCTTAGACTTGATATCCTGCCATCAGAGGTCCCGGGGTTGGCTGCTAAAGTACCTACCAGCGCGCAGTGTGCGCCTGACGTCGGCGACGCCAGTGCGTACCCAACCCCCGATCAACAAAGCGGTTCTGGTAACATGTTCGTCCAAGACAACTGTCACTTCTCCAACCCTGATAACGGCTATGCCAACGTAGCTACCAAACCTGCGCTCCCAGCAAATCAAGGCCTCAAGAATGAAAATTATGACCAAGATCGTTATCCTTATCCCCTTGCCACGCTCCAATGTGACATTAACAAAAACCCAGGAGCCTATTCTTGGTACCGGCCACTTGCTAACCCTAATGAATACTGGAATCCCGCTGTAAAATTAAATTCTGATTTTACTGTTGGCCATGGTGATCTGAGCAGTTTCATTGGTTGCGGTGGTGGTGATTGTAATGGTCCAACAGACACGCTTGATAACTTTACGATGGAGCAGTACTCACGCAATACCAGCGCCAAAATCACCTCAGCCGAAACATTCCTGACGTTTAAGTATCCAATTCCTGCGGTGGTTCAGACAGTCATCAAGCCATTTAATTGCTACTACCCAGTAAATACCGCTATTACCAGCGGCAACTGCCAGGGTGGGGGTACAGGGTCTGGCAAAAACGGTTATGTGGTAACGTTTTACCTGCTAAACGGCACAGTTGGCACACTAAAAGCGGTTAACACCGTGCCAAGCTATATGCACTATGCGGCAAATAATGCTAATGGACCTCCAGCCGGTGGGACAATGGCCTGTACTGCTAATACTGGAGCACCAGGGGTTGGTCCACCGGGCAATACGGGTAATGGTGGAGGCACAGTTACGTGGTCGTTAAATGCTACAAATCCCACTACCAACAATCCCATTGATCACTTAAATGCCACGGGGCTAGATAACCCATTGGGTCTTCAGTTATGCTTTGCGGCTACTACCAATGCCACGATTCCATCGGCATTATTGGCTCAGCCTGACTCAGTCGTAACTACCGGAACCTCAAATTTGGGGTTACCGCTCATCACCCTAAATTCCAGTGGTTCAGTTAGCTCTACTGAGAGCAGCCAGAACTTTATTTATAGCCCAGAGTATCCTTTCTTAACTACCTCAGGTGGCGATGTTCATGCCGGTGGTGGCTTCCCGGCTGGCCTAAGTCTTAATTGCAACTCCGTTACGGCTAAGATTAAAGGCAATACTGCCGGTGGATCCAAGGGTGACTATGTCGTCTCGGCTAACGGAAGTCTTAATAGCTTTGGTTCTGGTAATGGTGGCGGTTTGGGTATCGCTAGTTATCACGGCATATGCCGGCCCAACCTAGCGTTAGAGGCAGCTAGTTATCCCACCGTTGATGTGGTGACTAACTCGACAGCTGCCGGACTAACAGCAGCTGTTACTAATGCTATCAATAATGACGCGCCAGGAACGCTGATTATCACAACATGCGATACTGTTCTGGATTTGGGCAGTCTAAACCCAGTTCATAAGAACATTACCCTTTGGGTGCAAGGGAATCTGACCATTAAAAGCGACGTTTTAGAGGCAAGCTCTGCGACTGGAGTCACTCCGGTAAACTTGGGTTCATTTGGTGTTATAACCGGAGCACTTGATAGCCAGAACAATCTGGTCCCTGGTACAGGAGATATTGATATTGTTAAGAACGTTAGTACGCTGCAAGGCTTCTTTTATGCTCTGGGCCGCATCAACACCTGTACTGATGGCAACGGTACACCCTACACTAGCGTAGGAGGTGCTAGCGCTCTAACGCTTAACTGTCAGGGTGGGCTGAATGTGCTTGGGCTGTTGTCGGCCGATAGCTTTGACTTTAACCGAGTGGGTCCGATATCTAATACTGGCTCGCAACAGAGTGAAGGTGTTGGGTTTACTGGCCTATTGTTCTTAGCTCCACCGCCAGTCTTTAGCGAGAACTTTACCAATACACCACAAGGTCCGACAAACATTACCGTCCAACCGCCGCTCTTCTAGTAGTAAAAGCTTCACAATCCTAAACCACTTATGCTAGAGTTATAGTAATGGGTATTTTATCGCGGGATACGGACTATTTTGGTCTTGACGTAGGTGAGACTGCGATCAGAATTGTACAGCTAAGGCGCAGTGGTGGTAAGCCGTCGTTAGTAAGCTACGGTGATGCGCCGTTGTCGGCTGGTACCGTACATAGTGATTCCGATGCCGATGTTAGTCATTTGGCGGAATCAGTTAAACAGCTTATTAAAGACCTCAAGTTGACTACCAACAACGTTGTAGCCGGACTGCCAGCTGCCAAGGTTTTCGCCTCTGTTATTACTACCCCAAAGTTGTCTGACGCCGAGTTAGCTAAGGCCATCCCACTGCAAGCCGATCAATATATTCCAATGCCGATCGATCAAGTTAAACTCGACTGGAGTGTTCTGGGGCCTGGGGCGACCGACCAAGAGCTCGAAGTTTTACTAGTTGCAGCTCCCAACACTATTACTAAGAAATACTTGGACATCATGGAAGCCGCTGGACTTGAAGTTATGGCGCTTGAGATTAACTCAACGGCCTTATACCGGGCTCTCGTGCCACCAACCAGCCCGCCAGTATTGGTGCTCGATATGGGAGCAATTGCTAGCGACTTATCGATAATTTACCAACACTCACCAAGGTTAATTCGTTCAATTGCTGTTGGTGGTCAAACCCTGGCCAAGGCGGCCGCTCAGACCCTAGGTCTAGATGATGTCCAGGCCGAGCAATTTGTTCACAAGTTTGGCCTAACTCAAACCAAGCTAGAGGGCCAAGTTCTAAGAGCAGTTAAGCCAAGCATCGACATCCTAATTGAAGAGGTTCAGAAGTCGATTAAGTTCTTTATTGGTCGTTATCCGAAAGCAAAGTTAGAGAAGC
>Ga0265338_10010207_pt1 | contig 11068 bp, 9 predicted proteins | sample 42126metaG_FD_193579 | JGI IMG/M metagenome (GOLD analysis project Ga0265338, IMG submission 193579) | Rhizosphere microbial communities from Carex aquatilis grown in University of Washington, Seatle, WA, United States - 4-21-26 metaG | ecosystem: Host-associated > Plants > Roots > Rhizosphere >... | reverse complement strand
CCACTCGCCGTTCTTTCCCTTGCCGACGACGAATTCGGCCCACAAGTCATAGCTGTTGGGGTTGTGGCGATTGGTGGAGGAAGCGTCGTAATGCCAGAAATTGGCGAGTGTGGGTGTGCGCCCGCCGCTGTTCGCGGGGTCCAGCGTTTGCGGCATTTCAACCGGCACCAGCAGGCCCTGGAAGTTCGTGAGCCTCTGACTGGCGGACGGGAGCAAGAAGCCCGGATAATAGCCGTAGGCATTTGGGGTCGGGAGCGGCTTGTAAATGACTTGCATTTGCGAGCCCGCATTGAGGACGCCGCCAAGATTATATAGGGCGGTGAACCCGGTCATCTGGAGATTCGTGCCGTTGAACGCGACAAAACATGGCGAGCCCCCGATCTTGACGAAATTGGTGCCGCCGGTCAATTCGTAGAGCAACGGATTGACCTGCGTGATCTGGTCGTAACCCTGGGGCGTCAATGGGTCCTTGAAACCGAGCGTGTTGGCCACATTCCGATCCGTGAGCGCCGCGTTGTCCGGCGGGTAATGGCCCAGGCGCGACTGGTAGTTGTCAATAATCAGTTCGAGTTTCCTCAACTCGGCCTGCACGCGCGCGCGTTTCCGGTTTGAATTGGCGGCCGGGGCCAGTGAAACAACCATGGCGGTGATGATGCCGATAATGGCGATCACCGTCAGGAGTTCAATGAGCGTGAAGCCCCGGTTACGTAAATTATAATATTGCGTCGGCAATTTCATGTTCGCGTCATTCAGCCATTATGGGACCGGGCCACAACCCGTTGCTCCCGCATTTCCTGTTCCATTCGTTCACTCAGCCACTGTTTAATCATGCTCTGATAATTCAGATAGCGCGAACGGGCCAGGCGCTTGATCCGGGCCAGCATGCGCGGATCCATGCGCAGCGTGATCGTCACCGAATCCGCCAGCTCGCTGCCGGCGGCGACCGAACCGTCCATCAGCCGCACCTCGATCGTGTTGTCGGCCCAAAAGGCGGCTTCGGCTTCGTCCCTGTCAAACATCGGCACTTCATCCCAGCGTGCAATGGCGTTCATCGGTTAAAGGGGTTCAGAGTTTACGGTGACGTGTTCAAAGTTCAATGGCTATTGCGCGAGCGCCTGGTTGAGTTTGCGTTGGTACATAAATTGTTCCTCGGGCTGAAATTCCCGGGCGAAAATGACGCGGACCTGCTTGCCGTTGGTGCGATAAACTGTAAACACGCCCAAGCCGGAGGCGGAGACGCCGAGATTGAAAAAGCGCGCCTGCGCGGCAAAGCGCGGCGAATCCGGAAGCAAACGGACGGCAAAAGGATCTTCAAAGGACTCCTCGATAGCCTGGATGCTGAGCGAGCTGTCCAGGTTGAATGGCGGATTGGTCCAGTCAAAGTCCATATTCTGTAAATCAATAAGCCATGCAATGTGATTACAATGTATTTACACGCGGCGACGTGGTTTGTCAACCGGTTTTGTAGATCTGCGCCTATTAGCCCTTGAGAGCGGCGACGCACCGGCGGCAGATGGTGGGATGGCCGGGGTCGGAGCCGACGTCGGTTTCCCAGTGCCAGCAGCGCTCGCACTTTTGGCCGGCGGCGGACGTGACTTCCACGGCGAGGCCACCCTTTTCGCACTGTTCGGAGGCGAGTTGGGAGACGTTCAAAAGCTCGCGCAAGTATTCGTAGTCGGCGTCGGACGAAGGCAGCGCGGTCGGCGGGCCGGCGATTTTGACTTTGGCTTCGAGGGCCTTGCCGATTGTTTTTGCCTGACGCGCTTTTTCAAGATGCGGAAGGACCATCTCGCGAATTTCCAGCAGCCGTTTCCACGAAACTTCTTCGCGCGCGTCAAGATGAAAGGGCGCGGGCTGCCAAATGCCAAGGTGGACCGATTCGGCGCCGTTTTTGGGGATGAACTCCCACGCCTCGTCGGCGGTGAAAGCGAGGAACGGCGACAGCATGCCGCAAAGGCCGCGCGCCATGCGCCACAGCGCCGTTTGCGTGGAGCGCCGCCGCGGCGAGTTGGCGGCGTCCGTGTATAAACGGTCTTTGACAACGTCGTGATAGATCGCCGAAAGCTCGACGGCCGCGAACTGGCTCACGCGCTGGTAGACGGCGTGGAATTCAAAGCGGTCGTAGGCTTCGACGGCGTCTTGTTCGAGGCGCGCAAATTGCGAAAGGATCCAGCGGTCCAAGCCGTTCAATTTGTCCTCGGCCACGGCGTGGATCTCGGGATCGAAATCGTAAAGGTTGGACAACTGGTAGCGCAGCGTGTTGCGCAAGTGGCGATAGGTCTCGCCCACTTTGCTGATGCGCTCGTCGCTGACAATAATATCGTTGCGGTAGTCCTGGGAAGCCACCCACAACCGCACGACGTCGGCCCCGTATTTGGAAACGTAGGCCTCGGCAGTCTGCGGTTTTTCGTAGCCGGACTGCTTGCTCTTGGAAATTTTCTCGCGGTCGGCGTCAACCATAAAACCGTGGGTCAGCACGGTCCGGTAAGGCGCGGCGCCGTTGCCGGCGAGGGACAGGAGCAATGAGGATTGGAACCAGCCGCGGTGCTGGTCGCTGCCTTCCAGGTAGACATCGGCCTGCCAGACGGCGGCGCCGGATTTGGCGGCGTGGCGCAACTCGGGCCGGCGCATCAGGACGGCGCGGGAGGAGGAGCCGGAATCGATCCAGACATCCAGCGTGTCGCTGGACCTGGCGGCGGGCGCGGGGCCGCTCCAGTTATTAGGTTTGACTAAATCCCACAATTCAGCGGCGGTCTTCTCGAACCAGACGTCGGAGCCGTGGCGCTCGACAAGCGAAGCGACGTTGCGCACGATCTGGCTGTCAAGCACGGGGTTTCCCGCCGCATCGTAAAACGCGGGGATCGGCACGCCCCAACTGCGCTGGCGCGAGATGCACCAGTCTGGCCGCGATTCCACCGCGCTCTTGATCCGGTTGACGCCCCACTCCGGCGCCCATTGAACGCGGTCGATTTCGCGCAGGGCGTCCTGGCGAAACGTCGACCCGCCCGCGGTGGGCTTGTCGATCTGGATGAACCACTGGTCCATCGCCCGAAAAATGATCGGCGTCTTGCTGCGCCAGCAATACGGGTAGCTATGGTGGTAATCCTCCTCGTGCAGCAGCGCGTGGCGCGCGCGCAACTCGTGCAGCACGGCGATGTTCGCGTCGTTCTTCCCGTGCTTTTCGAGGATCGATTTGCCGGTCATTTCCTTCGGCATCTGCTGCTCGATGGGCAAATCATCCGTCCATGCCAGCGCGCCGTCATCGTTGACAGGCGAATAAATCGGCAACCCAAATTGCCGCCCCAAATTGTAGTCGTCCAAACCGTGGCCGGGCACAATGTGGACGAAGCCGGTGCCCGTGCTGCTTTCGACAAAATTGTCGCCGGCAAACAGTTTGCCGGTGCGATTGCAAAACGGGTGCTGGTATTCAAGCGACGCCAGTTCCGCGCCGGTCGTCGTGCGTTCGACGCGCGTCGCCGTCCATTTGCATTTCTCGGCGACGGCGGCGACCAGGCTCGATAAAATCCAATAACGCCCGCCGCCCACGCCCACGAGCGAATACGACAGCGTCGAATTATACGCGACAGCGAGGTTTGCCGGCAACGTCCACGGCGTCGTGGTCCAGATGACGACATAAGTGTCCGGCTGGCCGAGCACGGGGAACTTGACGTAAATGCTCTGGCTCGTGTGATCGTGGTATTCCACCTCGGCCTCCGCGAGGGCGGTGCGCGCGGGAATGCTCCAATACACGGGCTTTTTGCCGCGATAAACAAATCCGCTGTCAACCAAATCCGCGAACAGCCGCAATTCGTCCGCCTCGTATTCCTTGTTCAGCGTCAAGTATGGATTTTCCCACTCTCCCAGCCCGCCAAGCCGCTTGAATTGGGTCCGCTGCAGGTCGATGAATTTGCGCGCGTAGGCGTCGCACGCCTTGCGGATCGCGACCGGGTAGGCGGTGAGATGGCCGGCCTTGCGCATTTCCTGCGTAACCTTGTATTCGATGGGCAACCCGTGGCAATCCCAGCCCGGCACATAAGGGGCGTCCTTGCCGCGCAGGCTCTGATACTTGACAACAATGTCCTTGAGAATCTTGTTCAGCGCCGTGCCGATGTGGACGTCGCCATTGGCGAACGGCGGCCCGTCGTGCAGCACAAATTTTTCAGAGCCCGCGCGGCGTTCCCGGATTTTCTGGTAAAGCTTCGCGCGCTCCCATTGCGCGAGCCGCTGCGGTTCGCGGCCCACCAGGTCGGCCTTCATCGGAAAGCCGGTTTGCGGCAGATTAAGTGTGTTCTTGTAGTCCATCTCCGGATGCACCTTCCTAAAAAAGCCGCGGCGAATCAAGCCGCTTGGAGGTTTTTCCGGGGATCGGTCGCGCTGATAATCACGCTGACCGACTTCTGGTTGAAGCCTTTGAAGCCCCCGCGGCGCTGCAAATTCTCGAGATGGCTCCCAAGCGCGCCTTCGCGCGAGAACTTCTCGAATTGCTCCGGCGTGATCAACCCGGCGCGGCGAAGATTGTCGAGCCGCCCGGCATCGACAGGCCAGCGTTCCCCCTCGCTGAAGGCCTGGCGCAGAAACTGAAAATCCGAGAACGGCTTCATCATGCGCACCCCCTGCTGCTCGAGCTGGTCGCGCAACGCGTCGAACTCGAACCGCGCCTCCAGATGATGCATCCCCGCCTCAAGAAAACTCTCGCCGTGCAACCCCACCCACAGCCCGACCGTCCCCAGCCTGGACGCCGCCGTCAAACGCACGGTGGAAAAATCGACGTCCGTTTCCTCCGGCATCAAATCCACGTCGGCGAACACCACGATGCCCACGTTGGGCTGCTCCATGATTTGCGCTCCCCAGCCGGCTTCGGAACCGGCGTAATACCGCTCGCGCTTGACAAAACCCAGCCGCAGGAAAAACTCAACCATGTCAACAAAATGATCCCGCGAACAACGAAACGTATGGTGGTCGTGGTTGCCCCAGCCCAGCCCGAGCCGGTCCTGGCGCCGCTTCTGGATTTGCGCCGCGCGGTTGCGGTTTTCCCAGTAGCGCCGCTCCTCCTCAAAGAAAAACTGGCACGCTGCGTCCTGGCCGACCAGCTTGACCGCCTGGGACTGCGCTTCATTGGCCGCCGCGAAACCCTCGCCCGCGGAGCCGCACCGGCGCCGGCGCGTGCGCCACAATTCCCGCGCTTCCATTCCGCTGCGCAAGTCCGCAATATGCAACGGCGCCGGAACAAATCCTCGATAGCCCGTGCGCTCGACCGCCTCCAGCCGCGCCCCGTTCTCGCTGCTGACCAGCGCCCGGCGCAACCGCGAATACGGCGAGCCCTCGATGCGCGTCAGCAGTGAATGCGCCCCGATAAAGTCCGCAATGTATTCCGGACGGATCGCCGCCACGACGTCGGCGTCCCCCGGCGCGACAACGACTCGCGGCAGCGTGGCGCGGGGATGGAATAGGACCGTCTCGCCGTTGGGAGTCTCGACTTTGTCCGGCTCGAAACCAGCTTCTCGGAGCCTGTCGGCCTCCGCCTCCGGCATTGTCAAATAATCAACCCACTCAAAAAAATCAGTCCCGGCCTCCGCGCGCATGCGCGCCGCCAGTTCGTGGGCAAAGCGGTTGCGGGCGAGGATTCGCTCCAGGCTCTGGCGCAGCAGATCCTCCGCCGGGAAGGCCAGGGGCCAATCAAAGCCCTCCGCCGCGCCGGAGTCGGACTTGTTTTCAAAACGGCTCATATCCGAAGGACACGCTCTAACCGTAGTTGACACTTGCCATGGAAGCAACGGGAAAAGGCAAAAAAGGGGCAACCTCAGGCGCCGGCCAAAGATATTTGAAACCCAGCCACAGAGACACTGAGGCACGGAGATGCAATTTGCAGTTTTCTCTGTGCCTCTGTTTCTCTGCGGTTTAAATCTGAGAGATTATTCGACGAGATTCTCCCCTTATTCCCCTGCGTACGGCGCTTTCGCCGGAAGCGTCACACGCTTGCCCGTCCTCGCCGATTTCTTCGCCGCGTCCAGAATTTCCGTGACAACTAAATTCTCAGAGAGCGATGAGAGCCCCGACGGCTTGATGTCCTTGCGCACCACCGCCGCCAAATAGGCCACCGGGTCCGTCATAGGCGGCTCCAGCGGCGCGGGCGCGCGTTGCGTTTCCGCCTGCTGCCCGGCCAGCCGGATGCGCAGCGCGTCGCGATTCGGCGCGATTGCGTAGCCGGTCTGCCCGTAGACTTCCATATCCTTGCGGTCAAACGGCCAGTTCCACGACGGTTGCAGGATCGCGACCGCCTTCGGATACTCCACAACAATCGTTGCGTCATCCTCCACGTTTGGGTAAACGTCCGGCTTGATATGCTGCGCAATGGCCATCACGGAAACCGGCCGCGCCCCGTGCATCAGCCATGTCGATAAATCGGCCCCATAACATCCAAAATCCACCAACGCCCCGCCGCCGTTCTGTTTGGGATCGGTCAACCAACTCAGAAACGTTTCCGAACATCCGATCTACTTGGGCCCTTTGTGCCCGTCATGCACGACGATCCGCCGCAACTCTCCCAACTCCCCCTTTTGGACCATCGCGCCAATTTCCGCGTTGGCCGGCGACCACGTCGTTTCATAATTGACCACGATGTCGACGCCCGCTTTGCTCGCCGCCTTGGCGATGGCGCGCGCATGCGCCATGTTCACCGCCATTGGTTTCTCCATCATCACATCCAGGCCGCGCGCGGCGCATTCCTCGGTCTTGGCGCGATGGTCGAATGCGGTCGTGAACAGCGCGGCGGCTTGCGCGTTAGTGTGCGCAACCAAATCCGCAAGTGAATCGTAGAACAGATTGCTCTCCAGGTTGAATCGCTCCGCGTAACGCGCCGCCAGCGCGTGGTCCGGCTCCACGATCCCGACCAGGGCCGCTTCCTTGCTCTTGCGCAGACTCGGAATGAAACCGTATGCGTGGTCGTGGACCAACCCAATGACCGCTATGCGAACCGGCGCTTTGGCCTCCTGCCCAAAAGCCGCGTTCACAGCGCAAACCAACAATCCCATCAGCATCAACTTCTTCATCGTGATCTGATTAGTAACGAAGGACGCTATTTGCTGTCACTACCCGATTCGGAGAAAGTGACGGAATCCAACTCGCCGTGCTCGCGCAATTTCCTGTCCACCATGGCGATCGTGCGCTTCATTTGTCGCGTCAGCGCTTCGTCGTTCTGAATCAACTTCTTCAGCGTCTCTATCAGGGTATTCTCTTCGACCTTCTCCACAGCGCAACATACGCCCGCCCCGATTGCCCGAAATGAGCCGCCGCCCCGAAACAGCCATCAGGCCCAATCCTCGCCAACCGCCTGCTAACGCCGCACCGGGCTGGGCTCCACATGCACCAGCACATCCGATATGTGCGGCACCGCCGCCCGCACGCCGTCCTTGACGCGATGCGCAATATCGTGCCCGGCCGCGACGCTGATGTTCGGATCCACCTCGATGTGCATGTCCACCAAATACTGGAAGCCCATCTTCCGCATCACGCATTTCTCCACGGCGTTGACCCCGGCGACCTTGCTGGCCGCCGCGCGCACGTTCATCACCACAGCGCTTCCTGGCGACGCGTCCATCAACTCGTCCGCCGCGCGGCGAAGCGTCCTCCAGCCGTTCCACGCCACAATCGCTCCGGCGATGATCGCCGCGGCGTCATCCGCGTACGCCATCGACGGCCCGCCCAGCAGCGCCACCGTGATGCCGATCGCCGCCGCCAGCGACGTGATCGCGTCGCTGCGATGATGCCAGGCGTCCGCATGCATCGCCGTGCTGTCAACCGAATCCGCCTCCCGCGACACAAATCGGAACAGCATCTCCTTGATGGCCACGACCGCCAGCAACACCAGCAATGTGAACGCCTCCGGAAGCTCCCGTTTCATCGTCAATTGCTGCGACGACTTGGCCACGATCCCGATGGCCGCCAGCAACATCACAATCGACACCACCGCCGCCGCGATCGGTTCGGCCTTGCCATGCCCGTAGGGATGGTCGCGATCCGGCGGTTCGTTCGCCACCACCACCGCCCGCCACACCACCAGCGAACTGAAAATATCCGCGCTTGACTCCACCGCGTCCGCCACCAGCGCATGCGATCCCCCAAGGAATCCAGCCGCGAACTTCCCCGCCGTGAGAATCGTATTGACGATTAGCCCCGCGACCGTCGTCCTCAAACATCTATGTAATCGATCCGTGCGAATTTGCAGTTGTTCATCCCAGAACCCGCCCGCCATGTCAATCCCGCCCGGCGGCGGCGTCATTCGCCGATGATCTTCACCAGCGCCCTCTTGCGCCGGCGCCCGTCAAATTCGCCGTAAAAAACCTGCTCCCAAGGCCCGAAATCCAGCTTGCCCTTTGTGATCGCCACCACCACCTCCCGCCCCATCACCTGCCGCTTCAAATGCGCGTCCGCGTTGTCCTCGCCCGTCCGGTTATGCTGGTAATTCGACGTCGGCTCATGCGGCGCCAGCCTCTCCAGCCATGCCTCGTAGTCATGCAGCAGCCCCTCCTCCGCGTCATTTATAAAAACCGACGCCGTGGGGTGCGTTGCCTTTTTGCCATCTGCACATCAAGGCCTTGCGTTGCCACTGTCCTGAACGTTGGATGCCAGGTCAGCCGGTGCCAGCGAACCCAAAAACCCTCGGTGAGCATATCCGCCGACGGCGAATCGAGCTTCACATGCTCCAGGCCGCCGTTGCCAAGCGCATCGGCGTCCACAAGGCCTCAGTTCAGAATTGGGAGCGAGGCATCTTGACGCCCGGAATCCGGCAGTTGCCGGCGATCATCGAATTCTTAGGTTACGACCCTGAAGCGGAACCCACCGGCCTGCCAGCCCGCATTGTGTATGCGCGCCGCCGGCTCGGTATGACTCAGGATGAGCTAGCGGAGGCTCTCAAGGTCAATTCTTGCACCCTGTACCGCTGGGAAATGGGCAAAACTAAACCGCCGATCAACAAGCTCGACGCCATTCAGCGCATCGTCGGCATCCGCGCGTTGAGGCCGAGCTCGACATCCTCAAGATCGACGGCCTTTCGAGTGAGGAAATCATGGCCGAGGCCAATGACCTGCACTCTCGTTGGCCCAAAATGGATCACGACGCTCGCCGGCGCATGGTCGAGATTCTGGTCAAAAAAGTCGTCATTGGACGCGACAACGAAATCACGCTAAACCTCTGCTACCTGCCATCTTTTGAAAAAATGACAATTGGGCAACGCATGGTGTGATATGCATTGCATTGACCAGGCAAATCCCCTCCTGCACGCCGCTTTTCCGGACCAGATCCTCCACCGTCGATGTGATGTTCACAAACCCGCGCCGGCTCGGCACGTTGAACCAGAGATGTTCCGTCAACGATTTCATGGAACCGTCTTAGCAGACCAGGGGCCGCTTGGAAAGGCGGCTGATGGGCCCCCTCCCCCTTGGGGTCACATCTTGACATTTGACATTTGTCCGGCGCCAGCCCTCGGTATCTCGGGGTCACATCTTGATATTTGACATTCTGCCGGCACGCGGCTGTTGAGGCGAAAGGAAAAAAGTGCTTCAACAATTGCTCAAAACTGGTTCAATGAAGCCACAACAACCAAAATAAATCTTATGTCTACCGAAGCCAAATGTCCTTTCAACCACGGCGCCGGATCCGGCGTGTCGAACCGCGACTGGTGGCCAAACCAGTTGAAACTCGAACTCCTGCGCCAGCACTCCTCGATGTCCAATCCCATGGGCGAGGACTTCGACTATGCAAAAGAGTTCAAGAGTCTCGATCTCGCGGCGGTGAAAAAAGATCTCGCGGCGCTGATGACTGACTCGCAGGACTGGTGGCCGGCGGACTTCGGCCATTACGGCGGCCTGTTCATTCGCATGGCCTGGCACAGCGCTGGCACCTACCGCACCGGTGACGGTCGCGGCGGCGCCGGACGCGGCCAGCAACGTTTCGCGCCGCTCAACAGTTGGCCCGACAACGTGAGCCTGGACAAGGCGCGCCGGCTGCTCTGGCCCGTCAAACAGAAGTATGGCCGCAAAATTTCATGGGCCGACCTGATCGTCCTTACAGGAAACGTTGCGCTGGAAACGATGGGTCTCAAACCATTCGGTTTCGGAGGCGGTCGCGAGGACGTCTGGGAGCCCGATCAGGACGTTTATTGGGGCGCCGAAAAGATTTGGCTCGATGATAAACGCTACTCCGGCGACCGCAATCTCGAGGATCCCCTCGCCGCCGTGCAGATGGGGCTCATTTACGTCAACCCGGAAGGCCCCAACGGAAATCCCGATCCGGTCGCGGCGGCGCGAGACATTCGTGAAACCTTCGCCCGCATGGCGATGAACGACGAGGAGACCGTGGCGCTCATCGCCGGCGGTCATACATTCGGCAAAACCCACGGCGCCGGACCCGCCACCAATGTCGGAAGCGAGCCGGAAGCGGCCGGCCTCGATCAGCAGGGCTTGGGCTGGAAAAGCGCCTTCGGCAGCGGCAAAGGCGGCGACACCATCACCAGCGGCCTCGAAGTCACTTGGTCCCAGACGCCCACGAAGTGGAGCAACAACTTCTTCAACAACCTTTTCGGCTTCGAATGGGAACTGACCAAGAGCCCCGCCGGCGCGCATCAATGGGTCGCCAAAGGCGCCGAGCCAACCATTCCTGACGCTCATGACCCGTCCAAGAAGCGCCTGCCGACCATGTTAACCACGGACTTGTCGCTGCGATTCGACCCGGCTTACGAGAAAATCTCGCGCCGCTTTTTCGAGCATCCGGATCAGTTCGCCGACGCGTTCGCCCGCGCGTGGTTCAAGCTGACCCATCGCGACATGGGGCCGCGCGCCCGCTATCTCGGACCCGAAGTCCCCGCCGAGGAACTCATCTGGCAGGATCCGATTCCCGCCGTCAATCATAAGCTGATTGACGCTCAGGACATCGCCGCGCTCAAGGCAAAGGAGCTCGCCTCCGGCTTGTCCGTTTCGGAATTGGTTTCAACCGCCTGGTCATCCGCGTCCACCTTCCGCGGGTCCGACAAGCGCGGCGGAGCCAACGGCGCGCGCATCCGCCTGGCCCCTCA
>Ga0265338_10010206_pt1 | contig 11068 bp, 11 predicted proteins | sample 42126metaG_FD_193579 | JGI IMG/M metagenome (GOLD analysis project Ga0265338, IMG submission 193579) | Rhizosphere microbial communities from Carex aquatilis grown in University of Washington, Seatle, WA, United States - 4-21-26 metaG | ecosystem: Host-associated > Plants > Roots > Rhizosphere... | reverse complement strand
ACGGCCGGACGATGCAGGCATGGAAGGATGGTTGCGTGACAGAAGCCGATTCCGGCGGCCTCGGGCGCGTGTTCAACGAGGTACCCGAACTCTACGACCGGATGCGGCCGACCTACCCGGACTCGCTTTTCGGGGATCTCACTGAGATAACCGGCCTGGGCCAACGGTCGCGGGTGCTCGAGGTGGGCTGCGGCACCGGGCAGGCAACGCGGTCGCTGGCATCGCTCGGGTGCCAGGTGACCGCTGTCGAACCCGGAGACGGCCTGGCGGCGCTGGCCCGCCAGCGCCTCGCGTCCTTCGGCAACGTCAGTGTCGAGTCATCCACGTTCGAGGACTGGGACGACTGCGGGCGGCGCTTCGACGTCCTGGTGGCCGCGTCATCCTGGCACTGGGTCGACCCGGCGGCCGGCTGGCCCAAGGCCCGCGATGTGCTCAGCCCGGGCGGCTGGATGGCCCTGCTAGGCCACGTCACCGTCCGCAGGCCCGGTGAGCCGGAGGCGTACGCGGAGACCGCGGACCTTCACGAGCGCTTCGCGCCGGGCGATCCCAGCTGGGGGCATCCGCCACTGGAGGATGAGGTACGCGCGGGCAGCGAGGGGTGGGGGCCGGCCGTAGCAGACCCGGGCGGCCTGTTCAGCCCGACGACCGTTCGCTGGTACCCCAATGTCCTGTGGTTCGACGGGGCGGGTTTCGCGGATCACCTCCGCACGCTGTCGATCTACCGCAAGCTCAGCGCCGACGTCCGCGAGCCCCTGCTGGACGCGATCGCTGAGCGCATCCGCACGCGGCTGGACGACCGCGTGCCGCGCCGCTACCTGAGCATGCTGCGCACCGGCCAGCGAGCCGGCTGAACAAGAATGCGCGCCGCGTTCGAGGTGCGGATGATCCCGGCGGCCTCCCGCGCTCAGGCCGCTACCGGTGCCAGGAACGACTCCAGCAGCGCGGTGTAGCGGGCCCGGTCGGTGTTCCATGACTCCAGGTGCCCCGCGCCCGGGAACACCTGCAGGTCGACCAGCGCGGGCTGCCGCTCTTTCAAGCTGGCGCTGACGGAGGCCGGCACCCTGATGTCGTCGGCCCCGTGCGTGACCAGGGCCGGGACCTTCAGCCAGCTGGCCTCGTCGAGGTAGGCGATGGCGGCCCAGTCGACCCCGAAGCGCGCGCTGGCGGTCCGCTTGGCCAGCCAGATCAGCGGCGACAGGGCGCGCCCGGTCCCCGGGGTGGTCACCCGGCCGACCTGGTAATCGACGACCGCCCGGAGGTCGAGCATGGGCGCGTCGAGCACCACGCGGGTCACCAGCCCGGCCAGCGGCGAGTTCTCAAGGAACGCGGCGATGATGCCGCCGCCCATCGACTGCCCGGCCAGGACAGCGTGCCGGGCACCGTGCGCGAGCGACCACCGGACCGCCGCCTCGAGGTCCTGCCATTCCGCCTGCCCGTGCCGGAAGTAACCGGAAGGGTCCGGCGCGACGCCGAGGTCGCCCCGGTAGGTCACCGCGAGCGCGGGCAGTCCCATCCGGGCCGCGGTGTCGACCAGGCGGAGCACGTCGGCGCGGGTCCCGTTCTGGCCGTGCACGGCGATGACGAACGTCGTCCCCCGGCCCGGGAAGTACCAGGCGGGCAGCGGCCCGAGCGGGCCCGGCACGGAAACGTCGGTCACGGGAATGCCCAGCGCCGCGGCATCCAGGAAGTATGCCTTGACGAGGGCGGCGAGCTGCCCCGCCCTGGGCGCCGCCCCGGCTGTCACCGTCAGCGGGCGGGTGACCACGCCGCCCGCCGCGGTTACCCGGGGGCCGAGGTACCCGGTGCCGCCCGGCCAGGCGATGCCGCAGAGCGCCGGCCTGGACAGGGACGGCTGAGCGCCGATGGCGGCCAGCTGCGCCTGCCCCGCGGAAAAGCCGACGAACTGCACGTCGTCGCAGGCGGGCCAGGCTGGGCGAGGGGTGACCGCCAGCGCCTCCGACCGGATCGTCCCGGCGAGGTACCAGCTGCCGAGGAGGCCCGCGACCGCGAGACCGCCCGCTCCCCCGGTGAGACCGTGCCGCCAGCCCGGGCGCATAGCGGTGACACTAGCGGGTCCGCCCCTGAGCCAACAATGGCGGGACAGCGTCACCGGCGCTGGTGCAGCCGGGCCGCCTGCCGCAGCAGGTGGTCTCGCTCGGGGGTGCTGGCGGCGGCGCGGGCCGCCTCGGCGTACAGCCCGGCCGCGAGCGCGTCATGGCCGGCCTGCTCGTGCAGGTAGGCGGACACGGCGGCGTAGCGGAGCAGGCCCGGGTCCAGCCCGGTGAGCTCCGCCAGCCCCGCCAGCGGCCCGTCGGCCTCGCCGACCGCCACCGCCCGGTTGAGCCGCACGACCGGGCTGCCGGTGAGGGCAAGCAGCTCGTCGTACCACTCCACGATCTGCGGCCAGTCGGTCTCGGCCGCCGTCTGGGCGTCCGCGTGCAGTGCGGCGATCGCGGCCTGGGCCTGGTACTCCCCTAGCTGGTCCCGGGCCAGGACGCGCTGCAGGATCGCCACCCCCTCGGCGGCCAGGGCGGTGTCCCAGCGCGAGCGGTCCTGCTCGGCCAGCGGCACCAGGCGCCCGCCCGGCCCGGTGCGGGACGCGCGGCGGGCGTGGTGCAGCAGCATGAGCGCGAGCAGCCCGGACGCCTCGGGGTCGTCGGCCAGGGCGGCGACCTGACGGGTGAGGCGGATAGCCTCACCCGCCAGGTCGATGTCGCCGCTGTAGCCCTCGTTGAACACCAGGTACAGCACGCGCAGCACGGTGCCGAGGTCGCCTGGCTGGTCGAGCGGCAGCCCGGCGACCCGCCGCTTGGCCCGGCTTATCCGCTGGGCCATGGTCGGCTCGGGGACGAGGTAGGCGGCTGCGATCTGCCGGGTGGTGAGGCCGCCGACCGCGCGCAGCGTCAGGGCCACCGCCGAGCTGCTCGGCAGCGCGGGCTGCGCGCACAGGAAGTACAGCTTCAGCGTGTCGTCGGCGCTGGGCACCGGCCCGGTGGCCGGCTCGGCCTCGACGGCGAGTTCCCGTCCCCGGCGCGACGCCTCGGAGCGGGCGGCGTCCAGGAACCGGTGCCAGGCGACGGCGACGAGCCACGCCTGCGGGTCGCGCGGGGGGTCTCCCGGCCAGGCGTCAAGCGCCTGGATCAGGGCCTCCTGCACGGCGTCCTCGGCCGCCGCGAAGTCCGCTCCGCGCCGGACGAGGACGCCGATCACCGCGGGGACGAGTTCCCGCAGCAGCGGCTCGTTCACTCGGTGACGGTCTGCGGGTGGGCGAGGAACGGCCGCACCTCGAGCCACTCGTAGATCGGCTTGCCACCGGGGCCGGGCGCGGACGACAGCTCCCCCGCCAACTGCACCGCGCGGTCCCACGACTCCACGTCGATGACCATCCAGCCGGCGATGAGGTCCTTGGTCTCGGCGAACGGGCCGTCGGTCACCGGCGGGCGCCCCTCGCCGTCGTACCGCACGAACGCGCCTCCCGGTGCCAGCGCCTGGCCGTCGACGAACTCACCGGACTGCTCCAGGCGGGACGCGAAGTCCAGCATGAACTGGATGTGCGCGTCGACCTCGTGCGGCGCCCACTGGTCCATCGGCGCGAACTCGACGGCGGGAGCCGGGCCACCCCGGTAGTGCTTGAGCAGTAGGTACTTCACGGGATTCTCCTCCTTGGTCACGCGGCCGCTGCTGGCCGCTCACACCCTGGGGCGGAGCCGGCGTCACGTTCTCGACACCCGGAAGGAAATTTATCTGACGCGGGCCCAGGCGCTCCCGGGTCAGGCCGGTCATCCAAACGAGACAATGCCTGGCGCAAGTCCGGTAAAGGCAGCTAAGGCCGGCGCGGCCCGTACGAGCTGCCGTCAGGCGTTGACTTGTACTGTCGCCCCGAAGGGGTAGTCCGCCGAGGTGGGTCGCGGCGGAGTGACGGAGCTGGTGGAGGTCCAGGCCGCCGGTGTGCGGGCAGGTGTCGCGGGGTGCGGGCCGGCGAGCTCGGCGGCCAGGCGGTCCAGCAGGCCGGCGTAGGCGCGGCGCGTATCAGGGCTGTCCGCTCTCGGCGAGGAAGGAACGCGTCGGCCGCGTCGGCGACGGTGATGGCGCCGCCTCGGATCGCGGTCACGGTCGTGCCCGTCCGCTGCCCTGCCATGCCGCCTGCGCCGTGCCGCCGGTGATGTACCGGATAACAGCTCATTATCCGGTACCCCGCGTCGCATCGGGCACACGCCCAGGCCGAGCGCGACCGTGCGGCGATCGACGAACCGTTGCTATCCGGGCCCGCCACATCATTTACCAGCTGATCCGCTAAAGCTTTCACCATCCGGCACACCCAGGGGCCGCGGGTGTCCGGACTTCCTGCCCCATCACCCCAGGTGTTAAAAGATGGACTTGACCAGCAAATATAGCTTAGAGTAATGTAATGATTACAATAAGCTAGTCAAAATCTCCATGGGAGGAACTGTCGCATGGCAACCCCTCAAATAGGCCAATCCGCAACATTTGCACAACAGCTTGCGGACGGCGCGCTGCCGCCGCTGCCAGCCATCCCGGACGCCTCGTGGGCGCCGTCGGCCACGAGCGACCCGGTGGCCTTCCCGGCCCCGGCCCAACGGCGCTTGCTGCACGCGAACTCGGATAACAGCGGCAAGGCGGCGATGGTGCCCGACACCCCGGGGGCCAAAGATCCGAGCACGCCGGCGGTCCTGAGGGATTACTGGGACGGCAGGCCGGGCCCGGCAGAGTACACGGTAACGCTTAAGGAGTACTGGCGACTGGTACCCGGCACCTACACCCACGTCATGCAAGGCGGCGGATATACGGAGTCGTACTCCGTTACCGATGGCATAGCGATCACCGACTCGCAGAGCCTCACCGCGGAACTCGGGGTCGACGTCGACGGGCTCTCAGCGAAGATCACCGCGATGTTCAGTCAGTCCGTCACCACCACCAGCGATCGCACCTACATCAGAAGTTATAGCGTCGGCAGCCCACCGGAGGGCATGACCCGGGTCTGGATGCTGTGGCAGCTCGTACACGACATAGACACGTTGGGCACCAACGGACAACTGATCGCCCCCGAACAAGGCGAGGGCAACGTTTTCTGGTACGGGCCTGAACACTCAATCTCTGGGGCCTACCTGAGCTACGGCGCCGTTCACGTGTCGATCCCGGCGCCGCTCTACGTGCCGACCCAGGCTGACTTCCCGGCAGCTTAGGGGGCGGCGATCGTACGAGCACTCGGCGGCGGGCGTGCCGGTGCCTCCCGGGCGGGAGCCTGCCTCATGCGCGCAGCAGCCCGCCCGGCTTGTCGACGGCGAACAGCGCGTAGCTGTAGCTGAGGCCGGCCGCACCAGGATGGGCGGCCAGCCAGCGGTCGGCGACCTTGAGCGGGAACTCCATCCGGAGCACCGCCTCGAAGTCAGCCCGGCTGGTGAAGCGCCACCGGCTGCGGACCGTGGTGCGGTCGGCGCCGCGGGCGGCCCACCAGGCGTCGGCCCCCGCTCCCCCGGCCGGGACCAGCGCCGTCCCGGCCGCCCGTACCAGCTCGGCGAAGTCGCCTGACCGCAGGTCGTTGCCGACGACGACGAGGGTGCCGCCGGGGCGCAGCACCCGCATCACCTCGGCCAGCCCGGCATCGCAGCCGGGCGGGAAGAAGTAGGCGAACCGCGCGTGCACCACGTCGACCGACTGGTCCGGCAGCGGTATGCGCTCGGCCGAGCCGGGCAGCACCCGGGCCCGGCGGTCGCGGGCAGCCGCCAGCGGGACGAGGCGCGGGTCCGGCTCGACCCCGATGACCTCGGACGCCTCGCCGGCGTAGCCGGGCAGCCAGTAGCCGCTGCCGCAGCCCAGGTCGAGCAGGGTGCGCCCGGCCCAGGGGGCGCGGGCCCGCATCGCCGCCAGCACGTGGCCGTCCGGGTCGAGGGCCTGGTTCTCCAGCTCGTACAGCTCGACGTGGCCGCCCTGGTTGGGGGCGTGCCTGAAGTCAGGCAGTCGCGCCCCGGCCAGCGTCTCAGCTGTTGACGAGCTGCTCAGCGTGCTCAGCCTCGTCGTCGCGGAGCAGCCCGGGCCGGGTGCTGCGCAGCTGCCAGCCGGTCGTGACGCCGTCCGGCCCGGTGAGCGCGGCCTGGGCCAGGCCGGCTTCGATCCGGCGGCGCACCTCGGCCTCGTTCGCGGGCTCGGCCGCGAACAGCACCCGCAGCCGCACCTGATCCGCGGAGCGCTCCGCAGCGGCGTGGTGCGGCGCCAGCGGGCAGGGCGGCTGGTGGTCCCAGTGCCCGCACAGCGCGGCGGTGACGGCGGCGCCCGGGGCCCGCACGTCGCCATCCTGTTCCATGGTCACGACCGCGTCGTGGACGTATGCCTGGCGCATGACTTCAGTATCCCCCGCGCGGCCGGCGTTCCGGTGCCCTATGAAATCGGCTGGGCGGCAACTTTGTCGCCCCCCGCAAACGGTACGAGCGGCGTCAGCGGCGACAGGACCGGCGGCCGGCTTCGTCGTAGGCTGCTCGCCTGCGCGAGCAGGGCCGCCTGCCTTCCCTCTCCGCCGGTAGCATGGCGCCCGTGCCGTTGACGGACATCGCCGAGCTCGCGCACCTGCGCCGGGCCCGGGACCTGCTCGACCGCGAGTACGCGCGGCCGCTGAACGTGCCCGCGATGGCGCGGGCCGCGCTGATGTCGCCGTCGCTGTTCTCCCGGCTGTTCCGCGAGGCCTACGGGGAGACACCGTACGCGTACCTGCAGGCGCGGCGGGTGGAGCGGGCGATGGCGCTGCTGCGCGGCGGCTCGCTGTCGGTCACCGACGTGTGCATGGCGGTGGGGTTCACCTCGCTCGGCTCGTTCAGCTCGACGTTCAGCCGCCTGGTGGGCGAGCCGCCGTCCGCTTACAAGGCGCGGGACCACTCGCGGCTCGCCGCGGTGCCGCCCTGCGTGACCCGGGCGTGGGCGCGGCCCGGGTGGATCGCCGAGCCGTGCAGGATCGGAGAAGCGTTACCGGGCTGTCCGCCCGTAGGGTCGCTGACATGCCACTTTCCATTACGCACACACCCGTGTACTGCACCGACCTGGACGCGACGCTCGCCTTCTACCAGCGGCTGGGCTTCGAGGTCGTCAACGACGTCCCGATGGGCCCGGAGATGCGCTGGCTTACCCTGCACGCCCCCGGTGACCCCCACGAGCTGCTGCTGGCGGCCGTCGACCAGCATGTCCCGGCGGCCGACCGGCCGGCCATGCGCGAGCTTGTCGCCAAGGGCACGCTGGCGGTCTTCATCGAGGTGGATGACCTCGACAAGGCGTTCGAGTCGCTGCGCGCGGCCGGGACCGAGATCCTGCAGGAGCCCATCGACCAGCCCTACGGCGTCCGCGACGCCGGCGTCCGCGACCCCAGCGGCAACCACCTGCGGCTGAGCCAGCCGCTGGCCCGAGGCTGACGACCGGGCCTGGCTGGCCAGCCCGCGCCGGCCAGCCAGGCCGGGCCCGGTGATCCTAGGCTGGGCGCATGGGCAGGCCGGAAGTCGTCATCTTCACCGGGGCCGGGATCTCCACCGACTCCGGCATCCCTGATTACCGCGGGCCGCGGGGGCGGTGGACGCTGGACCCGGACTACGAGAAGCTGGTCACGATCGGGTACTACCTGGCCGACCCGGAGATCCGGCGCCGCTCGTGGCAGATGCGCCGGGAGATCCACGCGCTCGACCCGCAGCCGAACGGGGCGCACCGCGCGGTTGCCGCGCTTGACCGCTCGGGCGCGGCCGCGGTCCGGGTGATCACGCAGAACACCGACGGCCTGCACCAGCGGGCCGGGCTGCCCGCGGCCAGGGTGACCGAGCTGCACGGGACGTCGCAGGCGGTGGTGTGCACGGCGTGCGGCGAGCGGACCCCGGCCGCCGCCGCGTACGCCCGGGTCGACGCGGGCGAGGCGGACCCGCCGTGCGCGGACTGCGGCGGGATCTTGAAGACGGCGACGGTGATGTTCGGCGAGAGCCTGGACGCGGCGGTGCTCGGGGCGGCGGCCGCCGCGGCCCGCGGCTGCGACGTCTTCTTCGCGGTGGGCAGCAGCTTGCAGGTCTACCCGGCGGCGGGCCTGGTGGACGTGGCGGCCGGCCACGGTGCCCGGCTGGTCATCGTGAACGCCGAGCCCACCCCCTACGACGCGGTGGCCGACCAGGTGGTGCGGGAACCGATCGGCCAGGCGCTCCCCCGGCTGCTGGCCGGCCTCCCGGCCGGCTGGCAGTAACCCGGCGTAATCGCCGGGCGGACGGTGTAACCCGGCCTGAGCTGGGCAGGCGCGCCTTATCCGTATCCGCGACCACGCTGAACAAGGAGCTCCTGATGGCCTCCATCCCGGACATCACGCTGAACAACGGCCAGACCATCCCGCAGTTCGGCTTCGGCGTCTTCCAGATCGAGCCGAAGGACACGGTCTCCGCGGTGAGCACCGCGCTGGAGGCCGGGTACCGGCACATCGACACGGCCGAGATGTACGGCAACGAGGCCGAGGTGGGCGAGGCGATCGCCCGGTCCGGCCTTGACCGCGGCGACGTGTTCGTGACCAGCAAGCTCAGCAACGACGCGCACGAGCCGGACGACGCCAGGCGGGCCTTCGAGGGGACCCTGAAGGCGCTGGGCACCGACTACGTCGACCTGTTCCTCATCCACTGGCCGCTGCCCGCCCGCTACGGCGGCGACTTCGTGGCGACCTGGCGGACGCTGGAGGAGTTCTACCGTGAGGGCCGGGCCCGGTCGGTCGGCGTCTCCAACTTCCAGCCCCGGCACCTGCGGCGGCTGCACGGCGAGACCGAGGTCATCCCGGCCGTCAACCAGGTCGAGGTGCACCCGTACCTGACCCAGGACGAGCTGCGCGCGTTCTGCGCGCAGCACCAGACCGCGGTCGAGGCCTGGTCGCCCCTGGGCCAGGGCAACTGCCTGCAGGACCCGGTTATCACGGCCATCGCCGAGCGGGTCGGCCGGACCCCGGCCCAGGTGGTGCTGCGCTGGCACGTGCAGCGCGGTGACATCGTCTTCCCCAAGTCGGTCACCCCCGACCGGATCCGGGAGAACATCGGCGTCTTCGACTTCGAGCTGGAGCCCGCCGAAGCCGATGACATCACCGCGCTCAACCGCGACGAGCGCACCGGCCCTGACCCCGACACGTTCACCGGCCGCTAGCGCGGCTCACCGGGCAGCGGGCGGACCGCGGGCGCCCGGGTCACCGCGCGGCCCTCGCGGCGGGCCGTCGCCGCGAGCTGGGACGCGTTACGGACCGCGGCCCCGCCCGGGTCGTTGTTGAAGTACACGTAGACGTCGTGGTCATCCGGCCAGGCGCCGGCCAGGCGGCCCAGCCAGGAGCGCAGCGCCCGCGGCCCGTAGGACGGCCAGGGGCGGGCGCCGCCCTGGTGGAGCCGCAGGTACCCCCAGGACGCGGTGCGCCACAGCGGGGTGACCGGCCGGCCGTCACGGTCCGCCCAGCACAGCGCCGCGTCATGGGCGGCCAGCACCTGCCGGACCTGGCCGGTCCACCAGCTCTCGTGCCGCGGCTCGACGGTGACCCGCGGCGGCGGCCGGCCGAGGTCGTCCGCGGCCGCGCGGAAGGCGCGCAGGCAGGCGTCGAGGTCGTCGGGGCTGGCTTTCAGGGTCGGCGGGAGCTGCAGCAGGACCGGCCCGAGCTTGGGGCCGAGCCCGTCCGCCGCCTCAAGCAGCCGGGCGGCCGGCCCGGCCGGGTCGCGCAGCCGCCGTACGTGGGTGAGGAAGCGGCTGGCCTTGACCGCCATCACGAAGTCGTCGGGGGTGCGCTCGCGCCAGCCGGCGAACGTCTCGCGGGCGGGCAGCCGGTAGAAGCTGTTGTTGTTCTCCACCGTCTGGTACTGCTGCCCGTAGTGCTCCAGCCAGCGGCGCTGCGGCACCCCGGCCGGGTAGAGGACGCCCCGCCAGTCCCGGTACTGCCAGCCGGACGTCCCGATGATCAGCGGCATGGCGGTTACCTGCCCGGCCGTGCCCCGCGAAACCAGGTCCAGCCCGAACGGGAGCGCGGTGACTGGCCGCCGGCACCCCCCGGCCGTAGCCGGCGCGCGGTCCCGGCCTGCCCGGGTGCGGCCCGTGTCAACCTGGCAGGGCGCGGCGCGGGTGTCAGTAGGTGGAGATACCGGCCACCATGACGAAGGAGCGCGATGGACCTGGCTGACGAGGACGCGTTCGTGCGCGCCCGCGGCGATCATTTCCTGCGGCTCGCGGTGATGCTGGCCGGCTCGCCGGCCGAGGGCGAGGACCTGCTGCAGGCCAGCCTGGTGCGGCTGTACCAGGCGTGGCCGCCCGCCCGCCAGGTTTACGACTCCGGGGGGGTCCACGCCGAATTCACCTGGGCCGGCACCAACTGAAACCCGGGAACCGCCGAAACCCGGGAACAGCCCGAACGGGGGCGCGGTTCCCCTGACCGCTCAGCCTCCTTCGGCCGGGCGAGCGGGCGGCGAGGCGGCCAGCAGGCCGTCCGCCGCCGGCCGCACCGCCCTGACCGGCAGCAGCAGGCCCAGCCCGGCCAGCAGCACCACCAGGATGCCGAGGATGCCCCAGGCGGTCCTGCCCGCGGTGCCGGCGGCGGGCGAGACCGCGATCGCGATCGCGTACAGCGCCGGGGAGAGCCAGGTCGCCGCCCGCCCGGTCGTCGCGTAGAGGCCGAACACCTCGCCCTCGCGGCCGGGCGGGGTGAGGCGGGCCAGGAAGGTGCGGCTGGCGGACTGCGCCGGGCCGACGAACGCGCACAGGACGAGGCCGCAGGCCCAGAAGGCCGCCGCCCCGGCTGACCGGGTGGCGAACAGCACCGCCGCGCAGCCGCTCATCGCGGCGAGCGAGGCGACGATGACGGGCTTGGGCCCGAGCCGGTCGTCGAGGGCGCCGGAGGCGGCGGTGGCCAGGCCGGCGATCACGTTGGCGGAGATGCCGAACAGCAGCACCTGCTTGGTGGTCAGCCCGAAGGCGACGTGCCCGATCACCCCGCCGAAGGTGAACACGCCGGTCAGCCCGTCCCGGAAGACCGCGCTGGCCAGGAGGAACCAGATGGTGCCGCGGCTGACCCGCCAGATGCCGCGGA
>Ga0265338_10010205_pt1 | contig 11068 bp, 8 predicted proteins | sample 42126metaG_FD_193579 | JGI IMG/M metagenome (GOLD analysis project Ga0265338, IMG submission 193579) | Rhizosphere microbial communities from Carex aquatilis grown in University of Washington, Seatle, WA, United States - 4-21-26 metaG | ecosystem: Host-associated > Plants > Roots > Rhizosphere >... | reverse complement strand
TTCGAGATGACCTCAAAGCTATATCCGATGATAGACAATCAGACCGAAGAGTATTTCGTCGTTCGAGACGATATTCCCTACAATACCTCGATGCATACCTATCCACTACCGTCTCGCGCCCTCGCTGGTAAACTTCGCTCTGTTTCATTCGTGGACTCAAACCACAATGAGATACGCGTCCCCCGTCTCCGGCCAGAAGACATCATGTCCAACGTGAATGCAACAGGATTGGCGATAAACCCGGCGCTCTGGGGATTTTATCTTCAGAATAATGATATCGTTCTATATCTCGGCTCCGCGAGAGGTTCTTCGTCTAGCTATAAAACTCTTCGGCTTAGATATATCCGGCAGCCGAATGAACTTGTGGCGACCCTTGACTGTGCCCGTGTAACACTGATCTCCGGCAATAGCGTCACCGTCTCGAATGTTCCTTCGACTTTCTCTACTCTTGTAACCTATGACATGATCGGCGGGCAACCTAATTTTACTGCCCTACAGGACGATTCAGTTTGTACAGCGATATCAGGTCTAACAATGACCTTCACTTCTATACCGACAGACCATTTGGGGAATGCCCTATTAAAAGTGGGCGACTGGATATGTCTATCCGGGCAATCTCCCGTGGCACAGATACCGTTCTCACCGGGCTATGACCTCTTATTGCAGCTCGCTGCGGCTAAATGTCTAGAAATTCATGGCGATACACAGGGGTTTAATGTGGCCATGAGTCAGGCATCGGATATGAAGAATTACTTCCTATCCGTACTCAGTCCACGCGTCGATGGAAATGTTATACGCCTCACGACACCCAATTCACTCTATGGATGGGACTAAACTTTGACTCTCGAAACGACGCCGCAGAATATTCAACTAACCTGCAAGGGCTTATTTACTATGCCCAACTCGCTATCGCAAGTACCAGCGGGTTCATTACTTGTGGCAGAGAATGTCGTTGTGGACTATGACGGTATTTTATCTGGGCGCCGAGGCATTCGTCAATTCGGCACCAGTCTACAGGATATCACCGGATCGAGCCATACGAATATATTCCAAGAGTTTTTCTACGCGGGTTCAAAGCTGATATGGTTTGGTGATTCCACCGCCCTTGATACCAATCCGGCTCGCTTCTATTTTGGATATGACAGCGATAATCTAGGAACATGGATCAATACGACGCATCCATTCTCTCCTCCGGCTTATGCTCTCACAGATACATATCGGTCAGTGCAGAGCAACGGCAATTTCTACATGACCTCTACTACGGGTCTGCTCAAGACCGATGCCCCGGCTAATCCTCTACGTCAAGCAGGTGGTCTTCCGGGTCTTGATGGTACTGCCGTTCTTACAGGTGCATCTGGTTTTATGGCTACGGCTACTGAAGTGGCCTATCGTATGACGTGGACCACGACGGATGCCAATCATAATGCGGTAGAAGGTACACCATCGACGCGTGTAGTCATAGCCAATACCTCCGGCGGCAGTAGGAATGTCATACTGACGTTCACCATTCCGCACGGTACTAAGGTAACAGACCAATATACAATTTATCGTTCACTGATGAGCGCGAGTGGTACCACAGAACCGTCAGATGAGCTGCAGTTGACAATCCAAGGATTTCCAACCCCTACGGATATAACGAATGGATTTTTTACGGTGACTGACTCAACCCCAGAGTCGCTTCTTGGCGCTGCACTTTATACAAACTCTGGCCAAGAAGGTATCGCGCAGGCTAATAATATCCCGCCACTTGCAAACGATGTGTGCTTTTTTCAAGGCTATGTCATATATGGTTCGGCTACCACACAACAGAAGTTTCTTCTTAGCCTTTTATCGACAAATGGCGCCGGTGCACTGACTGTTGGAGATACGTTCACTATCACCACTGGCGTTGCCTCTTTTACTTTGACAGCTGCCTCCTCAGAAAACATTCCTGCTGCCCAATTTGAGGTTTTCAGTGGCGGAGATCCCGCGAGTGACATTCTTCTTACAAAACAGTCGTTGATTCGTGTACTTAATCGCCAGCCGCAGCTTCAAGTGTACGCCTACGATAGTACGGATGTGAACAGTACGTCTTCCCTGCCGGGAGATTTTGTCATTCAGGAACAAGGGATCAGCAGGGTACCGTTTGGAGTTAGTTCTTCCAATTCGACCGCATGGTTTCCTATTCTTACGGCAAGTCCTGCCGATAATCAATCACTTCCGGGGGGATTTATCGGTTCGGGATACTGTTCTAAGTTCCAGCAGCCTGAAGCTGTTCCAATATCGAACACAATTTCTGTCGGTAATAAGTATTTTGAGTGGTTGCGGTGCTTGCCTTTACGCAACAGCGTCATTGTACTAAAAGCAGACGGATGCTTCCAGCTTACCGGTACAGCATTCCCATTCACCGTCACAACTTTGGACCTTGGCACTATTCTCACTGCACCAGAGACTCCGACAGTCATGTCAAACCAAGTTTTTGCCTACACAAATCAAGGTGTCGTGGCTATTACTGAGACAGGACCGGGTATTATAAGCCGGCCTATCGAAAATACCCTTCAGGAGATTAGTTCCTATCTGCATCCCAACTTTCCGAAGGTGACATTCGGTACTTCCTACGAAACGGACAGAAAGTGGATCATGTCAACAATATCCACGGGAGATAATTTCAAATTAGCCACCATCCAGTATGTCTACGACATTATAACGCAGACATGGACTACATATAAATATCCGGTGCCCATATGGGATTTGCATGAGTCCCCCACAGAACATAGGCTTTATGCAGCATCGGCAAATGAGTTATATCCATTCATGTTTCAGGAACGGAAAGCATTCGCCGACTCTGATTTTGCAGATATCGAGATTCCTACCACTATAACGGCCTTCTCTGGACGGACTTTAACTGTCACAAGCACGGCAGGTGCAAAAGTTGGATGGTCTATTGCCCAGCTTAGTGCGGAGGGTGATAACGAACCTAGTATCATATCGGTTATTTCCGTCATCACTGCGATTCTGGATTCTACGCACATTGTAGTCAAAGATATTCGCGCGTGGAATCTATCGGCTGTTTTTACCGCCTATGAGCAACCGATAAACATAGATGTATTCTTCTGTCCGATTATCGGTCTGCCGGAAACTGGTGGTACGCGTGGAAACCCCGGTACTGTGAAATTCTTTCAGGAAATTCAGCTATTTTTCCAGCAGATCAACTTCGATTCCATCACATTCAACTTTTCTACAGACTTCATCGCCTCTACAACCGCAGTGGTATTTACGCCGACGCAATTCTCTGCCGGATGGGGAAGTTTCCCTTGGGGTGAAGCTCCGTGGGGCTCAGGTTCGGCCACTCTCCAGAGTTTGAGAAACTACATTCCACTACAGGCGAGACGCGCACATTGGTTGAATGTGGAACTCCTGCTGGCCCAAGCTATGACATCATTTAGCTTTGCCGGATTAGTATTAACCTATAGACCTACTACTACGAGGAGCAAATAACATGCAGCTGCCCCTATATCGGCGTATTACGGATGAGGATCTTTCCGATGCCCCAAAAGGAGCGTGGAAGGGTAAGATGCTGTACGCTCTTAATCTATTTATGCAACAGATATACACAGGTCTGTCGAATAATTTGACGCCGGAACAGAACTGTATCACGCAAACAAAAACGTTCAGTATCATTGGGTCGTCCACCGTGGCCAAGAATACATACAGTTTTGTAACATCCTATGTTTACAATCCGCTAGGGAGAGATGTACTATCAATTCAGCCGACAGACGGTAGCACCCAAATTTTTAATACCGCTCCATATGTCTCATGGAGCTATCTAAACGGCACGTTCAACGTGCTTGGAATAACAGGACTGACGGACGGCGTACCCTACACAATCACAATACGGGTATGGTGGCCGGCGGTGGTGAACTAATATGGCCTATGTTTCAAACTCTCAAGACGATGAAGAACCAAAGAACCCGGCCCAAGGCGCGGTGCCTCCTGCCGGTGGCGCAGGCGGTGCAAGTGTCCAGCTTGCTCCCTCTAGTGGTATAGGAAGTGCAGGTGGGGCCAGTGCGCCATCGCAGCCGGGACAGCCGGCAGCCGGCGGTTCTTTCGCTACGCTCGATAAGTATATCTCTGCTAACCAAGGACAGGCGGAACCACTAGCCAATAAAATCACATCGGATATCGGCAATCAGTATAATACACTTCAAGGCCAAAATACTTCTACACTGAATGATATCAACAATCAGGTGAAGTCAGCCTCTACCCCGAGTAATGCCAATGATATTATCGCACAAGAAGCTGCTAATCCGGTGTCTTTCGCCAATGACAAAGGGAACGTCGGCCAGTTCCAGAGTCTTTTAAATGCGTCGTATGGTGGACCTGCATCAGCGGAAAGCACACCGGGATTCACTACCCAACAGAATGCTGTAAACAATGCTATAGCCACTGGGCAGCAACAAACTGGCTCAGAAGCCGGACGAGCACAGCTTCTTTCTCAACACGAAGCAGCACCGTCTACTTCAGTCACCGGTTTGAATAGTGCCATTCTATCGCAAGATCCTAATGCTCAGGGACAAATTGAAAATGCCTATAAACCATTCTCCAATCTTCTCACCGGTCTAAACACTGGAGCTCAGGGGATAGATCAAACTATTGGGAGCGCCCAGACAAACGCTCAAACGACAAATGCAGCAGCCAACAAGCAGATCGCCGATCAGATAAACGCATTAAACAGCAATGTCAACACAGAGCTCGGTGATCTACAGGATAAAATATATAATGCCGCGAATACTGCTGAAACTAATTTAGGTACCAGTCTACAAAATGGAAAACTTCCTACCGGCTATGGTGTTGATCCGGGGCTTCAATCTTTTTTAGATACTAATGTATACCCGTGGATGACTACGAATGCTCCCGGTGTATCAAATACCTATAATTTTGCCAATGCAGTACCGCAATTTACTGCACCGAATGTCCCTACTATCCAGCAAGCCGCTACAGCGAATGACTATGCTCAGGCAGGAGCGTTTCAAAATCTGCTGAATGGAATAAATTCGGGTGCGCCAGCAACGATTATAAATCCGAGCGATGCGTCCAAAGCCGGCACCTATACTACACCGGCACTTCCATCGGTTAATAACCAAGCATTAGCAGGAGACATCTATAGTGGATTAAATTCAAGTACAGGTCAAATAAATGTGGGATCTAAGCCATTCGGACAATACAATTCCCTATTGGCTGCCCTAGACAGATATATGGGAAAAACAAGTGATCCTAATCTGTATGGCGGCGGTGGACAACTTCCATCTGACTTCTATACAAATCCAAACAATTTCGCGGGGTATACACCCCCTACGATAGCATAAGGAGATTTAAAATGGGACTTTTTGACAGCTCAGACTCGGGATCACAAGACTATCTCAAACAAGCACTAGCCTCCTATCAACAGGCGAATGTGCCCACTGTCGCCCAAGAGACAGTTAATAATCTGCCTATGGAAACAGTGCAAGGCACGGTTAATCCAAACAATATTCAGGTGGCGTCACAAGCCCCCTCCGCGTTCAACGATATTTCTTTAGACCCAGCGACACGAGCCGCGCAAATGGCGGCTTTAAGCCAATACACCAACATCGCAGATGCAGGCGGTCTTGATGCCAATGCGAAACTGGCAATTCAACAGGCGAACGATGCAGCTACTACGCAAGCCCAAGGTGAACAGGGTGCTATTATGCGTGCTGCACAAGCACAGGGACAGGGTGGTGGAGATTTCGCTTTAACACAACGAGCACTCGCGGCACAGGGCGCATCCAATACGGCAGCCACGACTGGAATGCAAGCTGCAGCAGAAGCTGAAGCCAATCGTGAGGCGGCTCTTAATGCTATGTCAAATATCGGCGGCAGTGTGAATGCAGCTGACTACTCACAAGCAGCTAATAAAGCTGGAGCCCAGAATACCATCAATGCAACAAATCAAGCGGCCACCAATGCTGCGAATACCGGTAATGTAGCGAATCAGATCCAGACAGGTGAGTTTAACACTGGAAACGCACAGAATGTTAATGCAGCGAATACTGCAGCTGGACAAAATCAAGTTTATTACAACGCAAATCTTCCACAGCAGCAATTCAATAATGAACTGGCGAAAGCTGGCGGCATAGCAGGCGTTTCTGAGTCTCAAGCTAATGCAGCACAGAATGCAACGAATGCGGGCAATGCCATGACGGGTTCTCTTCTTGGAACAGCCGGCACAATCGTAGGTGGTATGTATGGTGGACCAGCAGGAGCGGCCCTCGGGGGGACGCTAGGAAGTTCGCTAGGCGGCGGAGCAAAAGCAGGAGCCATAGGTGCTCCAGCAAGTTATGGTTCAACCACGGCTTCTACTCCCGGTTACCAAATGAACGCAGCTAAAAATGCGCCCGCTGGTGCAACCGGTTTCTCAAAAGGTGGGTATACATGCTATGCCGATGGTGGCATTGCCCATGATCATGCCATTTGTATGAAACTGGGTGGACATATTTCTGGAAAAGCGAAAGTGGCCGGTGACAGTGAAGAGAATGATACAGTGCCCGCAATGCTGAGTCCCGGAGAGCTTGTTATCCCGCGATCAGTGCCGAAAGATGGACCGCATATGGAAGAGTTTGCTCGAAATGCCCCTGTAGGTGGGGATACAAAAAAGAAAGTGGATTTGACATCCTTCACCAAAGGGTATAAGAAGGGAGTACGCTAATGCCACTTAATCCCGGCAAAGATAAAAAGACAATTTCAAAAAATATCGAAGAGATGCAAGCATCAGGACACCCGCACGATCAAGCGGTGGCCGCTGCTTTACATAATGCTCATCCGAATGGTGGAAAGAATATGGCTGATGGTGGAGAAGTGGACAAAGATGAGCCGGGACTACAGGATGCCACGGCATCTGACTTTTTGCTGCCGTTTTTACTGGGGCCATCTGCTAAAGGGGCTGCCGAAGAACTCCCCGCTGCTTTAAAAGGACTGGGTGAAGCCGGAGAAGTGACGCTTGGTCGCGGTGCGCCTGCAATGGAAGAGGCGGCGCCGGGCGAAGTGACAGCATATGTCAAGGGAATCCAGAAAGGGGCTCCCGGGACTGAAGGTGTGAAAATTTACGGAGTAAAAGGTAGTCCGGCCAAACTGAAAGAGCTTTTCGGTGATGAAGCCCCGGGCTCTGTGCCAGAACATATCCTGCGGGCCAAAGGCATCTTGCCGGCGGACACTATGAACATACCCCAGAACGCTCCAAATGCTTACGCAAAAGGTGGAATCGTGGACAAACTCAAAAGTGATAAGACTGACGCACAGAAAGCTGATGACATCGACCCAGTTATAAATGCGTCCACCGACACCCCCAAAGGGTATGCTGAAGGTGGATTTCCTCATGTAACATTTATGGAAAACGGCACACCAGAAGAGGCAAAGAAAACTGTTCATCTGGCAAAAGACGGCAAGATGGCCAAAGGCGGCATTGTACAAGGAGCTGATGGCTCCAATCGTGACAAAGAGCCAGCGAAGCCAAAGGATGTCGAAATGTCGCACGAAGAAAAGCTAAAATCAATCTATAAAGCAATGGGAATGAAGAAGTATGCTGATGGCGGAGCAGTCGATGACAGTGATGGCACTGTCGATGTCAGTCAGCTCCCCGGCGGTGGTATGGGGGCTCCAAATCCGAATGATCCGGGCTTCTGGGACCAAATAAAGGCCGCTTTAGCCAAAGTCAGCAATGGCCCCGCCGGGACCATAGCCGGAGCAGTGATGAACCCCATTAGCGCCGCGGCAAGCGCTGTAGAAGGGGCCGCGCCTTCGATTATGGCCGCCGAAGGTCCAGCGGCATCATCCGTTATGAATACGATGGCCGGCACCCCGCCGGCTTCGCCTGCCAGCGCCCCAGCGGCGCCAGTGGGTGCTGCTCCTACACCTCCAGTCGTCCCCCCGGCGCCCGCGGCGATGCCGCCCGCGATGCCCGCGGCGCGACCGGCAGGAGCGCCAAATGATCCTCTGAACGGTCTTTTCACGCAAGATACATCTAAATTGACGGCTGGAGTGAACCCGGAAGATCGGCAAGCTCTCGCCAATCAGCTCCAGACCCAGCAGCATGGCCTCGGTAGCGTAATAGCACAAGCCGTCGCCGGCCTCGGCGATGCGTTTGCGGCTAAGGGTGGAAAAGAACAGCATTCCCTTCAGAACATATTCAGTATGCAGAAAGAGCAACGCGCAGAGGCGTTGGCTAATTTTGACCAAGCCCGGCAGGATCGGCTTCAGAAACTTGACCTCCAAACGAAGATGGGCAACAATGCCATTCAACAGTTGGCGGCCAAGGATGCCTATGGTACAGATGAGCACCTGAATAAGATGCTTGGCGCGCCCTCGGGCACCGCGCATAAAGACTTGGGGCTGTATTTCCAAGCGAAAGCCGCAGGAGTGGCCCAGCAGGAAAAGGATGCGGACCTATACATGAAGGCCCATACGCAAGCCTCCACCGATGTAGATAATGCGGTTAAAAATGCTTCTGTTTTAGGCGTGAAACCAAGTGCTGCCCAGCTTCAGGCCAGCGGAGCCAAATTGGCCGATAATTACTTTAATCGAGCCAAAGGGAATATCCTCGTGAAGCCGTCAGATGGTGGCCCGTCGCAGTGGATACCAGCAGTCAATCTTGGCAAAGCAAAACAAATGGACCCAAGCCTTCAAGTGATACCGGGGTAAATAAAACATGGACTTTTCTTCTATCGGCGCAACACCGGCGAAAACCGGCCAAATAGACTTCTCAGCCATAGGTGGCATTCCTGCCGTTGGTCAAGATGAACCAACGGACGATACCACAGCACTCGGCGCAGCTGGTCGCGGTGCGGTAGGTATGCTTCCTCTTGGAAATCAGGCGTATTCTGCTATTGCGGGAGCCGCCGAGAAAAAGCCGTATGTCCAAGAGCGGCAGGAACTAGAGAAAGAAATTAAATCGGATATAGCCAGCCATGAACCATCACGACTCGCGGGGCAGGCAGCGGGATTGGCCGCGCCAGCGTTATTGACGGGGGGAGCATCCGCGCCAGAGAGTATGGCGGGAGCAGCTGGGGAAGGTGCTTTGATGGGGGCTGGATTTGGCGCAGGTAATGCCATAGATACCCTAGCAACCGGTGGCAGTGGTACAAAAGCAGCCGGCGATGTCGCTGTAGGCGCCGGTTTAGGGGCAGCGGGTGGAGCGGTGGGGGAGAAACTAGCTGCCTTGGCGAAAGGAACTATTCCGGGGATTGAAAACTATGCTGCGAAGAAGGCAATACAAGGCGTAGGTATGGGCTCAGATGAGCTTGGTAATATGGGTCAGCAAGAGCTAGCCGATACTGGCAAAATGCTGATGGCTAAAGGTATTGTGAAGCCGGGTGCGTCTACACAGGAAATGTTCGATACAGCCAAAGGGATACATGAGAACTACGGTGACACAATCGGACAAATCGGAAACCAAGCTACAGAACTCGGACTTACAACGGATACCAAACCACTATTAGAAGCTCTTGGTACAAAGTATGAAGCAGCTATGCAGCTTCACAATCCCGATGAGACAAAAGCGGCTCTCTGGTATAAACGCGGGATGGCAGATATCTTGGCGATGGCTAAGCAGAACGGAGCGGAACGTGTAGGACCAGATATTGTGTCCTCTGAGACTCCTGCCAGTTTTGTAACATTCGATCAACTGCAGAAGCTTAAGAAATCCTACGGGAATTCTGCGTTTGAGAATGGAGCAGTGAAAAACGCAGCGGCAGCGGATATATATGGCCAGATGAACGCCGGTCAAAAAGCTATTGTCAATAAAGCGGCAGATAATCCAGATTTACCCGCACAACTTAAAGATGCAATGGCCGGTTATTCCAAGATGTATCCTGTTGTGGACGGTCTACAAGATGTTTTGGGGAGAGAGCGGGCAGGAAATATGCCAGCCAAAGGATTCGGAATGATGGGGAAACTTGTTGGTCAACTACCGGGGCAGAAGAGTCCGGCCATCAATGCCCTTACGTCTTTAGGACTATTAGGCGCAGGACATCCCATGTGGGCGCTAGGAGCAGCTACAGCTACTCTGCAGAATCCTCGTGCGATGTCTAACATGGCGCAAGGTGTGGCACAAGCTATACCCGGTATCGCAGAAAAGCTACCGATGGCTGGAGCCCAACTTGGCGGAGCAAATGCGCCATCAGCTCAAAATATGGGAGACATCAAGCCTGTCAGTTCAAATTCCATCGTAAAATCACCGGGGGTAGACTCTCCGACTAAGCTAAATCTAAACCATCCGGCTCTTGCTCCGTGGAAACAAATGTTCACGAAGAATGCGGCCAACGCGAAGAATGAAGGAGAAGTGCAGAAATCACAGGCTGTAACGGACTTCATTCTCAGTCAGCGTGATCCGGCTTATGCTGCTGCAAAACAAAAGGCATCAGATGAGCCAGTTGCGGCGAATGAGCAGAGTAATCTCCACATGGCCGAGGGTGGTATTGTGCCGGAAGATACTACAGGTAGAGTGGAAGGATTCGGAAGCACACTGGACGGCTTAGAAAATGTTATGCGAGATACCAAGGCAAAGCCGACACCCACCGAGGATACAGTCTCGCAAGATGCACAGAAATTTCATCAACCCTTCAACGGAGACTTCGCAGATAAATTAAAAGAGTTTATGGCGAAACAAAAGGAGCAGGAAAATGCCGAGTCTCGATAAACGAGTAACAAACCTAGAAAAAACAGTAGAAACCCATCTTATCGAGTCAGGGGAAATACGAGGGGATCTAAAGTGGCTTAAGAAGATAACATGGTTTGTTCTCGGCTCACCATTCATCATAGAAGCCTTTAAACACATTCACACGGCGGTCGGGAAATAGCAATGGAGATAAATGTATGGATTCGACTGTTTGTACAGGCTGTAACCAGCGTGTTGAACCCATCCGCATCTTTGAGCAGTCCAAAAAGTCTAAGCAGTGGTGGCGCATTACAAAATGCCCCCGCGAACGATGCGGATTCAATATTGACCTCGAACCCTGTGATAAACCCGGTGCAAGCAAAACCGTGTACCCTAAAGATAAAGAGAAACCCGAGCCTC
>Ga0265338_10010204_pt1 | contig 11068 bp, 12 predicted proteins | sample 42126metaG_FD_193579 | JGI IMG/M metagenome (GOLD analysis project Ga0265338, IMG submission 193579) | Rhizosphere microbial communities from Carex aquatilis grown in University of Washington, Seatle, WA, United States - 4-21-26 metaG | ecosystem: Host-associated > Plants > Roots > Rhizosphere... | reverse complement strand
CCGCCGCGGCGGGCGCCTTCTGCGCGCGCCGGGGAGCGGGGGGTTTGGGCCTGCGGCTAAGCCGCCGCTGGCGCGGCTGTCTTAGCCTCCGGCCTAGGCGCCTCGATCGACGAACCGCGAAGGCCGGAGCGGAAGACAGGCGCAGCCGGCTTCCGCGGAGGCCCGACGGAGGCGCGCTGCCGCTCCTGCGCCGTAGGCGCACGACCGGCCGCGCCACGAACGAACCGCCACGCAACGGGAGGTCCAAGCACGCCCTTCAGCACGGAGCCGCGGGAGACCGCGCTCTCCCGCGGCGGAGTACCGCCTCACAGCTCGCGAGTGCGCAGCACTCGCGAGCTACGCGACAGCGACGTCGCGCGCGGAGCGCATCTCCTTCGTGAACGCCTCGACGACGCGCGGATCGAACTGCGCGCCGGCACAGCGCTCGAGTTCGGCGAGCGCTTCCTCCTCGGAGCGCGCCGGGCCTTGCCCGCGGGTCGGGCCGCGCACCGCGGTCATGGCGTCGTAGGCGTCGGCGACGAACACGATCCGCGCCGCGAGCGGGATCTGCTCGCCGGCGAGCTTGTTCGGATAGCCAGTGCCGTCCCACCGCTCGTGGTGATGGAGAACGCACTCGGCCACCGAGTCGACGCCGAGGCTCTCGAGCATCCGGTAGCCGATCTGCGGATGACGCTCGAGCACGAGCCGCTCGGCGTCGCTGAGCGTGGTCGGCTTGCGCAGCAGCTCCTCCGGGATCGCGAGCTTGCCGAGATCGTGCAGGTTCCCTCCGAGGCGGATGAGCTCGATCGTCGGCTCGTCAGCGCCGAGCTGCCGGGCGATCCGAGCGGCGTACTCGCCGACACGCTGCGAGTGCCGGCCGTTGTACGCGTCACGCGCGTCGATGGTCTGCGCGAGGCTCTCCGCCGCGCGGTAGCGAGCCGCGCGGTCGGGGCTGTCGGCGAGCTGCTCGAGATTCGCGCGGAGGAAGGACTCGGCCGCGTACGCGCGCACGCGGTTCTTGCCATCTTCCTTCGCCCAGTAGAGGGCGCTGTCTGCGAGCCGGATAAGCTCGTCGCGTCCGGCGCCCTGCGTCGGGAAGGTCGCCACGCCGCCGCTGACCGTAACTTCGTCGATCCCCTCGATCCCCAGCGCCGCGATGCGCTCGACGATCGACCGCGCCACCGCGCTTGCCGCGCGCTCGTCGTGCCCCGGCAAGAGGACGGCGAACTCGTCGCCCCCGAGACGGAACGCCTCGCCGCCCTGTCGCAGCCGTGACGCGACCTGGCTGAGCACCGCGTCGCCCATCGGATGACCGTGCTGGTCGTTGATGTGCTTGAGGTCGTCGAGGTCGAACAGGCAAAGCGCAACCGGGGTGCCGGCCTGCTCCGCCAGGACGAGCTCGCGCTGTAGCCGCTCGTGGAAGCTCCGGTGATTGCCGAGGCCCGTGAGCGGATCGGTGAGGGCGAGGCGCATCGCCTGCATCGCCTGGAACGTCGAGCGCTGGTAGAGCCCGATCGCGAGGAGCGGCCCAGCGAGGGCGAGGGAGAGGAGCGGCGTCCGCTGCCAGAGGATGCAGAGGACGAGCGCCGCGGAGCTCATGAGCGCGAACGGCGCGCTCGTCTGGACGAGGTTCTCCTTCGCGACCTCGAGGTACGGCCTGCCGGAGGACGCCGCGAGGACGGCGCTGATGAGGGCGAGGTTGACGATCCAGTAGTAGACGAACGCCGCGACGACCACCCGCGCGACGACGAGTGCGGCCGAACTCCCGTGGATCTGGTCGATGACGGCGCCGGCGGCGAGTGCCGAGAGCGCGAACATCGAGCCGTTGTAGGCGACACGTACGGGCGGGCGGCGGCCGATCAGATGCGTAACGGTCGGGCCGACGGCGACGACGAGCACTGCGGCCGGCCAGCCGAGCAGGACGATGGAGGCGACGGAGAAGACGAAGCCGACGGTGACGCCGCCGGCTCCCATTCCCTCGACCGGGACGGGAAAGCGCTCGGCGAGCGCGGTCGCAGCGAGCAGCGCGGCGAGCTCAGCGAAGCCGCGGGGGGTATGTGTCTGGCCCGCGTAGCGATACGCGGCCCAGACAATCGTGACAACCCCCGCCGCGAGGACGGGGGTGACCACGATGAGAACTCTCTTCGGAAGCTCAGCCCCTACCTTCAACTGGGCTCCCGTACGCCACAGAGCCGACCATTCATTGACCGGCAACCTCCCCTCAGAGGTCGTGCGAGCCGCTACGGATGCGTGATCTTGATCCAGCCGTAGTTCCCGAGCACTGCCGCCACTGCCGCAGCAGCGACCACAGCGAGAACTACGAACCGGGACTTGAACTCCAGCATTTCTCTCCTCCAGGGGATTGGTTCGAGGACGCCAGGTAGGACTGATTCTGTGGCCGGTTCGGAAATCGAGGAATCACCCGAAGGGGGTAACCGCCGCAGATCCCCCTTTTCGGAAGCGGTCAGTGCTCGAGGCCGGCTTCGCGGAGCGGCCTGCGGCCCCACGCGAACTCCGTGCGGTACCAGCCCGTGAGCTGCGCGAGCGCGACGCCCTCGTCGGACGAGTGGATGAACCAGCCGTTGCCGACGTAGATCCCGGTGTGGATGATCTGCCCGCCCGACGAGTGCGACCCGTTGGCGCCGAAGAAGATGACGTCGGCGGGCTGGAGCTTGGCAAACCGGATCCGCTTCGACCGGGGCACCTCGACGCTCATGGTGTACGTCGTCCGCCCCTGGATTACCGAGGCGAGGTTGCCTTCGTCGGGGTAGCTCTGGAGCTTGTAGACGCGCCAGACGAAGCCGGAGCAGTCGTAGCCGCCGCGAGCCTGGACACCGAACGGCGCCTCGGTGCCGTCGCTCGTTCCTCCCCATACGTACGGCATGCCGATCTTCGAGACCGCGACGTCGAGTATCTGCCGCTGCCAATCCGTGAGCGTCGGGAGCGAGAAGGTGGCCGCGAGCTGCTTGATCTCGGCGATCTGCCAGCTGTCGGCGAGATAGCCGAAGCCGAGGATCATCGCCGCGGAGTACGCGGCCTCGGCCCGCGTTGCCGTGTCCTGGGGGCGCAGCTCGAGGTAGTCCTGAGCGGCCGGATGATTGATGCGAAGGCCGAGGAGACGCGCGACGACCTCCGTCCCGAAGCGGGTCGGGACCTTGAGCCCGGCGGCGATCGCCGCTTTTCTGAGCTGCCGCGCCTCGGGGCGAAGCCCGAGCGAGGTGACGAGCCCGCGGTCGAGACTGGCCATCGTCGCGCCCGTCGAGTCGCTCGTCGGCGTCGTTGTCGTGGTCGTGCTGGTGGTCGTGTCGCCTGTCGTCGTGGGAGGCGGCTGCTGCGAGGCGGCGGGCGGTGACCCGAGCTCCTGCGCGAGGCCGCTTCCGAGGTCGATCAACGCCTGGACGGTCAGCGGCGCGTTCGGCTGGAACGTCTTGACGCTGCTCGCGCCCATGAGTCCGTGCGCGACGACGGTCTTGATCTCGTGCTTCGCCCAGTTCGGCGGGTGCGAAGACGAGCCCGCGGTCGAGCCGGTGGCGGCGGCCGCGAGGAAAGCCGCGACGACCCCGGCCGCCGCGAGGGTGGAGAGCTTCCGTCCCACGGTTGTTCTCATCGGCTCGACACGCCGCGAGCGTTAGCCTCCTTGTCGGTGAATCACGAAATCACACCTGAGCCGGACGATGCCGAGCGCGCCGCGATCGCCGCAGCGCTAGAAGCGGAGGAGGCCGAGAAGGAGCAAGCGGGGCTCTCTCCGTGGGCGAAGGGCGTTCTGCCCGTGCACGACGCGCACGACGAGCCGCATCCGTAACCGGACTCTGTCGCGCTCCGTTCCCACCGCATGTGGGAGGAGTGCATCCGCTGCAACGAGGCGCCCGCAGTCGACGAGCAGGGCTACTGCGGCCACTGCCACTGGGTCGTGCGCGCCGAGGTGGAGGAGGGGCTGCACCAGATGCGCGAGTACCTCCGCGCCTGGGCGCGCTTCGACGAATGGTGCGACTCGCACGGCGCGAAGGCCGCGTAGCGAGAGGCGCTACGGCTCGAGCTGGGTGCGCCGGGCGAAAAGCGCGGGCGCGCTGCGGGCGTAGTCCAAGCCCGACACCCAGGTGAGGATGAGCGCGACGAGGAGGGCCCACCACGCGACGCGGTTGCCCCAGGCGCCGGCGGCGGCGAACCCGCCGAGCGCGGTCGCGAGCGCCTGCGCCCACGTCTTGAGCTTTCCGAGGTCGCGGGCGGCGAGGACGACGCCGCGTTCGATCGCCGCCTGCCGGAGCCCGGTGATGAGCACCTCCCGGACGACGATCAGGGCGACCATCCACGCGGGGACGACCCCGAGTCCGACGAGCATCACGAGCGCGCCGAGGACGAGCACCTTGTCGGCGATCGGATCGAGGAGCGTTCCGAGGGGAGACGTCCGGCCGTGCCGCCGAGCGAGTCTCCCGTCGAACCAGTCCGTTGCCATGGCTAGACAGAAGACCGCAGTAGCCCAGTACGCGTGGCCGTGGAAATTCCACGCGAAGAGAACTACTACGAGCGGTACGGAAGCTGCACGTGCGGCTGTCAGTTGATCCGCGGAGGTCATCGCTAAGCGGGGAGGATACGGTGCGGTCATGTTCGACAAGGTCCTCGTCGCCAACCGGGGTGAAATCGCCATTCGTGTATTCCGCACGCTGCGCGAGCTCGGGATCGGCGCCGTCGCCGTTTATTCGGAGGGCGATCGCGGCGCGCTGCACGTTGCGTACGCCGACGAGTCCTTTCTCCTCGGGCCGACGCCGGCCGCCGAGAGCTACCTCCATGTCGAGCGGATCCTTGACGCGGCGGCGCGCGCCGGCGTGCAGGCGATCCATCCCGGCTACGGCTTCCTCGCCGAGAACGCGGGCTTCGCGCAGGCGGTGGAGGACGCCGGCTTCGTCTGGATAGGTCCGCCTCCCGCCGCGATCGAGCTGATGGGGAACAAGACCGCGGCGCGCACGGCGATGAAGAACGCCGGCGTGCCGATCATTCCCGGCACGACCGATCCGCTCGGCTCCGTCGACGAGCTGCTCGCTCTCGGCGAGGAGATCGGCTATCCGCTCCTGATCAAGGCGGCTGCGGGTGGCGGCGGCAAGGGGATGGAGGAGGTGCACTCGCCCGAGCAGGCGGCGAAGGCATTCGAGACCGCGCAGCGCCAGGGCCAGTCGTACTTCGCGAATCCCGACGTCTACGTCGAGAAGCTCATTGTCGACCCGCGCCACGTCGAGGTGCAGGTGCTCGCCGACGCGCACGGGAACGTCATCCACCTCGGCGAGCGCGACTGCACGATCCAGCGCCGCCACCAGAAGCTCATCGAGGAGACGCCGTCGCCGGCCGTCGACGCGGACCTGCGCGCGCGGATCGGTTCGATCGGAGTCGAGGCGGCGCGCGCGGCGGGGTACCGCTCCGCCGGGACCATCGAGGGCCTCCTCACGCGTGACGGCGACTACTTCTTCATGGAGATGAACACGCGCATCCAGGTCGAGCACACGGTCACCGAGATGGTCACGGGGCTCGATCTCGTGCGCGAGCAGATCCGCGTCGCCCTCGGCGAGCCGCTGTCGGTGACGCAGGAGGAGGTGGAGCTGCGCGGCCACGCGATCGAGTGCCGCATCAACGCGGAGGACGCGAGCAAGGGCTTCCTGCCCGCGCCGGCTCCCGTGACGGGCTACCGCGAGCCGTCGGGGCCCGGCGTGCGCGTCGACTCCGGCGTCGCTGCGGGCTACGAGGTCTCCAGCTCCTACGACCCGATGATCGCGAAGCTCATCGTCCACGGCGTCGACCGGGAGCACGCCCGCCGGCGGATGCTGCGCGCGCTCGACGAGTTCTGGATCGAGGGGCCGCAGACGCTCGTGGGCTTCCACAAGGCGCTGCTCTCGCACCCGTGCTTCGTCGCGGGACAGACATGCCACGGCATCGTCGAGTCGGAGGAGCTAGCCGCACAGTCGACGGAGTTCAACGGCGGCGCCGCGATCGCCATCCCAAGTAACAGTCTGTTACTAAGTCCGACAGGGCCGGTGCGGCCGGTGGAGCGTGTTCGCACCGTCGAGGTCGACGGGCGGCGGTTCGAGGTGCGACTGTCCGAGTCCGAGCCGGAGTGGCGCGCCCTCGCGCAGCGGCGCCACGAGCGTGTCCATGCCGGCGGCGCCGGAGGCTCCGGCCAGGATGCGGTCGTCTCCCCGATGCAGGGGACGGTGCTCGCGGTGAGCGTCGCCGACGGCGAGGAGGTCGAGCCCGGGATGGTGATCTGCATCGTCGAGGCGATGAAGATGGAGAACGAGGTGCACGCGCACCGCGCTGGGGCCGTGTCCCAGCTGTCCGTCGAGCCCGGCCAGCCCGTCTCGACCGGCCAGATCATCTGCGTGATCAGCGCTGAGGATGCCTGAGAGGGTGCCGTACGCGCGTCGGGAAACGCTCGAGCTGTTCTAGGAGTTCGCGTGCCGCGCTGCGCGCGGACTCGGGCGCGAGAGTGAGGCTGACAGCGAGGTCGGGTTCGCCAACGAATCCCTTCTTTGCCCATGGTGGTCTCGCTTCCATTTCGAGCCAGATTCGAAGTCGGATGCGGCTCGCATCGCCATCAACGAACTCGAACGTCAGGCTCGGCTCGGTGAAGCCGAGCCGCTGTGTGCTGACGACGCCGTCCGCCACTTGCTGCAGCCAGTCGGCGAGATCCCTCACGTTGTACGTGTCCAGGCACGGAGCCACCGTTGTCCACGAGCGGCCGTTGAGAGACACCTCGACCTGGACGCGCAGCCAGTTCGAGTCCCACTCGTCCGTGACTTCCGCGAACTCGTAGCCGACGAGTGCTAACGACAGATAGTCGCCGCTCCCTTCGTCGCAGAGCTTCATCCGGCTAGATCGAGCGCTGGTACGCGCTGAAGCACCACGTCGCGAACACCGAGGTGCACGCGGCGACGCCGACGAGCAGTGCGAGGTAGATCATGGTCGGCCCCCAGTTCCCGCCGATCATCACGGCGTTCCGCATCGCCTCCGCGCCCCAGTTGACGGGGTTGTAGCGCGCGATCCCCTGGATCCAACCCGGCATGAGAGCGAACGTCACGAGGATCGAGGAGAGGAACATCAGCGGCATCCCGACGAAGTTCGCGGCGGCGATCATCGACGACTCGCGGCGCATCAGCAGCGCGATCCCGTGCGAGAAGCCCGCGAACACGGCGCAGAGCAGCGCGGCACCGGCGAAGACGACGAGCCAGCCCGCGACACCGCCGTGGACGCGCACGCCGATCGCGAGCGCGACGAGCAGGAGGATCAGCGCCTGGATGATCGCCGTGATCGCCGCACGCACGACCTGTGAGAGGACGATCGCGACCCGCACGGTCGGCGCTGCGAGGAAGCGGTCGATGACGTGGCGGTCGAGGTCGCTGATCATCGCCATCCCCGACCACATCCCGCCGAAGAACCCGTTCATCGCGATGATTCCCGGCGTGAGGAACTCCTTGTACGCGAAGTGGCTGTGATGCCCCTGCGCGCCGACGTGCTTGAAGAGCTGGCCGTAGAGCAGCAGCCAGAGCATCGGCTGGATGACCATCATTGCGATCCAGATCGGCTCGCGCATGAGGTTGCGCACCTGGCGCACGACCATCCACCCGGTCTGGCGGAAGAGTTGAACCGTCATTCCCGTCCCTCGTCTTCGCTGGTGAAGTCGCGGCCGGTGTAGTGGAGGTAGACGTCGTCGAGCGACGGCCGCGCAGTTGTGACGGAGGCGACCCCGATCCCGGCGTCGTCGAGCGCCCCGAGGATGACGGGGATCGCCTGCGCCCCGTTCGGGACGCGCGTGCGCAGGACCTGGCCGTCGGCCTTCACGTCGCTGCCGATCCCGGCGACGATCTTCTCCGCCTCCGCGACGCGGCCGTTCTGCTCGGAGAGCTCGACGCTGACGGATTCGCCCAGGAGGTTGCGCTTCAGCTCGTCGGGCGGCCCCTCGACGACGATTTTCCCTTTGGAGACGATCGCGACCCGCTCGGCGAGCCGGTCGGCCTCCTCGAGGTAGTGCGTCGTCAGGAGGATCGACAGGCTCTCTGCCTCGGCGAGCCGTTCGACCTCGACCCACATCGCCGCGCGCGCCTCGGGATCGAGTCCGGTCGTCGGCTCGTCGAGGAACAGCACCTTCGGCTTGTGGACGAGGCCGAGCGCGATGTCGAGGCGCCGCTTCATCCCGCCGGAGTAGCCGCGCGCCTGCCGGTCCGCCGCCTCACGCAGCCCGACTAGCTCGAGCAGCTCGTCGACGCGCGCGTGCAGCGGTTTGCCCGCCATCGCGTGGATCCGTCCCTGCAGGAGGAGGTTCTCGCGGCCGGTCGCCTCCCAGTCGACGCCGGAGTCCTGGGCGACGTAGCCGAACATGCGACGCACGCGCGCCGGATGCGCGACGACATCCTCGCCGCCGACGAGAGCGCGGCCCGAGTCTGGCTGCGTCAGCGTGGTCAGCACGCGGACGGTCGTCGACTTCCCGGCTCCGTTCGGGCCGAGCAGGCCGAACACCTCGCCCTCGCGCACCGCGAACGACACGCCGTCGAGCGCCTGGACGGTCTTGTAGCGCTTACGGAGATCCTCTGCGACGATCGCGTCCATCGCTTCGAGTCTAGACCCGGCGAAACCGACGCCTGCTCGGCTGCGTAGATATCCCCGAAACCCACGCTGGAGGAGTTGCATGCTCAAGAGAATCGCCACCGCCTCGATCGTCCTGACCTTCGTCGTCTCCGGCGCCGCGTTCGCGGCTGCGCGGAGCACGGGCACGACGGTCGACCTCCACAAGACGAGCCTCGGCAAGGTGCTCGCGACGAGCAAGGGCCGGACGCTGTACCTCTACACCGCGGACGGCAAGAACAAGAGCAAGTGCACCGGGTCGTGCGCCGCGGCTTGGCCGCCGCTGCTGACGAAGGGCAAGCCGGTCGCCGGCACGGGCGTCAACAAGTCGCTGCTCGGGACGGCGAAGCGTTCTGGCGGAAAGGTCCAGGTGACGTACAACCGCCACCCGCTCTACACCTACACCGGCGACTCGAAGGCCGGCCAGACGAACGGCGAGGGAGTCGGCAACTTCTTCGTCGTTAAGGTCTCGGGCAAGAAGGGCTAGCCCTGTTGCGCTAAAGGAATATGGGCGCCAAGCTCCCTGAAGGACAGGGATGCCGGCGACCGTCGAAGCGATAGAAGAGCTCTACCGGAGCCGCTACACCTCCTACAGAGGGGGCGTAGCGGCTCTGATGGGCAGCTACGACGGTGCCCGCGACGTCGTACAGGAGGCATTCGCGCAGGCGCTTCGCGACCGCCGGGACTACCGCGGCGAGGGCCCGCTCGCGGCGTGGGTCTGGCGGATCGCGTTCCGCGCCGCGCTTCGTGGCCGGGGGGATGGCGGACGTGACATGCCGCTCGAGGAGGCGTTCGAGACTGCGTCGCCGCACGCCGAGCGCGATCCGGAGCTCGCCGAGGCGCTGAGGCGGCTGTCGCCGCGCCGGCGGCTCGTCGTCTACCTCCGCTACTTCGCCGATCTCCCGTACGCCGAGATCGCATCGCTGCTCGACATCACGGAGGGCACCGTCGCCGCGACGCTCTCGCAGGCGCATGCCGAGCTGCTCGAGGAACTTCGAGACAAGGAGGCAGCACGATGAGCGACATCCCGAACCTCGAACAGCGCCTGCGCGCGTTCGCAGCCGCGCAGGACGAAGCCGACTGGAACGACGTTCTGCGGCGCGCGGGACACGAGGTCCCGTGGCAGCGCGCCTCTCCGCGGCGACTCGCGGTCGCTCTCGCTGCCGTCGTTGCAGTGGCAGCCTCTATCGCCGGCGTCTCCGTCTGGCTGGCGTCGCGGGCGCCGGCTCCGATAACCGGGGCGACCGGCGGCGCACTTGGCCCTACCGGCGCAGTTGGGGCTACTGGCTCGGTTGGGGCTACCGGCGCAGTTGGGGTCACGGGTGCGGTTGGCCCGACCGGGCCGCAGGGTCCGACCGGCGCAGAGGGGTCTACAGGTGCAAAGGGAGCTACCAGGTCGGAATACGGTCACAAGATCACGCTCGACGAGGTACGCGCCAAGGTGCCGTACATCCCGCTCCCGAACTCCGACCTCGCGAACGACGGCAACGTTGTGAGCGTGTGGGAGGACGAGTGGTTCACAATCCGCTACCCGGGTTCGATCAGGCTCGCCTGGTTGCCATCGGGGAACGTCGGCTGTTCGATCTACTCCGCGCCTGCGCCGCAGACGATCGATGGGGTCATGACGATCGTGGACGACGGCATCTCGGTCCCCGGCTGGCAATCGCTTTGCATCCCGGTCGGGCCGCAGGGCTTTGTCGTTCTCTCTGGACACGTTCCGGTGAGCACGCTCGTCGAAATAGCGCGCACCTTCAGCCCGTCGCCCAATGACGCCTCTCCGGACGGAGATCTGCCGCCCGCCGGTCCGCCGTCGGGGTCTTCGGCCTGGGACACATTTCTCGACGGCGGGATTCTCACCGACAGCGTGTCGCGAGAGTCCGTGGACGCCGCTTCCGGCTCGCTCGCGTTCCAACCCATCGCGCCGTCGTCCCTCGGCGACCCGAGCAGAATCCTCGAGACCAACCCCGCCAGCGCGGCTCCGAGCGACCGCGTGCTCTCGCTGCGCTACGACGATGCGTCCCGCGGCCGGTTGTTCTGGCTCCTCGAGCGTCCGAGTTCTTCGACGTCGAGCGCACTCTTGAGCGAAATCGCGCACTACTGCTCGAACAACCTGCCCGACAGCGATTCGCACGAGTGCTTCAACGGCGCGACGGTCGATCTCGGCGGGGGCGTCTCCGGGGTCCAGTTTCAGGCGTGGAACGACACCGACAAGACCGTTTGGGTCGAGGGCGGCGTCTTCTTCGAGATCGTGGGCAGTACGGGGGATGCGAATCCGGACACGCTCTGGCCTGACGGAGCGCTCCCGGTGGCCAAGGCGGTAGCGGCAGCGGCCGCTGGCTGAGGAACTGCACGGTCCACCGGCGTCGCGCCGCTACTGTCCGGCGCCGGTGGACCTCTACGAGTACCAGGGCAAGGAGCTCTTCAACCGGGTCGGCATCCCCGTCTCGGAAGGGCGCCTCGCGACGACTCCCGAGGAGGCGCGCAA
>Ga0265338_10010202_pt1 | contig 11070 bp, 7 predicted proteins | sample 42126metaG_FD_193579 | JGI IMG/M metagenome (GOLD analysis project Ga0265338, IMG submission 193579) | Rhizosphere microbial communities from Carex aquatilis grown in University of Washington, Seatle, WA, United States - 4-21-26 metaG | ecosystem: Host-associated > Plants > Roots > Rhizosphere >... | reverse complement strand
CTTGCGATCACCGAGAACAACACCGGACCGACTGCCTACCGGCCACAGGAAGTCGTGCGCGCGTGCAACGGCACGACCATACAAGTCATTCACAGCGACGCCGAAGGACGCATGGTGCTCGCCGATACGCTGGCACTGGCCGCGCGCACGCAACCGCGTCTGATAATCGATTTCGCCACGCTGACCGGCGCCTGCGTTCATGCGCTGACCGAGCGCTACAGCGGCGTATTCACCAACCGGCCGCAACTGGCCGAGGTCCTGCTCGCAGCCGGCCGTGAGAGCGGCGAGCGCGTGTGGAATTTTCCGATCGACGAGGACTTCGACAGCGACATCCAAAGCACGGTCGCCGATGTCATGCAATGTGCCGTCGACGGCAAGGGAGATCACATTCTTGCGGCGCGTTTCCTGCAGCGATTCGTTGCCGACTGCGCCTGGGTGCACGTGGATCTTGCCGCCGCAATGCGGCGCGGCGGCCTGGCGCATGTCGGCACCGACATCACAGGCTTCGGCGCGCGCTGGGCGCTCGAACTGCTGCTGCGACAGCAACTGCCATGAGCGCCACGCTGACGCTGCCTCGTCCGGACGATGCGCACCTGCATCTGCGCGACGGCGCAGCACTGGCTGCCGTCGTGAACTTTACGGCCGAGCGTTTCGCGCGTGCCATCGTCATGCCCAACCTCGTGCCGCCGCTGACGGCCACCGCGCAGGTACTGGCCTATCGCGATCGAATCCGCGCGGCACTGGCACCTGGCGCTGACTTCGAGCCGCTCATGACGCTCTATCTCACCGACCGGACCGACGCTGCGGAGATCGAGCGCGCCAGTGCCGCAGGCTCGATCGTCGGCTGCAAACTGTATCCGGCCGGCGCCACCACGCACTCCGATGCCGGCGTCACCGACCTGGCGCGGCTCGAGCCCGCGCTGGACGCCATGAGCGCGCACGATCTGCCGCTGCTGGTCCATGGCGAGGTGACCGATCCCCAGGTCGATGTGTTCGATCGCGAAGCGCGCTTCATCGAGCGCGTGCTCGCGCCGCTGTGCGAGCGCTGGTCAAAACTGCGCGTGGTATTCGAGCACGTGACCACGCGCGAGGCCGTGCGCTTCGTTCGCAGCGCGCGTCCAGGGGTCGCTGCCACGGTCACGCCGCAGCACCTGCTCCACAATCGCAACGCTCTCTTCCAGGGCGGCCTGCGACCGCACTATTACTGTCTGCCCGTGCTCAAGACCGAGCCGGACCGCCAGAGCCTGCTGGAAGTGCTGGCGTCCGGGAACCCACGTTTTTTCCTGGGCACCGACAGCGCGCCACACGCGCGCCACGCCAAGGAAAGCGCCTGCGGATGCGCCGGCATATTCACCGCGCACGCGGCCATCGAACTGTACGCGGAGATCTTCGATGCCGAGGGCATGCTGCCCCGGCTGGCCTCTTTCGCCTCCCAATTTGCGGCCGATTTTTATCGCTGGCCGCGCAATGAAGGATCAATCGTGCTCGTAAAAGAGCCATGGACCGTGCCCGCAACCTATCCGTTCGGCGGTGAGGAACTGGTCCCGCTGCGGGCCGGCGAGCGTATCGGCTGGCGACTGCGACGGGCCGCGTGAGCGAGCTCCCACCGGTCCCTCCGCCGGCCTCTGCGCCCACGCCTGCCCCCGCGGCGCCGCTGATGGCACGGCGCTTCCGCGGCTTCCTGCCCGTGGTCGTCGATGTCGAAACCGGCGGATTCGAATGTCGAACCGATGCGCTGCTGCAGATCGCCGCCGTGCTGGTGGACATCGATGCCGCGGGACGCCTGTGCCGCGGCGAGACGCACTCCTTTCACGTGCGGCCATTCGAGAATGCCCGGCTCGATCCAGCCTCGCTGCAGGTAAACAAGATCGATCCGTGGCACCCGCTGCGCCCGGCCATCGATGAAGGCGATGCCTTGCAGCGCGTATTCCGTGCCATCCGCGCCGCCATTCGCGCGCACGGATGCCGGCGGGCCGTGCTCGTGGGTCACAACGCCTCTTTCGATCTTGGATTTCTCAACGCGGCTGTCGCGCGCACAGGTTTGAAGCGCAACCCGTTTCATCCCTTCTCCTGCTTCGACACCGCGACACTCGCCGGCGCTGCGCTCGGCCAGACCGTGCTGGCCAAGGCGGTATCGGTTGCCGGGATGAGCTGGGACCAGGCTTCCGCCCATTCGGCTACCTACGATGCCGAACGCACCGCGGATCTCTTCTGCCTGATCTGCAATGAATTGGCCGGCAGCTATGCGCGCGCGGATCAGCGCGCGCAGAGTTTCGGCTGGACTGTGCCGCCACCCCCGCCGCCGGAGCCAGAAGAGGACTAGGCGGTGACGACGCCCGCGGTCTCCAGCACCTGTCGCAGCTCACCGTTGCGGTACATCTCCAGCACGATGTCGCAGCCGCCCACGAGTTCGCCGTTGATATAGAGCTGCGGATACGTCGGCCAGCTCGAGAAGCGCTTGAGCGCCTCGCGCAACTCGGGGTCCTCGAAGATATTGACGTGATGGAATTGCGCACCCAGGTGGCGCAGCGCTGAGGCGGTCTGGGCCGAGAATCCACACTGCGGAAATTCCGGCGTGCCCTTCATGAACAGCACCACCGGTGCGGTGCCGAGTTCCTTGCGAATACGATCGTTAACGTCCATTTAGCCTGCACCTTGAACAATAATGGTGAACCACAGCCCTGCGTTGAATTATGGGGTCCAGTGGCCTATTCTTCCAGGGCTTTCCGTCGACGCAGACTAAACAGAACAACAACTTATGCGAGGACTGTCATGAACCCGCTCCTGACCGTACGCGGTGCCATCATCACCGGCCTGATTCTTGCCCTGATTGCCAGCTTCGCCGTGCACCAGGCCACCGGCTTCGCCGAACTGGGGCTGGCCATCTGGATCCACATCCTGGCCGGCGTCATGTGGATTGGGCTGCTCTACTATTTCAACGTGGTCCAGACTCCTGGCCTGGCGGCCGCGGCAGCCGATAAGGGCGGTCCCGGCGGCGCCGGAGTCAACAAATACATCGCCCCGCGGGCGCTGCTCTGGTTTCGCTGGGCGGCCGTCCTGACCTGGCTGACGGGCGTCTGGTACCTCGTGCGCGCCGGAACTTTTCTCAGCGCGGTAACCCTGGGCAATCTCGGCCAGGAGCACTATGGGCTCACGATCGGCTTGGGAGGGTGGCTGGGCACCATCATGCTGTTCAACGTCTGGGTTCTGATCTGGCCGAACCAGAAGAAGATCCTCGGGATCGTGGCGGCCAGTGACGAGGAAAAGGCCAAGGCGCGCAAAGTCGCGCTGCTGGCGTCGCGCACGAATTTCGTGCTGTCGATCCCATTGCTCCTGTGCATGGGTGCCTCGAACCACCCCCTGCCATTCTGAGCAGCCGCCTGCCTTCCGACCTGGCCGAGCAGGTCGCGCGTGCGCTGCGCGAGGATCTCGGACCCGGTGATATCACGGCGGGTCTGATTCCAGCGCACACGCGCGCGCGTGCGCACGTGCTGTGCCGCGAGAGCACGGTGCTGTGTGGCGCGGCCTGGTTCGATGAAACCTTCCGCCAGCTTGACCCCCTGGTGGAGATACGCTGGCATTTCAACGATGGTTCCAACGCAGGGGCCGACTCCATCCTGTGCGAACTGGAAGGCTCCGCGCGCGCGCTGCTCACGGGGGAGCGCACGGCGCTCAATTTTCTGCAATTGCTCTCGGGCACCGCGAGCGTGACGCAGCGCTATGTGGCGGCGGTCGCGGGCACGGCGTGCCGCATCCTCGACACCCGCAAGACCATCCCCGGATTGCGCTCAGCACAGAAATACGCCGTCCGCTGCGGCGGCGGCACCAATCATCGGCTCGGGCTCTACGACATGGTTCTGATCAAGGAAAACCACATCGCGGCCGCCGGCTCGATTGCCGCAGCCGTGACAACGGCGCGTCACCAGGCGCCCGGCGTCCGCGTCGAAGTCGAGGCCGAGACGCTCGACCAGGTGCGCCAGGGCCTGGACGCGCACGCCGATATCGTCATGCTCGACAACTTCCAACTCCAGGATGTGCGCGCCGCGGTGGCACTCAATCGCACTCATTCGCGACCGGCGCAGTTGGAATGCTCCGGCGGCGTCGATCTTGCGACGCTGCGCGCGATCGCCGAAACGGGTGTCGACTACATCTCGGTCGGATCGCTCACCAAGCACGTGACCGCCATCGATCTGTCGATGCGCATCGACACCGTTGCGCGCACATGACCCCCTCAGTGCGGCGTGGATGGGCTCGCGGCTGGCGTCGAGGGAGTTGCGGGCGTCGCGCCAGCGGCCGGCGGCGGTGCCTTGGGCAGGATATCGAGCAGCTCGATGTTAAAATCCAGCGCTGATCCGGGCATAATCGTCGGCATCGCCCCACGATCGCCGTAGGCGAGGTTGGCGGGGCAGATCACCCGGCTCTTGCCGCCGACCTTCATCAACTGCAGTGCTTCGCTCCAGCAGGGAATGACGCCGGTGACGTTGAGCGCCGCGGGTTGACCGCCATGCTTGGCTGAGCTGTCGAACACAGTGCCGTTGCTGAGCTTGCCCTCGTAGTTGACGCTGACGCGGTCGCTGTGATCCGGCGTAGCGCCCGTGCCCTGGACCAGCGGTATGTAGACCAGCCCGCTGGCCGTCTTCTGCGCGCCGGGCTGGGCGGCGGCCTTGTCGATCATGGCTTGCCCGGCGATTTTCTGCCGCTCGTCGATAGCCGCCAGCCGCGTGCGCTCGAGCGTTTGCAGCTGCGTGCTGTAGGCATCGACATCGAAGGCCGGGTGCTGCGCAGCGCCGTCGCTGAGCCCCTGCTCGACGAGCTTGATCTCGGCGCTCGAAAGATCGAATGCCGCCAGGTTGCGGCTCATCAGCACGCCCAGCGCATAGAGCGTCTTGTCATCCTCGCTCTTCGGCGCCGTCGAAGCTGCCGCCGGTGCGGCGGCGGCGCCTTTGGCGGTGCTGGCCGCTGCGACAACGGTCGACGCCTGCGCTGCTGCCAGCGCGATCGAAACGGCGATAAGGATGTGTCTCATCGTATGGATCTCCTGAGGGTTGAATGGCACCGGCACGCCGCACTATACCGTCCGTCCCGGGGTCATCATCCAACTTGATCACGTTCGAGCTCAAAAACGCAATCGATAAGCCGCCGAGACATAGAGATGACGTGCATCCTGCACGCTGGCGGAAGTCTGTCCAGCCAGCGGTTGTTGTTGCTGCACCTGATAGCCGCCGATGAATTCCACCACCGAGCGCCGGCCAGTCCAGTCGCTTCGCACTTCGGGCAAATACAGCCATTGTGTTCCGCCAAGCGCCGGGTCCTTGAGTTGCTCTACGCTGAATCGTGGGCCGATGCGCCAGGCGCCATGGAGCAGAAAGCGCGCATCCCATGACACGGTGGTGCTGCGTGAGTCCGGCGAGTTGTCGTACCGGACGCCAAAGAAATGCAGATCCCCGGCCTGCAGCAGACTCGAGCCAGAGAGTTGTAGCGCGATGTCCTTGTCCAATCCGGTCGCAGCCGTGCCAGGAACTCCTCCCGAGGCCGGTGTGCCGCCCAGCTGCAGCAGTGAAAGATCGCCCATGAACTGCCAGCGCTCGCCCAGCGGATGAGTGGCCGACAAGGTGATGGAGTCGCTGGTGGCGGTGCGATCGAGCGCCAGCTGCCGGATCTGGGACGGCGTGAACTCATTCTCGAGGGACGCGAGATCGGTCGCGTTTTGTCCCTCCAGCGCGTTACTGAGCTGCAGCAGCGGACTGCGGCGATGATCCGCGAAAAATCCTATGATCCAGTGCTGCGCAACTCCCAGGTTGCCAATCACGGTTGCCGAATTGAGCTTCTGAAAGGCAACGTCGTAGTCGGCAAGCAGCACCGCCGAGCGGCCCGGCTGGGTATATCGCGTCTGGAATCCCACTGCCCGGCGTTCGGTAGCGCCGGCATTCTGCTCGTCGAAGAAATAGGTATCGAACAGCCACGCCTGTCGGTAAGGGCCAAACTCGGCGCTCACAGTGCCGAATTTCTGCTGACTGGAAACCTGCGAGTAGCCGGTATAAGCGGGGAAACCGGCGGCGACATTCAGCGTGATTCGTGGGGCAGCCTGATAGCCGACGTAGAGTCCGTCGAACAGACCGATGACACCCACACTGGCGAGGTTCTGCCGGCCGATGCGCCCGGTGACGCCAAATACCCGATCCGTGAGCTCAAGATACGCTGCGGTCGTGCGATCCTGGCTGCCACCCGTATTGGCGACCATGTTGGCGGTGTAGCCGCTGTTGACGCGCGCCGTGAAGTCGTAGCGCTCTCCGTGATCGCGCACCAGAAAATCCCCATAAACGAGAAACGCGTTGAGCGACGTGGTGCGCCCGGCGCTGCCGGTGCCGGTGCCGGTGCCGGTGCCGGTGCCGGTGATCTGATCCTGGCCGTACTGATACGCGAGCGAGGCGCTGCCCGCCAGGCTCCAGTGGCTGCCCGGGAGCGCGCCGCCGAATGCGCCCGGTGATTGCGGCGCCTGGGTGGCGCCGGCCAGCGCCAGCAGCCGATTGCGCACGCGTCCAGCCGCCGCCTCCTGCGGATAGCGTCGCAGATACTCTTCATATTCCGCTTTGGCGTGGGCGAGTTGCCCGGCGCGTTCGCGCACCAGTCCAATCAGCTCCTGAGCATCAGCGCGTCCGGGATATTCAGGCTGCCGCAGCAGACGTGTCAGCAGCTCGACCGCCTGCGGATACTGCTGTTGAGCCAGGGCAGCGCGCGCATCGCGCAGAATTTGCGAACGCTGCTGGTCGGGCAACGGCGCATCGGTCTGGGTGCCCGCGGCGACCGAGACGACATCCGCACGCTCGATCGCAGTGAGGTCCGCGGTCTCATCGTTGATGGCAATCCAGGCACGCGGATAGTGGGACAGCGCCGCCTGCAGCACCCTCTCGGCTTCGCGGCGCGTCGAGAACGGCCCGACCCGCAGACGATACCAATGCTGATCTTCGATATCGGTCTCCGATACGTACGCCCGGGCTCCGAGCTGACTGGCCGCCGCCTGCACGTCCGACTCGTCGATCTTCTCCTGTGATGAGTCAAGATTGATGGCGAAGCCTTCCGCTGGTTGCACCTCCATGACGTAGCCGCCGGCCTGCTTGCGACCCGTGCTCAGCAGCCGGATACGCAAGCCGCGGCCGTCGGCGGTTGGAACCATGACGAAATCCAGCTCTCGCTCGAATCGAAGCTCGAGTGTCACCTGGCCCGGCATGATCGATTCCAGACGCGCGGCGGTCACCAGCTGACCGCCGGTGCCGCCGACCAGCGGCAGCTCGGGCGTCAGCGACTGCAGGAATGGACCGCAATCCGGGCCCAGGCGCAAGGTGATGACGGTGAGCCGGCCATGATTCAGGGGTGCGTTGCCCAGGTAGTTGACGGTGCAGGCGAACTGCGCGGTCACGTCAGTGTGGCCATCACCCTCGTCAGCATCGATCAGCTGCAGCAGCTGAGAATCCAGATGAGGATTAGGCGCAGCGGCCAGCGCCGTGGCTGCCATGGTCCATAGCGCGAGCAGCCAGGCGGCCGCGCTTGCGCACCTGGCCGGCCTCGACGAGCAACTCACTTATCGCGTCCGGTGGCGCCCGGGCGCAAGACGGGCCTGGCCGGACGCGCTGGCGGTCGCGCGATGACCGATGCCCAGCTGACGGTGTCATGACAAGCGCCACAATCCAGTGCCGTGCTGAGGTGAGTCTGGGGCTTGCCAAGCCCCGTCAAGGCGTTGTGGCAACTTTGGCAGTTGCCGAGCGTTCCGGTGTGAGCGAATCGTGCCGGGCGCCAGCTGATGGTGCTATGGCAGCTCGCGCAGTCGAGCGCTGTCGGTATGTGCGTCGTGGATCGGCCGGGCGCCGCCACTCCGTTGTGACAGCTGCTGCATCGCGCGGTGATGCCGCGGTGATCGAAGCGGGCCGGCAGCCATGCAATGGTGGTGTGGCAGTTGGCGCAATTGTTATCGCTCGCGACGTGACGCAGGCCCTTGCCCGCAGCCGTGACCCCGTTGTGACAGCTGAGGCAGGTCGCGCTCAGGCCCAGATGTGAGAAGCCCTGCCCCCGGGCGCCCGCGCCGCCAGCAGCAGCCATGATTCCGGAACCTGCGGCCGCAGCGCCAGCCCCGGCTGCGGCCGCGGGCATGCCGGTGATCAAGGGCGTGGACACCACCGGTGGCGCCGCCGGAGTCGATGCGGTCGGGTTCAGGAATTGCAGCAGCGGCGAGGACGCCGTGCTGCCCACTTGCGGTCGCACGACCACCTTCGCGGCAGTCGCTGTCGCGGTGCTGGTGGTGGTGCTCTTGGTCGTGCGCTTCTGTGCACCGGCATCCCAGTTGTTCGTATTGTGGCAGCTGCTGCAATCCTCGGTTTTCATGTTCCCGCTGTGCTCGCTCGGCCGCGTCTGAAGATTGTTGACTCCATAGAAACTCAGCGCCGGGGTGACACGGTTGTGGCAGGCATCGCAGGTACTGCCAATGGTGGCGAACATCGCGGTGTGCTTGGCCGAGCTCATCGTCGTGCCGCTGAAAGAAGTAAATACGGTCCTGCTATGGCAGTCCTCGCATGGCGTGGTCGCGGTGGGAATATGCACCGGCGAGAGCACGGCGGATTTGGGCGAGAAGTTGTTGTAGAAAGTCAGTGCCCCGGCCGGACTGCCGTGGCAGGTGATGCAGCCGCTGCTGATGCCGGTATGCAGCACCGGATTGGCGGCGAGCGTGGTGTAGTTGGTCGGCGCCGCGGTATGGCAGACCGTGCAGCCCTGGTTGCCCGGATTGGGCATGTGCCCCGCGGGCAGCGCGGTGCTGTTCCAGTTGGCCGTGGTGTGGCAGAGGCTGCAATCATTCGGCGCCACCATCTGGCCCGAGGTGTGATCGGCCGGCCGGCCCTGCAGACCCGGGTTGGCGGCGCCCATGAAGAAGGAGCGGCCCGCCTCGTGACAGGTCACGCAGGTGGTAGCCACGAAGGCGTGCTTGGCCTGCGTCATGTTCATGGGACCGAAGGTGCCGGCCGCGTAGGTGCTCGAGGTATGGCACGAACTGCAGTCGGTACTGGCGGTGTAGGGAATGTGCGCTGGCGTGAGCACCCCGTCCTTAGGGGTGAAATTGTTGTACCAGGTCAGCGCCGTGGTGCCGCCGTGACACTGCCCGCAACCGCCGCTGATGCCCGTGTGCAGCACGGCGTTAGCCGCCAGCGTGGTGTAGTTGGTCGGTGCCGCGGTGTGGCAGACCGTGCAGGCCTGGTTGGCCGGGTTGGGCATGTGCCCCGCGGGCAGCGCAGTGCTGTTCCAGTTGGCCGTGGTGTGGCACAGGCTGCAGTCGTTCGGCGCCACCATCTGGCCCGAGGTGTGATCGGCCGGCCGGCCCTGCAGTGCAGGATTGGCCGCGCCCATATAGAAGGAGCGGCCCGCCTCGTGACAGGTCACGCAGGTGGTGGCTACGAACGCGTGCTTGGCCTGCGTCATGTTCATGGGACCGAAGGTGCCGGCCGCATAGGTGCTCGAGACATGGCAAGAGCCGCAGTCCACACCGGCTGAATACGGAACGTGCGCCGGCGTGAGCACTCCATCCTTCGGGGTGAAATTGTTGTACCAGGTCAGCGCCGTGGCGCCGCCGTGGCATTGCCCGCAACCGCTGCTGATGCCGGTGTGCAGTACGGAGTTAGCGGCCAGCCTCGTGTAGTTGGCTGGCGCTGCGGTGTGGCACACGATGCAACCCTGATTGCCTGGATTGGGCATGTGCCCCGCGGGAAACGCGCTGCTGTTCCAGTCGGTGGTCGAATGGCACTGCGAGCAGTTTCCTGAAACCATGGTCGCATCGGTGCTGCTCAGGTGATCGGCAGGACGCAGCTGCAGCGGCGTTCCACTCCCGGTGTAGAAGCTGCTGCCGGTCTCGTGGCAGCTCACGCAGTTGCTGCTCACGTAGGCGTGCCTGGCGGCATTCATGGCCGTGGCCGGGCCAAAGCCGCCAGACTGATACGCCGCGGCGTGACAGCCGCTGCAATCCGCGTTGGAGAGCACGGGAATGTGAGGCGGCGCCAGTCGCGCAGCGTGTGTCGGCGACACGCCGGAGGTCGACATCGGGCTATAAGGCGCGGGCACACCGGCAAAGGTCTGACCGGCATGGCACATGAGGCAGTTGTTTACCGACAAGCCGGCATGCAGCTGCGCGATGTTGACGGCAAGCTTGGTCCAGGTTTCCGCCAAAGGCGTATTGCCGTGGCAGACGCCGCAGTCAATCAGCGAGGGTATCGGTGGCACATGATTGGTCGGCTGACCCGCCACGTAGCCAGTGGAGATCTGCACCTTGCCGTTGTGACAGGTCTGGCAGGTGGTCACGCTCATCTGCGTATGGTCGAACAGTGAGGGTGCCCAGGCCGGCGTCCTGGTGCCGATGCCCGTGGTATGGCATTTCTCGCAGACATTGCTCGTGGGCATGTGGCTGGCCACCTTGCCCACCGCCTTGGTACCGTTATGGCAGCTGTAACAGCCGCTGGTGATGCCGCTGTGGTCGAAATCCGCGCCGAGCCAGCTGCTGGTCGTGTGACAGGCTCCGCATTCGAGATTCGTCACCAGGTGTCCCGCCGGTTTGCCGCCGGCCACCACCCCGTTGTGGCAGACGATGCAGTAGCCGGAGACTGCCAGCGGAATCTGCAAATGATCGACCGTCTTGGTCGGCTCCCAGCTCATGACCGTATGGCATGCAGCACAGTTCTGACTGGTCTGCGGGTGATTCGGTCCTTCTCCCTGCGCGACAGTGCCGTTGTGGCAGCTGACGCAGTTGCCGAGGACCTCGGCATGATCGAAATGAAAATCCGGGCGAAACGAAATCGTGTTGTGGCAGGCCGCGCAATTGTTGGTGCTCGGAATGTGGGTCGCGGTCTTGGGTGTGGCATTGAATTGCGAGCCGGTCGTATGGCAGCTGCCACAGTCGCGCGGCGTGCCGTAGAAGACAGCATTCACATGACAGGATTCACACGGCAGATCACGGTGCACGCCATCGAGTTCGAAGCCCGTGGTCAGATGATCGAAGGGGACGGTAATGGGTGCTGCCGCGCTCGCTGCCGCCGCCGT
>Ga0265338_10010201_pt1 | contig 11071 bp, 7 predicted proteins | sample 42126metaG_FD_193579 | JGI IMG/M metagenome (GOLD analysis project Ga0265338, IMG submission 193579) | Rhizosphere microbial communities from Carex aquatilis grown in University of Washington, Seatle, WA, United States - 4-21-26 metaG | ecosystem: Host-associated > Plants > Roots > Rhizosphere >... | reverse complement strand
ATTCGTCCGCTCGATGGAAGCGTTCGAATCCTTGGCAGGCTTCCTGGAGCATGTCAGCCTGGTGATGGAAATCGCCCAGGATGAATCCGGCGACCGCATCAATCTGATGACCCTGCATGCCGCCAATGGGCTGGAATTCAACACCGTCTTCCTGCCCGGCTGGGAGGAAGGCCTGTTCCCCAGCCAGCGCACCATGGACGAGAACGGCATGGCGGGGCTGGAGGAAGAACGTCGCCTGGCCTATGTCGGCCTGACGCGCGCGCGCCGGCGGGTGCGCATTTCCTTTGCCGCCAACCGCCGGGTGCATGGCTCCTGGCAGGCGGCGCTGCCGTCGCGCTTCATCAAGGAAATCCCCGAAGCCCATGTCGATGCGGTGGTGGATGAGGGCTTTTACGGCGGCTATGCCGGCTTCCGCGACAACGGCCAGGCCGCCGAATTCGGCTCGACTTATGATTCACCGGGCTGGAAGCGAGCCCAGGCGAACCGCGAGGCAGCCCGCGCCGCCGGCAGCGTACGCACCCGTCCGCCGCTGATCGAGGCCCAGGCCTGGAGCGTGCAGACCTCCGATCCTTCCGCCTCGGCTTACGCCCGCGGCGATCGCGTCTTCCACCAGAAATTCGGCTATGGCCGTGTCACCTTTGTGGAAGGCAACAAGCTGACGGTCGCTTTCGACAAAGCCGGCGAGAAGCGGGTGATTGACCAGTTCGTTAGCCGGACCCGATAGAAAACTCTGAGAAAAAAATTGAATTGCTTATTGCCCAATTCCCAAGCGCAATTGCTCGATTTACGCAGCGGCCACCTTTTACGAAAGATGGTCAGCTTAGTAACCACCTGCAAACCATCAGGTTACGCGAGCAACTGGGATCGGCGGACGCGGCAATTTCTAACGACGAGTATATCGAAAGTCTTTATCGGACCTTGTTGGCATGGGGTATTGGCGTAAGAGCTTCGAAACTTGTTTCGCCTACCGAATTCGCGAACGCTATCCGTCAAAACCGAACGGAAATATGTGCACTCGACGGTTACTCGATCACAAGCGTTGGGACCGATCGCAGTATCATGCCCGCAAAGCTATGGCAGTTGATAGACAGACTGCACATTGTAGAAAACGACACGCCTATCGTTTCAGGCACAAAGGCGCTGCACCATATTTTGCCAGATTTAGTTGTCCCGATGGATCGAGCCTATACGCAAAAATTCTTTGGCTGGCACAACCCGCAATTTCAATACGGTCAAGGGAGATGTTTTAAACTGGCCTTCGAGGGCTTCTGCCATATAGCAGCAAACGTTCCCTTACAAAGCTATGTTGATACTGGCTGGAACAGCAGTAATACAAAAATAATCGACAATGCCGTGGTAGGGTTTGTTCTGGCCAAGAACAGCTAGAAGCGCCTTCCTCAATTTCACATCCTGCGGCTACTGCGGCTGCATCGGCATGTGCAACGTCACCATCGCCAATTCACCCTGAATGTCGCTGTATTGGTGCGGCGTGTTGGGCGGCACCATAATGTAATCGCCCTTGGCCACTTTGCGCGGAGTACCGCCGGTAATGCCGCTGCCGCCCATGTTGGGGCCATTGTCCTTGGGGTCCACCAAGGTGCCGCCAGTGATCAGGGTGCAGCCGCCCGCGATGATATAGATGAACTCGGCCTGGGCCTTGTGCACGCTGGCGCTCGGCGGGCTTCCAAGTATGCGGTATTCCAGCTGCGCCGGATAGGGCCCGACCGAAACCAGCACCACGACATTGTTGCCGGGCTTGCGCTCAGCCCGGACCTTGGCCAGCGCGGCATCCACCTCGGCGGAGCCGGCGAACAGCTTGGTCGGCACCTGCCGTTCCTGCGCGGCGGCGGGAAGCGCGAAGGCCAGCAAAGCGGCAGCCGCGAAAAATCCTTTGATCATCATGACCTCCCAAAAACGGTTTCGTTTATCTATTGCACATGCAACGTCGCCAGCACGAAGGTGCCATCGGTCCGCGCCAGATGCGGCAGGCCCTTTGGCACAAAGATCCAGTCGCCTTTCTTCATGTGATGGTCGACACCGCCGGCAATCGCATCGCCGTCGATATTGGCGCCGAGATCCTTGGGGTTCACCACCGTGCCGCCGGCGACGATCACACCCTCTCCTTCCAGCACAAGCATGAACTCGCCATCATTCTTGTGCACCGAGGCGATGCCTTTGGCCGTGCGGTATTCCAGACCGACGCGATAGGGCGCCAGAGACAGGATGGTATCGCCGCCAAAGAAACGCGGCGAAGCCGCCGCGGCCGCCTTGGCTTTTTCGGTCGTGGCCGGAATATCCGCCGCGTGATTGACCAGTTTTGACGCCGCAGGTGCGCGGCCGGCAAGCGGCGCGGGATCGCCGGTGCGCGGCACATGCAGGGTCGCCAGCACGAAGGGCGCGGCCGCATCAGGTACCATCATATGCGGCGTGCCTTGGGGCACCAGCAGCATGTCCCCCTTCACCAGATGCTGGGGCGTCCCGCCCGTAATGTCCTTGCCCGAAATATTGCCGTTGGCGCCGGTGACGACATCCACCAGAGTGCCGCCCGTGGTGATGGTGCCCGCCCCATCCAGCACGACGATCAGTTCGGCCTGGCCGGTATGCACGGCAGCGGGGGCCTTGCCGGTTCGGTATTCCAGATTGAGCGCATCGGGCGCCGCCGTGATGAGGGGCCGCGACACAGAAGGCGCGGATGGCGCCTGCGCGGCGCTTTGGCGGATCTGCGCGACCTGTTCGGCGGTGACGATGGTGACGTCCGTCTGGGCAGCGGCGCCACTGGCGGTCAGCAAAAGCAAGGCGGTGGCCAGCAGTGGCGATTTCATCGGTGGCCCCAATTTGACCCCGAGAGGCTAGCACGGCATATCCCCGCCATGACAAATCCCCCCCTCTGGAAAGCCAGCGTCGCCCTGACCAAGGCGGAAAGCGCCGATATCTGCGCCGCCCTGGAGCTGGGCAGCGAGCCCCAGGCGGTGCTGATCGTGGAGGAGCCCTTCGCCGACGGCGCGGTGGTTGAGGCGCTGTATGCCGAGGAGCCGGATGCCGCCTATCTTTCCCGCATCGCCGGCCGCGCAATCACGGTCGAGCCCCTGCCCGACCAGGACTGGATCCGCCTGAGCCAGGAGGGCCTGCCGCCCGTGCGCGCCGGGCGCTTCTTCGTCTATGGCGCCCACGACGCCGGCACGGTGCCGCATGGCGTGGTGCCGATCAGGATCGAGGCGGGGCTGGCCTTTGGTACCGGCCATCACGAGACCACGGCCCTGTGCCTGGAGGTGCTGAGCAACCTGGCCCGCGAGCGCGCCTTCCGCAATGTGCTGGACCTTGGCACCGGCACGGGCTTGTTGGCCATCGGCGCCGCCAAATTGTGGAAGCGGCCGGTGCTGGCGTCGGACATCGATCCGGTGGCGGTGGAAGTGACGCGCGACAATGCCATCGCCAATCAGACTGGCCCCCTTGTCCGCGCCGTGGTGGCGGATGGGCTGGCCAATCCCATCCTGTCACGGGCTGCACCCTATGATCTCTTGATCGCCAATATCCTGGCCGGACCATTGACGCAGCTGGCGCCCAGCATCATCCGCAGCCTTGCTCCCGGTGCGATGCTGGTACTGTCGGGCTTGCTGAACAACCAGGAAAAGCTGGTGACCAGCTTTTACCGCAGCCTGCGTTTTGTTTCGGCGCGCCGCGCGGGACCCTGGAGTGCGCTGGTTTTCGAGCGTCCTCATGCTTCGACAGGCTCAGCATGAGGACGTTTTGTTATCCTCACCCTGAGCTTGTCGAAGGGTGAGGCGGGGCATAACCTTCCCATATGGACAAGCCCTTTCAAACTTATGACGACACCTCCAACCCTGCGACGGTAGCGGCGCGGCTTGCCGCCCTGCGCGCGGAACTGGCCAAGCGCGGGCTGGATGGTTTTGTGGTGCCGCACAGCGACCAGCATATGGGCGAATATCTGCCCGCCTATGCCGAGCGGCTGGCCTGGCTGACCTCCTTCACCGGATCGGCGGGCGCGGCGGTGGCGCTGACGGACAAGGCCGCCATCTTCGTGGATGGCCGCTATACGCTTCAGGTGCGCACCCAGACTGACACCTCGCTGTTCGAGCCGCGCGATCTGGTGGCGGAAGGGCCGCAGGGCTGGTTACCCGACAATCTGCCCAAAGGCGCGAAGCTCGGCTACGACCCCTGGCTGCACACCCAGCACGGCGTGATGCATCTGAAAGCCGCGGTGGAGAAAGCCGGCGGCACATTGGTAGCTGTGGAGTCCAATCCCATCGATGCGGTGTGGACCGATCAGCCAGTGCCGCCGCAGACACCGGCCAAGCCCCATGCCCTCAATCTTGCAGGCGAGCAGAGCGAGGCCAAGCGCCTGACCCTGGCGGATGGATTGAAGCGCGCGGGCGCGGAAGCCGCCGTGATCACCCTGGCCGATTCCGTCTGCTGGCTTTTGAACATCCGCGGCCATGACGTGCCGCATACCCCTTTCACCCTGGCTTTCGCCATCGCCCATGCCGATGGCAGCGCCGATCTGTTCCTGGATCCCGCCAAGCGCTCGCCCGAACTGCTGGCGCATCTGGGCAATTCGGTGCGGGTGCAGGAGCCCGGCGCCTTCACCGCCGCGCTGGATGCGATGAAGGGCAAAAGCGTGCTGGTGGATCCCGGCACCGCCGCCAGCGCCATCTTCGACCGGCTGGGCAAGGCGGGCGCGAAGATCAGGCAGGGCTCCGATCCCTGCCAGCTTCCCAAGGCCTGCAAGAACCCCGCGGAAATCGAGGGCATGCGCAAGGCGCACATCCGCGACGGCGCGGCGCTGGCGCGCTATCTGGCCTGGTTTGACGCCAATGCCGCGGCCGGCGAGCTGACGGAGATTCAGGCCGCCGAAACTCTGGAAGGTTTCCGCCGCGCCACGGGCGTCTTGAGCGACGTGTCGTTCGACACGATTTCCGGCGCCGGCAGCAACGGCGCCATCGTGCATTACCGCGTCACCCGCTCCACCAATCGCACCATCCGGCCGAACGAGATGTTCCTGCTGGATTCGGGCGCGCAATACCCCGACGGCACCACCGACGTCACCCGCACCATCATGGTGGGCGAGGCGACGGCCGAGATGCGTGACCGTTTCACCCGTGTCTTGAAAGGCCATATCGCGCTGGCCACCGTGCGCTTTCCCGACGGCACCATCGGCATGCAGCTCGACAGTTTCGCCCGCCGGCCGTTATGGGAAGCGGGACTGGATTACGATCACGGCACCGGCCATGGCGTCGGCTCGTATCTTTCGGTGCATGAAGGGCCGCAGAACATCTCCAAGCGCCCGATAATGCAGGCGCTGAAACCCGGCATGGTCTGTTCCAACGAGCCCGGCTTCTACAAGACCGGCGCTTTCGGCATCCGCATCGAGAATCTGATCGTGGTGACGGAGCCGGAGGATCTGGGCGGCGAGCGGCCGATGATGGGTTTTGAGACCATCACCCTGGTGCCGATCGATCTGAACCTGGTGGAATCATCGCTTCTCACCGATACCGAGCGCGGCTGGCTGAACCTTTATCACGCGCGGGTGCGCGATGTGATCGGCCCGCTGGTGGATGAAGACACGCGCAAGTGGCTGGATAAGGCGACGCGCAGTATCTGACTCAAACTCACCATGGCCGGCCTCCGAGCCGGCCATCCAACTTCGCTATCGATCTTCAAGTAAAGTTGGATGGGCGGGTCAAGCCCGCCCATGGTGAGGAGTTATGTGCCTATCAATTTAAGCCAGGCATCTTCGCCCAGCACCTGCACATTGTGCTTCTGCGCGTCTTTGAGCTTCGATCCCGCGCCTGGGCCCGCCACCACGATATCGGTCTTGGCCGACACCGAGCCTGAGACTTTCGCACCCAGGCTTTCCGCCCGCGCCTTGGCCTCTTGCCGCGTCATCTTCTCCAGAGTGCCGGTGAAGACCACGGTCTTGCCCGACACCGGCGAGGACTTGGCGGGCGCGGCCATGTCGGTCACATCCAGCCATTCCAGCAGCCGCTTCAGCGCCTTCACATTGTGCGGCTCGTCGAAGAAATCATGGATGGCTTCGGCCACCACCCCGCCGATGCCTTCGATGTGCTGCAGTTCCTCCAGCGCGTCATCAGCCTTCATGCCGTCCAGGAAAGCGTCAATCGAGCGGTAGTGCCGCGCCAAAAGGCGCGCCGTGGTCTCGCCGACATGGCGGATGCCCAGGGCATTGATGAAACGATCAAGACCGATGGTGCGCCGGCGCTCGATCGCTTCCATCAGGTTCTCGACCTGCTTGCCTTCGCCCTCGTCCTTCTTTTTACCTTTAGTCTTTACGGGCTCCTTGCCCTCGGCAGCCCGACGCTCTTCCGACAGGACGGCGCGATGTTCGGCCAGCACCTTGGCGACTTTCTCCGGCTTTTCCGTCAGGGCGAAGATGTCGGCCGGCTCCTTCAGGAGGCCCTTGTCATGGAACAGCTCGATCATGGTGCCGCCCAGACCCTCGATGTCGAACTGGTCGCGGCCGACGAAATATTTGAGCCGCTCCACCGTCTGGGCATCGCAGATCAGCCCGCCGGTGCAGCGCCGGTCCACGTCCATCTTGCCGGTCTTTTCGTCCACCTCCCGCACCGCATGGCTGCCGCAGACGGGACACTTCTCGGGAAACTTGTAGGGTTTGGCGCTTTTGGGACGCTTTTCCAGGATCACTCGCAGGATTTGCGGGATCACGTCGCCAGCGCGCTGAATCACCACCGTGTCGCCCACACGCGCGTCCAACCGCTCGATCTCGTCCTCGTTGTGCAAGGTGGCGTTCTGCACCACCACGCCGCCCACGGTGACAGGCTTCAGCCGCGCCACCGGTGCCAGCTTGCCGGTGCGGCCGACCTGGATCTCGATGCCTTCCAGCACCGTTTCGGCCTGTTCGGCGGGGAATTTGTGGGCGGTGGCCCAGCGCGGGCTGCGGGAGACAAAGCCCAAGCGCTCCTGCAGGTCCAGCCGGTCCACCTTGTAGACCACGCCGTCGATGTCATAGCCCAGCTTGGCGCGCTTGCCTTCGATGTAGCGGTAGAATTTCAGGATTTCGTCCAGGGTCTCGCAGCGGCGGACCAACGGATTGACCTTCAGGCCATAGCTTTCGAACTTCTCCAGCATGCCGCTCTGGGTCTTGGCGGGCAGTTCGGAAATCTCGCCCCAGGTATAGGCGAAGAAGTTCAACGCCCGGCTGGCGGTGATGGAGGGATCGAGCTGGCGCACCGAACCAGCGGCGCTATTGCGCGGATTGGCATAAGTCGGCTTGCCGTCCTTTTCCTGCCGTTTGTTCAGAGCCTCGAAACCCTTGTGGGTCATGTAGACCTCGCCCCGCACTTCCAGCACGGCAGGCGGCTTGCCCTTCAGCCGCAGCGGAATGTCGGAAATGGTGCGCAGGTTGGCCGTTATGTCCTCGCCTTCCATGCCGTCGCCGCGGGTGGCGCCCTGCACCAGCACGCCATGCTCATACCGCAGGGAGGCGGAGAGGCCGTCGATCTTGGGCTCGGCCATCACTGCAATCTCGTCGCCTTCCTTCAGGCCCAAGAAACGGCGCACCCGGCCCAGAAAATCCGCCACATCCTCATCGCTGAAGGCATTGTCCAGCGACAGCATCGGCACCGCGTGGCGCACCTTGGCGAATTTCTCGCTGATCTTGGCGCCGACGCGGTGGGTTGGGCTGTCGGGCCGCACCAGCAGCGGGAAACGCGCCTCGATCTCGGCGTTGCGCCGGCGCAGAGCGTCATACTCGGCGTCGCTGACCTTCGGCGCGTCCTGCAGATAATAATGCCGGTCGTGCTCAGCTATCTCTTTCGCCAGACGGTCGAGTTCTTTCTCAGCCTCGGTTGAGGTGAGCTTGTCGACAGCCTTCGTACTCATGCCCGCTTGCGCGCTTTCTTGGGCGGAGCAGAAGCTTCCGCCATCAGCCGCTTGGCGGCGGCGCGGGCTTCGCTGGTGACATTGGCGCCCGACAGCATGCGGGCGATTTCTTCCAGCCTCGCCTCATCGTCCAGCAGTTCGATGCGGGTCTTGTCCTTCAGGCGGGAAATGCGGAAGTGCCGTGCCGCGCGGGCGGCCACTTGCGGCGAGTGGGTGACCAGCAGCACCTGTGTGGTCTCGGCCAGACGCTGCAGCCGCTCGCCCACCGCATCGGCCACCGCCCCGCCCACGCCGCGATCCACTTCGTCGAACACCATGGCGGCCGGCGAGGAGACTTGGGCCAGCGCCACTTTCAGCGCCAGGGAGAAGCGCGCCAACTCGCCGCCAGATGCGATCTTCGCCAGCCCGCCAAAACTCGCGCCTTCGACCGTGGCCACTTCAAAGGCGATCTTATCCAGGCCAGCGGCCGCGCCCTTGTCGTCGTCCAGCTTTTCCAGCGCGACGCGGAATTTGGCATGGCCCAGCTTCAGCGGCGCCAGTTCCGCCGCCACCGCCGTTTCCAGCTTGCGGGCCACGCCTTCGCGCGACTTGGACAGTTTGCGCGCCGCCGCCAAATAGGCCACGCGGGCGGCGGCTACCTTGGCTTCCGCTTTTTTGATCTGGCTGCCGCCTTCGGTGAGCGCTTGGCTCTTGGCCGCATAGTCATCGCGCACGGCCGGCAGCTGATCCGGCATCACGCCATATTTGCGCGCCAGGGCCCGCAAAGCGAACAGCCGCTCTTCCTTGCGCTCCAGCGCGCCGGTATCGGTGTCCAGCCGCGACAACAACGAATCCAGCTCCCGCCGCGCCTCTTCCGCCAGCGCATAAGACTGTTCCAGCGCCGTCTCGGCAGCGGCGGCCGCCTTGCGCGCCTCTTCGTTCATGCGCGACAGCTTCTTCAGCGCCTGGGCCAGGCCGGTTTCCGCGCCGCGCTCGCCCGACAGCGCCTCCAGCGCCGCCGAGACATCCTCGGCGATGCGGGCCGCATTCATCATCAAGGCCCGCTCGCTGGCCAGCCGCTCTTCCTCGCCTTCTTCCGGCGCGAAGTCCAACAATTCATTGGCGGCGGCACGGACGAAATCGGCCTCGGCCTGGGCGCGCTCCGCCAGCGCTTTCAACTCTTCCAGCGCGGCGCGCGCCGCAGCCCATTCGCCATGCAGCAAGGCCACGGTCTGGGCATCGCCGTTCAGCCCGCCAAATCCGTCCAGCAAGCCGCGATGGGTGGCGGTGTCGAACAGACCGCGATCGTCCTGCTGGCCATGCACTTCCAGGAGCAGGCTGCCGACATCTTTCAACAGGCCCACGCCCACCGCCTGGTCATTGACGAAGGCGCGGCTCCGCCCGTCGCCGGCCAGGGTCCGGCGCATCACGATCTCGCCGCCAGTGTCCATGTCCTGCTCAGCCAGCAGCGCCCAGACAGGATGCTTTTCCGCCGGTTCGAAGATCGCGGTGGCCGAGCCCTGCGCCGCACCCGGGCGCACACCAGCCCGGCCGCGACCGCCGGCCGCCAGCCCCAGAGAATCCAGCAGGATGGACTTGCCCGCTCCGGTTTCGCCGGTCAGCACATTCAGGCCGGGGGCGAATTCCAGCGCGGCCTGCTCGATCAGAACGATGTCACGGATGGTGAGCGCCGCGAGCACTTTGCCGACTCGTCAGAAGATGCGATGTACAGCCTGACTGATCCAGGAACGCTTGTCTTCCTCGGGCTTGAGATTGCGCCCTTTCAGAATGTCATAGGCGTCCTTGTACCAGCCGGAGCCGGGATAATTGCGCCCCAGCACCGCGGCCGCTGTCTGGGCTTCCCGGTCCAGGCCCAGGCTGTAATAGCACTCGGTCAGGCGCTCCAGCGATTCGGCGATCTGCGGCGTGGTTTGATACTGCTCAACCACGGTGCGGAAGCGGTTGATGGCGCCGATATAGTCGCCGCGCTTCAGATAATAGCGGCCCACGGCCATTTCCTTGCCAGCCAGGTGATCGTTGGTCAGGTCGATCTTGAGCGTGGCGTCGCGGGCATATTCGGTGTCGGGAAAGCGCTGCACCACATCCTGCAACGCCACCAGCGCGCCTTCGGTGTTGGACTGGTCGCGGCTGATATCCACGATCTGCTCATAGAGCGAGATGGCCTTGATGTAGAAGGCATAGGCCACTTCCGGGCTGCCGGGATGCAGCGAGATATACTGGTCGGCGGTGGCGATGGCGGCGGTGTAACTGTTGGCCTGGTACGAGCAGAAGGCGCTGATCAGCATGGCGCGGCGGGCCCACACCGAATAGGGATGCTGGCGGTCGACCTCGTTGAACTGGGCGGCACAGAGATCCCAGGCGCCCCCGCCGATGGCCCGCCAGCCATCGGCATAGATTTGCTCGACAGTGCGCTCGCGGTAGTTGGCGGCGTCCTTGTTGGCGTCGTTGGTCTCGTCGTCCTTGCCGCCAAAGATGGAGCAGCCGGCCAGGCCCGCGAGGGCCGCACCCAGCAGAAGGCCACGCAAAACAGGTCTCAGACGCAAGACGGGTACCATGGCGATCCTTGGTTAGCGCGCAAAGACAAGCAATATCAATTACTTATCCCGGCCCAGACCGGGCGCGCTTCTCCCCTTCTATATACAGTGACGGCCGCGGGTCAGGGAAGTATCAGTTTTGAGAGCCTTCTAGAGTTCCTGGACCGCATAGTTGGCGGGGTCGGAAAACAGCGCCCTGAGCAGGGCATTGTTGGTCGCATGCCCGGATTTTCTGCCTTCAAAACGCGCGATCAGGGGGCTTCCCGCCAGCGCCATGTCGCCGATGGCGTCCAGGATCTTGTGGCGCACAAACTCGTCGGCAAAGCGCTGGGTTTGCCGGTTGACCACGCCGCTATCGTCGAGCGCCAGGGTGTTGGCCAGGGATGCGCCCAGCGCCATGTTCATCCGGTTCAGCGTCTCCAGTTCCTTCAGGAAGCCAAAGGTACGGGCGGGCGCGATCTGGGCCTTGAAACCGGCCCGGCTGAAGGCGAACTCGAAATACTGCTCGCCGATCACCGGAAAGCTCAGCTCATAAGCGAAGGACAACTCCCCGGCCGGCAGCAGGGATGCCTTGGCATCGCCACTTTCCACCGTCACGGGCTTCAGGACCTTCACGGCCGTGCGGGCTGTTTCCTGCTCGGCTGTGAAGGTCCTGAAGC
>Ga0265338_10010199_pt1 | contig 11072 bp, 12 predicted proteins | sample 42126metaG_FD_193579 | JGI IMG/M metagenome (GOLD analysis project Ga0265338, IMG submission 193579) | Rhizosphere microbial communities from Carex aquatilis grown in University of Washington, Seatle, WA, United States - 4-21-26 metaG | ecosystem: Host-associated > Plants > Roots > Rhizosphere... | reverse complement strand
GGATCCGTTGCCAGCGGGCGGCACGGGGCTCGGGCACACTCGCTGGGCCACCCACGGCCGGCCGACCGACGAAAATGCGCATCCGCAGCAGGATTGCACCGGTGCGCTCGCGCTGATTCACAACGGCGTCATCGAGAACCACGCCGATCTGCGCGCGCGGCTGATCAGCGAAGGCCATACGTTTCGATCGCAGACCGACACCGAGGTGGCGGCCCACCTGCTCGAAGAAGCGTTCGCTGCGTGCGGCGACCTCGCCGAGTCGCTACGGCGGGTGTGCCGGTGCCTCGATGGGTCGTTCAGCTTTGTGGCCGTGCATCGTGACGCGCCCGGTGTCGTCGTCGGCGCGCGGCGCAATTCACCGCTGGTAGTTGGTGTCGGCAACGGGGAGATGTTTCTCGCGAGCGACGTTGCCGCATTCATCGCGCACACGCGCGACGCTGTCGAACTTGGACAAGACCAAGTGGTGGCGGTGCGCACCGACGGCTTCGAGATCACCACGTTCGAGGGTGCGGTCGTCGATGGTCGCCACTACCACGTCGACTGGGATCTGTCGGCCGCCGAGAAAGGCGGCTACGACTACTTCATGTTGAAGGAGATCGCCGAACAGCCCGAGGCGGTCGCCGCCACGCTCCTCGGCCGGTTGACGAACGATGGCGCGCTCATGCTCGACGAAATGCGTCTTGATGAGGCTCTGTTGCGCGAGGTCGAGAAGATCGTGGTGATCGCGTGCGGCACTGCGTACCACGCCGGCCTGATCGCCAAATACGCCATCGAGCACTGGGCGAACCTGCCATGCGAGGTCGAGCTGGCGAGTGAGTTTCGCTATCGCGACCCGATTCTCGACGCCCGCACCCTCGTCATCGCGATCTCGCAGTCGGGCGAAACGCTCGACACATTGATGGCCGTTCAGCACGCGCGCGAAATGGGCGCGCGAGTGCTGACGATCTGTAACACGGTCGGCTCGACGATCGCGCGCGAAGCTGACGCGGTTCTCTACACGCGCGCTGGGCCAGAGATCGGCGTTGCAGCGACCAAGAGCTTCCTGACCCAACTCGTCGCCGTGTACCTCGTCGCGCTCTACCTCAGTCAGGTGCGTGGCACGCAATACGGAGACGATGTCGCTGCCGTCGTCCACGAACTTGCATTAATGCCCGGGAACGTCGCGCAGGTGCTGACCACCATGGAGCCGGTGCGCGAGATTGCGCGGTCGCTGGCGATCGTTTCGACGGTGCTGTTTCTCGGTCGGCACGTCGGATATCCGGTTGCCCTTGAGGGTGCGCTGAAGTTGAAAGAGCTGGCGTACATGCACGCCGAAGGGTTCGCGGCCGGTGAGCTGAAGCACGGGCCGATCGCTTTGATCGAAGAGGGTTTGCCGGTGGTTGCGATCGTTCCGTCACCGCTCGGTCGATCGGTGCTGCACGCGAAAATGGTGGCGAACATTCAAGAAGTGCAGGCTCGTGGCGCGCGCACGATCGTCATTGCCGAGGAAGGTGACGACGCGGTTGTGCCTTACGCAGACGAACTCATTCGGGTGCCGGTGGTGCCGACACTGCTGCAGCCACTCGTGTCGGTGATTCCGCTGCAGGTTTTCGCCTGCGAACTTGCGGTTGCGCGCGGCAACAACGTCGACCGGCCGCGCAATCTGGCTAAGTCCGTGACGGTCGAGTAGCTGCGATGAGGCAAGCCCACGACGTCGCCAGCATTCGTGCGGCCGAGGCTGCGCTGATGGCTACGCTGCCGCCCGGCACGTTGATGGACCGAGCTTCGTTTGGGCTAGCCGCGACTGCTGCGCAGCTGTTGCAGCGGGTGTACGGAAGCCGCGTCGTGTTGCTCGTCGGGTCGGGTGACAACGGCGGCGACGCGCTCTTCGCGGGGGCGCTGCTGGCCCGTCGCGGAGCGGTTGTGGGCGCCGTCCTACTCGGTTCTTCTGCGCACGTCGCAGGGCTCGCGGCTTTGCATGCAGCGGGTGGTCGGGTTGAGGGTCCGGGTGCGGTGCTCGACGCCGACCTCGTTCTCGACGGCATCGTCGGCATCGGTGGGGTCGGTGGTTTGCGCGACGCAGCGGCCGAGGTCGTGAGCTCGATCCCTGCTGACGCAACCGTGCTCGCCGTCGACGTCCCGTCCGGTGTCGATGCCGATACCGGAGTGGTTGCAGGAGCCGCGGTGCACGCACACGTCACAGTGACGTTCGGTACCTGGAAGCCAGGCTTGCTGATCGACCCAGGTGCGCAATGCGCGGGTGCGATCGAGTTGGTCGACATCGGCCTGCGGCCCTGGTTGCCGACAGCGTCGATCACTGCCTTGCAGGCGCAAGACGTCGTGTTACCTGTACCGGCGGCGGAGTCGGACAAGTACCGCCGAGGAGTCGTCGGCATCGTGGCCGGCAGCACCGGCTACACCGGCGCGGCGTTGCTCGCGACAGGTGGCGCGCTGCGCACCGGCGTAGGCATGGTGCGATTCGTTTCGGTCGCGCATCCGGCTGAGCTGGTACGAGCACGCTGGCCCGAGGCGGTCGTGACGGTTCTGCAGGCTGGGCCGGACGTCGATGTGCTGGCCGCCGGTCGGGTGCAGGCGTGGGTTGTCGGTCCGGGCATCGGGACCGACGCGTTCGCTGCTCGGCTTGTCGAGCAGGTGTTGTCGGCTGCCCTGCCGGTGGTCGTCGATGCCGATGCGCTCACCATAGTTGCGTCGAACCCGGCACTCGTGTCCGCGCGCAGCGCGCCAACCGTGCTGACGCCACACGCGGGTGAGCTCACGCGATTGCTCGGACTCGACCCGGCTGCTCGCGCCGACGTTGAGGCGCGGCGACTCGAGCATGCGCGTGCTGCAGCGAATGCGCTGCGCGCCACGGTCTTGTTGAAGGGGTCGACGACTGTTGTGTGTTCGCCCGAAGGGTTGGTTCGGGTTAACTCGACCGGCACGTCGTGGCTCGCGACTGCTGGCAGTGGCGACGTTCTGTCGGGCATCGTGGGTGCATTGCTCGCGGGCGGAATGTCAGCGCTCGATGCGGCGTCGTGCGCCGCATATCTACACGGTGCGGCCGGCCGCATCGCCGCGCAGGACGCGCCGATCGTTGCGGACGACATCATCGCCGGCCTTCCCGCCGCCATCCGTTCGCTCGGCTAGCTCGAAGGGTGCCCAGGGAACAGGCTTGATCTGTCCGCACAAGATCGCGTCGGAAACGCGATCATCTGCCGAAATCCGGTAGTTCGGACTGGGCAGCAACAGGCCTACTCGACGGACGGCGATGCGGTTTCGCGGGTACGACAGGCGCAACGTTGGAGCGGCTGTGGTGTTGGACTTCTCGGGTCGTAGCCCCTCAGGCTGAGGGTGTGCCGCCGACGGAACCGACCGCCCGATGGTTGCGTCCCATGTGCGTGAAGGTCCGCATCCCGATGTCACTGCTTGCGCTCGTGTTGCTCGGAGGATGTGCCAGCACAGTGCCCCCTTCGGGTCGCCCTACCGACCAGACAGCCACGACGCGTCCCTACGAGGTGCGCTTTGTGAACGACACCACGACCTCCGTAGTGATTGTCGGGTGTAAGGGTTGCGGCGTCGGTCACGAAGTGAACTCGGGGCAGACCTGGCTCACTGCTGTAGGAGGCGGTGGGACCGAAGTCACATTTACGCAAGGAGGCGCCCTGACGGGGTGCGTCCACTTCGTGAACGGAGTGCTGTCGAACGGCTCGCAGACACCTTCGGCGATCGAGATCAGCCATTACTCCCCGTGCGCGGAGACTGCCTCCGGTCTGGCGTCGAGGGCATTCGTGCCTGCTCAGACGCCCACACCAACTGTGGCGCCGTCGTTAGCGACGGGCAGCACGGCATGCGGCAACTCGCTGATTAGCGCGACGACGCCAGCAGGTACGGAGCCATTGTTGGACTGCGCAGGCATGGCCTATGGCACTTCCATGATCAGGGTCCATGTCGGGGACCAGATCCTGCTGTCCGGGCTCGAGGACCAAACTTTTGTCACTTCGTCGCCCGCAGCAATCCTCGATGTGCATGGGTCGCTGTTGACCGCACGCCAGATCGGCACCGCCACGATCATCGTGCACAACTGGTTTTGTGTTCCCGCAAACGGCACGCAGGCGACGTCGTGTCCGCTAGCCCAGGTGACAGTGACGTAATCGCGCACGCGCGGCTGATCCGTGTCGGAGGCGTGAACGCACTAATCTGCCGCGAAGACGGTCGTTGTGAAGGTCTGGAGACGGGATTCAGGAGACGCTGCGCCGCGTGATTGAGTTGAGAGGATCGGGTAAGTCAGTGGCCGCCAGAGGGTTGTGGTCCAAGAACAAGGGCAGTCGCGGGCGGTTGTTCTCCGACCAGTGTGGCGAGGATGTTGAGGGCAGCCGTGGAGGTCCAGACAGTCCGGTTGCCAACCGTCGTCATTGCGCATCCGTTGAGGCTGCTGGTGGCTGTGGCGGAGCCTCGATCGCCATAGGAAAAGGTCTCGGTGTAGACGGCGCCGGAGTTCGTCGGGCAGCTCGGCGGGGGCGCTGCGGTGTCGACGGGCACGCTCGCATTGAGTGCAGCGTCCAGCGCGACGGCCTGAGTCGTGTTGGCGCGTGCGTATCCCACCAGGGTGCCGGCCGGGTGAGACTCCGCGGTGCCCGCGTACCGGCATACCAAGGCAGCGTCGGGGGAAGTCGGCAGCAGCGGTGAACGTGTCTTGGACGCGGTCGCCTCCCCGTACGGGATCGGGGGTTGCGAGTAGTCCGTCGGCGCGCACGTGCCGCCGACCGCGGCGGTCCCCGCAGTGGAGGACATCGCCGGCTCGGGTGGGCTCGAAATGAAGACCGAAGGCGATACGGGCCCCCCGGCGTTAGTTCCGCCGGGGTTGCCGCTTGCACAGCCTGACGCGGCGATCAGTAAAGCGAGCGCCACCACCCTGAGCACCGGGTCTGGCTTCATGTCGATGTGACGGGCTCCTCTCGTGTTCGGTTCCATGCACCGTCGCCTGGCGCGCCGACCGTCACGCTCCTTGTCATCGACCCAAAGGCAAGCCCCTTTGAGTCAGACGACAAGACTGCCATCACCAAAGAACGCCGCTTCCTCGATTCACGCTTCTGCCGCTGACATGGTCGTTCCTGCGGGCTCATCAACCTATCGGGCGACCCGCCATACCGCACGGTCGATAGAACGCAAATGACGCGACGGACGTGGTGTTCTTTGCGTTTAGTGCTTACCATGTTGGTGTGACGACGGCGACGTATGTTCTTAAGGGCGCGGCCGATGACTTGATCACGACGGGCGAAGCCGCGAAGTTGCTGGGAACCTCGCGGCAGCACGTGGTGGATCTTTGTGACCGGGGCGATCTACCGTTTCGCACGGTCGGAACGCACCGTCGGGTTAGTCGCGCCGATGTGGAGGAGTTGTCCGCGCGGACACAGCGCCTGACCCGTGACCAGCTCCGCAGCTGGTGGCTAGGTAACGCCGTCGCGGGGAAGTTGGTACGCGATCCAGCTCGCGTTCTTGAGCTGGCACACCGTAACCTTGCGCAGCTTCAGGCCGTTCACACTCGGGGTCAAGGTGCGCGTTGGCTCGCGCAGTGGGACACCATCCTGCGCGGTCCGGTCGAAGTGGTGCTGGAGACGCTCACGTCTCGAACACCTCGCGCCCGCGAGCTAAGGCAGAACTCCCCGTTCGCGGGAGTTCTCACTGAGAGGGAGCGAGCCGAGATCCTCGCGGCATTCGCGCGAGCCCGTGGCTCACACAGCCGATGACACGCGACGAACTCGCACACATCCTGCGGTCGGCGTCGCGCATCGTCGGCGAGCAAGACATCGTCGTGATCGGCAGCCAGTCGATCCTGGGCAGTTTCACCGACAGCGAGCTGCCTGATCCTGCCATCGCCTCCATCGAAGCAGACCTCGCCTTCCTCGACGACCCAGACCATGCCAAGGCTGACAAGGTCGACGGGGCGATCGGTGAAGACTCGCAATTCCATGCGACGTTCGGCTACTACGGCCAAGGTGTCAGCGTGACGACGGCCCTGCTGCCAGCAGGTTGGCGTGACCGGGTCGTCGTTTTCGACAACGCCGATACCCAGCCCGGCCGCGGGCTCTGCCTGGACCCGCACGACCTGGTCGTGTCCAAACTCGCCGCAGGGCGCGAGAAAGACTTCGGATTCGCTGCGGCGCTGCTGCTCGCCGGCCTCGTCGACGCCGACGTTCTCAGCGGGCGCGCCGAAACCTTGGACACCGTTCCAGCAGTGCGACGTCGCGTTGTTGAGTGGATCCAAGCCTTCAACGCGAGCGTCGAGGATGCTGATGGGCCACGAGCCGCCGACAGTTGAGGCGGGCTAGCCGCTTCGCCCGCGGGTGAGCCCTAAGGCCGCAATCGCTCTTCGTCGGCGGCAGGCAACGTGTGCAAACACGTCCCAATGGCCGCCCGGATACCGCTTCTATGGCCCAACCAGCCCGGCTCAACGGGCCGAGAAACATCCGACTCTGCCGCGAAGACGGTTGTTCGGTGGTGTCGTTGTATGCACCGACTTCGGGCTAGGCGTGCACCGTCCCGATCGTCTCGAAACTCATCGCGCGTTGCAGCGCTGCGGCGCGCAGTTCCACAGGAACTTCGACGGGGCCGCCCAGGCTGCCCGCGTTGATACCTGCCTGCGCGGCCTCTTCGACGATCCCGCCGACCACGATGGCCAGCTCGGGCGTGCGGTGGAATACCAGTACACCGTGGTTGGCCAAGAGCACCGCCGGTACGCCGGGCGTGATCGCGGCCCGGATGTTGGCCACTGCCTGGTCGGACCCGCGCGGTCCATAGCCGGCGACCGGCACCCCCGTCGGCAGTCCGAACATCGCCAGCGCTTCAACCCAGCACCCGATCGGGCGCTGCGCTACTGCGTACGCGGTGGCATACGGCGAATGCGTGTGCAGAACACAACCGACATCGGGATGGTCCGCGTACATCGCGGTGTGCATCGCGACCACCGCGCCTTGGATCGGCGGCAGGTCTCCCTCCAGCAGTGTGCCCTCTAGCCCAACCCGGACGACGGCCGCCGGTGCATGACCTCGCAACGACGGACCTGCCGTGAAGTACATCTCGTTTGCGCCGGGGACCCGAAGGCTGACGTTGCCGTGGCCGTTCGCAGAGATCGCCCCGCTCGCCACCACCCGCTGTGCCACATCGATCAGCTGATCCACCAAGTCCTTGTTCACCACAGCCTCCGGCTTGGGCACGAGACAAATCTCGCGCCGATCGTACTTTGCGCTGCTGCCGCCGCTGCGGTGCCCGTAGGGGAAACATCCGACTTTGCCGGGACGAGCTGCCGTAGGAACCGCACGAATGCGGAGGTCGATTGACTGTTTGCCTACGCGTCGGGCAACCTCAGCACGGCAGCGGTTCGATCGCACGGCGAAGGGCCGGAGGGGGTGCCGTGAAGGCGCGACAGGTAGCAGTGCCGGCGGTGTGTGTCGTCGTCGGCCTGCTGGCGGGCTATCAACTCGGCCACCATCACAGCGCAGCCGTCACCTGGCACACCGGGCTAGGTGAAATCGATGACCATGAAGTCACCATCAGTGCCCCGGGCTGGACATACGGCGCTCAGGGCGCCGTACCTGGTTGGATCGATAGCAGCGGCACAACCCACAACGGCGGGTGGCCCGACTGCCTGAACCCTTCCGGCACGCAGAAGCAGGTCAGGTTCGCCGCCACCAACGTCAACACGGCCGGCACGAGCTCGCGCCAGATTGTGCTCGTCGACTGCCGCGAGGGCTGAAGACGAGTAAGCGGCCTGACCCAAACGCGAACATCTGCCGTAGTCAGTGCTCGGATCTGTCGAAGTTAGTGCCTTTCGAATCAGCCCGGTCGATTGCGGCCAGCCACGCTGAGTGGTGCTTTGCGGCCCAGGACCGCCTTACCCGTCCGAACACCATGCCGTGCAGCGCCGGCCGCGTCGACGGGTTAACTACCGCCATGAAGATGTGCGCTCCCAGTAGGGCGGCACACAGGACTACGGCTGCTCCATGCAGCCCTCCCTCGCCACCCGCCGACCAGGACTGAATGCCGGTCCCGATGACCGCTGCCATCGATGCGGTGAGCATCCAGGCCAGCAACTTCTGCCCAGTGTTGAACATCCCCCAGTCGTGACGTGATGAGGCTGCGAGAGGATTCCGCGCGTGTTCACGCAGCCATGCGATGTCGCGGCGGTCAGGGGTGAACAGTCGGCGGCCGGATCTGAGCAGGGCATCCCGATCGCCGACAACGAACGCCGCAACAAGTCCAGCGCCGATCAGAACAACTGACCCCACGTGCGCGACGAGCATTGGGCCGGACCTGGACTCGTCGCCCATCCCAAGGCCAGTAAGGAGGGCCAGAGTCACCATCGCGACGGTCCACCAATGGGCGAACCGCTCAGTTCGGCCGAAGCGGGGGGTCCATGATTCACCATCCGTCGGATTCTCACTTGAGCTGCGTCGATCAAGTACCGGTCCTCGCGTGGCGCTCACCGTGAGACCTACTTCCTCGAATGTATCGCCACCTCAAGGACACCGCGTTGCCTCGCCGTGTTCCAGTGCCGAAGGCCCTGAACAAACGCGGCCAACTGCTGGATCTGCCGCTCTGCGCATTCACCTGAACGCGCATTCGCCGTCGTGACGCACGTTCGCGCTGCCGAGATCGGATGCAGCCGACGCGTCTGTGGGCCGTGGATGATCTGATCCGTGCGTATGGCACGGTGGGGTGATGAGGATCGTCGTGCGGGTGCATCCGGGAAGCCGCCAGCCGGGCGTCGGCGGCTCACATGACGGCATGCTCGTCGTCCGGGTGGCGGAGCGGGCAGTAGACGGCAAGGCGACGGCCGCTGTGATGGACGCCGTCGCCCTAGCTTTCGGGATCGCGAAGCGGGACGTCGTCGTGGTCAGCGGGGCGGGCAGCCGGACGAAGACCCTCGAGATTCCAGACGCCGCCGGCGACGCGTTACATGCGCTGCTTGCGCGCTGATCGACGAGCCCCGCAGCCAACCAACTCATCGTCTGAGCGTGTCCGCCGCCAACGATCAGGTGCGCCTCGGGGTCGCGGTCGGGGTGATCCAGACGGAGGCGTATGCCGGCGCGACGGCTTGGTTGACCGCATGACGCAGTTCTTGGTTGATCGTGTCGAGGTCGACGGCGTCGCGGAGCCGGATCGTGAACGCGGCGATGATCGAGTCAGCGTCGTAGCGGGCGCGGTTGAAGCGGCGGTCGACGAGCCGTTGGACGCGGCGGCGCAGCGGGTTGAAGAGCGCTGCGGCGGCGAGCGTCGAGGCCGCGACACCGACCGGGGAGGAAAACGGCAGCACGCTCGTGGTCAGCGCGACCAGGCCGAGGAAGACGACGGCCAGTAGGCCGGTGATGGCGAGGTACGACAGCGTGCGGCTGATCAACCGGTCGATCTCGTACAGCCGGTACTTCAAGATCCCGATGCCGATCGCGAGCGGGATGGCGGTCAGGCCCACGGCGGCGACGTCGGTGACGCCACGCTGCGCGCCGCTCGTGTTCGTGAACGAGACGATGAAGATCGAGACGATTGACACGGCGCCGCCGGTCATCAGCCACGTCAGTTGCTTGCGGCGCTCCCCAGTGGCGCGCCGCCAGGTCGCCGCCTGCCGAATGACGAACGCGATCAGGAGAAGGATGACGGTCGGAGACGCGGCCCAGCCAATCTTGGCCGCAGTTCCGGGAGAACCCCCTTGCGACCCGACGTAGTTTCCGACTGCGTCGACGTCGAAGCCCGCGTCGATGTGGAGCGTCGCCTGCGAGAACGACCAGGAGCTCCAGAACAAGGCTCCGGCACCGACGTAAACGATCAGCGGGATCCGCCAGCGCCGGGAGGCGAGGCGGCCGTCGGGAAAGAGCGCGACCGCGAGCCCGAGCAGCACGATCGCGGGCACCCAGGACGTCTCGCCGGCGAGCGCGACGCGACCGAGCGGCAGCCGGCCGCCGTCCCGGTGGTAGTCGAGGACGGCGTAGAGGACGGCGACGGCGTATGCGGCAAAGAACGATGCCGCGACGAGCAGCATCCAGCCGATCGGGTTCGACGGCTGCCGTCGAGCGACCACCAGCCCAACGGCAGCGACGATCGTGATGATCAGGAGCAGCACCCCGTCGAACGATGCGCGCAGATCGTGCGCGAGGACCGTGAGCAGACAGCCCGCGGCCACCGCAACCGCGGACAAGCCGCCCAGCGCAAGCGAAACCCGCGGCGGAGTCAGTACGCGCCGGAACCTGTTCGCTCTCACCCGCCAGAATCTAGGCCCAAGACCGTTCCGGCAGCGTTACGGACTTCGTCGCGCCAGGCTCAGTAACGCTCACGGGAACCAACGATTGCCGCGGCGCATCCAAGCCGCGTGACCACAGTCCAGCCGGTGTGGACCGCCGCGAGGCGCGCATTGGCGTTGGGTGCTTCGGTGTTCGTCCTGGCCGTCTGCGCCTCCGCAGCGACGGTTGGGCGATCGCCGCCAACTGCGGGACCAGCACCGAATCGGTTCAGACGTTGCACGGGGCCGCCGCCGGCGACCGGCTCGCGACGACCCTGACGCACGCGGCGACCGGCTTCGTCGACGTCGCGCCCGAAGGCAGCGCTTTTGCCGAGCAGCTCACCGAATTCTGGCGCTGACGCGGTGCTCTAGGTCCCGAATTTCTGTGCCATTGGACCCGGTTCCGAGCGATCCGCGAACCGCCTTATCGGCAGTAAAATCGCGTTGTGACAACCACTCGTACCGCGACGACGCGATGGCACGGGCCCTATCGAGGCGGGCATGGCGACGTCGCTTTCGACTCTTCCCGCCTCGGAGATTTCCCAGTCGTCGCAGCGGTCCAGCAAGAAGGCCCGCCGAACATCACCACTCCGATGGAGTTGCTGGCAGCGGCGTATTCGTCGTGTGTCTGTATCACCGCGGCATACGAACTCGGCAAGCGCGGATATCTCACACAGGAGCTCGAGACGTCCAGCGAAGTGACGTTGGACCACACCGACGGGATTGTCGGCATCCACATCACTGTTCACGGTGACGTTCTTGACATGTCACAGGAGGACTTTGCTGCGGTCGTCGCCGCGGCCGAAGTCAACTGTCCGGTGGG
>Ga0265338_10010198_pt1 | contig 11074 bp, 15 predicted proteins | sample 42126metaG_FD_193579 | JGI IMG/M metagenome (GOLD analysis project Ga0265338, IMG submission 193579) | Rhizosphere microbial communities from Carex aquatilis grown in University of Washington, Seatle, WA, United States - 4-21-26 metaG | ecosystem: Host-associated > Plants > Roots > Rhizosphere... | reverse complement strand
GTTATAAGTAAAATATATCCACTCGTTGATAAAATCTCTCTGAGCACAGAATCTTTCATTTCCGTTACTAGTCAATTTAATCTGGAATACCTGATCTGGAATATCCAGATCTATTCTTCTTGTCTCCGTCTGACCAGTCATTATATATCCTCGACTACCTCGTGTTATAACACCAAGATCTAGATTGATAGCTGAGAATGTGCTTGAAGATCCAAGTTCAGAATTTATCAAAAACGAATTGAATGGAATTATGTCGTTCCCAGTATATATTAACCTTGTCTGAATAGTGCTAAAACCAAGAATCAAAGCATCTTCGTTTGAAGAAGCGGTAATAATAGGCTGGTCTACACCAACAGTTATATTTCCGCCGAATCCGGTTTGGTCTTCAAAATAAGATGAAGGCGTTGCTGTTTGATTTGTAGGTATAAGTATAGGAAAGAAAACATTGGTTGGAGATGTTGGGGTATCTGCGGTTGATGAAGGTGTATTTGTGTATGAGCAAGTATAATATGGAGTACCATTTTGGCTATAAATAATCGTATCTTGAAGATAAATGGGAGATCCTGATGATGTCTGAACGACTGGTCCTAAGAATAATAATCTATCCTTAAACGGAATGATCATTCTAGCGCCAACGAGATAATAGATAGCAGCAGGAAGACCAGCAACAGAATAAGCAAATTCTGATAAAGGAGGCATAAAATTTACCCATCCTTTACCTACTGTTAAAACAGGAGTTGTTGCATTACCATTTGTTGGATCTCCGTCATACCATCTTAAACAGTCTTTTGTTTTGTCCGATATGTTTGTCAAATATTGTGCTATTCCACCTGTTCCATTGGTTGTTATAGTTGCATTAGGAAATTCAACATCAACAAAATTTGCATTTTGAGGATCATTACTAACAACATAACCAGTCTGAAAATTTATTCCTGTTGTTGTAACTACCTCATTGATGAATAAAAAATCACCTTTTACTAAATTGTGAGCACCACCACTAACATCTAATGTCAATCTTGCAATTGCTGGCGGACCACTTGTGATATTATTAACTGTCAATATTGGCTTAAACTGCATTCCAATGTTTGTGGTATTGAAAGGAACATTTATGCCATTAGTAGCCCAAAATGCACCTTGATAATTTACAGTCCAGAATTGCTGATAGGTTTGTCCGTTCCACGTGGTAGGTGTCCAAGATGTTTTCTGAACGTATGAAGTGTATGTTGCCGTAGCTAAATTTTTATAAAAACTAACGTCATATATATTGTAAGGTGATGCTGGACTGATGTTGTAAGAATAAACTGTATCGAATCCTAATGTTCCAGGAAAATCCGTGAATACAGGGGCTAGATCTTCTAATCCCATAACTGGAAGATCAGGATAATATCTGAAGACTGCCGATACTGCATTACCTGCTTGTGCAACTATAACGATGGCTCCAGTTGCATAATTTATACTTCCACTAGGACTTAATGTTCCATCCATTGCAGGATCAGTGTAATTGTTACCACCATTAGTTATCGTGACGCTACCAGGAACAATATTTCCATTAGTTTGAAGTGAGAAACCAGTGAGTAAATTTCCTGCTCCACCACCACTTAATGTTATAGTCGAAACTGAAGAATAAGCAGTATTCAATGAATTAAAGAAACGAGTTAGCCGTCCTAAAAGTGAAGTTCCTCGCTTCCTTTTTATTCTTCCACGCCATTGATAGGCATTAACAAGAGTTGGGAAATTATCATTGTCGATCACAAACGCTGTTCGATCATTTCTGTAACCGCGATTTATAGGTCCGACGAAGAGTTTTTCTCCCATTTAATATCCTATTGCAACCCAATTAAAAGAAGTGTAAGCATTTGCAGTAGGTTTATTGAAAACCCAAGTAAAAGCTGTTCTTGAGAAATTGTATAAAGTTAAGCTTGGAATTGAAGATGAACTTGTAGATTGTACTATAGGTGTCAAGAAAACAGCCAAGCATGCATTATTAAAAGATGGACTAAAAGTAGTGATATCAGAAACGTGCTGTGCTGTATTTGATATACCTGTGACTGTACCCCAAATCAATTGAATGCCACCAGCTAGAAAAGTATTTCCATTAGTTATAGCAGCAGGAATTATTTCAGCGCCTTGACCACCTGTTAATTGTATTCCTGTAGCTGATGAACCTCTAAGCAACCATAAATCCCCTACTCCGGATGATAAAGACGCGTATATAGTTTCGAAAAAATTTGTAGGAGTAAATGTTGAAGGAATAGATCCATTAGTCGAATTTAGACTCGTTAATTGACATTGCTTGTGAGTACCACCATCATTAGTATTAAAAGAAACATGGTCTACATTTAATATCGTATCAACTGCATTAGTATTTATCTTCATATCAGGCTGATCCTGAGAAGGATTATTCGTAGCTAGTGGAATATCATTTGTATATGTAACATTTACCATTACGTACCACCTGAGGATTGATTATAGTTATTCTGATTTCCATTATTTGAGAAAATCGTATCTGTTCTTGTAGCTGTGAATTGTCTCTGGCTACGCTTCCATACTAATGTCTCTTGCTCTTTGAATAAAGGTTCGTAGAATTGGAACTGCTCAACATCTCCTGTATCTGCAAGAATCTTTCTAGCTGCACCTCGAGCTATATACTCACTCATATAAGCAAAAGGAACAGCATCAGCAGTATTAAGAAAAGCGGCCGGAGTTAAGTAAGCTTCAATTTCCACGAGATATTGTGTATTTGGAGGAGGACGAACGGTCATAGTATTGTCATAGTATAACAATGATCTTGGTATTCCCTGTTCTATATAATAACTTTGAGCAGTGATTGGTGTTCCTAAAGGAATTGCCGTTCTAAAATACAAATTGCTCACCTCTCCTGTATTGTAATTCACCACGTTCTGAGTTTGACTATAATATGGAGTTGGTGTTGGCGATTGATTTAAAGGTAAATTTCCATATGGAGCATTACCAGTTTGCATAAGCAAACCATATAAATCTCCTCCTGTTGATCCAGCAAGGAATTGTCCGCTATCCGAAACGACTATATTTTGTCCGTTATCACCTGTTGCAGCAATGTAAACACCAGGAAATACACTTGTTGTTGGAACGCTTTGAATAAATTGAGCATTAGCATTAATTTGACTTGAGGTTACCAATGGAGGTTCTGAATAATCTCCTTGAGAATTACCATAAGCAATGATACCTGTAATATCTATGTGACCAGGTATTGCTGGATTAAATGGTAAATTGAAATTATAAGGACCAATAGTTCCATCACCTGTTGCAACTTGTACTTGTTGTTGTATATATGCAGGCCAAACATTATAAAAGACACTTTGTTGTGTATAGAATGGTATATCTATCCCATTTACTCTAACTGGTCCTAAAAATCCCTGGTATACAGGAAAAGGTGCTATAGTCTGACTTCCTAGCTCTGTTTGTGTGCTATATAATGGCATATTATACTTATCAACGCCAGGAGTTGTCTGAAATTGATAAGTAGTCTTAAGATCAAAAAGTTGAACTCGAGCGCTTACATCCATTAACCAAAATCTATTGATATAATCTACAATCAAAGAATCGGTTATCACAGCATTGGAAGGGGTTTTTATAATTCTTCTAATGTATGTTATTATATCGTTCAACAAGTTCATTTTTCACCAATGTAAAGCGGCTTTACATACTATTTTTTCTTTACTTAAAACTTAGTATTTCCCATGAAAATAGACTTCTTGCTACTAACTGGATGTGCATCTAGTCTCTGTATAGTATTTTGAACCTGTACTCCGCCATAGAATCTTGTGTTACCATTGTCTTCAACTGTCTTATTATCCATAATAATTCTGTGGTAACTGCATTTCTTTAATTGTTCTGCTAAAAATCTAGGTCCCCATACAGGCGTGTTAACAGGAACGACCCATTCTTGTGCAGGAACACCAGGGTAAGGACGGGTCCAAAGTTGTATAGATTCACCGATTATTTCCTTGTTTTCAGCTATGAAATTAACATACTCTTTATCGAAATTGTATGCATCGCGAAATTTCTCATTAAATTTTTCTTTGCATCCAATTTGTGTTTTTGGCTTTAGATAAACTTCGTTATTTTTTTGAATTTGATCTTGTGAAAGCTTAGTTTGTTGTTCAGTTTCTAGTTTTGGTGCCTTATTCATCTCATCAATATTCAATGATGATAGTTGTCCCGAAAAAGCATCCATTTGAGCATTGACACTGTCCATTTCTTTTTCTGCATTTGGTGTTTTTGCCATGTTAATCCTAAGGTGAAATATTAATGAATGATCCGGGAATGTACGTACCCGATTGCTTTGGTCCATTAAGGTTTAGCACACCCGAGTTTATATCCCCAATAGAAATTATTTGAGGCTGCGTTCTTGCACTTGATGAAGTGAACTGATTTACATTTAACGATGAGTCTATGTCCACTGTAACTTGATCTGGATTAGGGATATCTATCACGTAACCTATCATATTATTCAACTGTGTGCATCCCGATCCATTAGGAATAAGTAATCTAACTTGTTGTCCTATAACGTAATCCATTGTCTGTGTTGCTGTAATTGTAGTAGTTGTTCCCAATGTCACACCTGAAATGAAAAATGCCTGTGGAATGAAAAATTGAGGCATTATAGGAGGGTTATTGAATGGGGGAACAGGACCTATCTCGAATACACTTGTCATATAAGCCTTATGTAAGCAGAGGGATTTTAACCCCTCTGCAAATTACTATTAATTGACAGCAAGATCACTTAAATAAGCGACCCAGTATACAACGTTAGTGTTAGCACCAACCAAACTACCTGTAGTAAGAACGCTACCAGCACCATTACCAATGATAAATCCTTGGCTAGTGTTGTTAACGTAAGCACCAGAAATAGCTGGTCCATTGATTGTAGAAGCCAAGTTTTGGTTAAACCCGTTATACAACAATGGAGATGGATATAGATTTCCACCTGTGTATGCTGTTCCACCTGTATTTACATCTCCTACTGCAAAAACCATTGGGAAGGAATTTCCAGAGAATGATGCAAATGGAACGTTAGCTACTGAAAATGCAGATAATGTTCCTGAATAATTAAATGTAAAGCTGTCTTTTGCTACAGTTTTTACATAGAAATATTGAGGTGAAGCAGGAATTATTGAGTTTGGTAGCTCATTAATTTCCTGGCCACCATAAATAGCAGGAATCCTAAATGCAATTTCTTGACCTACTTGAAAGTTGTGAGGTGCTGTTGTATTAACAGTCACTACTCCAGCAGACAAAGTAATAGTCCAAGGCACTGCAACTCCTGGCGCATAAAGAGTAGGATATAGGATTTGTTTAAATCCTGCTGCTCCTGTTGCGGCATTTGTAATTGCTGTCAAATTAGCAGCGTTACCGACCCATCCTACTGTAAATGTAGTAGTAGAACCTACTGTCAAAACTTCAAATGGAATACCAGCAATTTGCTGCATACCAGTTGATGTAGTTTGATAGAGATTTTGGAAGGTAATCCAGTTACCTGGAACCAAACCATGAGCTGTTGTTGTTGTTACTGTTAAAACAGTAGAACTTGTCTTAGCAATACCAGCACCACCCCCAGCACCAATCAAAAATAAAGGTCCATATTGCAGTGATAAGCCTGCAGAAAATGAACTAATACCACTTGTTGGAACAACGTCAAAAATAAGAGCAGGAGTAGCATTGTAACCTTCGATTACAGCTGTTCCTTGTCCCATTGAGACATCCCAGAGTGCTCTAACAATATTTTGTGATGTTGCAGCAGCTGCAGCAGCACTATAGTTAATCAGTTCAACACGATCTGGTTGGAATGGCAAGTTTATTGCTTGCGCTGCTCCATTAGATGTGAAATGACCTTTAGCTATTCTTGAATATTCAGCCATATAAAACCTCCTTAATTAAAGTTTCCACTCAAACGAGTGCAAAGTAGGTTTCGGATCGCTGTATCTTGCGTAATAGCTTGCGCTTGAGCAAATTTAACTGCCAAAGTCGCATTCTGTGCAAGCATTCCAGAATAATAAGGATCACGATAGATCAAATTCATTGAATAACCATCTTGGTTAATATGAGTAATCGCCTGCTTTCCTAACACTGTATTGTAATACACATCTTGACCGTTTGCTGATGCACCAAATGCAATCGGAGCTTCAGAACTAGTTAAAATACGTGTAGCGAATACAGCCCCATATTCGGATGGCAATGCAGATGAATTGGTTGGATAGTTGAATGTGGATAAAAATCCACTTCCAGTTAATCCGTCAAAGTCTGTCTGCAACTGTGTTGAGCTTAACATAAAGTAAGCTGAACGCACTGGGCCTGTTCCGAATCTATCCATACCTTCAATACCACTCATGAACTTGTAAGCGTTATTGTTGTCCAAGGTCGTAGCAACCAATGAGAAGTCTGAGACTCCCAAATTGGTAGGATTGTCCCCATTGCTTCCACCGCCGGCATTTATCTGGCTAGCAGCGCTCACAATATAGTCTCGGAGGATTAAATCCTCAGCTTGTCTCATGGCAACAGCTAAACGCTCTGACACCCAAGCTAAAACACCTTCTTGGTCTTGCAAAATAACTTGTTCGTTTATAATGCACCCTGTACCAAAAAATGCCATCTGCGCATCGATTATGTCCCTTTGAGGTACTTGTGCGGGCGGATCAATACCTGCATTACCAAGTTGAATCGTAGGGGGTTGTAATGCGCGTGGTCGCATAAATCTAATTGTCGTACCACCGTTAGTAGGCATCGAGACCTTATCACAGACGGTGATATAATTCATTGTTGGAGTTGGGACGTAAAGCATAGCTGGTGCTAAGCTTTGACATTCTATTACTTTTGTGACCTATTTCTAGGCGGGGAAAACTCTTCGGATCTCCCTCACTACCTTTATTTATACGTAGTGTTTAGACTATCGCATACACTTTTCAGTGCCTTTTTCGTTTAGTCGTTTACGGTGCTTTCGCTTCCGCAGTGTCATCCACCTACATTATGGACTTCCACCTCAATTAGAAAAAGTTTAACGATCCCTCACGTTAAGGATCATGGGCCCCAAATTTCCTGTAGTAGTAATTGACATGGTTGTGTACCTATAATGTCGAATGTGTTATACTACTGATAGAAAACAATCCGTGGATGAAACGTACTACATCCGTTTTTATTTTCCCGTGAATTTGCGAAATTCACAGTAACGCTAGGCCCCGTAACGTGGGATTCCGAAATTTTAATTTAAGATTATAAGATTCAAAATGTCAACAGATATTTCTCCAACTGAAATAGTTCGTTTATACAGAGTGTGGACAAGTATAATGTATAGATGCCACAATCCAAAAAATAGTCAATATAGAAATTATGGAGATCGAGGAATACATGTCAGTGATGAATGGAAAGATTTCGATAATTTTGCAAAAGATGTTGGATTAAGACCAAATGAAACATACCATCTAGATAGAATTGATAATGACAAAGGATACTTCAAAGAAAATTGCAGGTGGACTTCTCCAAAAAATAATCATAGAAACAAGAGAAATAACACATATTACCAGACGCATATTGGTAAAATGTGCCAATCTGAATTGATAGAATATATCGGATACACAAGAAAACAATTTAAGAGAGCAGTAGAAAAATACGGAATTGATGAATTTTTGATTATGTTCAAAGAAAATAAACTACCCAAAAAAAGAGTTGTGGAAGACATAACAGCAATCATAGGAAAAAAATTTGGGAAATTAACAATTTTAAGTTTAGACGAAGATAAATCAACAGGTGCTAGATATTATTGTGAATGCGAATGTGGTAAAACCACAAGAGTTGCTAGATTTAAAATAGTCAATGGAATCGTGACTTATTGTAAATCATGCGCAAAAAGAGGAGCATTGAATCCGAGGTCAAAATTACGATGTGATGGTGCGTCAACATAAACCTGACACAAATTCGTCAACAGTCATTCAAACATGTACATTGACTCAAAAACGAATCAAGCTCATCACAAAATCTATCATAGGCCCTATCGCTGATTCCCTTATTAATTAGATAATCACAACCATTCTTCTTACGAAAATCACTTTTCATCTCCTCATAGCTCTCTCTTATCTCATCGCATGTGTATATTTTAGAGTAACCATCGTAAGTATAATGCTTAATCTTGCACCTTGTCTCTTCCATTTCACTCATGTAAATCCGCTTTACATTCATTATTCCAAAGACTTTTACCCTCGGCTCTTCTTCTTCTAGCATCTCTCATATTCTTTTCAATCTGAGAAAGTTTATCCTCAGGAGTTAGAAAATACTCGATACTGATGCTAGGATATGAATCCAATATAAGAGAGCAAGTACCGCAGAAAAAGTAAGTCTCTCCGCCTTCGACAAATGAATTACAATTAGATTCAATCTTACACTTAGAACATATATTCATTTTAACTCCAAAAAAAACCCCCACCAACGCGGTGAGGGAAAGGAAACCAAGTATGAAAAAATACAATTTTACATTAACAATATTTTGAATATATCGTCAAACTCTTAATCGACTTTTTAATTCTTGCATTTTGTCATATGCTTGTTTTTGACCTGAAACACTATAGTCACCAGAACTAGCATAAGGAGGAGATCCTACTCCGCTGGGCTGGTAATAGGGACTCTTTCTATTAGCATCGACTTTGCTTTGAATAGAAGATTCAGGAACCTTAGGTTTATGCAATCCGAGAGATTTAATGCTCTTGTACACTAATTTTTGACGCTCAAATCCTTCAGGCATCTCAAGTATAGTTTCAGCAAGTTCAGGATCATGAGCAGCAAATTTATCTGCATGCTGAAGCACTTCGAAAAAATCACCATTCTGCTTAATCCAATTTTGTTTTCTTTCTTCTGCTAAGGCAGTATGTACAGCTCTCTGGATTTCACTTTGCGTTTTTTGAGACGTTTTCTCTTCAAAACGAGCAAGTTTTTTTTCAAGCTTCTTATGATCGACATACGGTTCTGAATCATCATCGTCCTCTACTACATTACGTTTGGATAATTCTTGTGCTACGCGTTCCGCTTCAGAAGCTCTTTGTTGAGCTTGTTGCAACTCGCGTTGATACTTAGCCTCTAGAGCTCTGAAATTATATTCTTTATCATTTTGCTTCGTTTCAGGAGCATTATTTTGAACTTCATTTTCTGCCATGAATTCTCCCTCATATGTTTGGATGAATTTGTACTGTTAAATTAAGAATTTTTTTGATAAAACGCAAGATATCAAATTAAAATTTAGGATATACATGAAAATTGACATAAAAGATGCACATGACAGACTGGAACATTTCAAAAAACAGTCATTCGATATTGCTGAGTGCTGCCAAGATTTGATTAATAAAAGACCATTTGGAAGTTATCCGTTTTACATATTTGCTCATGCTCGTACTGAAGACGATGGAGTAACAAAGCGTCTCATATGGCAACCACGTCTTACAAAACCAAAAGCTCAAACTAATTCAATGTTGTTTAAAGCATATCCTGGAACAGATATATTAAAAGTAATTTGGATGATACCAGCTAGAGAAATGTGGTCTCAATTTGAAAAAGGAAAGCTGACAGAGAATAAAATTATATGTGAAAGTGTAGATGCTTTTCAAAATAACAGAGAAAAATTAGAGTGCAACGAAGACGATGATCTTTCAGATGAAACCATTGACGCTATTTATAAAGAGATAAGTTCTACAGCAGCTGGAGATAAGATGATGCGAAAACTCTATAATGTAGATGATGAACTTGATAAATATCTTATAAAGCCTAAGCCAGCGATTTAGGAGGAGACTTGAGTTTGGATTTAGACACTTCCATAAATCCAACTCCAGATCTCATCTTACCTACTTTATTCCTAACTCCGGAACCATAATTATCTCCCATGCCGTATTTAGTATTTGCGGTATGGGCAAAGCGATTTGCTTTAACTTTACTTGGTTGTCTCCGATTAGGTTCACCTGCTTGTTGAGCTTGAGCCATTATCCAACCTCTTTTTGAGAAAATTTAATTTTAAAAAGAAATGATGCAACATCGAATCTTAGATTACCTATTTCAGCTAATAAGATTATCTTTTTAGGAGACCAATTATAAACTTTCATAGACAAAATTGCATCATCGACTGATAAAATATCTCTTTTATCTTTAGCCGCGTTCATCGATCTTCATTGTGTTGACACGACCGTAAGGAAGAACATCAACTCTTTGTTTAGGACCACCTTCATGACCAACAGGTTGTCTATGAGCTTCACCATAACAAGTTCCAGCATTCACGAAATTAGATGATCTTTGATCGTACTGAGGACATCTAAAATCCCAAGGAGAATTCTTTCCATCCATTGGTTTATCAAGCTCTCTTTGTTCTTTTATTCTAGCGGGATCTGAAAAACCAGATTTACCATTAACTTGTTCTTTTTCTCTTTTCATAAAATCTCCAAAAAAAGAAGGGGATTCAATTCTAATCGCCTCAAACGTTAGAAATGTTTCCCCTCACAAAAAATTAATAACGATATCCTGGTTTCATGTCATGACCTTTAGCTTTTCTTTCGCCCATATCTTGCTGAGCTTTGATTGCTTCGGTTGTATCTTCATATTTATTCAGATGACCGTCGCTCATCGCGTCGCTTTCTGACTTCATTTTAGCGCCATCTGGAAATACAACGCCTTTTTTACCTTGACCAATCCAACTTCTATGATCATCTATTCTCATACCACCCATAATATCTCCCTTAGAACTGCATGTTCTGATTTTGTTGAGGCATTTGATTGCCTTGTTGTTGTTGCCTATTTTGAGATTGACCGCCTTGCATAATTTGTTCAAGGAATTTGTTCGATTCAGCGGTCACTTTAGCATCTAACTTTTCTCTGTTTTCATTCTGCTCTTGATCATATTCTATAGATTCTAGCTGATTTTGTTTCAAGAACGTTTCCACTTCACCGAATTTCTGAATTGTTTCAACCAACTTACCAAGCGCGTCCATCTTGTCTTTCGTTGCCAATGCACGGTTCCTCGTAATCTCACTAAGTCTTTCTTCGAACAGACCGATATTCGCTTCTGCTC
>Ga0265338_10010196_pt1 | contig 11075 bp, 9 predicted proteins | sample 42126metaG_FD_193579 | JGI IMG/M metagenome (GOLD analysis project Ga0265338, IMG submission 193579) | Rhizosphere microbial communities from Carex aquatilis grown in University of Washington, Seatle, WA, United States - 4-21-26 metaG | ecosystem: Host-associated > Plants > Roots > Rhizosphere >... | reverse complement strand
GTCTGTCCCCCTGGTTTCTCGTCCCCCGGTTTCCGTGTTTTCGTCTTTTGTTCGCTATTTTCGCTCAGCGTTTGCACGTGATTCTGCACAATAAATGGTGCGTTTTGGGGCATAATCTGGCTAGCACGCCAGAATAGAGGCTAAATTGTTAGAAGCAAAAGAGATATATGAAGAAGAGGCGGTAAGAGGGAGATTGGGTGAGTTGTCAGTTTTCAGTTGTCAGTTTTCAGTTGTCAGGGTTGGTTGATCGCATCGTTCCCCGGTCCCCAAATGCGAGGGACCGGGACCGGGGGCACCCTCAGCTTGGTTTGGAACGGTCATCGGGACCGGGCCGCCCGCCGCGGGTAACGTCCCGTCTGTCCCCGGTTTCCCCCAGCTTGGTTTGGAGCGATCATCGGGACCGGGCCGCCCGCCGCGGGTAACGTCCCGTCTGTCCCCGGTTTCCCCAACCTGCCTAGTTGTGCACGACTCCTAACGCGCGATCACTCCCCGAGTCCAAAGCAGCGCAATGATTGTAAAGCCGACCGAAACTGCCAGCATCGGCCTCCACCCCACTTTTCGAGGCGGAATAGCGATCTGAAGCAAAGAGCCGACGATAAACCCCAATCCGAAAAGGACAGGACTCTTGCTGAATATTCTGACAAACTCGCCAGACATGCAGAAAACGACCAATTTCAGGATTAACGGGAACCGTTCGCCAGTCGTCATTGATTCCTTCCTTTCCCCCCCCGGTTTCCCCGGTTTCCCCGGTTTCACCCGGTTTCAAGGTCTACGCAAAAGGAAAATACAAATAACAATTCCGAGCAGAGGGTACCCGGTTATGATTTGAGGGCCGATTGGGCTTACAGCCAACTGCCAAAAACTAATCGGAAAATGCGTCGCCAATGACGGATTAAATGGCACGATATTTACAGCGTTTGCGAAAAAAAATAGTATCTCCGCAGCGAAAATGAAGACCATAATTCGCAGGTTGGTCTTACTTCCAATGAAGAGTCTTATGCCCAAATATGCCAAAGATGAAACCATCAATACGGTGCAGAAGCTAAGCAAAGAGAACACTATCCAATCTCGTATGTTATAGACTACCGGAGCTCTTTGAAAATGCCAAATTAGTAAGCTGATGAAAAACCAAAGTCCATAAAATCCGAATAAGACATTCAGCGCGCCTAGAATACGCATCGTCCATTTCCTCATATTGATCCTCGCTCTCTCCGATGTGTCAAAAAAAGTCAAAATTCTTGTTAAAGAAACGAAGTATCCTGCCTCCTCGCCTAAAGGTTCGGAAGGACTTTATCATCACCATCACCACCTGAATTACTCATGCAGTGATCGAGCTGACGAGAGCATTCGGCTAGTTCGAGCTGCTTCGTCAGATCCCCACAAACAATTGGACTGACCGGGGCAATTTGTGATGCAGGAAGGCGCTTTTCAATATTGCATTCCAAGTTTGCAAGACCTACGCCCAAGGTGCACGCTTTGTACGCCGCCGCACACATTAACTTATTTATCTGGTGTGCCCATGGTGCACTCGGCAACAATGTCAAACTTGCGACGTTATTTGGGGCAGTGCCGCTGGCGGCGCCACCTGATGCACCTCGTGAGGCGCTTGGTGGTGGTCCGCCAAAACCGAAATCGAATTGGCTCACGTTCAGAAGCTCAATCTCGCCTTCGCGTTCAAAATTCAACAATTGATCCAACGAGAAATCAGCCCAATTGAAGTTTGGACCAAATGAAGCGAAGTCATATTCGGTGAGAGTGAAAGCAGTGTTCTCGAGTAAAGAGAGACCCAAGTTATCGAATCCGTAGTTGAGAAAAGGGTTGCCAGACTCACAAGAAGGATTGTTGCACATCACAAGTCCGGAGAAGTCGGTTGCGGACAGGGGGCTGTTCATCACGTAGGCGTAGCGGTTGAAGGACTGGGGGTTGTAGGGGTCGTAGCTGCCCTGATAAGGGTCTGGGGAGAACCAGCGGCCGGCCATGTTGGAGTACTCGCGGAACCGGGCGTGGTCGTTGGCGGAGTTGTCCTGGTCGAGGGTGGCGTAGTTGGGGGACGGCTGCGTGCAAGGGGGGATGCCGCCGCTGAAGCCGTCGCCGAAGGGCAGCGACTGAAACGAGGTGGTTGGATTGCCGTTGATGTCCGTCAGGACGCGCACGGTGCCGTCCCAATCGTGCTGCTCGAAGTAGTCGATTTGGCAGCCGTAATAGCCGAGTTCTTCCGCGCCCCAATAGAACCATCCGGCCCACTCATATTGATTGATGGCGTCCCAACTGGAGGTGTGCTGGCCCTCGGGATTGTAGATGAACTCCTCGGAGGTGCCGCCGGTGTCCACGCGAACGCGGCGGTTGAGGGCGTCGTAGGTGTAGGTGTCCGTAACGGAGCCGTTGAGTTTGACCTGGGTCACGTTGCCTTCCGCGTCGCACGTGTACGAGTTTACGCCGTCGCTGGTCATGTTGCCCGCGGCGTGCTCCCGCCCCGGTCCGTCAGGATTTTTGGGTACGTTATGGGGACATGCCACAGGCTGGCATCCCACCCCGGTCCCCAAAGGCGAGGGAGCGGGGGCACCGTCGATGTGGTTGGGGTCGATGCCCGAAGAGTTCCTCGGGACGCAATATCCCACCCCGGTCCCCAAAGGCGAGGGAGCGGGGGCATCGTCTTCGGGATTTGGCGGAGGGCCGGGATCGGGGCACCCGCCGCGCATCGGCGTCGGACTGTTTTCGACTGTCCCCGCACTCACGCTGCTTCGAGTCCCTGGCGAGGGCCGGGAGGCCCCCGCAACAGCCGGCCAGGAGGCCAGCGCTACACGCTTCCCGCCCGCTCATCGCAAAAAGCGCGATGAACGGGGCACAGCCTCCTCAGAGATGAGGTTTCAATGACCGGGCCACTCTTTCCGTTCATGGGGCAGTCCCCGGACCGAGAATTCCACTCATCCTTCAGCGTCCGCAACCGCGGTTTCGTTCCACTCATGCCGGCAAGACTCACAAAGCCATTTGTTGGACGGCTCGGTTTCGATCAGGACTGGATCTGCCGCACGGCATTGGGGACAACGCGGCATGTCAAACTCCGGCATCGGTATCTGCGATCGTTCGACAATATCGTTCGGGATAGGCATCGATGCTACCACCCCTGCTTCACCCATCTTCTGGTTTTCCAGGGTATCAATGAACCTGGTGAGAACGTCGGAACTCATTCCATTCGCGGGCACCACAATCGAATGCCCCCCATTTGACGAGATTGACAAGACTGCACGTCGAGTCAATACGAAGGCGACCACGCAGAGAATCGCAAATATGACAAGCAGTAGCTGTATTTGACCGCGCTCGACGATGGCAAGCACAAATAGAATTGCAGCAACGACCAAGGCGATTGGATTTGATTTCGTTATAAATCCACAGGACGCGACCGCATCTAGAGTAATGCTAACCAAAGAGGCGTTTCCGAAGGCAGTTGAGCTGTAACGCACCCGCTTGGAGGTAAGGACTAGTGCCTCGGTGTCAGAACTGAGAATGATCTGTTCGCCTTCCATTAACCTGATTTGGTTTGCCAATTCGCTTTCCCCCTTTCATGTCGAGAGCTTTCGGCTCTCAAGTCGCCACATGTGAAATACGGGGACATGATACCAATCCACAGGCGGGTGGCCCGGTCATCGAAGTCATCTTCTTCGCCTGTGAGCCAAGACTAGAACTCGGCGTTGTGCCCCGTTCATCGCGTCTTTTGCGATGAGTGGGCGGGCGGGTGACCATTCGCCCTCGTTCCAGCCTTTGCCCTCCGGCAACCGGTTTCCGCGCCGAAACGCGGTCCACTCGGATTTAATCTCGACCGTTCGCCGGCGCGCCCGACGGTTCCAACAGCGGGAGACGGAGAAAGCAATTGAAAGTGATGAGCACCTCTCGGCGGGTTGGAAGCAAAGTGCCCGCGGCTAAAGCCGATCATCTTGCTTTGCGCCGAATTCAGCAGCCTGAAGGCTGCTGCTCCCTCCGATCTGCGAAGAGCAATCGTCCGTAAGCGAATTCTGACTCGGGGCTGATGCCCGGACCCTTTATTTGGGACTTTCCGGCGGGACTTGAAGTCCCGCCCTTACGCGTTCTTTTTACTTCGTGATCGAGTCTTTCAGCGAGCGGTATAACCCTGCTGATTCTGGATGACTCAGCAGCAGGGTCGGGAAATGCGTTGCGGCGAACGGGAGGACCATGCGGGGTTGAAACCCCCGCCTACCGCCGCCCCACCTACCGCCGTCCCCGCCTACCGCTGTGTGGAGACTGGCGGTGCGGATTTGGCTAGGTGGAGAGCAGGTGGCGGGAGAGTTGGAGGATGAGGTTGATGGCGTCCTGCTGGCTTACGGAGTCGCCGAGGAGGGCGTCGTAGAACTCGAACGAAGTCAGGGCGGCGAGGGCGGCGGCGGTCTGGTCAAGGTTGCGGCGCGTGCCGCTGAGGCCGGCGATGCGGGTGGCGGCCATGAGGCGGCGGCGGTTGCGGGATTCGAGCACGGCGCCGAGGACCGGATCGATGGCGGCGATGCCATGAACGCGGCGGAAGAGGACGCGATTGCCGGCCCAGAAGGCGCAGAAGATTTGCACGAAGCGCTCCAGCATGGATTCAGCTGTGGGCTGGGTCATGACCTCGCGCATGTTCTCCATGCCGCCATCGAGGGCGAGGACGTCAAAGAGGGCCTCAAGCACGGCGGCTCTGGTTCCGAAGAGGTTGTGGATGGTTTGGCGGGAGACTCCGCCGGCGGCAGCGAGGGAGGCCATGGTGAGCTCGCGGTAACCGCGGTCCTCGAGCTGGGCGCGGGCGGCGCGGAGGATGGCGGCGCGGTTCTGGTCCATCTGCTCCAGGCGCTTGCCGAGGCCGTAGGGGCGCTTGGCTGGATCTGGATTGGGGGAAGACATGGAAGCATAGTATGACGGAATTTTTACTTTGACATTATGTGGAATTAAATATGGCGGCGTCTGCGGGTTTTTTGGGGGGAGAGACTCCGGGGCTAAAGCCCTTGATATTCGGGCGTCAATTCAGGGGACTGAAGAGACTGCGTGAGGGCTGTCGCTGCCGGCTCAGGGTCGCCCAAAGGAGCTTGTTTCGCGGACAAGAGCGGCGAGTTCGCGTCGCTTCGCGACATGGCGAGTTGGCAAGTTGGCGGGGTTATTGGGTTGTCACGCATTGCAATCGGACTTTGCGACGGTGATGGGGCGGGGGCAGGTGCGTGTCTGGAGACACGCGCTCGAGTCGATCTCGAGACGGGTGGTACGCGGCGGGGTGGAGGCTTCATGTTGTGGTTTAGGAAAAGCCGGCCAAGTTTAAGTAGGCGTGGATGATCTGGCTGCCCCAGAGCGCGCTTACGATGCCGCCGATGCAGAGGAACGTGCCGAAGGGGAGTTGGGCGGCGGACAGGGATCCCGGTTGCCGGGACCGGTTCGCCGTGAGGAGGATGACGGCTGCAATGCCGCCGAGGACGACGCCGATGAAAAGCGCAAGAAGGGCGTTTGGTAATCCGAGCCACGCGCCGAGCATTGCCATGAGCTTTACGTCGCCCAATCCCAAGCCTTGACGGCGGCGAATGAGCCAGTAGAGCCAGCGAATAAGAAGGAGAGGCAGCGCGCTGAGGATGGGCGCGGCGATCAACAAGACGATGGGGCCAGCGAGGAGAAGGCCGCGGTCTCCTGAGATGCCCAGATGACCTAACGACATGAGCCACGGTGGCACGGACGGGGGCAGCTTGTTGTGCTTGTAGAAACTGAACGCGAAGATGATCTGGGCGATTGACGCGATGAGGCCGAGGATGATTCCGGGCCAGGTGAGCCAATCCGGGAGCCAGAGATGTTCGGCATCGAGAACCGCAAGCGCGATGAGAAGCCAGAAGAAAAGCATGAAGCCGATTTCCACGGACAGATGAAGAAGGAGAAGCCCGGCGGGGAGGATCTCTGATAGCTCAGGTACGGACCGGTACGCCTCGACTGCCCATAACGCGCCGACTGCGAACTCCACGATGAGATGGCGAATGCCGATGGCGGCGTGGCAGGTGCGGCAGCGACCGCGGAGGAAGAGGTAGCTGGCTAGGGGGATGTTCTCCCACCACTCGAGGGTGCGTGCGCAGGACCGGCAATGCGAGGAGGGGCGGACGATGCTTTCTCCCGTAGTCCAGCGGGAGAGGCAGACGTTGAGAAAGCTGCCGAACGCCAGGCCAGCGAGGGCGGCAAAGATGGCGGCGAAAATGCGCATCAGGGTGAGGATACAGGGTTGGGGGCGGGGGAATAAGGGAACGAGGGATTAGGGATTAGGGATTAGGGATTAGGGATGGGGGGCGGTTGGCGGGGTGAAAGAACTTCAATTGATTTAGCGGATGGTGAGTTCAGATTGAGGCGAACCGTGGGCTACGCCCATGCGCATCAGCGCACCCCACGCCACAAGTTGCCACCACAGCAGGGCGCCAAAGGCGACCACGCCGTCTGCTGCAAACTCCCCGGCCGTCCACCTCTCGCGCGGTATTCCGGCACTGAGGTATCCACGGAGAAGGCCTGCCCCTGCGGATAGGGCAAGGATGGCGGTCAGGATCAGGATTTTTTGCGTCCGGCTGAATGCGGCGCCGACCGGCCTGGGGCCCGGAGGGGTGGACCGGTACCAGTTAATGATCCAGAAGAGAACAATCGCGCTTCCGGCAAGGCTGCTGAGCCACTGCAAAACTTCATAGAGGGGCAGACTTTGCAAAAGGGGCATGGGCACTTGAGCATGGAGCAGTTGCCAGTGTCGGTACAGCCAGGTATGCCGGTGGGTGAGGGAGTCCCATGCAATATGCGTGGCTATGCCGGCGAGCAGCGAAACGACGATGAGCAGGAACCTGCGCAGGCCGAGGAATTGGAACGGCTGCAAAGCGGGGCCGAGGCGGCGTTGCAGGCCGGCAGGAAGCAGCGCGGCAATCCCCACTTTGGCGAACCTGTGAAAGAGCCACAGCGCGACCACGCCGGCCGGCAGGCTGAGTCCGAAAGCGCCGGGGATGGTGTGGCCCCACCCTCCGCCGGGTTTAAGGCGAACAAAGTACTCGATATCCGGGGCCATGGTGCCGGTGATGACCGCCGAGAGGATGAGCTGCGAGCGGCGCAAGGGGAGAGCCGCGGCGGCGTGGGCTGGGGTAAAGGGCACAACACCATTATGTCAGGCAGGCGATGCCGCAGTGAGCCAGACGCCGCCCACGATTGAGGATTCACAGGTCGCACGATTGGTCGCGTTCACTACGGGACTCCGCCAGCGGAGGACGCCTCCAGGGCTGGAATTCCGGCGGGTGGCGGGCTTGCCAATCAGCGACTTTGCGCGATGATATACTCCGTAGGGCGGGTGCGCCAGGCGGATGGTGAGTAGCCTTGTGCATCGAGCGCCGTTCAAGGGAATTCCTCTCCAGGGAGTGATCCCTGGGGCAAAACCGCAAGGCGCAGCGCGCAGCGGCATCCGACGTCATCATTCCAGAGGTTCACGTTATGTCCGGCCATTCGAAATGGGCCACAATCAAGCACAAGAAGGGCGCGCTGGATGCGAAGCGCGGCAAGATATTCACCCGCCTGATCAAGGAAATCTCGATTGCGGCCAAACATGGAGGCGGGGACCCGGACGGCAACCCGCGGCTGCGCACGGCGGTGCTGGCGGCGAAGGCCGAAAACATGCCGGCGGACAACATCAAGCGAGCCATCCAGCGGGGCACCGGGGAGCTGGAGGGCGTGAACTACGAAGAGATTACATTTGAGGCTTACGGCCCCGGCGGCGTGGCCATTATTGTGGACGTGACCACGGACAACCGCAACCGCTCAGTGAGCGAAATCCGGCACACGTTCTCGAAGCATGGCGGCAATCTTGGCGCAACCGGCTCCGTGATGCACATGTTCTCAAAGAAGGGCGTGATCGCGGTGGAGAAGTCGGCGGCCACGGAAGACCAGTTGATGGAGATTGTGCTGGAAGCGGGCGGCGAGGATCTGAAGGATGAGGGCGAGTCCTGGGAGATCATCTCCGATCCGGGAAGCTATGAAGGCGTGCTGAACGCGGTGAAGGCGGCCAAGATTCCGGTGGAAAACAGCGAAGTGACGATGATCGCGTCTACCTATACGAAGCTCGACGACATGCAGGCAAAACAGATGATGCGGCTGTTGGAGGCGCTGGAGGATTTCGACGATACGCAGAACGTCTATTCGAACTTCGACATGACCGCCGAACAAATGGAACAGGTGGCGGGCTGAAGCGGGTCCTTCCGCAGTAATTTGAAGGGCCGCCTGGTTGGGCGGCCTTTCTTGTGTGAGGCAGGGAACGAGGGATTAGGGAACGAGGGAACGAGGGATTAGGGAACGAGGGAACGAGGGAACGAGGGATTAGGGATTAGGGAACGAGGGATTAGGGAACAAGGGAACGAGGGAACGAGGGAACAAGGAAACTGGTCAAGATTGGATTCAGGGGAGAGGCGTTGAAAGTAACATTGCGAGTTTTTTTGCTCTTGCTGGCATGCGGAAGCATTTTGGGATTGGGCGCAGCGCGGGGTAGTGCGCAGGGAGCAGGAGTTTCCGGCTCCGCGGCTCCCGCCCTGGCAACTTCCGACGCGATGATGTTGAGCTCCCAGCCGGCGAGCCCGGTGGCCGCGGTGCGGCGGCAGCGGAGCTGGGAGCTGGGTCCGTTCGTCAACTACGGATTCGGACTGGGCAACCGCGACCAGTACAAGTTTCTTTCGGCCGGTCTCGAAGTGGGAAAAGTTCTCACGCCGGTGATCCACGCCGGGTTTGCCAGCGGCCAGTTCCAGTTCGCCGGCAACATCATGCCGCTGTGGCAGGCATACACGCCCGCACCCCACTTGCAGGCTTACAACTGCCTTGACGGCAGCGGAAACCCCATTACCTGCATTCTTCCCACCGGGGGAGGCACTTTTTACGGCGTGAGCCTGACACCGGTCATCCTGCGCTGGAACCTGATGACCCATTCAGGGCGCTGGCAGGCATGGGTGCAGGGAGCCGGCGGAGTCATTTACACCACGCACAAGTTTCCTCCCAATATCCTCAGCAATCCCGCTTTGGGAATCAACGGAGGCACCAGCGTGTGGAATTTCTCGCCACAGGGCGGTGGCGGGGTGCATTATTTCCTGCGGGACAAGCGTTCGATTGATGTGGGGATCAATGGGGTGCACATCTCGTCGGCATCACTGGGCGACCGTAACCCTGGCGTGAACGCCCTCGTCCAAGTTCAGGTGGGCTACACGTTCTGGAAATGACCCTCGAATCCAAGCCGCAGACGCAGGTTGCCGGTCCGCTGGTGGAGTGCGTACCCAACTTCTCAGAAGGCGTGGACAAGGGGCGGATTGAAGCCATTCTGGCCGCCATGAGCGTGGATGGCGTGCATCTGCTGGATTGGACCATGGACGCGGACCATAACCGCTGCGTGGTGACCATCGCGGGAACGCCGGCGGCGGTGGTGGAGAGTGCCGTGCGCGGGGCCGGCAAGGCGGCTGAGCTGATTGACTTGACCGTGCAGCAGGGGCAGCATCCGCGTATTGGCGCGGCGGACGTGATTCCATTTGTACCCGTTTCCGGCATCAAGCTGGAGCAATGCGCGATGTTGGCGCGCCAGGCGGGCCTGGAAATCTGGCGCCGGCACGGCATCCCCGCGTATTTTTATGGTGCGGCGGCGGCGCGGCCAGACCGGGCCAACCTTGAAGAAGTGCGCCAGGGCCAGTTCGAGGGCCTGAGGGATGCGGTGCGCAAGGATGCCTCGCGGCGGCCGGACCTGGGCGGCCCGGAGCTGCATCCCACCGCGGGCGCCTGCGCCGTGGGAGCGCGCAAGTTCCTGGTGGGCTACAACATTTACTTCGACTCGACCGATGTGGCCATGGTGCGGGCCATTGCCAAAGATATCCGGCAAGGCGGTCTGAAGGGGATAAAGGCCATGGGACTGCTGGCGCGCGGCCTGGCGCAGCTTTCAATGAACATTACGGATTATGAGATTACGCCTATTTCCCAGGTATATGAGCGGGTAGTGCGGCTGGCCCAGCGGCACAAGGCCACGCCGGTTCACGGCGAAGTGATCGGGTTGATTCCCCAGGCGGCATGCGAGCGGGAAAGCGACTGGATGCGTCAATTAATTGAATTCGATCCCGAAGCCAAGATCCTGGAAAGGCGATTGGCTCACCCGCTGCCCTGGCCGGAAAAGGGCTGAGCCGGGAGACGCGGGAGGAGACGGATTTTGGGCCTGGGAAACGTCCAATTCGCAGTAAAGGTAAAATTAATGCTGAAGCGGAGGGCCCGGCATGATGCATAGTGCCGCCGCTGCTCCGGGAGGAAGAACCTTGGTTACGAAGCAATGGAGTTGGGTAGCACCGGTGATTGCGGCAATGGCAATGGGAGCCGCGGGGACGGCGCATGCGGCGCAGTTATCCACCGATGCGCGGGGCGCTATTCCGCGCGATGTGCAGCAATTGGTTGTGGTGGATTACCGTGCCATGCAGAATTCATCCGCGGCGATGGCGCTGCGCGACCGCGTGATGCCGCCGGACCTGAAGCAGTTCGACGAAGCGCTGCGGAAATCCGGACTGAATGAAAACCACGACGTGGACCAGCTTGCCTTCGCCATGTTCCGGCCCAACAGCAAGTCTGACGATGTGGTGACCCTGGGAGTTGCGCAGGGACAGTTTCCTATTGAAGACATCATGGCGAATTTCAAAAAGCGCGGCATCAAGCCGAAGGTCGTGCGCACCAACAAGATCTTCCCCATGGCCAAGACCGGCATGGTGCTCTGCTTTGTGGATCCATCCACCATGGTGTTTGGCGGTGAGGATGCAGTGAAAGCGGCGCTGGACGCGCGCGACGGCAGTTCCGGCAGCCTGCTGACAAACGCCACCATGATGGATGCGATGCGCTCAGTGGACTCAGAGGATCTGTGGAGCATCCTGGACCAGAAGGGGACGCAGACCATGATGAAGCAGATTCTTGGCCAGGCCGGCTCCATTGCCGATTTTGAATCGGTGCAGAAGCGTCTGCTGCTCTCCTGGTACTCGATGGATTTTCAACACGGTGTCAGCTTCAATCTGACTCTGACGACTGGCGACGCGTTTGCCGCGGCC
>Ga0265338_10010195_pt1 | contig 11075 bp, 7 predicted proteins | sample 42126metaG_FD_193579 | JGI IMG/M metagenome (GOLD analysis project Ga0265338, IMG submission 193579) | Rhizosphere microbial communities from Carex aquatilis grown in University of Washington, Seatle, WA, United States - 4-21-26 metaG | ecosystem: Host-associated > Plants > Roots > Rhizosphere >... | reverse complement strand
ATTCCACCTTTGAAGCCAGTTGCCGGCAAAATGCGGTGCAACTGGCTACTGGCAACTGCTATTAATCCACGGTGTGCTTAGCCGTGTAGCCGTCGCGGGCCACGACTTCGATCTTTACGTCTTTGCCCTTCTGGTCTTTCACCTTCAACGGACCACCATCGGGCGCGACCACCTGAACTTTCAGCTTGCGGTAGGTTCCGTCCAGCTTTGCGTTGGTAGGTGCGTATGAGAGCGTGTACTGGTTGCGAATGTCGTTGGAGATGTCACCGAATAGTTCCGGCAGTTCCCCTTCGAAGCGCGGGAAGTAGGCACGCCCTCCGGTCATGGCGGCGAAGGTTCGCATTTCATTGTCGCCCTGGAGATAGTCCATGTGACCAACCGGAATGCCCATTCCGTGGGCATTGCGGCAGTAGTAGGACGAAGGGTGAGTCTCGCAATACTCACGCAGGATGAAGCCTACGCTGATCGGAAAGATCGTGATGTCCTTGGAGTCCTTGATCTTCTTCATCATCTTGTCGAGGGTGAGCTTGCTGAAGGTATCGACGCCGGTCGTCACCAGGATGACGTACTTTTTCCCCTCGACGCGATCCAGGCGATCGAGCGTGTCGTAAAGGGCGTCGAAGAGATTGGTCTCGGCGAAGCCGGGGATGCGCAACTGATTCAGCGCTCCGTAGACAGCCTTCTTGTCTTGCGTGAAGTCAACCAGGATGTGCGGCTGCATGTCGTAGTAGGTCACCGCGACCCAATCGTCCTTCTTCAGGCTGTTGGCGAATGCGTACGATGCCTGCAAAGCTTGCACCATGAACGTGTAGCTGGTCGACGCGAACTCCACCAGTAACACGGCAGTGACGGGCGCCTGCGAAACATTGAAATGCGATACATTCTGCGGAACGCCATCTTCCATCACTCGAAAGTTGCCCTGCTTCAGACCCGGAATAAACTGCCCGTCTTTGGTAGTGACCAGTACGTCCACATTCACGAGCGGCACATTCACCTTGAGGGAATAGTCGGGCAGGTCTTCGGCTTTTTTCGGTACCGGCGGAGGAGGCGGAGGTGTGTCGTCCGCTTTCTTCTTGGGGATCGCGTAGGGTCCAACGTTGTCACCCGGCCCACCCGCTTCGGCGGGAACATCCTGCTTGGGCTTGCCGTTATCGGGTGTCTGAGCAGACGCGGGAGTCTGTTGTTGGTCTTGCGCCCAGCCCGGAATTGAAGCGAATCCGAGGGCGAGGCACAGCCCTGCACTCAGAAAAGGCTTCCAGCAAGTGCTTTGTAAAGTCTTGTTTTTGTGACGATTAAACATTGTGAACCCCGAAAACTCTCTGTGCTAGTATAGACGCAAGGATTCGCAATTGGGATGTTTTGCCCGGTCCCAGAACTTTCCCCTCCGTGCAACGAGTCGCAGTTGGTCTGAGTCTAATCTGTATAGTGGGGCCCGTTGGCGGGTTCCACTCGGGGCAACACATGAGAAAAGTGGTACTCGCGCCTCTCGTCCTAGGTCTATCCCTACTCACAATATCGGTCGCCGCACAGAATTCGCAGCCCACCATTCCCGTGAACCAGATTCACCCAGGGATGCGCGGCGTTGCCTATACCGTCTTCGAAGGCGTTAAGCCAGAGTCGATGGACGTGGAAGTCCTTGGGGTTCTGCGCAATGTGAACGGACCCAAGGGTGACATCATTCTGGTGCGTCTGCACGGGACGAAGGTCGAGTACACCGGAGTCGTCGCCGGGATGAGCGGCAGCCCCGTGTACCTCGACGGCAAGCTGGCTGGAGCGTTGGCATTCCGTATTGGTGAGTTTTCGAAGGAGCCGATTGCAGGGGTCACTCCGATCGCGGACATGCTCGAGATCGATGCGCTAGACAAGTCGCCCGCGGTTGAAGCAGCGGCGACAAAGCCAACCGTGACGAACGCCGCTGGAAAAACGGCGGCACCCGGCGATGGCGGCTCGCTGCCCGGTTCGAGCGGGGCCGGTTCGATTCAGGATTTCTCGAATTACCTGACGCCCATCGAGACGCCGCTGGTCTTCAACGGGTTTTCTGAAGATACGGTGCGGCGTTTCGCCGGTCAGTTCGCCTCTGCCGGAATCATGCCGGTGATGGGCGCAGGATCGGTAAGCGGAGATAAACAGCCCGAACCGCTCGAGCGGGGATCGGCCGTCAGTGCGATCCTGGTGCGCGGCGACATGGATATTGCGGCGACCTGCACGGTCACCTACATCGATCCGGAGCGCCTTCTGGCATGCGGACATCCTCTGCTGCAATTCGGCTCGGTCGACTTGCCCATGAACAAGGCCACGGTACTGGCCACGCTGCCCTCGCCGCTGAATGCCTTCAAGATCGTCAATACCACCGAGGAAGCGGGAGTCTTCGTTCAGGATCGCCACACCGGCATTTTGGGCGTGTTCAACAAGCAGCCGGACATGATTCCGGTGTCCCTCACGATCCACGGCGGAGCCGGTGCAAAGGAATTCCACTATGAGGTGCTGAACAATCCGCGCCTCAGCCCGGTCGCCATCATGGCGACGGTCTTCAACGCTCTGCATGGCGTGAATGAGTACGGTGAAGAAATCACGTACCGCCTCAATGGCAGCATCAACGTCAAGGGCTTTCCCGAGGTTGCGCTCAGGAACATGTTCGTTCCCGCTGATAACGGTCAGCCCGCCGCCATGGCCGCCGCCCTCTCACTGGGTGAGCGCTTTGGACGGATCTATGACAATCCCTACAACGCGCCTGCTGTGAAGAGCGTGAAGCTGGATTTCGATCTGGTCCGCGAACGGCGCTGGGCCCGGCTGGAAAGCGCGCGCACCGACGTGACGGAGGCCCGCCCCGGCGATCAGATCATTGTCGAGACAGTGCTGGCTCCTTACCGCGGAGAGCGCAGCATTCGCCAGATTCCGGTGAAGATTCCCACGTCTGCCAGCAAAGGGACGCTGCGCATTCTGGTGAGTGACGGCGAGACGCTCGATCGCGTAGGCCGCACCAACCCGGCATTCGGCCGCAAACTCGACCTGGCGTCGACCATTGCACTGCTGAACAAAGAGCACTCCAACAATCGGCTCTACGTTACGCTGCTGGAGGCCGATCCTGAAGCACGCGTAGCCGACAAAGTTATGCCGACGCTGCCCATCTCGGTGATGAATGTGATGGACGGCATGCGCGGCAATCAGGAAATGATTGTCAGCGGAGAGTCGAGCGTCGATGAAACCGCGACGCCGCCCCTGGACTACGTAGTGAGCGGCGCGCAGTTGCTGACTGTCACCGTGAAGTAGATTGGCACAGAATTTGTTGCCAAACGGGCTGCTTATTCTTCTTCGTGCTCGCCCATCTGCATGGTCAGGTAGCGCTCGTAGCCTAGTTCCTTGATCAGGTGCATTTGGGCTTCGAGAAAGTCTACGTGGCCTTCTTCGTCTTTCAGGAGTTGTACGAAGAGATCGCGGGATCCGTTGTCGCCCTCTTTGGTCGCGATCGCGACGGCGTCGTTGTACTGCTTGACGGCTCCCACCTCGAGCGCCAGATCGCTCTCGATCATGGCCTTGACCGTACCGCCGACCGTCAGCTCCAACGGCTGCATTGACGGGCTGCCATCGAGAAACAAAATCCTCTCCATCAGCACTTCGGCGTGCTTCATTTCGCCGATGGATTGTTTCTTGATGAATTCGGAGAGCTTGTGATATCCCCAGTTCTCGCACATTTCCGCATGCAGAAAATACTGGTTGATCGCGGTGAGCTCTTCACGGAGTGCCTTGTTCAGTTCAGCAATGACTTTTGGATTGCCTTTCATAGCGCCCCGAGTATCGCAAAAAGATGGTTTAGAGAGCAACGACAAAGGGGCGACAAAGGGCCCGCAGCAAAAGCATGCGCGTCAGATTGGAACGGGAGCTACGATGCCGGATAGTTCTTATCCGAGTACGGCATCGATCGTGTTGAGCAGGTCAGCCCTGGTAAAGGGTTTCTCAAGAAGTCGGATACCGTGGTTTACGCCCTGCTTCGCAACGAGCTCTCCCGTGTAACCCGACATGTAGACGACTTTCATCGAGGGGTGAGAGTCGATCAGCTTTAGAACCAGTTCGGGTCCATTCATTGCCTTCATCACCACATCGGTAAGGGTCAGATCGATGGACGTATGGTCCGAACTGATGATCTCCAAAGCCGCCTTCCCGTCCGCTGCCTCGAGCACACGATAGCCGTGCTCTTCGAGCATTCTCCGTGTCAGACGGCGCATGAGAGCATCATCTTCCGCGAGCAGGATGGTGACGCCTTCGCGTCTGGGAGGAAGAGTCTCGGCCTTGGCCTTGGGCTCGGTCCCCAGCTTATAGTCAGCACAAGGAAGATAGATTTTGAACGTCGTCCCGTGCGCCGGTTCGCTGTAAACCCAGATATGTCCACCACTCTGCCGGACGATGCCGTAGACGGTGGCCAGGCCAAGCCCGCTGCCCTTGCCGACTTCCTTCGTAGTGAAGAACGGTTCGAAGATACGGGATCGGGTCGCCTCATCCATGCCGATTCCATTGTCGCTGACCGCCAGCATCACGTAGCGTCCCGTAACGATCGGCGGGTGCTCGCGGGCAAAGGCCTCGTCGAAATCGAAGATGGCCGTCTCGATCACCAACTTTCCGCCAGCCGGCATCGCGTCACGCGCATTCACCGCGAGGTTGATGACGATTTGATCCATCTGGCCGGCATCCGCCTCAACAATCGCAGTCGCCGATCTCGGCAGCAGCGCGATCTCAACGTCATCGCCCATGAGTGGACGCAGAAGCTTGCTCACTTCTTTCAGCCGCCCGTTCAGGTCGAGCACTTGAGGCTGCACCTTCTGCCTACGGCTGAATGCCAGCAGTTGCCGGGTCAGGGATGCGCCACGTTTGGATGCCTCCTGGATGTTGTCGATGTATTCCACGCTGTCCGGAAGTACGCGATCTCGCAGCAACTCCGAGCAGGCGGTTACAATTCCCAATAGGTTATTGAAGTCGTGCGCGACGCCGCCGGCGAGCCGTCCTACCGCTTCCATTTTTTGAGACTGCTGCAACTGGTGCTCGATCTTCTTCTGTGCGGTGATGTTGCGAGCAATCGTGGACGCCCCGACCACCTTGCCATCCGCATCATGGATTGGAGAGACAGAAATCGATACGTTCAGGATGCGTCCGTCTTTTGTAATTCGAATCGATTCGAAGTACTCGACGCGATCCCCCTCCCGGATCTTCCGCAGGATGCTCGGAATTTCATCGGCACGATCCTTAGGCGCGAGGATCGAGATCGGGCGGCCGATCATCTCTTGTGCCGTGTAGCCGTAGATGTGCTCCGCGCCCTTGTTCCAGTGAGTGACGATGCCGTCGAGGTTCTTGCCGATGATCGCGTCCTGCGAAGAATCGACGATCAGCGCGAGGCGATTCTGGGAGTCCCGCAGCTCACGGCTCTTACGACGGTCGAGTTCTTCATTGACGCGCCGCAGATCTTCTTCAATTCGCTTGCGATCGCTGATGTCGCGAATGACGCTGAGGACCACCATGCCGTGCCCCGTGGAGACAGGGCTGAGGCTGATCTCGACGGGAAATTCAGCTCCGTCGCGGCGGCGTCCGTAGAGATCGAGGCCTGATCCCATGCGGCGGATCTTCGGGCGCTCGTGAAATTGTTGCCGGTGATGATCGTGCTGCGGGCGCTGCCGCTCCGGTACCAGGATTTCGATCTTCTGGCCGATCAATTCTTCGTGCGTATAGGCAAACAGAGTTTCCGTTTGCGAGTTGACCTGGATAATAACGCCCTGCTGATTCACGGCCACGACCGCGTCGGGAAATGCTTCAAGAATGCTGGGCGACAAGAGGGTCTCCGCCAGCGTCTTCGATGGCACAGTGCCGCTATTCTCGTTGGGAACTGCTGGTTGGGTCATACTTCGCGCAACTCGCCCCACGCAACTCGCGCGAGGGTTACTATACTTTAAATTTCGTCAGAAAATCGGCGATGGATGAGAGATTTCCGAAATCGGGAAACTACCACGGATGGTAGATCTGGAGGACCCCAGCCTTCTCCATGTGCCGGAAGCCATCCGTCGCCAGGGCGGCCAGCAGCATAAGTGTGGCGTTATATCCCACGTGTACCAGAAAGCTTGCGGCCACGGATTTCGTCACCGCCCGCACTGCGGTCAACACCACGCCTACCAGAGTAATCACCAGCACCGCTGCCCATGACTTGTATTGCAGATAGTGGATAAGCCCAAAGGGTAACGACGTCAGCCAGACCGCAACTACGGCGCCGGTTCGCCGGGCCAGCACAGGATAGAGAAACCCGCGGAAGAATAGTTCCTCCATCAGCGGTCCAAACGTGATGGCAAAAGCTGCCATCAGATAGGCATCCCTCGGGTGGGCGAAGAATTGATCGAAGGGTGTCGATTTGGGCATCGGCAAGTAGCGGCTCAGCAGGTCGAGGGAGACCGTGAGGACGCCCAGTCCGAGCAAACTCAGGGCCGCTTTCCCTTTCCAGTTCCAGCGGATCGCCTTCCAGAAGGGCTGGTGATACTTCCCTTCAACCAGCAGAAACATGTAAACGGCGACCGCGATATAGGAAAGGAACTCGCCGATCAAGGCCAGCACCGGCTTTTGTGCCACGTCCACAAAAGCTGCCGGCCGATAGACGAGGAACCATGCCGCCACGACAGTCAGCAATTCCACGACAATCAGCGTGGCGATCGTCAGCAGCGCAATGAGCAGCACGTCCCAGCCGCTCCACACGGGATTCTCCACGGGCGGCGCTGCCGCCGGAGCAGGTGTGAAGGCCGCCTGAACAAGCGGATCGGGCGTGATCGGCGCCGGAGGCTGGGGGTCCAACAGCGGCTGCTGCCCAACTTGCGAATCAAATTGCGGATTGTCGGATGACAAAGGAATTCCTTTAACTGAGAACTGACTGCCGGGAACCAGGAACTGGTTTTGAAAAATATCCCGCGAGCGCCTGTCCGGTGTAAGACTTCTTCACCTTCGCCACCTGTTCGGGTGTGCCCTGCGCTACGAGGCGCCCGCCCTCTTCCCCGCCCTCAGGCCCGAGATCAATGACCCAGTCGGCGTTGCGGATCACGTCCAGATTGTGTTCGATGATGATGATCGAGTTCCCGAGGTCGGTCAACCGATGCAGCACGTCCAGCAGCTTCTTGACGTCGTCGAAGTGCAGTCCTGTGGTCGGTTCATCGAGCAGGTAGAGTGTCTTTCCGGTCTGCCGCTTGCTCAATTCGCGCGCCAGTTTGATGCGTTGCGCCTCGCCGCCGGAGAGCGTAACCGCAGATTGCCCGAGGTGAATGTATCCCAGTCCCACGTCGACCAAAGTCTGCAGCTTTTGCTTCACCTGGGGAATGTTTTCGAGAATCGGCAGCGAGTCGGAAACCGGCATCTCCAGCAAGTCGGCGATGGAGTTGCCGTTGTATTTCACCGCCAGCGTTTCGTGGTTATAGCGCCGTCCGCCACAAACCTCGCACAGCACGTAAACGTCGGGCAGGAAGTTCATCTCGATGCGCCGCTGCCCCTCGCCCTGGCACGCTTCGCATCGTCCACCGGAAACGTTGAACGAGAAGCGTCCGGCTTTGTAACCGCGCTCGCGCGACTCCGGCAGCATGGCATAGAAGTCGCGGATCTGCGTGAACACTCCGGTGTACGTCGCGGGATTCGACCGAGGCGTACGTCCGATCGGCGACTGATCGATGCGGATGACCTTGTCGATATTTTCCGCGCCCGAAATCGCCTTGTGCTCGCCCGACTTCTCGCGCGACCGGTAAAGCTGCCGCGCCAACGCGCGATACAGAATGTCATTGACCAGCGTCGACTTCCCTGACCCGGAAACGCCGGTGACAACCGTCATCACGCCTAGAGGAAACGTCACGTCGAGATTCTTAAGGTTGTTTTCCTTCGCGCCGAGAATCGTCAGCCCGGCACCGCTGGCGAGCCTGCGCTCGGGACGCATCGCGATCGCCGTTCGCCCCGAGATGTATGCTCCAGTCAGCGAGTTCGGCTCGCGCATAATCTCCTCCGGCGTTCCATGCGCAACCAGGCTGCCGCCGTGCCGCCCCGCCCCCGGGCCGAGATCGACGACGTAATCCGCTCGACGAATGGTCTCTTCATCGTGCTCGACGACAAGAACGGTGTTGCCCAGGTCGCGCAAATTCTCCAAGGCATTCAGCAGCCGTCCATTATCCCGGTGGTGGAGTCCGATCGAGGGCTCATCCAGTACATATAAGACACCGCGCAGCTTGGATCCGATCTGGGTGGCCAGACGAATCCGCTGTCCCTCGCCACCGGACAATGTTGCTGCCGATCGATCGAGGGAGATGTATCCCAGCCCGACCGCGTTCAGGAATTGCAGCCGCTCGACGACTTCGTGCATGACGCGACCAGCAATCGTCGCCTCACGCCCCGCCAGCTTGACCTCCTGCGCCACTCCCAACGATCGCGCCACCGGCATCGCGGTAAAGTCGGCGATGGACATGCCATTCACCTTCACCGCCAGACTCTCGGGGCGCAGCCGCCTGCCGCGGCATGCCGGACATTCGGTCGCCGACATGTGATCCATCAGCCAGTCGCGATAGCCCTCGGAGGTCGACTCCTCCAGATTCTGCTTCAGGTATCCAAAGATGCCGTGGAATCCGGTCTTCCCGCCGCGGCCCGGTTCACCGTTCAGCAGAAAGTCCTGCGTCTTCTCGGGAAATTTCTCGAACGGCGTGCTCAGATCGATGCCATAGGCCGCCGCCACGATCTGCAGCTGATGAATCAGATTCTGCGATGCCGACCCCGGACCAAGCCCGCCCTCGAGTAGCGGCTTCGACCAGTCATTGATCACCTTCGCTGGATCGAAATCGTACTTACTGCCGAGGCCGTGGCACTCGGGGCACGCTCCATACATGCTATTAAACGAAAACGACCGCGGCTCCAGCTGCGGTACGCTGATGCCGCAATCCGGACAAGCCATCTTCTCGGAATAAAGCTGCTCTTCCCCACCCACGACCGCGACTTGCACCAATCCGCCGGCGAGTTTCATCGCCAGGCCGACCGACATTTCCAGACGATGTTCGATCCCCGGCTTCACCAACAGCCGGTCGATCACGACTTCGATGGTGTGATTCTTGCGTTTGTCGAGGTTGATGGCGATATCGTCATCGAGGCTGACCAGTTCGCCGTCGATGCGCGCACGGGTGTAGCCGTGCTTGATCAGCGTCTCCATCTCCTTCTTGAATTCGCCCTTGCGACCGCGGACGATGGGCGCCATCACCATGACCCGGTTCTCGGGACTGAGTGCCATCACCCGCTGGACGATCTGATCAGCAGACTGCCGGCTGATGGACCGCCCGCATTTGGGGCAATGCGGCACGCCAATCGAAGCGAAGAGCAGGCGAAGGTAGTCATAGATTTCAGTGATGGTACCGACGGTGGAGCGCGGGCTTCGGCTGGTGGTCTTCTGCTCGATCGAGATGGATGGGCTAAGTCCATCAATTGCATCGACATCCGGGCGTTCCATCTGATCTAGAAACTGCCGTGCGTAGGCCGACAAAGTCTCCACGTAGCGGCGCTGGCCCTCGGCGTAAATCGTATCGAAGGCAAGCGAGGACTTCCCCGAACCGCTGAGCCCGGTAACCACCGTGAGGGTATTACGCGGGATCTCGACGTTAATGTTCTTGAGGTTGTGCTGCCGGGCGCCCCGGACGGAAATCTTGGTAATCGCCATCATTGGCCCGGGGTGATGCCCCTTCCGTAATGTCGACAGGTGACCAGAATTGTTCCAGAGTAGGAATGCACAGCTCTACTCCGTATCTTAGTCGTCAATAGCGCAGAGCGTCAACGCGGTTAGATTTGAGAGTTGCGCTTAAGGACTCAGACTGGAAGAGCCGCTGCAAGGGATATTGACTTCTTAAAGGTTGGTCGATCGTGATCTCGTTCTTGATGCCCGTCATCCTCTTCCTGACTGTCACCGCATCGGTTGGTTTGGGCGTTCTCGCCGCCTATATCGTCGTCATCGGGATCCTGCGTTCGTTCGGCCCCAGCCGGCAGCCCGAGCCTGCACGCCCGCGCCTTGTGTTGGTGCCCACGCAGAACCACGCCAGCGGCGACTAGGTCATTTTCCTTTTTCCCCTCCGCTGGCCACCGCCAGCAAGTACCACGCCGCATGCGGCAGCCACTGCTCTCCCCATCGCCAGTCGTTGTCTTCACCCGTTTGTCGGTATGTCAGCATGAAGTCGATGTCGTTCTCGTCGTGGAATCCGCTGGTGATGCCATTCGAAATCCCGCCCGGCGTGTTGGTGAACGTCCAGGAATCAAAGTACATATACGCAGGATTGTTGTGCCCGACGCCGTTCAGCATGCAGGAGTCGAACGGATTCAGCCCCAAAATCCAGTTCAGCTGGTTGGTGGAGAAGGCTTCGAGTTGTTCGCGAAAAGCCGCGTCCCTGGCGAAGAATCGTGCCGCCAGCCGCGCTGCCGTCGCTACCGATGCCAGCCGCGCATTCTCGCCCTGCCACCACGGCGCGGCATCACTGTTGTGCGGGAAGAAGAAGCTGGTGCGACGGGCTCCGGCCTTGTCTTGTACGTACTCGCGGCTGTAACCGAATGGATTGTTGACCTCGGCAGTGATTGCCAGCTCAAACTGCAGCGATTTCTTCACCGTGTCGAGTACCTGCTGCTTAGCCGCGGGGTCCGCGATCTCGACGTAATAGAGCAGACTCACAGCCGGAAACCCGCCATCCGAAGCGTGAAAGAACGGACGCTGCCCTTCGTCGGCGCGCCAGTAATTCTGGTAGCCGCCGGCGCTGATCTGCCGGCTTAACAGACTCTTCGCCCGCCGGTCGGCAGCGGCTTTGTACTTCGCTTCATGCGTGGCACGATACAGTTCGGTCGCCGCGGCCAGCGCAGAATAGTCATCAACAATATTTTCCTTACCGTCGTTGGTAAGTTTGAGATTGTCCTTCTCCAGATAGTCGAACGCCTCTTCGGCGGCCTGCAAATAGTCTGCACTGGAGAACTGTCCGGAGACTGGATACGTGCTCGCCATGGCCAGCGCCGCAACCGCGACTCCACCTCCGGAGCGGTAGCTGACTTCATACTCCAGATCG